>Ga0335076_10007557_pt1 | contig 10951 bp, 5 predicted proteins | sample Lox_Sample_25_FD_206717 | JGI IMG/M metagenome (GOLD analysis project Ga0335076, IMG submission 206717) | Soil microbial communities from Loxahatchee National Wildlife Refuge, Florida, United States - Lox_Sample_2.5 | ecosystem: Environmental > Terrestrial > Soil > Wetlands | place: USA: Florida...
GCATCATCAGGGCCGCGATGACCGCGCCGGCGGCGGCGTTGGTCCGGCGGCTGTTCACCCACGGACCCAGCACCGCCTTGTCGTTGCACAGCATCAGCAGGAACACCGTCGCGCTGGGCAGGAGCACGCCCGCCAGCACCTGGACGGCCTCGGTGAACAGGCCAAGCGGCGAGCCGGGAATGAGCACGATCGCCGCCGCGCCCGCGATCAGCGCGCCGTACATGACGTAGAAGCCCCTGGCGTTCCTGATGCCGCGGTGCAGCGAGTGCTTCAGCCCGAGCACGTCGCCGAGCGCGTACGCGGTCGACAGCGAGACGGCGAAGGCCCCGATCATGGCGGCGTCCAGCAGCGCGATCGCGAACAGCACGCCCGCGACCCTGCCCGCGTAGGCCGAGATGCCGGCCGCGAGGCCGGCCGCGTCGGTGAAGTGACCGGCGGCGTGGGTGCCGGCGAACGCGGCGGTCGTCGCGCCCATGATCGCAGCGCCGCCGATGATCACTATCGCGATCCCGATCACCAGGTCGGCCTTCTCGTACGGGATGAATCGCGGCGTGATCCGCTTGTCGATGACGTAGGACTGCTGGAAGAACAGCTGCCACGGCGCCACCGTCGTGCCCACGAGGCCGATCACGAGCAGCATGACGGTACCGAGCTGGCCGCTGCCGCCTGGCATCTGCGGCTCGGCGAAGCCGGTCGCCATCTGGCCGAAGCCGGGGTGGGACAGCAGGAACACCGGGATCAGCAGCAGCGACCCGGCGCAGAACGTCATCGCGATGCGCTCGAACCGGCGGAAGCTCCCGGTCATCGCCGAGGCGATGATGACCACGGCGGCGAGCCCGACCGCGATGATCTTCGGCACGCCGAGGTAGCCGGCCGCCAGCGTGATCCCGATGAACTCGGTGATGATGGTCAGCGCGTTGAGCAGGAACAGGTCGATGACGCTGAACGCGCCCCAGAACCGGCCGAACCGCTCCAGGATCAGCCGCGCATGGCCCACCCCCGTCACCGCGCCCAGCCGGAGCACCATCTCCTGGTTCACGTACAGCACGGGGATCAGCAGGATGAAGGTCCACAGCAGGTGGGTGCCGTAGTTCTGGCCTGCCTGGCCGTACGTCGAGAACGCGCCCGCGTCGTTGTCGCCGATCATCACGATCAGGCCCGGCCCGACGATGGCGAGCAGCGTCTTCAGCTTCGCCGACGCGGTCGGGCGGGCGCCGGTGTCGTCGGCGGAGATTGTGCCGAGCGCGCCGCGGATGTCACCGACGTGCGCTGAGTCGAGCGCGGCACCGCGCAGTTCGCTGGCGGCATAGGTCATGGCAGACCAGCCCCTTTCGCGCCGCTCGGGCGGCGGATTGGGGGGCGCGCGCAGTGCAGGCGGCAGGGTCTACACGCGCGCCCGGGACAGAAGGGAAGCAACGGCGAGGGGCCATTTTCGGCCCGGACTATCGGGGTCCATCTCGCCTCCCTCCTGCCTGCGGCGCGTCAGCGCGCCGCGCGCGTGCACACGAGGGGGCGGTGCGGCCACCCCCTCGTTAGAGCTTTGGCACTCCAAGGCGTAGCGGGTCGTGCGCAGCCACCTGGCCTCACCCCTTGCTCCGGGGAGAGGTGTCCTGATCCGGAGCGTCTCTCGACGGGTGGGATCAGTGGCCTGTGTCCTTGGAGTTGCCTCACCGAACAAGGTGCCCGATATGCAACGTCAACGAGAATGCCCGCCGTGACATTCCGCTGTCAAGCTGGCGAAGGTCCGCACACCAGCCCGCCGGAGGTCCTCACTCCTGCTCGTCGTCCGCGGAGCCGGGCCGGTCGGCGGGCTCCCGGCGCCGCCAGTCCTCCGGCAGCGCGGCCTCCAGGACGTCGTCCACGGTGATGAGCCCGATGATCTTCCGGTGGTCGTCCACCACCGGAATCGTGATCAGGTTGTAGTCGCTCATGAGCAGCGCGACGTCGACCACGTCGGCGTCCGCGCCGACCCTGACGGGGTCGGAGTCGCAGATCTCGCCGAGAGCCGCCTGCGGGTCGGCCTGGACAAGCGCGACCAGCCTGGCGACCCCGGCCAGCCTGCCCCGCTTGTCCAGTGCGTGCACGCTGGTCAGAGCCTCCGGCTGCAGGGTGTCCGCGCCGGCCACGACCGCCAGCGCCTCGCTCACGGTGGCGACCGCGGGGATCGCGACGTAGTCCACGCCCATCAGCCCGCCGGCACTCGTCGGGTTGAAGCCCATCAGCGTCATTACCTTCGCCCGCTGGGCGGGCGGGAGCAGGTCGATCACCGGCTGACGGCGCCGCTGCGGCAGCTCGTCAATGGCGTCGGCGGCGTCGTCGGCCCGCATCCTCGCCAGGATCTGCGCCGCCTCCTCATCGGTCCTGGCTCCCAGCAGGCGGCTGGCCCGGTCCTCCGCCAGTTCCTCGAAGACGTCGGCCTCGAGCTCGGGGTCCGCGTGCACCTGGCCGAGGATCTCGCTCTCCTCGGCGCTGGACGCCGCCTCGAGCAGATCGGCGATCTGGGCGGGCTTCAGCCTGCGGATCCGGCCGAGCGGATACCGGGACAGGGCGCTGCCGGTGTGGCCGATCAGCGGCTCGAACTTGGCCCACTCCCGCAGCGGACCCGGCGCGGGCACCCCGGTGAGACCGCCTAGCAGCCGCCTGGACCGGCGGCGGGTGTCGACCCCGGTGACCATCCACTCCCCGTCGGCCTCGGCCAGCTCCAGGTCCGCCGCCCGGATCAGGTGCGCGCTCTCCACGTCGATGAGCCGGTGGCCGAGCACGTCGGCGCGCAGCAGCACCTCGCCATCGCGCCGCCCGAACGGCCGCAGCGACAGCCGGGCGCTGGTCAGGCGCAGCGTGGGCAGCACCGCCACCTGCTCCGCGGGTACGAAGACCGGCCTGCCGCCGACGGTCGCCACCAGCCCGGTGACCACCGGATAGTCCGCCCCGCGCAGCCGCACGATGACGTCGGACAGCTTCCCGATCGCGCCGCCGCCCGAGTCCGTGACCGGCTTCCTGAGCAGCGCGGAGAGGCGGACCGCCCCCCGCTGCGTGGTGTTCATGTGGACTGCCTTCCGGCGGGCCGAAGTTCCGATCCAGGGCATCAGCCTGCCACGGCCGGATGCGGCGGTCGACGGGAAGTCGGGACAAGGCGGGCCGGCGTCTATCCTTGTCCGGCCGACATCCGCGTGCCCGGTCTCCCGATCCGCGCCCGCGCGATGGTATGAAGGCCACGAGGTCTACGAGAGGGGGCGCCGCGGGTGGCCATACGAGCGGGTGTCGGCTCGCTGCTGCGGCGCGATGACCTGGGCGAGGGCATCGGCTACGGGCTGAAGCGCAAGCTGCTCGGCAAGCCGCTGATCAACGAGGAGCTGGGCGAGCAGCGGCTGTCCAAGACACTCGCCCTCGGTGTGCTCTCCCCCGACGGCATCTCGTCCTCGGCCTACGGCACCGAGGAAATCCTGATCGAACTGCTCAAGGGCGGCCTGGCGGTCACCGCGTTCACGGTGCTGCTGCCGATCACCGGCGTCGTCCTGCTGGTGATGATCCTCGTGGTGCTCTCCTACCGCGAGGTCGTGATGATCTACACGCGGGCCGGCGGGTCGTACGTCGTCGCGCGCGAGAACTTCGGCCCGCGGGTCGCCCAGATCGCGGCGCTCGCGCTGCTCATCGACTACGTAGTGACCGTCGCGGTGCAGACCGCGGCCGGCACGGCGGCGGTGGCTTCGGCCGTTCCCGCGCTGGACAACGCGACCGACATGACGCTGATCTCCATCGGCGTCGTGCTCGTGATGCTGTACGGCAACCTGCGCGGCATCAAGGAGGCCGGCAAGGCCTTCGCGGTCCCGACGTACCTGTTCTCCTCCGTGATGATCCTCACGATCGTGGTCGGCCTGGCCCGGGAGATCTTCGGCTCGCTGCCGCACTGGCACATCACGTGCCCTGCCTCGATGCCGCACTGCACCTACGGGCAGGGGATCGCGCCGGACCACAACAGCCTCATCACGTTCGGGCTGATCTTCGTGATGGCGCGGGCGTTCGCGAACGGCGGCTCGTCGCTGACGGGCATCGAGGCGGTCTCCAACGCCGTCAGCGCGTTCCGGCCGCCGGAGGGCCGCAACGCCCGCCGGGTGCTGGTGATCGAGGGCACGATCCTCGGTACGCTCGTGGCCGGCATCTCCTGGCTGGCGCACGTGACCCACGCCACGCCGTACATCTCCGGTGCGCCGACCGTGATCTCCCAGGAAGCCAAGCTGGTCTTCGGGACTTCTTTTTTCGGGAACGTCATGTACGCCCTGGTCCAGGCGGCGACCGCACTGATCCTCTACACCGGCGGTAATACCAGCTTCAACGGGTTCCCGTTCCTGGCCAATTTCGTGGCCGAGGACGCGTTCCTGCCGCGCTGGCTGACCAAGCGCGGGCACCGGCTGGTGTTTTCCAGCGGCATCATCGTGCTGGCCATCGTGTCGATCACGCTGCTGGCGGTCGTCGGCTCCAACGTCAACAACCTGGTGCCGTTCTACGCGCTCGGCGTGTTCACCGCGTTCACGATGGCCGGCTTCGGCATGGCCAGGTACCACCACCGCACCCGCGAGTCCGGCTGGCGGCACAAGCTCGCGATCAACTTCTCGGCCGGTGTCGCGTCGCTGCTGGTCGTCGTCATCTTCGTGGTCGTGAAGTTCGGCGAGGGCGCCTGGCTGGTGCTCGTGCTGTTCATCGTCGGCGTGCCCGCCCTGATCCGGCTCAACCGGCAGTACCGGATGGAAGCGACGGTGCTGGAGGGAATCGGCAGCCGCGGCAAGCGGCCCGAGCCGCCGACGTACTCGCGGCGGACCGTGTTCGTGTTCGTCGACGACTTCGACCTGGCCACGATCGCGGCCCTGCGGTACGCCAGGAGCCTGCGGCCCACGTCGCTGCGCGCGGTCCACTTCGTAATCGACAACGTACAGGCCGACCGGCTGCGGCAGGACTGGGTGCGGGCGAACACCGGGATCGCGCTCGACTTCGTCGACTGCCCGGACCGGCGGCTGGCCAACGCGGCCGCCACCCTGGTGAACGCGGAAGCGGCGCTGCCCGGCGTCGGCGTGACCGCGATCCTGCCCCGGCGCACGTACGCGCCCATCGTCGGCCGGCTGCTGCACGACAGGACCGCGGACAAGATGGCGGCGGTGATCAGCCGGATTCCGCACGCCGCGGCCACGATCGTGCCGTTCGACGTGCGGAGCAGGGTCGAGAGCATGAGCGGGCGCGGGCCGATGGCGCAGGCCGAGGCGAAGGCGGCGGCGCAGCCGGGCAAGGACCGCTTCCCGGCGGAGCCGCACGCCCCGCGCACACCGCCGGGAACGCGCGTGCCGCCGGGAACGCGCGTGCCGCCGGCGCCGCACCTTCCGTCGGCGCCACGGGCACCGCGGGCGCCCGGGGACGAGCAGGCACCGCAAGAGGCGGCCGCGGCGGGCCAGCCGATCGACCCCGCCGTGACGGCCACCGCCGGCGGCGGCGAGTACGGCCGTCCCGCCCCGGCCAGGGGCGTCACCCCGATCGGGTCGCTCCGGGTGCCCGGCAGGGCGACGGTCGAGGGCCGGGTGCACACGGTCGAGATCCGGCCGGTCGAGCACAACACGGTGCTGGCCTGCGACATCGAGGACTCGACCGGCCAGCTCACGGCGCTGTTCTACGGCCGCTCGAACATCACCGGGCTGCGGCCCGGCTGCAAGATCCGGCTGCGCGGCCCGGTCGGCACGCGGGCCGGTAAGCCGGTGATGATCAACCCCGCCTACGAACTGCTCGCGCACGGCGAGCCGGATTCGCGGCACGGCCGCCGGGACGACCAGGACACATGAGCCCGGGCGCGCACGGCCACGGCCACGGTCACACGACGGTGACCGGCAGCTACCGGCGCGCGCTCACCGTGGTGCTGGGCATCAGCACCGGCATCGCGGTCGCCGAGGTGATCGGCGCGATCCTCACCGGCTCGCTGGTCCTGCTCGCCGACGCCGCGCACATGGCCGCGGACGCGGCCGGGGTGGGCCTGTCCCTGCTCGCTGCCTGGTTCGCCGGCCGGCCTCCCACCGCCAGGCGCACGTTCGGCTACGCCAGGGCCGAGATCCTGGCGGCGATGGCCAACGCGCTGCTGCTGCTCGGCATGGCGGCGTTCATCTTCACCGAGGCGATCCGGCGGCTGGCGTCGCCGCCCGCCATCAGCTCGGGACTGCTGATCGGCTTCGGCATCGGCGCGCTGGTCGCGAACGCGTGCTCGCTGCTGGTCCTGCGGGCCGGGCAGGCGGAGAGCCTGAACGTGCGCGGCGCATTCCTGGAGGTCGCCGCCGACACGCTGGGAGCCGCGGCCGTCATCGTGACCGGCGTGATCATCAGCGCCACCGGCGCGGCGCTCGCCGACCCGATCGCGTCGATGGTGGTAGGCGTGCTGATCCTGCCGCGGACCTGGCGGCTGCTGCGCGAGGCGGTCGACATCCTGCTCGAGGCCAGCCCGGAGGGCATCGACCTGGGCGAGATCCGCAGTCACATGGCCGGCCTGCCCGGCGTGCGCGAGGTGCACGAGCTGCACATCTGGACCATCACCTCGGGCCTGCCGGTGTTCTCAGCGCACGTCGTGGTGGACCCGGAGATCATCGAGCGCGGCCGGAGCGCGATCATGCTCGATCAGCTGCAGGAGTGCCTGCGCGGTCACTTCGACGTGGATCACTCGACGTTCCAGCTCGAGCCCGCAGGGCACGCCGAGCACGAGCGCCCTATGCACGGCTAGCGCGTTTCCGCGGAAACGCGGCCGTGGGGGTTGAGCGGGAAAGCGGGCGGGGGGGGGGCGGGGGGGCGGGGGCTCGCGGGTGGCCGCGCCCCGGGGGCGGTCGGGTGGCCGGCCACCCGCGGCCGTCGGGTTGCCGCGGAACCGCGACGGCCCGTCAGTCCTGGCCGAAATAGCGGGGATTGGCCACCGCGAGCCGGGCGGCGACCGAGTCCGCCAGGCTGGCGCCGTCGGCGACCGGGCCGAGCTCCAGCTCGCGAGCCACGATCGCCAGCGCGTTCGCCGCGACCCTGGCATGGAACGCCAGCTGGCCCCCGGTCGCGGGCATGACCTGATCGGTCAGGTACCCGCGGACGGCGTCGAGCAGTTCACTCGCCGTCGGACGGCCGTAGCGCGCGGGCGCGGGCAGCGGGGCGCCCGACGGCCGGGGCCGGCGCGCGGCGGCCGCGGCCGCCTCCTCCGGCTGGAGCAGCAGCAGCAGATCCCACTCCTGCTCGGCCACCCGGCGGCCGATCGTGGCCAGCTCCACCGAGCGGTAGAGACCGGACAGGTGCACCCGGGCCTGGGTCATGCAGATGACCCCCCAGCGCAGCGTGCCGAGGATCTCCCACCAGCGCAGCTCCGCGGGGCCGATATCGGCACCGCCAGCCTCCCGGTATGCGGCGAGCAGGTCCTCCCGGCTGCCCAGGCCCGCGACCGGCGGCCCGGCGCCGAAGCGCCACGCCTTCACGCAGAGCCAGCCGAGATCCTCGGCCGGGTTGCCGAGATGCACCAGCTCCCAGTCCAGCACCGCGCGCAGCCCCTCCGGGCCGACGATCAGGTTGCCGAGCCGGAAGTCCCCGTGCAGCAGGACCGGCTCGCGGGCGGGCGCGGGGTTCGCGGCGAGCCAGTCGAGCGCCAGCCCGAACACCTCGCTTTGCTGGCCACCACCGGGCTGGCCGTCCGCGGCGAACGAGTCCAGCTGCTCGCGCAGCCCGGCGAGCGGATCCGGAGCCGGGAACGTCTCCGGCTTGTCCGCGAGCCCGTGCAGCCCGGCGGCAAACCGGCCGAGCTGCCCCACCAGCACGCCGCGGGCCTGCTCGTACTGCTCGTCCCGCAGGATCTTGCGCGCGATCGTCTCGCCCGGCACCCTGCGCAGCACCAGGCCGGCCGTGCCGAGCACCGCACCACGGGACGAGAACAGCAGCTCGGGCACCGGCAGGCCGGCGGCATGCGCCAGGGTGAGAGCCGACGCCTCCCGGTCGATCGCACCGGGCTCCGACGGCCGGGCAGGCGGGTCGCGGCGCAGGATCAGCTCGGTCCTGGTGCCGTCCGGCGCTACCGCGTCGAAGGACCACGTCTCCTTCGACGCGCCGCCGGGCAGCCGCGCCGGGGCCTCGATCCGGGCACCGCGACCCGCCCACCGGCCGACCGGGCGCGCGATCTCGTTCCAGTCCGGATCGCTCATCCTTCGGAAACGCCCTTCGGGGCGCGCTGGTGCATGAAGCCGAACATGTATCCCGCCACCCGGCGCATCTGGATCTCCTCGGCGCCCTCGGTAATGCGGTAGCGGCGGTGGTGCCGGTAGATGTGCTCGAACGGCTTGTGCCGCGAGTAGCCCAGGCCGCCGTGCACCTGCATCGCGCGGTCGGCCGCCTCGCAGCAGAGCCGGTTGGCCCAGTAGTTGCACATGGAGACCTTGTCCGAGGCGGAGAACGGGCCGTCGCGGTCCATCAGCCAGGCCGTCTTGTGGATCAGCGCGCGCAGCATCTCGCACTGGGTCTGCAGCTCGACGAGCGGGAACTGGATCGCCTGGTTCGCGGCCAGCGGCTTGCCGAACGGCCGCCGCTCGCGCGCGTACGCCACGGACTCGCTGATGCAGTACTGCGCGGCGCCGAGGCTGGATGCCGCCTGCCGGATCCGGTTCTCGTTGAAGAAGTGCTGCACGACCTGCAGGCCGCGGCCCTCGCCGCCGAAGATCGCCGTCGCCGGGACCCGTACGTCATGGAACGTCACGTGCGCGTGGTCGGTGGGCATGTTGAACGTCCAGAGATACTCCTCGACCGAGAAGCCGTCGGCGGCGACCGGGGTCAGGAACGCGGTGATGCCGCCGGCGTCGCCCGGCTCGCCGCCGGTCCTGGCGAAGATCAGGTCGTGCGACGCGACATGGATGCCGGTGTTCCAGGTTTTCTCGCCGTTGATCACCCAGTGATCGCCGTCACGCACCGCCGTGGTCTCCATGAACGTCGCGTCGCTGCCGTGCGCGGGCTCGGTGATGCCGAACGCGAACCCGCCGCGGCCTTCCGCGAGCCTGTCGATCCACTCGGCCTGCTGCTCGGCCGTGCCGTACTCGATCATCAGCAGCAGGCCGACGTTGTTGCCCACGATCATGTGCTCGTTCTGCAGGTCGCAGTGCAGGCCGAGGCCCTTGCTGGCCAGGTGCTCGCGGATCACCGCCATGCCGAGGTTGGTGCCGTCCTTGCCGCCGTACCTGGCCGGGAACGCATAGCGATAGTGGCCGGCGGCGTCGGCGCGCCTGCGCGCCTCGGCGAGCAGCAGCTCCCAGTCGCGGTTCGGCAGCCCGCCGCGGTCCCAGTCGGTCCTGGCGTCCTCCCGGCGGTGGTCGAAGAACCGGACGTTGTCGTCGCGCTGCTCCAGCGGCCGGATCTCCAGCTCGATGAACTCGTCCAGCTCCGTCAGGTAACTGGCCAGCTCGGCCGGGATATCGAAGTCCATCTCGCTCCCTCGGTGGATGGCTACTGTCACACCGAATCATGGCGATGGCAAACAAGTCAGGCAAGGCGGCAGTTGCCGGCGCGCAAGCTCATGACACCGGGAGCAATCGACAATTCGAATTGCAGCGGCTGATGCAGTCGCCCTGCTGTTAACCTGCGGCCTCGGGGAGATCTTTGCAATTTCATTTACGGGGGCCAGTCAATTGTCTAGTCGTTCTGTTATTGCGTCCGTGCTCGGGCTCGCCGCCATTACGGTGGCGACCTCGGCATTCGCCAGCCCGAGCCGCCAGGCCGCGGCTGCCGATCCTGTCATCACCGTCACCGTCGGCGGGGACCGGACGGGCGCGACGTCCGTGGCTGGCCTGGCGGGCGAGCGGTTCGACTTCTACGCTGGCCGGCAGGGCGCGCCACCGTCCGGCTCGCCGACCGCTAGCTGCGTGACCAGCGCTTCCGGCAAGTGCAGCGTGTCCGTGCCGACCCAGTCCGGGGGGTCGGGCGGTGCCACCCTCGGGTACTGGGTAGTGCAGGCCGCCGTCCCGGCCGACTGGTTCGCGAGCGACGTGCTGGACGTCGGCAAGGGCGGCACCGAGGTGCCCGCGGATTACAAGGACTTGTTCGTCGCGAACGTGCGCAGTGACATCAATGTGCCCGTCGCGGATACGAGCAATAACACCACCCCCACGGCACGCGGCAGTCTCTGGGCCGCATCGCGCGACAATCCGCCACTGCCGGATAAGTGCGGCCTCAATGTTGCCCTGCTCTTCGACTTGTCCGGGTCGATCGGCTCGAACATCACCGACCTGCGGGCCGCAGGCCGGAGTTTCGTCACGGCGCTGACCGGGACGCCGTCCAGCGTGGCCGTCTACACGTTCGCGACCCACGCGCCGGCGAGCAAGCCGGCCAACTCGAACCTGCCGCTGACGTCGGTGGCGACGGCGGCCTCCGCCAGCACCGTGACCGCCAAGATCAACGGCCTGAGCGTCGAGTCTGGCAGCGAGGCGGGCACCAACTGGGACCAGGGCATCTGGCAGATCGCCTCCAGTTCCGCGCGCTATGACGTGGCCCTGGTACTGACCGACGGCAACCCGACCTTCTACGGGCCGAAGGCGTCCGGGCCCGGCAGCGCGACACGCTTCATCGAGGTGGAGAACGGCATGTTCTCCGCCAACGCCCTGAAGGCCAAGGGCACGAACGTGATCGCCGTGGGCATCGGGAAGACCTCGCGGTCGACGAACAACCTCGCGGCGATCTCCGGCCCGACGGCGAACAAGGACTACTTCACGACCAACTTCGCCGACCTGGAGAATCTTCTCATCGCGCTGGCCACGAAGAACTGCCTCGGCACCGTCAACGTAGTCAAGGAGGTCATCCCGGCGACGGACCCCGGCGACTACTCCGCGGCGCAGCCCGCGCCTGGCTGGACCTTCCACGCGAAGCCGGCCAGCGTCACCCCGCAGACGGGCGTCACCGGCGCCGACGGCGCGGTCAGCTTCGC
>Ga0335076_10007560_pt1 | contig 10951 bp, 14 predicted proteins | sample Lox_Sample_25_FD_206717 | JGI IMG/M metagenome (GOLD analysis project Ga0335076, IMG submission 206717) | Soil microbial communities from Loxahatchee National Wildlife Refuge, Florida, United States - Lox_Sample_2.5 | ecosystem: Environmental > Terrestrial > Soil > Wetlands | place: USA...
TGGAGTTGTATCTGCAGGTTTCTATTTCGCGTTATTATTTACGGTCCTTTTTCTCAATCCAACAGCTTCCGCGAGGAAGAGCATAAAATGTATGGAACGAGTGTTTCCGGACTTATTGAGATTTGATCCCAGCAGGAATGTTCCAGGTTTTGATTGCTTGGTAGGTGTCACAGTGCTCGCTTTCGGTTATTTCTGGAGCGAAAGACTGTTGATTGATGAAAAATAAAAAAAGTGATGCAGAACGCGCCGATGCTCCGCCCCATCTGACGTATTCATCTTCGAGTGATCTCATAACTTTACTTTTCCCTGATTCCATCGCCTAACTTTGCCCTTAGGCAGCTTTCCATCTACTGCGAGATCCCTCATCAATTCCCAGGCCTTCTCATTCCCCCGCTTGAACATCCCAACATGACCGACCTGTTCCATTCCGTACTCCTCCGGTGACACAAGAACTCTCGTAATCGTTGCACTTGAAAGCACGTCACACCATCCGTCCACAGGAAGCTTATCGTCAAGTCCAAAATTCGTGACGTCGTCAGCAAAAACAAGGGAGACCAGGCCGTTCTTTGGATTCCACGACGTGTAAAATGAAACCAACTCGGGTTGGGCGGCGAAGTATCGGTGGTTCTCCGACAGCATACCTCGAGCCCACTCAATTGCGGCCCCAGCAGGAAGTGCAACGCCGAAATAGGAAGCGCTTTTAGGCAGGTAGCCTTCTTTTTCCGCGGCTTTAAGGGTGTTTGTCCAAATGTCAAGGAACATAGGCAAATAATCGGCTGGGACGAATTGATAATTCGGATTATTGGCGGCAAGGAATATCGGACGGTAAATTTGAGATCGTAATTTCTCCGGAATGAGCGGCATGAAGTGACCTGTCGATTAGCCAAGCTCTTCATCACATATATACCTCCTGCACTATGACCGATGACTACGAGCTTATACCCTTTGAAATAATCAAGCGTGAATTCGACCACAGCAGGTTGATCCTTCATTCCCCAGTCCCTTGTCAACGAGATTTTCGAAGCCTCTGGAGACTTGATTATTTCCAATCGCGTCTCATCGGACGCGGGAAGTTGGACATCCAAAGGCAACGAGTCGCCCTACCGGGGTGAGTTCGTGGCAATCGGCGGTCTTACTGTATATCGATAGTCCCAAGTAACGGCGGCAATTCGATGTTTTGTGAGCCATCTGCGTCAATTAGTCCAGGAACTTTGTTGAAACAGTACGTTGCGAACGCTGCATAGTAATACTGGAAGCAGCCCGTCGCCCCGTTAATCAAGATAACGACTTTCTCGGAATCGTAAATATCGCCCTCTGGAGTGAAGACACTAACCGCCAAAGGAAAGCCATCGTCCCAAGCTGGTACTCGAAGCGTCCGCTTGCCCATGAGCTCCGTTGAAACTGTCTCTAGGGTGCGTGCGGGAGCGGTTGGGAAGTCGCCAGGTTCGGTCCGACTCGCCTAATAGCGGAGGGTGGCTTAGGCGAACGGAAGAGAGCTCAAACGACTCGCCAATGATTAAATTAACCAGGGACCACGGATTATGGACGACTCTATTTCTCCACAAATCGTCCAAACTGGTCCCACTCCTCCCATAAACTCTTAAAAATCCCTCTCCCCGCACTATCCAGAGCCCCCATACACATCTCTCGCTCAAAAGTGCCCAAAATATTAAACAAAGAGTACAACCCGTGTGCCAATGTCTTTTGAACCGACTCTTCAATAACAAGTTCAGGGTATTCAGCTTGCAATGCTACATACTCCATCATAAACCAAGGGATATGTTTTGAAACTGCCTTACCAGTTTTTCCAGCGTTGGACGTTGGAAGATGCCTCGCCCGCTTGCTGTCGTGCCATGTTGAGGTGGAGGGCGGGGTTGCCCACATAGTCAGGATCCGAGAGAAAAGGGCGGCGGAGGAAGCGGAGCAGGAAGTGTGGAGCCAGGGTGGCGGGCGGGAGATTTGGTTGCGGATTCGACCGGGGGCGGTGGACGACGTACGGACAAAAACATGAAGCATGACTTGTAACATTCGAACGATTAGATGGTATTTTAGGGTGAGGCGTTTCTGGTGTAATTGTAGCATTGCGAGAGCTACGGAGCCAATAGCGTCGAAAATGTCGTCTTGACTTGCGTTGCCTACAAGGGGGGGACCGGCAGGGGAACATGCGATTGTGAGATTGGCTATCAGATGATCCAAATGCCATTTTGAAACCGATTTAGGCTGAAATGTTAGTGACGACGGACGAGAGATGCTACAATTTCTCGGAGGAATTTGCCGGCTAATCTCAGGAATGAAACGAAGATGTCGGAAGATCTGGTGACGAGAATATTTCGAGTGATGTTGAATAAAACCTTTCCCAAGCTGAAATGTATCTCGCTCTTCTTGGCTCCTTCGTCCTCCAACCGCATGACCGCAGCTCGAATAGTCACTTCCAAGACCACCACAGCCGCTGGTTCGTCTATGGCAGTTGCTACAATTTCTTGTAATAATAAGTCAAGATCATTCAGGTCAAGTTTCGAAATGATTCTCGCAAAAGATCCGCCACATGTTGGGACATCCGTGCTACCGACTCTCAGCAGCGCGATGTATGCCGCCGCCAGAACCAACGGGGATTCGAAGGGCTGGTAGCACATGATGCAGAATATCTGTTCCAACGATCGCAATAGTAAATCCTGATGACGAGATTCGGAACACGAGAGTACTCTCATTCCAACAGCAAAAGCGTTCGCAAGTCGCGAATTGAGGTCTGCCGTCAATGATGTTCTCTGTGGGGACCAAACCTTTGACAATAAATTCCGTGTCCACATCCATAAGCAACTTCCCCAATTTTCCAAGCAAGAAAACACCCTGAGACAACCCCGCTTCCACATTTGGTGCTTCGAGGAGATCGACAAGACAACCCTGTAACTGGACAAAAGCTTCATTTTTCAACGGTTCTAATTCTTTCCATACATCTCTGTCAGGGCGATTCGACGCACAGAGGAGCTCTTCAATGGTGACAATTGCGAGGAGGGCTTCTCCGTTGGGGGTAAAATATTCGGCATTGGGAAGTTGTGACCAGGAATAGAGCGATGCTCGTAGGTTCTGGAGTTCATACGACGTTTTTTGTACGACACTTCCCACAAAAGATTCGAGGGCTTGGGTTGCACGCTGAGATGAGGATGTAGTGAGGCGTCTCAATATCAGAATATTTGGGGAAGAACATGAACCTCAGAAGCGCTGCACCGATGCCGAGAGTGACACTCTTCAATTGCTGGGAAGGGAATTTATCAAGTGATTTGAATTGATTGAAGATGTTATCGATAATCGACTCGTCCTGGGTATCAGTCTAGCTGTTTAGGGGGTTGTATAATACCGTTATTACTTCTTTGGAAGCGACATCGATGAACCGGACAAGCGCTCTTCGAATAACGATCAAAACTTCAATCGTCGCTTGTTCATTTGTTAACTGAGGAATGAGGCCGTAAATCAAGGCTCGATCCAAGGATATCAATTCCATAGATACCGAATCGCGTAGGGGAATCGGAATCGGTTCTAGAGGAATCCGCGAAATGATCGCCAGAACATTACGCAAAGGCTTCAGGTGATTAGCCGGGGTCGTTTCACTGTTGACAATTCCATTGCTCTGCACGTTTCCCGGACGATGTAAGATCTCGATAATAGCTTCCATTAGTGGGTCTAACGTCAGAACTGAATGAAATAACGGGAATGTACCTATTAATCCCAGCTTCTCGTATAAATCGGATGATATTAAGAACCGATATTGTAGGCCGGCGCATCGAGCCGCAAACTCGTTATTTCCCTCATGTTGCAACGAATAATCATATTCAGCACCTAATGCCATAATGGACTCAACAAAGTCCCTGCGCACTGAGTGTTCAGCTCGCTCACTTCCCCATTAGCTCCCCATCTCACAGAACGGTCAAAACCTAATCAAAAGAATCCAACGTCTCACAAGAGCGGATAGGATCGTAAACGAACATTCCTTGTCACTCGATTCACCTTTCATTTCCGACTTTACTTGGGCAACCATGGATTCTAGACCCTTTCGAAATGCCCGTGAGATTCTCTTGTGGGCTTCAATGGACTCCGGACTGACTTCCATGAAGCGGAGGATACATTGTAACTTCAATTAGCTCGAAAGAAGAACAATAGACCATACGGCGAAGATGGAATGGGATTTCTGACAAAGTCGGAGGGCGGTTTTGAGCTCTTTGTACGAAAATGATTGTAGTGCGAGTGAATCTGATAATTCGAGGACGAGATAATAAATCTCGAATCGAGCATTCGTTGCCTTTTCGCCCTTCAGAAGCCTCTTTTTAATGGCTGGAGCGAGGGATGCGGTAATGAAAGGGGTGATGTGCTCGATGATATCTGGCGACTTTATTCCCAGCAAGACCGTTTTCATGACTATAATGGTCCCTTGCTCATCGATGTTATCAATGAAGAATTCCAAGAGTTCTTGAATTTGAGTGGAAGCAAGATTCATCTGCACCTCCTCGGATATCCTGCTCATTAAACATGTTCGCACAACTGGGGCATACGATGAAATGATCGTAGGCTGATTAAGCGCACACTCCTTTCTTCCGGCGGCGTTCAAGAGTTCCGTCCACCGTCTAATAAATTCGACACCCTTACGCAACTTGAAATTGGTAGAAATTACGCACTGAAAGAACTCCACAGTAGACACTTCAAGTCGTGGTTCAAGATGTTCCATCATCCCCAACACAATATCGAAATCAATTTTCATTATCCGGGTTAACGCATCCCAGGCCAACTTCGACACTGAGCCCTCCGTAAAGTCGAGGAACGAGAGAGACGTGGTTGCGATTGTCGTGAAGGTCGCTGTCAGCGCATCGGATGATGGTTGCGGAGCATCGTGGAAGACTTCTAAAAGACCGCATGTTTTGCGAAGATGGCGGGAGCTCAACATAATTATCGTCTCTGAAGATTGGGTAGTTTCTGAGGACGATTGTGAGGAGAAAGACTCGAGAGAAGATAGAAATGTGGAGGCTAAAAAGGACTTCTGGTATAGGGATAAATTCGAGCGCGGTCGAGACAATGCTCGGAGGCCAAGTTTGAGTAGAATAGGAAGACAGAGGACATCTAACTATCAAACTGATTGCCTTTCCACAGAAATTACCATCAAACGAACCAGATGGGGTATCAGAGGCAGCTAGTGAAGTCATAAGGGCTACAAAGCCAATATCATCCTGTTTCATTCGTTCGGCCGCTTCAATGGCATTGATATAATCCACAAGATTATCCGGAGAGAAGATGGCTTGCTGGAGACAATATTCTACTGCAAGCACCGTTTGATTCTCAGAGCGGCTGTGGACAAGATATGTCAACGTTGAACGGAGGGCATTTCTGAAGAAGGCCCTCGCCAATTTTTTTGTTGCTCGATCTCGATACAATACACCCCGAAAAATAGTTGTGAAACTCATCGCAAAGGAATCTCGGCGAAGGTCGGCTTCGGGCAAATTGTTAACGAGACTGAGGGCGGTGCCGAGGAGGACCGTTCCCTGTTCATGAAAAGGTCGAATCTTGAATTCCGACGTGTGTTTCAGGAGAGGTTCAAGAGCATCGTTCAATGCAGCCATTAGATCCCGCTGTTCATCCCGTCCCGCCCCTGAAGCGGCCGAGAGAGTCTCCAGCAGTATAGGAACTAAATTATGCTTTCTCGCGCAAGATTTTCGGGATATCGAGTCGAGCCCTTCGTCTTGCCATACGGCCTTGAATAATCGCCAGAATTGAGTTTGGAGGGGAACCCCGAGCCTTCGGTTAACGGGTGGCTGCGGTTTGGTTAGTACGCATCTTTTTTTATCGCTTTGAGTGAATGAACGATCCAGTCAAGGACGAACTCTTGTTTTCGAGGGAGATAAACGTTTGTCGTTCCATCGAGGAGATTCTCTGCGTTTTGAATTTGTGTTTCGACCGCGATATCTTTGAGACGAATACTTTTTGTCACCTCTGTGGCAGCCTCGCGTGGCCGCTCCTGAAGGGTCAGCTTTGATGTATACAGCTTCTGTACCTCGCCGACTGCCTCTGTCGAAGTCATGGCACAGTGGGCGGTCAATCTGCTGCTGCCGCATCGTCGATCGACGATGCAAATGTTTGTGTCCCGGTTCTTCGCTGGGCAGATCTACCCTCGCTCCCATGGTGTCTTACGTAAGCGCTTGTGCTTTTGTCGTAGACACCCTGGGGGCATAGCGAAAAATCGGCGTTTTTGGGCTATTTATTTTCACGATTTTATTGAATTTGAGGTCACACATTTGTCTAACAGCTTCTCCTCATCATTTCCATATCATTTGCACTGGGATTGAACAATATTTGAGGAAGTTACAAGGTTTCGTCGGGAGGTGTCATTTTGGACACGGGAGGTCAAGTTTTGATCTCGACCACCACCTTTGGGCCTCCCGCAACGACGTCAACACCAACCTCACCTCCCTTTACCACCTCAACAACACCTATATCCATCCGCTGAACGTGTTTTGCGATGGCGGCTGGACGTTCTATGTCACAAAAGCGCAAGCAGGTTAGCGATGTAGGAGCTGCGGCGAAACGTACCAAGCTCACGACCGAGTCTTCGCGTCTTGGAGATGAAACGAAATCCCCAAAGAAGAATCAACTTCTCAAGTTTGGCGGGACGCAAGAGCCGGACGTAGGCGACGCATTCATTAATCCCGACGCCTTGTCATATTTCAGGGAGGTCAAGGTCAGTTTCCCCCTCCCGCTCATCGTCTCATTGTAGTCCTATCACGGATTCTGTGTCGCGTCTCGCATCTTCTGGGTCAGCTATTCCGTGTGGGTGCATGCTTGCAGGCCAGAGGAGCGTCAAAGGTTGCTGCGCGTGGTCGCGAATAGAACGAAAAATGACAAGTTTGAGGACCAACAATATGTCCACGCATGGGAGAAGGCCTACACGGATGTGCTTGATCATTATATCGAAAAAGTCAAATTTTATACTGTGGCTTGGCTCGAAACTGATGCTGGGAAACGCTTCAGCGAGGTCTTCAACACCGCGAAATCTAAAGGGAAGAAGCTACCGTCCCTGACTTTTGACGCGTTTCACCAGTTTGAGGACGCCAATGGGATGGATTGGGGGCTGCCCGAGATGGCGAACTTTTATAGCATCCTGGGAGAATACTCTGACGCGAGCCAAGTTGAACGCAAGGCAACCACTCGTCTCCTTCGTCCTATCCGTGGCTAATGTAAATAGAATGATAATGATGAGCCTGATTTGATTGGTGAATGGTTTATCTTCGACGCCGCATTCAGTGGCCCGGATTCCAAACCATGGGATTGGTATACTCATCTGGCCACCTCCGCAAGCACTGCCGTTCAACAATGGATTATGGCCACTCTTGGCTACACTGAGCCCGGTCGAAAGCAACCTTCATTGGACGACCTCTCCCTCGAACAAATGCTTATGAGCATTCGAACTCCGGCAGCCAAGGGAAGGACCCCTTATCCAATGTGTGAACTCTCAACAGTCAGCCTCGATCAACACCTCCAATGGCAGGCCGAAGAATCAACAAAGCCCAAGCCGCCGACCCAATGCAAGCTTGCGGTGCTTCAGCAAAAGGAAGAAATCAATGAGATTGCCAAGGCGACGACCCCTCTCCCTGACACCATTCTGCGCGAGACTCTCGAACGGAGCGAAGGCGTAACGGCGGCGATTGCCGAGGATGTTAAAAGCGCGTTTGCCAACATGGAATCGAATCCCCTCAAAATGATGGACGCGTTCGACAGGGAAATCCTCATCAACTGCGAGCCTCCCGACATCATGAAGCTACCTCCCGCCGTGCAATATCCTGCCGCTCTCAATCCCACTGAGTATGCCTGGTTGGTCGGAAATACCCTCGCCAAGATCGAGATCACCATGCAACTAGCGAGACAGGAACGGGATGGTTGGAAATTGTTATGGGTACAAAGCAGGGAGCAGCTTGACCAGTGGGACTCCCGTATGAAAGAACTCGAGGGTGAAAGGGTCTACATTCAACGGGTGCGAAAGATGGTTTTGGAGATCAACGATAGCACGGCCGAAAAGGGTGATCAGCTCGACCGCATCGAGGCGGAAGTCAATAAAGCTGCCCAGAATCCTTTGATCAATCGCCAACTGGGGCGTGATATCAACAGACAACGTGCTGTGCACAATTCGCCTGTCTCTCTCCCTGCACCCAGCAGAGAGCGAAACTCTCCTGTAGTGCCTCAGTACTTTGCCTGTAAGATATGGCTAATCACAGTAGACATTTTGAAAGTGCATATAGTATTCCCAACGCTAGCGGCGAGGCCACGCATTTTAAGGCATGCTCTCCTCCATACGATTCAAGTACGAGTCATAGCAAGCTTCGCGAGCTCAGTGCCGGCGGTGATATCCCGACAAGTGGTCAGTTCCCGTCTCATCGTTCGAGCACCCCTTTGCAAACTGTAAACACGAAAGATCTGCTTCCGCCGGCCGTATTCGCTGCGAACAGGCGCCTCTCTAGCAGTCAAATCCCCAAAGACGAAAGCGACGACGAAGAGAGCACCAGTCCGACTTCATACGCACCGGCACAATTGGCGTCCAGCGAAAATGAAGACACGGAGATGGATTAAAATTCAATTTGGGTAGGCATTATACTGAGCGAAAAACAGAAAAAGATATATCAAACTCGGCAGTTCTCTTTTAGTTTTTTTTTCGTAGTTTCTGATCTCAATCAATCAACTTAAACATCGGTCTGATCAATCTTTTGTGACTCTTCTCCCTTGTCTTGTTCGTCTGGCTAACGACCTCCAGCAATGCTCCAGTGGACCTCTGGCGTTTTCGTTGCTGACGGATAAGCGTCGAACCAGGATATGTATTTTCTTTGTCTTGCTCACCCGCGTGTGATTGAGGACTCTCCGATACCTCTGCGGGATGGTTTCTGCCCCCCAACGTTTCGGGAACCTCGTCGCAGGGCCGCAAATCGTCCGAAATGTACGGCGTCGGGAGGTCACGGGCAGGTTGATCGGTCACTGATGGATTTAATGAGGTAGGTATTTCGCGAGGCGGCACTTGCGGAGGACGGACGTCATTTGAACGGGCTCTTGTCGGCAGGTGGGATTTTTCGGTGGGCGGCTTGATGGTGCTATCCGACGAAGGCGCGGAGACGACATTGTCCCGATCGCCGGCGGTGTTCTCCAAGTTTGTACGTGACGCCGGGAGCTCTGAAACCGTGCGCGTGTCCGTGCGGGGTCTGTGACCTGGGGGTAGGGTGCCCGACGTCGACGCGGCGTTTGGTAGAGCCTCCGATGTGGCAGCCTCTGCTGTGGCTCGGTCATCCAAGACTGTGAAAATGTCTGCGATGTCCTTATCCCTCAAGATCCCGGATTCCAAGTCGAAACCGATATTGACGAGGCCAGTTCGAACATCGTCCACACTGTGTATCTCTCGAATCCTCTTGCCAAGTTTATCTATCAGGAGGTTGGGAAGGACGAGCTGTGCAGGGGATCCGGGGAATAAGACCTTCCGTTCGATCAGCTTGCCATGCAAGACATTCCTCCAGGCCTTGAGATCTCTGACCAAGTTGGGAAAGACCTGGCTGACGACCACACGTCGGGGTGGTGGCGCCGGGACGACTTGCTGGCGTTTCGCATGTGATGTGACCGGCGTGTCTGCACCCGGGGGAGCATGTATACCATCGCTTGGTGACATTCCCACTGTAGATAGGATTGCTAGGTCGAGGTCTGTCTGAATGGCGCAGTTGTCGCAGCACCAGGACTTTTGAGCGGTATCGTCGAAGATATCCGGGTATTTGAGATAGCTAAGAATGCAACGATGGCGACATCCGACCGTGTTGAGGAACCAGAGTAGAGCAGGATCGATGAGGTCCACAGGTCTACGATTATGTCGTGATATTTTAACCCTTGACTTGGGGACTTTGTGCCGACGGCGTTCTTCTTTGGCTTCCTGACGGATCCTATGGAATTCTTTGGCTTTTCGATACATGTGGGCCCTAAGGCGACGTACCTCCCAGTCCGTGCCTGGGGTCACCGGCAGCGAAAATAATTCGAGCCGCCGATCCTGAAATCGAGGGATAGCACCCTCATTATTGCTGTCATGACCATCGTTTTCGAGATTGGGCTCATCCTCCCAGCCGTCCATATCTTTGAAAGTGTTATGCGGAATGCCGTGCTCCCAATCCTTCATCATATACTTGCGCACCGGCTCCAGCAGATCCGCGGGAACATAGACCACCCCCGGCCCCTGTATCTCCGGGTCTCTGGCGGCGCGTCCGAATCTTTGCCAGAGAATATTCGGATCAAGTTTTTCGGTGACTCCCCATTGAATGACTCGCTCTATATCCCGTATGTCGATTCCCAAAGACATGGAATCTGTACACACAACAATCCTGGACTCGCCATTCTCCAACATGTGACGAGTTTCCTTCTTCTTCTTCGCATCAATGGAGGAATAGTACGGTCGTATCGTTCGGATCGGCCGAGAGTCGGGCATGATTGCGGACAGCACGTTGCGCAGTCGGACCGTAATCTGGAGGGCTTTGATGACTGAATCGGCGAAAATGAGCGTCTTCGGGATGTCGCAAACAGATTGAAGGGTTTCTAGGATCAGGTGATCGAGCGCATTCACCTTCGTTCGAGAAGGTTGTGAACGGACTAAGAGGTCGAGGTTGTTCTTCCGACCGCGAACGGTGATCAGATTGGTGGGGCATGGTATGTCGAGGACGTTCTGAGCCACGGTCATGACGTGTGGCGGGAGGGTTGCCGACATCGCGCATATCGGAACTTTCGGGAGGTAATCACGGATGTCACTGAGCTTGTTGAATTCAGGACGAAACTCTCCGTTTTGGTAGATTGAATGTGCTTCGTCGATACTAATGAGGGTCAATCGGTCTTTGAAGGCGTTTTTGCTTGGGAGCGTTCTCTTTAGAAAGTGCGATGCATTGTGGAACAGTATCTCAGGGGA
>Ga0335076_10007562_pt1 | contig 10949 bp, 16 predicted proteins | sample Lox_Sample_25_FD_206717 | JGI IMG/M metagenome (GOLD analysis project Ga0335076, IMG submission 206717) | Soil microbial communities from Loxahatchee National Wildlife Refuge, Florida, United States - Lox_Sample_2.5 | ecosystem: Environmental > Terrestrial > Soil > Wetlands | place: USA...
CAGAACTTTTTAAGAAATAGAAAACATAAAGTCATTTAGAACTTTCAGTTTCAATAACTATAACCACTATCAATTAATATTTATTAACTTTTAGCTGCCCAATGAAGTGATAGAAATATTAAAAAGCCAGAGCTACCCCCAAACTCCGAGGAGGAAATCAGTGTTGAAATTGTTGGAAGGAAAGGGCGTTTGAGAAGGACAAGCGCTAGAGGAGGATACTTATTCAAGACGACCTGGGAGATAAACCGCCGATCTTTTTTCTCGCCGTGCGTCGTTTCATCCCCGTCACCTGCACTCCTCTGCCACGATGCCCGACGCAGCAGATCTCGTTGCTGCAGCAGACACGCTTGAAAAGGCGTCGATGTATGCCGAAGCCATTACGGCATACACGCGGGCAATTGAACTCGTCCCCACAGCGCCCCAATACTACATCAAGCGGTGCCTTCGCATTACATGACTCTTCTCATTCCAGGTCCACTGCTTATCAACGCTCGGGGAATGTCGAAGCTGCTCTCAAGGTACAGGGTAATGGAACAAAGGTGGCTGACAGCCAGGACGCAGAGCAAGCTGTCCTCCTCGCACAGCAACGAGGAAAAGCTGAGCTGATTGCAAGTGCGCAAGTGAGGAGGGGGTATGCACTTTCAGACAGCAGTTTTGATATGCAGGATCTCGTTGAATGGGTTGAAGAGGTATATCGACAGCAACGAAGCCTTCGATGCAGCGAAAAATGCCGGATCCAAGGACAAAACCATGGATATATGGATTTCAAAGAACAATCATGCATTGAAGCAATGTACCCAGATCAGGCCGAACATGGCGCTAATTATAGTGTCCGAAGAAGAGCAGACAACCTCGAACGTTGACATTATTCCCAACACATTGCCATATCCTGATGAACGTATGTCCCTGGACCGTGTGTTTCCTAATGGAAAGCGGAACAGAACAAACGAGAGACCACCACTGTCAGTGCTTCAACCGACGAAGTAATAGCGAATGCGGAACCACATGCTGCCCCCATTGCTCCCGCGGCGCCTACGAGAGTTAGGTACGAATTCCCCATTTCAATTTGAGTCTAATAGAAGACATGAGTGGTATCAAAACGATACATCCGTCTTTGTCGACGTGTTCTTCAAAAACATCCCCAAGGACAAATGCTCCGTTGAAATGGAACCTCAAGCTGTACGGAAACCCGTTCCTTCCTGAAAGAAATATTCTAATATTTTAAAAGTTGTCCGTGACCTTCCCACTGACAAACGGCTCCGATTTCACCTTCCAGTTAGACCCCCTGTGCCACCCTATCGACCCCACGATCTCAAGCTACGAAATCCTCACGACAAAACTCTCCCTAAAACTCACAAAGGCCTCCCGTGGCACAAAATGGGCTTCACTCGAATCCACAGAGCCCCTGCAACAACAAGATAACAAGCAACAAAGCGGGTCAAGCATTGCGTACCCCACCAGCAGTCGCACTGGCGCCAAAAACTGGGATAAATTGGAAAAGGATGCCATCAAGGACGCTGAAACGTGGGAAAAACCTGAGGGGGATGCTGCGGCCAACGCACTTTTCAGGGACTTGTATAAGAACGCGTCACCGGACGTTAGAAGGGCTATGGAAAAGAGTTATGTGGAGAGTAGTGGGACGGCGTTAAGTACGAATTGGGAGGAGGTTAGTAGGGGGCGTGTGGAGACGAAACCTCCTGACAGTATGGTTGCGAAGAAGTGGGACTAGTGAGGGAGCGCACGGGGAAATGTGATATTCTTTATTGTGTTTGCTGCGATGGATGTTAGTTTCATGATCGGGAGATTTCTGGGAGTTTTATTTCAGCAATTTACCAGGTTGTCATCTCTTTCCGTAGCTTGAAATGGAGCCATTAGTTCCGGCCGATTATCTTAAACTAAAACCAGTCTCCCCAATCGCCCGAATCGCCCCCACCACCGCTTCCCCCTCCTCCGCCAGCTCCTCCACCACCACCCCAACCACCATCGTCGGGAGGAGGTTCATCAGGTAAGAATGGATTGTCTTCATCGGGAGGACCCTTTTGTCCCCACTCTTCCGTGTCGTTTGGCGGCATCGGTGCATCTTCCATGATCCCTGGATTCGAGCCATCAGCGGGGAGTCCGGGCGTCGCTGGGCCCCCCGTAGACCCTGGTTCGGCAGTTCCGTGATCCGGCGACCCGCCAGGGAACATCCAATATGGCAACAACATACCACTTCCAGGTCTACAGCACGCACCTCTAAGTTAGCGCGAACCATTTCATACCCTAGTTGTTGTATATGATGGGGATATTACCCAGAATGACGAGAGAAGTAATCGAAGTCGATACTGACGGCAGTAGCCAACATAACAGCCCGCTCATCCAACGTCAAAAGCCCGACCGTCCTTTCAACAACATCAACAGTCGGCGAAATCCGTTTCGCGAATCGATCCTGATATAGTTTATCTTCTTCAGGTGGGAGTCGCTGCAGCCTTCGGAGACGCTTTCCAGGACTTATCCTTACTTCCTCTCCACTCTTTCCAGGGCCTAATGGTGGGACCCGAACCTTTCTTCGCGCCGGAAAGTGATGGACTGAACTGTTCGTGATGTTTGTGGTTTCGGGACTGGCTGCGTCCATACGTAGGACATACTGCCCTGTATCGGTGAAGATTTCTCGGCCGAATCCGCGAAAGTTGCGGTTTATACTGCCGATGAGATTGCCCCTTTTGGCGAGGGAAAAGTCCCAGGATAACATCGGCTCGTCAATTTCTGCAAACTGTTCAAATGTGTCATCAAGACTGCACCGGTCAGAATTTCCAGAAAGAGTTTGGTGAGTTTGGTCGATGCAGTTGGTGTGAGATTCGCTTGGAAGGAGGGGAGGTACAAGACGTAAAGTTCGTATTTTCGACGGAGGAGAGACCAGATTTGGGAGACCTCACCGACGATTCGATTTTCGTTTTCTGTGTTGTAGATTCTAATTCTCCCATTGATGATTCGAATAGGTCGTTCAATCTACCATCAGATGGGAAACCATGAATGATAGATACATATAACACTTCTCGTCCTTGTCTGTCAAAAATGTGTGCTTTGAACGGTCGATGTGTATGAAGAACTTGTCGCTTGACAGCTGTGCCGAGACCCCCTTCCTCCTCCGCAAGATATCTTCCCCGATTAACTCTGCCATCCAAAGCCGCCTTAGTGATACCCAACGTGCTCTCCCTTTGGATTTAGAATGACATATCGATTGCATTGTTCATAACCCTTTCCGTCAACTCAATCCCTGATGGTTTATGTACTAAAAATATATTCAACATCTCTAGTTTCCGTTCAATGACCAAGGCACTGTTATCCAAGATCTTGGCCGCAGAATCTCCGAGTCTAATGACACCACGAGGGTCATCGGGGATAATGGCAGGAGCAAGAAGCGCCAATTCCTCGAACGTCGGCTTGTCCGCGTCATCAGCCTTTCTTGCCCATCCAGGGACGTGTGCAGCAGGAGGGGTTCCTCGACTTTGTGGGGTTCCAGAGCTATTCGTTCGAAGGGCGGGGGCCGGAGGACGAGACTTGAAGAGCCTCATGCGATCTCTGGGCAGTGCCGGCCGCCATGGTCGGTGGAGGAGCAGCCGTCGCATGAAAGGGGGGGAAAGTTCTGGGTGGAGCAGAACTGGCGATCTACAATCCCGGAACTTAAGAGTATACCGATGAAGCGCGTATCGATTCTCCTATGAATAAACAAATAACAGAGCAACAACAACTACAAACGAACGTAATTTCGAGCTAACGTAAACCCGACCCCCCCTCGAATTAAGACCCAGTGGCGAAACACAATTTCGTATGTAATGTGATCAGACCCACCAAAGAAAAACAAAAGACAACTCAAGCAGGAAAATCCATGCAATCAAAGCAAAGTCATAGACACTTTTCCCAGTATTGCGAGAATATGGTCTCGTTGCTGCTGCTGTTGCTACTACCTTGGAAACGGCAAAAGACGAAGGAGAAGGAGACGACGAGGGAACAAAAGACGAGAGCGGTTTAATTTCTGTCACGCCGAGATTCTATTTCGACGTTGCAAGACCGACGCGGTCTTTTCCGAGGTCGTAGATGGAGTAATACTTGCGCAAGAAGGTATCGCCGATAATCCAGATGGGTCCTACAATGTCAATAGTTGACTTTGGGACGGGGAGGGGAAGAGAGAGTGTTCGGTACCGAGAGGGGGAGGGATGTCGAGGCCTTGGAAGGAGGAGATGCAGGTTCCTTGCGCTTGCATGATGTAATCTGTTGCCGGGAGACTGAAGTTGTTTCCAGAGAAGGTGAAAGTGATATCCGGAAGAGAGGGAACTTTATCACAATCAACGGTATAAGCGCCATTCCAAGACTTCTTCGCTCCGATTTCCTTGTTCAACAACTACCCATTAACACCCGCACCCGTCAATGAAGGGATACTTCGGCGAGATCAGAGGGAAGAGCGATGAGGGAAGTGCCGGTGTCAATGGCAGCGCCAGTATTCTCCAATTCGAGGGAATCCTTGCCGAAAGCGAAGCTTTCGAGACTGACCTCCCAGTAACCACGTCTACGAACGGGTAGCCAAGTTATTTTGCCAGCGTAGTGGTCCTCATCGTACCCACCAAACACTACCTCACCACCATCATTCTCATCCTTATTCGCATCCCCAAGGTAAAAAGCAAACACCGGCTCATCAATCAACTATATCGTCAGTTCCGTGGCCGAAAACGCCTAGTGTTGAACCTTATGTTGAATGAGTTTGTAAAAAGGAGGAGGAATATGATTGACCGAGATCGTATCATATCCCATCCCCAAAATCCCATCAAACCGACCAAAAGCAAATGCCAAACCAGGCTCCTCAGTCGCCTCAGCAAAAAGTTGATCTTTAATCTCCATCCCGGCAATTTGAAGGGAATCCTGACTGACAAAGCCGGAGAGCGCGCCGCTGCCGTAGCGGATTTCAAAAGATGTGCCGTTGGCCTTGTACGTCGACGACTTACTTGAATCGTACTTGCTGTGCAAGAAACAGGCGATGGAGGAACATTGTGTCGAGGGGACCCAGAGATTGGAACTTCCGGTGTCGAGAACGACCTTGAATGTTTGGGCGGGTGTCCCAAGATCAATCTCTGCGTAATCTAATCGGAATCAAAATCTGTTGGACGGAAGTGTGAAGGCGATTTTTGTTGGGTGACGGGGAGTACACTGGGCATTGAGGAAGTTTGACAAGGGGAGATCATGGCCTTTGCCGGCCGTGTCCATGGCGATTTGGAAGTCACGGTCGGACGGCCTGCTGCTGTCTCGCTCTCCGCCCATGTACTTTTGCCTCAAGGTTTCCGTCCCGCCATACAAATGGTCCTACACCGCACTCGTCAGATATCGCATACTGTTAAAGGGCGGGTGGAGGGGTACGACGGTAAAGTCCTCTTTTGGAATCTTTTTCAGGCCGACCTTATGGATCTTGGCATGGGCGGTGCCTGCGAGACAAAGGGCTGAGGCGATCAACGCTGCAGCGAGCTTCATGGTGATGGCGAGCCGATAAGACGGAGAGGAAGTAGAAGCGAGCGAGAGAAGACTGCCGTGTGGATATAAGGTGTGTAAAAGGCGGGCCTAAGACGATGATCAGAAATGTCAATATCCCGCTTGGAGTGTTTGTTGGAGCGAGAGGGGAAATTGCCTGTGTGTGGGAACGTTCGTGGCTTTGTGTGGGAGGGGAGAGCGGATGACGACGTAACACAGACCCGGGAATTGCTTGCGTCAGCAAATCAGCCCAATATGTCACGCGCATCTACCGCAATTCCGTCGGATTGCGCTTGCTGGCAGCACGGCAATAATTGGTACTAACGGTTGAGGTCAGGCTGTTTGTTGTTCAGGACGGGCAATGTTAACCAGCTAACTCAACGTCCTTCTGTTTCAATTGGATGCTTTACATGCAACTTGGATGTGCGTTCTTGAGGCCACATCTGTCACAATTAAGGGGTTATTATTACGTTTCATATGTCAAGCAAAATCCACATCTCGAGAGAAATTGCTTCCCCGGCGAACTGGCGTGCATTGCGCTTCAGGAATACCACATAATCCCTCGCTGCCCCTTTTCCATGCATCTCCACGCGTAGCCCCATCTCACAATTGCATCTCCTCTCCCCTCCGTCTCCATGACACTGCTCGATCTGCTCCCCATCGCCACCGCCTCGTCCGCACTCGTCCTCTACGCCGTCGTCTGGACCGTCGGCCTGGTTGGCACGCTCACCGTCTACATCCGCTATTCCGCCTCTCGCCGCAATCGCATTCCCTTCTTCCCCTCCTCCCAGCAGCCATGGGGCGTCTCCATTCTCCGCCCGCTCAAGGGTCTTGATCCGCAAGTAGAGGAGTGTCTTGAATCTGCGTTTCGGCAGAATTATCCGCTTTTCGAGATTATCCTGAGTCTTGCCAATGAATCTGACCCGGCTGTAAAGGTGGCGAGGACACTCATTGCAAAGTATCCGGATGTCCCAGCCAGGCTTATCATCGGTATCCTCGCTCAGACGCGGACGCAGCCTTTTGACTGTGGGGGTAGGAGAAGAGAATGTGGGTCCTAATCCAAAGGTTAACAACCTCGTCCGATCCTACGCAGCTGCCAAATACGACCTCATCTGGATTCTCGATGCAAACATCCACGTCCCACCACACACCCTCCAACATTCTGTCGACACCTTTTTCGAAAGCACCTTTTCCCCCCGACCGATACAACTCATTCACCACCTTCCTCTCTGCGTCATCTCCCGGCCGCAAGACCGCCCAGGCTGGGGTGCCCGGCTCGAAGAGCTCTACCTCTCCACCTCGCACGCAAAATTCTACGTCGCAATCAATAAATTCGCTATTGCCCCTTGTGTCATGGGGAAATCCAATCTTTTCCGCAAGTCAATGCTCGATCAGGCGACGTACGGCGCAGGACTAGCGAAATTCGGAAACTTTATCGCAGAGGATCATCTCATTGCCGATACACTTTGGTATCATACGCCGAACCCGGGACCAAATCATGCGATGACGGTTGATGTGGCGAGGCAGCCTGTGCAGCAAGAGACGTTTCGGACATACGTCGAACGACGTATTCGTTGGATTCGCGTGAGAAAGTACATGGTTACGAGCGCAACGTTAATTGAACCCTTCACCGAATGTTTCCTTTCTGGATTCCTTGGAGCATGGGCTTCGCATACCCTCTTCCCCACCCTCGTCCCAAGCACACGACGGTTCCTTTTCTGGCATATATTGTTTTGGTGCTGCATAGATTTTTTCCAGTATTACACTTTACAATGTAATTCGACTCCCGTCGAGGATGGGGATGCTGCTGTTGTGGAGGCGCCGGAGTTTGCGAGGGGGCAAAGAAAGGGAAAGTGGGGTTTTAGGAGGTTTGGGACGTGGATTATTTGCTGGGTTATTAGGGAGTCTACTTGTTTGCCTATTTGGATTGTCGCGATGGTGGGGCGGCCCATTGTCACTTGGCGTCATCAACGGTTCATGGTTAGGCAGGATATGACGGTTGTCGAGATACCGCAACCTCGTTTGGGGTGTGAGATGTCTGGGGATACGACGTTTAGTCCTTCTTAAAGCAACGGATTCAGCCAGTGAGGTTCGCACGGATTGAATGGAGGACACTCTGACATCTAAGATGATAGCTTTTTTTTTGTTCCTGCATAGTTGAGAATTAAAGGTATCGGAATGCATAATAAACTTTTCTCTCTTTGACCCAGAAAAGAAGGAAGCGGGAAGTCAGCAGTCTATCATGAGAAAAGAGCTAGAAATAAATTTGCAAAGGCATCATCTCCAACCGAACATCCATCCCAAGACTTTTCGCATCATTAAACAAAGGCGGTCTCCCACGAGAAGCGATGCCTTTTACATGTCGTGCTGCAACACCAACATCCGCGCCAAACATCCCAGCAAACATCCGGTCTAGAATCCCGCGTTCCCCTTCACCAACCTTCCCCGCCGCTTCCGCCGCATACCAATAACAAAAAAGTGGAAACTGCCATACAGGGATATCATTCGTTCGTGCCAATCCCAGCAACGCACCCATCACGATGCGCCGCCGCGATTGTTCGGGTCCAACACCACCATCGTCATCGTGGCCCGCCGGTTCGGGTAGAGGTTGATCAACGGGTACGGGGGAGCGTTCTTCCTCTGATGCAAATGCTGACGAAATAGCGTATCCAAGCGCCTCGTTCGCAGGATTCACATGCGGAATCGTCGTTACGGAAATAACTCCACGATACCCCATTTGAGGGCGTTTAAGCAGTGCGCGGACTTCATCGTCTGTGGGGGGACGCCGACCCGTGTACATATGACTCTCGAAGATTTTCGCTTTCATGAGTTCGAATGGCGGTCCTTCGCCCTTGAGAAGGTTTTCGTAGAAGCTGTTGTCGACTTCATTGATTAATTGTCGCAGTCCACGTTCTTCGCCTTTCGTCTCCCGTGCGATTGAGAGGACGGCAGCGGCTACCAACGCATCATTCAAGGGTCCAGTCCTATCGACAAGGCCTAGACGCTGAGCCTGCGACCCCGTAAACACTTGCCCCTGTGCGACTTTCTCCACCTCTTCAACGGACATATTTCGACCCTCGCTCACAACGCCCTTAAACCGATCGTACGTCGCGTCAACATGTCGACTCAACTTTTCGAGTTCGGCAGGCGGCATGTCGCCTAGTTCCGGGTGGTGCCATGCTGCATTGGGAATAAACTCGATTGAATCCGCGGAGACATCGACTTTTTCAAGAAGACGTTTGATGACCGGATAACCCATGATAACGCCGATGGATCCCGTGATGGTGTATAGATTTGAGTAGATCATGTCGGCTGCGGCGGCGGCGTAATAGCCTCCTGAGGCGGCGACGTCGCTAAAAGAGGCGACGACGGGTTTATATTGACGGGCGTACTTGACGGCTTGGTAGATTGTGTCGCTTGCGACCGCGTCACCTACTCATCAGACGTTGACTCTCGGGCCGGGAGAACCTCCTGGGCTGTTTATTCTGAATACGATGCCGTGGATCGAGGGATCTTTAGCTGCTTTCATGAGATACGCCGATGTCGCTTCACCACCGAATCTTCCTTTTCTATAATCGTCAGGTAACTCGGGGGAAGGACATACCCCTCAATGGGGTTGTCGAGATAGACAACGGCAATTAACCGCGGGATCACAAAATCAACCTTAACGCAAGTCTTATCGAGAGGCCCTCCAGCAGGGGCCACAGGCCGTCCATCCGGACCTTCCTCCTGGTCCATTTGCACTGAAACATCCAATCTCGCTCGCTTCGGTTTATCCCCAAACATATCCTTTCTTATCTTGCTGCTATCTTCCGTAGCCTCCCCATCTGTCTCATCCTTCCCTGCATCCCTCCCCTTCCCACGTCGGAATAACTGCGGCAAGATCCACCTCTCCATATCGAGGTCACGGAAAATAATCTGTGCCATCATCGCATCGAGGTACTTTCTCACACTCCACGTTTTGATCCCATTTTTCGCAAGGGTGTCAAGGAGATCGTGGTGATACATTAGCCCATCAATGAGTCCTGCTTTGAGGGCATCTTCAGCGCGAAAGGGGCCCGTGTTGACGGTGTTGATGTAGGAATCTACTTTGGAGCGGAAGGGTTTTTGGAGTTCGCCTATTAATCTTTGGAGGGCCATGAGTGTGAATGGTTCTTGGTCGTCGACGGGAGCAATGTAGGATGGATATTTTCGTCGATACAAGTCGATAAATGTCTTTGATTGTAATGACCACTGGCAAATACATGAGAACTGAAATCCTCGGTGTGGGGGAGATCATACGACTAAATCTTCCAGGTTCTCTCGGGTCTTTTCGTTCCATGCAGAATCCGTATATGCTGACATGGCGCTTTTGTAATCCCTCCTGGCTTCGACTTTCATATCGACACCCCACTTTTCAAGGAGTTTCCCAAAGAACTGAAAGGTTAGAAAGTGACGTGAAGTAGATGTACAAATTGATTCAATGACAATCCGGTCAGGTTAATCTCACCAGAGGGCTGCATCAGGATCCTGTGGGCAGCAGTAGCCAAGGAATATTGCCCAGCACCTGCAAACATCAGAATATGCTCAAGGAAGCTGAGAGGGAGGGGATACTATAATTATCTGAAATAGCAATGACACAATGCTTGGACAAATCAATAGGACTCTGTGAATCAATGGGACTCTGCTTTTGTTGCTGTTGACCATCCACATTATTCGCACCACCCTGCACCGCGGGATGGTACACCACATTCTTCTCCGCCGCAAACTTCAGAATGGCCATCTGAAGTTCCTCCAACTTCCCCGTCCCCAACTTCGACTCAATGACTTCCCCTGTCAGCACGGCCCGATGCTCAATAATCGATTGATTAAACGAGAGAATCATTCCCTTGACCCGAGGATCCGCCGCAGCCTCCATAATCGTCGTCGTCAGCTCCAACATCGTCATCCGTCGTTTCCCCGTTGAACTCACCAAGGGTAGAACTTGCAGAGCGCGTTCGGAATGAGGAGAATCGATGATGTGGAGATCGTTTAGGTTGAGGTAGAGCCAAGTGTTTTCTGGGACAGTGAATTGGGCGAGGATGGCTTCAATGGAGTCTTTTATCGAGAGGTCGATGGAGACGGCGGCGTAGACGAGGGCTGTGAGGAAGAGGGCGGTTTTGTAGGGGAGGTATTTCAGGTATCGTAAATGTCGGAATATTCGGAAGAAGCGGCGTATTCTGCCTAACGGGGGAGGAGTCACCGGCACTGTGGTTGTTGTGGCAGCTTTATTGGCATTCCGAAGGGCGGGCGATGAGTTGAAATGACGCCGGGCTGTGTGCAATGGAGGAATGGGCCGTGGGGTCGTGAACGAGGAAATGTGAACTTTCGTGGAAAGGTGAGGCAACAACGGCCGCGCCCGGACTGGTGTTGCGGTGGAACGCAATCTCGGCACTGGGATGATTAGTAGAGCGTAGGGTTGGAGGAAAACCCAG
>Ga0335076_10007564_pt1 | contig 10946 bp, 14 predicted proteins | sample Lox_Sample_25_FD_206717 | JGI IMG/M metagenome (GOLD analysis project Ga0335076, IMG submission 206717) | Soil microbial communities from Loxahatchee National Wildlife Refuge, Florida, United States - Lox_Sample_2.5 | ecosystem: Environmental > Terrestrial > Soil > Wetlands | place: USA...
AGGCCGCGGGCGAACGCGGGGTCGACCAGTTCCTGGTCGTACCCGGCGTCGTGCTTGAACGGACTGACCAGGATGCCGGCCAGGTCATCGCCCGCCGCGGCGGCGGCCTGCCGCACGCTGGCCAGGTCGTTGAACGTGTAGTAGCCCAGGTTGGCGTGGTCCGCCGGGGTGACTCCGGCCGGCCGGGGCGTGCACCACGGCGCGGCGCCGTGGTAGGCGCCCCGCGCGACCAGGATCTTGTTCCGCCCGGTCTGCGCGCGGGCGATCGTGCAGCACATGGTGGTGGCGTCGGTGCCGTTCTTGGCAAAGATCGCCCAGTCCGCGTGCCGCACGGTCTGCACCAGCAGTTCGGCCAGGTCGACCATGACCGGGCCGGGCGAGTTCATGCAGTCGCCGATCGCGGCCTGGGCTCTGGCCGCGGCCTCCACCGCCGGGTGCTGGTGGCCGAGCACGACCGGACCGTAGCTGCCCATCAGGTCGACGTACTCGCGGCCGTCCACGTCCCAGACCCGCGCGCCGCGGCCGCCCCGCATGAACTGCGGGTAGCCGGCACCCGGGGCGACCTGGTGCCCGTACATCCCGCCCGGGATCACGGCCCGGGCGCGCTCGCGTAGCTGCCGGTCGGCGGCGCCGTCGTTCATGTGATGTGCTCCTTAATCCGGCCGGCCACGGCGGCGGTGCCGAGCGCGAGCACGTCCTTGATCGCGCCGGTGAGCTCGGTGCGGCCGGTGAGGGCGAGGACCTGATGCTCGTTCGGCATGAACCAGTCCTTGCGGACCAGCCCGGTGGTGTCGACGCCGTGCCTGGCCATCGCGGCGATCACGATGTCGCCCAGCAGGTCGTCGCCGAGCGCGCCGGCGGCGCGGACCCGGGCGCCCAGCTTGGCCAGGTCGACGCCGGTCCCGGCGGCCGTGCCCGCGGCGGTGGCCCGGATCTCCCGCAGCCGGACGCTGCCCTGGCCGGGCGGTATCGCCTCCACCGGCCGTCCCAGCACGTCCAGGATGTGCGCCCCGAGCACGGTTACTGTTCCCAGCGGCCAGGCGGGGTCGTGCGCGCTCATGGCAGTGCTCTCATGGCTGGCGGCTGCGTCGTTCGCCGTAGCGGCGACGGCGGGACTCGGCTGTGACCTCGTCGAGTTCGGCGGCCGACAGGATCGAGGGTTCGCCGTAGCTCAGCGCCAGCCGGTAGGTGCAGGCCAGCCACTCGAGCAGCACCGCCCGCTCGTAGGCCTGCGCCAGGTCACGCCCGTAGGTAACGGCCCCGTGGTTGCGCAGGATGACGGCGCTGCGGCCATCCAGCGCCTCGACGGCCGCCGCGGCCAGGCCCTCCGACCCGAACCGCACGTAGGGGGCGACCCGGACCGGGCCGCCCAGGCCGGTGATCGCGTAGTGGATGGCCGGGAGCTCCTCGCGGGACGCGGACAGCGCGATGACCTCGGGCGAGTGCGTGTGCACCACGGCGCCCGCCGCGGCCGCCGCGTAGATGGCCAGGTGCATCGGGGTCTCCGAGGACGGCGTCTCGGCGTTCTGCTCCTCGGCGCCGTCGAGGGCGACCAGGCAGACGTCGTCGGGCCGCATCTCGGCGTAGCTGATTCCGGACGGCGTGATGGCCACCAGGTCCCCGGCGCGAACGCTCATGTTGCCCGCGCTGCCGACGGCCAGCCCGTCGTCAAGCAGGCGTGCGCTGTAGCTGACGAGCTGCGCGCGAGCCGCCTGAAGCTCGTCCGGGTCGCTGCGGTACACTAATTCCGGATATTAGACGGACGTCCGACAAAAAAACAGGCCTGATGATCAGGTGAAGGGTGATCATGCCGAAGATCGTCGACTGGGACGCCCGGAGGGACGAGATCCTGTCGGCTACCTGGCGGGTGATCGCGCGTGACGGCATCGCCCGGGCCACCATCAGATCCATCGCCCGCGAGGCGGGCTGCTCCCGCGGCATCCTGGCGCACTACTTCGACGACAAGGCCGACATCCTGGGCTCGGCCCTGGTGATGTCCCACCGCCGGGTGGTGGCCCGGATGGAGGCCCGGGCGGCCGGGCTGACCGGGCTGGCCGCGCTGCGCGTCATCATGCTGGAAGCCCTGCCGCTGGACTCCGAGCGCGACCTCGAGGCCCAGATCGAGATCAGCTTCTGGGGCCGGGCGCTGGGCAACCCGGCGCTGCGCCGGCTGCAGCACGCGGAGTTCGACCGCTTCGCCGAACGGCTGCGGGGGCATCTCGTCGAGGCTGAGAAAGACGGCGAGCTCCGCGACGGCGTGGACGTCGAGCTGGCCGCTCACCAGCTGCTCGTCCTGATCGACGGGCTCAGCGCCGAACGGGTACTCTACCCCGACCGGGTCGGCCCGGACCGCCAGCGGCAGATGCTCGACGAGCTGCTGCGCGGGCTGCGCCCGGCCTGACGTGACCCGCGTCACCTGGATCTCTGTGCGGTACCAGCGCTCCTACTGTGCGTCAGGTTTGATTGCGGGATTGGAGAGCTAAGGATGAACATCAAGAACAAGCTGGGGCGCGCTGACATCCAGACGCTCGACGGGCACTACGTCGCCGCCGTCGGCGGCGGCCGGACGACGGACACCATCCACACGGACGCCACCCGGGTGGGCTCGTGGGAGAGGTTCACGGTCACCTGCGGTCACTAAACCCCGCGCTGCGGATTGTCATGGTTACATTCGGCCCAGCGATTGTGCGGGGCTGAAGAAGCCCATGTGACTCCAGAACCCTGAGCGATACATCGGAATATGGCCAGGGCCGGGGTCTGCGACGAACAATTCAGTGAGAGTGGCGCTCTACCCAAGCACGGTGTATGCGGACGGCGGCCCGGGCTAATAAGCCGTGCTATTAACATGCGGGGAAGGAGCCCCGGAAAGGAGACAGTGCCATGTCCCAGACCATGCCCCCTCCGGTGTTCGACCCGTTCGCGCCCGGCTTCACCGACGACCCGTATCCGCAGTACGCGGCGTTGCGGGACGGTGCGCCCGCCGGCCGGCATCCGGTTGGGTTCTGGCTGCTCACCCGCTACGAGGATGTGTCCGGGCTGCTCCGGGCGGGCATGTCGGTCGAGGATCGCAACATCACCGACCGCCAGTGGATCGAGCTGCGCGAGCAGCTGTACGGCGAGGAACTCGCCCGGCCCCGCGGCATTTCCATGCTCGACCGCGACCCGCCGGACCACACCCGGCTGCGCCGGCTGGTGTCGAAGGCGTTCACGCCGCGAGCCGTGGAGGCGCTGCGGCCGCGCATCACCGGGCTGGTCGACGAGATGCTCGGCGCGGCCGAACGCCAGGGCCAAGGGGCCCAGGTCGACCTGGTCGACGCCCTCGCCTTCCCGCTGCCGTTCGCCGTGATCGCGGAGATGCTCGGCACGCCGCCGGCCGACCACGAGCGGATCAGGCAGCTGAGCGGCACGGTGGTCCGCTCGCTCGAGCCGGTCAACGACCCGGACATGGCCGCGGCCATCCTGGCCGCCGACGCCGAGCTGAACCAGATCGCCGCCGAGATGATCGCCTGGAAGCGCGCCCACCCGGCCGGTGACCTGCTCACCGCGCTGATCAACGCCGAGGACGACGGCGACGTGCTCGACGACGACGAGCTCATCGCGCAGACCCTGCTGCTGTACATCGCCGGGCACGAGACGACGGTCAACCTCATCGCGGGCGGGACCCTCGCCCTGCTGCGCCACCCGGATCAGCTCGCGCTGCTGCGCGATAACCCCGGCCTGATCGCCAACGCGGTCGAGGAACTGCTCCGCTACGACAGCCCGGTGCAGGCGACCAGGCGGGTCACCCTGGAGCCGGTCACCTTCTCCGGCGTCACGATCCCGGCTGGGTCCTTCGTCATGGCCCTGCTGGGCTCGGCCAACCGGGACGAGAGCTACTGGGGTCCTGACGCCGCCGGGGTCAGGCTCGACCGGGAGAACGCCCGGCAGCACGTCTCGTTCGGCGCGGGGCCGCATCACTGCCTGGGCGCGTCGCTGGCCCGGATGGAGACCTCGATCGCCCTGGCCCGGCTGACGACCCGGTTCCCCGGGCTGGTCCTCGACGGCGAGGTCACCTGGAACGGCCGGATCAACCTGCGCGGACCCGCCCGGCTTCCGGTGTCGCTGGGCCCGGACCGGTAGCGTCCGGCTCGCCCAGACTGTCCGGGTAGAACCGGCGGGCTACCTCGATCACCTCGTCCAGGCCCGGCCACCAGGGGCCGTGCCGCAGCGAGCCGAGGGCGTGCAGGACCCCGGCGGCCTGCTGGGCGGGCTCCTGCTCGGGAACGAGCACGACCCGGTTCGCCCGGGCCGAGCGCAGCGGCCCCAGGTGGAAGTCCGGGCCTTCGGTGTCCTCGCGGGCGAGCACCAGGTAGTAATCGGGCAGCTCGAACCGGCCCGCGCGCCACGCGGCCAGGGCCTTGACCGCCTCCTGCTCGAAGCCGCCCGGTCCTTCCTGCTTCGACACGTCCCACATCTCGCGCCAGCTCGCGGCGACCGCCGCGAGCGGGTCAGCGGGAACCAGGGCGTAGGGTGACGTGGCCCGGCTGGCGCGCTGCAGCGCCTCCGCGGCGGCGGCCGGGCCCTCGTCCCCGGGCCTGATGAGGGCGACATTCATGGACCGGCCGAGCGCGGCCAGGACCTCGCCCGGCGCCGACCCGGCCAGGACCACCACGGTGCTGGCATTACGTCGCATCGGCTCGATGCTAGCCGCCCGGCCCGAGCTACGCGGCGTCCAGGATCTCGACGGGGTCGCCGACCCGGATCACGGCCGGCGGGTCGGATCATCCAGGTAGACCAGGCGCGCCGGGCGGCCGAGATAGGCAGAGAAGCACGCGTCGGGCTCAGGCCCCGCCGCGGCGGCCAGCAGCGCGGAACTCCAGACGCTCACCTTCAGCAGCGCGGCCCCGGCCGGAGGCTCCGCGATGACCAGGCCCGTTCGGCCTTCTGCTGATACGTGAATGCGGCCCGGCCCGCAGCTGACCACCACCCGCGCCAGTGCGGACTCTTCGCGCTGGCTGATGAACCGGCCGTCCTCGTCGACCAGGAGCCACCGCCGGTCACCCGCCAGGCCCCATGGCTCGACGCGGGACTCGTCGAGGTCCACGGCGCGGGCCGCCTTCAGCGGGTAGATGTGGATCGAAGCGAGGCGCACGGTTCCGACGGTAACCCATGGGCTCAGGCCGCGGACAGGCCCGATGAGACGAGCGAGACCAGCGCGGACCGCGACAACCCGGAGGCGCCGATCACCAGGTCACCGCCATCTCCCTGGATGACCAGGGTAGTCCCGTCGCCGGAGGGGGCGTAGCCAGGCGGCGCGAGCCAGGCCCGGTAGTGACCGACGGTGACCCGCTTCGCGTCGCGTGGGACGCCCTGGTCGGCCCGTCCCGGCCCGAGGATCATGAGGACGCAGACGCCGGAGGCGACGGCCGCGGCCCCCTGACCCGCCCCGGCCCCCGTGGCACACGGGGCGGTCCTGGCGTCGCTGAGGTGGTACCGGTCGGGCAGCGTGAGCGTGTACGAGCCGAGGCGGAGCATGACCGGTCCGGACCGGGCGGCCGCGGTGCCCCCCGACGTGCCCGCGACGCCGATCGGCACGCCGATGCCGGCGAAGACCACGAACAGGCCGAACACGCCCGCGAAGCGGCGGCGGCGGCTCTTCCGGTAGCGCGCGATGACCAGGTCGGCGAGCCCGTCGCGGGGCGTCACGTCGTCCAGTTCGCTCATCATCGCGAGCCGGAGGTTGAATTCGTCATCAGCGTGGATGGACACGGCGAACCCTCTTGTCTTCGTATTCTGCGGACAGCAGCATCCGCAGCTGGTCGAGCCCGCGGCTGGCCGCGGACTTGACGGTGCCCTCGGGGATGCCGAGGGCGGCCGCGGTGTCGGCCACCGTGGCGTCGAGCATGTAGCGGAACACGAGCACCTCGCGCTGGACGGCGGGGAGCCGGCGCAGGACGCGGACGAGCACGCGACGGCGGTCGACCGCCTCGGCGAACGACGCGACCACCGCCAGCGAGCCGGTGTCGGTGAACACGCCGGTCACCTCGGGATGGCGGGCCCGGTGCCGCCAGCGCTCCCGGCAGACGTTGACCAGGACCGTCCGGCTGTAGGCCTCGGGAGCCTCCCTGGCGTGGTCCCAGCGCCGGAAGGTCCGCAGCAGCGTCAGCTGCAGGGCGTCCTCGGCTTCCTCCCGTGAGTCGAGCAGCACGAGGGCCGCCCGCAGCAGCCGCGCCGACGCCGACGCGACGAACTCGGTGAACTCCGCCTCACGGCCGGCCGGAGCACCGCGCATCCGCCTCACGACAGGGTCAATGCCGCAGGGCCGCCCGGGGTTCCAGCGAGTTCTCCGGCGGAGCCGGCCGGCCTGGCGGGCCTGGCGGGCTGGCGCAGGAAGCCCGCGTAGTCGTGCTGCTGCAGCTGGCTCTCGATCTGCTTGACCGTGTCGAGCCCGACACCGACCACGATCAGCAGGCTCGCCCCGCTGAACAGGACCTGGCTGCTGACGCCGATCATGTCCAGCGCGACCATCGGGAGCATCGCGATCACCGCCAGGTACACCGCCCCGGCGGCGGTCAGCCGGGAGAGCACGTAACCCAGGTACCTCGCGGTCGGCGGACCGGGCCGCAGGCCGGGCACGAAGCCGCCGTACTTCCTGATGTTGTCCGCGACCTCGGCCGGGTTGAACGTGATCGAGGTGTAGAAGTAGGTGAACGCGACGATCAGCGCGAAGAACGTGAGGTAGTAGACCGGGAAGACCTTCACGCTCGGGACGAGGTAACGGTCGGTCCAGGCCATCCAGCCCGCCGGGTGGTTCGGGTTGCCGAGCAGCGACGCGGCAAGCTGCGGGATGTACAGCAGCGACGAGGCGAAGATGACCGGGACCACGCCGGCCTGGTTGACCTTCACCGGGATGTACGTGGTCGCCCCGCCGTACACCCGGCGGCCGGTCATCCGCCTGGTGTACTGGACCGGGATCCGCCGCTGCGCCTGCTCGATGAAGACCACGAACCCGACGACGGCGACGACCACGGCGACCACCGTCAGCGTCATCGGAATGCCCCTGACGAGGTAGACCTGCTCGAGCTCGCCGAAGACCCCGGCCAGCACGCTGGTGAAGATCATCACCGACATGCCGTTGCCGATGCCGCGGTCGGTGATGAGCTCGCCCATCCACATGACCATCGCCGTGCCCGACACCATCGTGATCGTCATCGTGGCCAGGGTCAGCACCGAGGGGTCCGGGATCAGCGGATGGCTCACCGCCGAGCAGCCGGTGCCGGGGAACAGGTTCCCCGAGCGGGCCAGCTCCACGTAGCCGACCGATTCGATGACGGCGAGCAGCACGGTGAGGTACCTGGTGTACTGGGTGATCTTCGCCTGGCCGGCCCGGTCCTGGTCCTTCAGCGCCTGCAGCCGCGGCACGACCTGGGTGAGCAGTTGCACGATGATGCTGGCCGTGATGTAGGGCGTGATGGTCAGCGCGAAGACCGTCACGTGCAGCAGCGAGTTGCCGCTGAACAGGTTGAGCACCGCGTAGATGTTCACCGCCGCGCTGCCCGATTCCAGGCCGGAGCAGTACCGGACGGCCGGCGCCGAGATGCCCGGCACGGGCAGCGTCGAGCCGAACCGGAACACGACGATGATGCCCAGGGTAAACAGCAGCTTCTTGCGCAGGTCCGGTGTCCTGAACGCGCGGGCGAGGCTCGTCAGATGGGCCACGGCCCCTTAAATGCCGCGGGCCGGCCCGGCGTTCCCGGCGTTCTCGGTGCGGAGGAGGTTCAGCTTCTCGAACACGGGGGCGTCGGAGAAGGTGAACAGGTCCAGCTGGCCGGCGGCGGTGAGCGAGAACTCGGTCCAGGCCGGGACGGCGATGACGTCGCCGCGCTCCAGCGAGTGCTCGGACTCGTTCAGCCGGACCGAGCCGGTGCCGTCGAAGACCTGCCAGACCGAGGACGCCGAGGTGCGCGACCGGCGGGTGGCCGCGCCCGCGGCCAGCCGGTGGAACTCGGTCCGCATGGTGGTCAGCGCGTCCCCGCCGCTGGCCGGGTTGGTGTACCGGACGGCGGCGTGGCCGGGCTCGAGCACCCCGGGCAGGCCCTCTGCTTCCAGCTCGAGCTGGGCGGCCAGGGCCGCGTCGGTGTGCGCCCAGCGGTAGGCGACCAGCGGCGAGGCCGGGCGGGGCCCGGCCAGCGCGACCGGGGTGAGCCCGGGCTGGCCCCAGAGCCGTTCGGAGGCCGAACGGTCCGGGGTATTCCGGTTCCGCACCTGGTCCGGGCCGAACTCGAAGAAGCCCTGGTCGGTCTGGGCCACCAGCGGGATGTCCAGCCCGTCCAGCCAGGCCATCGGGGTGCCGGAGACGTTCTGGTGGCCGTGGAAGGCCCAGCCGGGGGTGAGCAGCAGGTCACCCCGCCGCATCGCGACCGGGTCGCCGTCCACGACCGTCCACACCCCCTCGCCCTCCAGCACGAACCGGAACGCTGACTGGGTGTGCCGGTGCTCCGGGGCGTCCTCGTGCGGGGCCAGGTACTGGATGGCCGCCCACAGGGTGGGCGTGGTGTACGGGTCGCCGGTCAGCCCGGGGTTGCCGAGGCTGATCGCGCGGCGCTCGCCGCCGCGGCCCACCGGGACGAGCTCGGCACTGCGCGCGGCCAGCGGCAGCAGGTCCGCCCAGCGCCACAGGTGCGGCACCGCCCGGGGCTGGGGGCAGTCCGGCATCAGGTCCGCGCGGGTCAGCCAGAGCGGGGTCATCCCGGCGGCCTCGAAGTCGGCGTAGAGCTCCTTCAGCCTGGCCTGGTGCTCGGCACTGTCGAAGTCCGTCTCGGGGCCGGTCATGCTGTGCTCCCTCTCCGCCATTCTTCTGGGCCGTTCGCATAAAGCCTTCTTGTCCAGCTTGCCCGCCTGGGCGACGGGCAACTCGGCCACGTTCGTCCGGGATATCGTCAACCTTTGACGAGGAGGTCACCATGACAGAGAACTTCGTGCTGGCGCACGGGGCGTGGCACGGCGGATGGGCCTGGCAGCCGGTGGCGAGCAGGCTGCGCGCGGCCGGGCACCGGGTGTGGGCGCCAACCTCCCCCGGGCTCGGCATCGACGACGACCCGCGGGGCGTGACGCTGGCCGGCTGCGTCGACAGCCTGGTGAGCCAGGTCGAGGCGTCTTTCGCCGTCGACGTCACGCTGGTCGGGCACAGCTGGGGCGGCTACGTCATCGCCGGCGCGGCGCCGCGGCTGGCGTCCCGGCTGAAGGCCCTGGTGTTCTGGAGCGCTTTCGTCCCTCAGTCGGGCGTTTCGCTGTACGACGAGATCCCGCCGGGCTACCAGGAGCTGTTCACGTCCCTGGCCGGATCGTCGGGGGACAACACCGTGGCCATGCCGCTGGAAGTGTTCCAGGGCGCGTTCATGGGCGACGCCGACCCGGCCGCGGCCGCGGCGGTGCACTCGGTGCTGCGCCCGCAGCCGTTCCGCACGTTCACCGACCCGCCCGCCGACGAGGCCTACCGCAGCCTGGGCCTCCCGCTGCACTACGTGCTGTCCGACGGCGACGTGGCGCTGCCGCCCGGCGAGTACGGCTGGGACCGGTTCGCCGAGCGGATCAAGGTCGCCCCGGTGCGGGTGCCCGGCAGCCACGAGTCCATGCTCACCCGCCCGGCCGAACTGGCCGACGCCCTGGCCCAGGCCGCCACCGCCTAGCCCTGGCGAGCTCGGCTCTGATCACGGGAGATCCTGATCACGCCCGGCGGGTCCGCAGGATCGCGGAACCGTTCGGCCACCAGCGGGTCATGCCCGGCTACCACCAGGGCGCCGGCCTGCGCCAGCTCGCGGATCCGGTCGAAGGCGGCGTACGTGTCCGCGAGGTTCGCCACGATGGAGAACGGCCGGTCCCGTTCCAGCTCCTCGTAGTAGTGGACCGCGTCCGAGGCCAGCACGACCGGCCCGCCGGCCGTGGCCACGGTGACGATGGCCTGGCCGGGGGTGTGCCCGCCGACCTGGGTCAGCTCGATGCCGGGCGCTACCTGGTGAGCCCGGCCGGCCAGGGTCAGCCGGCCGGCCTCGCGCAGCTCGCGCAGGTGGTCCAGTTCGCTGGCCTCGGTGGTGTCCGCGAACTGCCCGCGGCGGCCCATCGGCCCGGTCCAGAAGTCGTACTCGTCCCTGGTCATGACGACCTCGGCGGCGGTGAAGGCCGGGAGCCCGCCGATGTGGTCGTAGTGCGCGTGGGTGAGCACGACCTGCGCCACGTCGTCCGGGGCGGTCCCGGCCGCCCGCAGCGCCGGCCCGGTGTCCATGAGCATGGTGCGGCCGCGGGCGGCGCCGCCGGCCGGCGAGAAGCCGGTGTCGATGGCGACCGAACGGGCCGGGCTCCGCGCCACCCAGAAGAAGTAGTCCATGCCGAGCGGCCGGTCCGGCTCGTGGTAGGCGTGGTAGTTGAGGAAGACCTCGGCCGCGCTCGCCTGCCGGGTCCCGTACCGGACCGCCAGCACCTCGTACTGCTCGCTCATGCCTGAAGCTAGCCCGCCGTGACGACGAGCAGCTGGCCGCCGGGATGCCGGTGCCAGTAGGTGCGGGCGCCCGGGGTGAAGATCACGGTGTTGACCATCACCCCGGGCGCGGTCAGGACCGGGTCCAGGTGCATCGTCCCGGTGAAGGTGGCGGTGAGCTGCCCGGAGGGCTGGCCGGAGCGGCCGTGGCTGATGTGCATGGGTTCAGTCTTCCTGATCCGTGACCCGGACGCCTCCGGCCAGGTCGCCGAGCGCGTCGACGACGCGGTTGCTGATCATGTCGCCGTAGCCGAGGGCGTTGGACACCCGGAAGGCGGTCAGCGTGCCCGGGCCGACGAGCGTGGTCACCCCGAGCTCCTCGGCCAGCGCCAGGTAGAGCCGGACGTCCTTGGCCATCAGCCGGCCGGTCAGCCCGCCCTCGAGGTAGTCGCCCCTGATGATGTGCGGGAAGCGGTTGAGGGAGGCGTAGCTG
>Ga0335076_10007565_pt1 | contig 10946 bp, 10 predicted proteins | sample Lox_Sample_25_FD_206717 | JGI IMG/M metagenome (GOLD analysis project Ga0335076, IMG submission 206717) | Soil microbial communities from Loxahatchee National Wildlife Refuge, Florida, United States - Lox_Sample_2.5 | ecosystem: Environmental > Terrestrial > Soil > Wetlands | place: USA...
GCGGAAAGAGTCATGATGGAAATCTTCCCCGGGTGGCGCTGGGCACCGTTCTAACGCGTGGCAACCGAACTCTCTGTGACAGATATCACTCATCTAAGTGATAAGCGAAGGAGAGCGAGAACCCCCGGGAGGAGAGAAGGCTCAGGAGAATTCCTTGCGCAGCTCGCGGCGGAGGATTTTTCCTGACGGTGTCTTGGGAACTGAGTCGATGAAGCGTACTTCGCGGGGCTGTTTGTAATGCGTGAGGCGCTCGGCGACGAAGGCGCAGACTTCCTGTTCCAGCTTCTTTCCGGAGACGAAACCGTCGCGAAGCACGACAAACGCCACCGGAATCTCACCCGCTGCCAGGTCATTGCGCCCCACTACTCCGCAGTCGCGAATGGCCGGATGCTCCAGCAAGACCGCCTCGATCTCTGCCGGCGCGACGGGAAAACCCTTGTACTTGATCATCTCTTTGCGGCGATCGAGCACGTAGTAAAAGTCCTGCTCATCACGGCTCACGATGTCTCCGGACCAGTACCAGCCGTCGCGCAGCACGTCTGCGGTAGCCTGCGGATTGTCCCAATAGCCCATCATGAACTGGGGGCCGCGCATGACCAATTCGCCGGGCTGGCCAAGTGGAACGTCCCGGCCGCTTTCGTCGAGCACGCGGCATTCGGTCTGCGCCAGCGGCTGACCGATCGATTCCGGACGGTACAGGTCCGGCTCCAGGAAACCCAGATGCGTAACCGGCGACGCCTCGGTCATGCCATATCCCTGGCGCACCAGAATGCCGGTGAGCGAGGTAAAGCGGCGCGCGAGATCGGGCGCCAGCGGCGCGGCTCCCGACTTTACCCAGCGGACCGAATGATTCTTGGGAAAGTCCCCGGCCTCCGCCAGCTGGCAAAGTGCATTGATGGCTGGCGGCACGATGGGCATCATCGTGACTCGCTCCGACGCCAGCAGCCCGGTCAGCGCGGGAGCATGGAAGCGCGGCATCAGAACCAGCGTGGCGCCGCTGGCCAGGATCGTGTTCAGCCCCACATTCAGTCCGAAGATGTGATAGAGCGGCAGGAAGCAGAGCACCACATCTTGCGGAGGAAAGCATGCCGCACCGGGGCCCAGCACCTGGAATACATTGGCCACCAAATTGTGATGCGAGAGCATGACGCCCTTTGGCAAGCCGGTGGTGCCGCTGGAGAAGGGTAGCGCCGCGATCGCCTGCTCGGAGGGTTGGGAGAGTGCCGGGAGGCTAGAACTGGTCGGCCGCAGCAGGGAAGCAAAATCGCCATGCCCGGCATGGGAGCGGGTGGTATAGACCCGGCGCAACTTTGGCAGGCCGGACAGATTAATGCCTTCGATGTTGGGTCCATCGGTCACCAGGATGGCGGCACCCGAAGTCTCCAACTGGTAGCGCACTTCCCGTTCGCGGTAGGTGGGATTGAGCAGGGTGGTGAATCCACCTGCGAGGGTAGCCGCGTGATAAGTGGCGCAAAACTCCCAGGCATTGGCGTGGAAGATGGCGACCGGTTCGCCGGGCTGCAACCCGGCGGTGACCAGGCCGCGCGCCAGGCCTTCAACCGTCTGGGCATATTCCGCATAAGTGAAACGCCGGCCGCAGGAGGAATCGACCAGTGCCGTATTCTGCGGAAAGCGGCTGGCGCTGTGGAAGACCAAATCGTGAACGTAACGGCCACGCGGATCGGCAGCGAGTTGGGTGCGCAGCATGAGTCTCCAGGATTTTGGCTTACAACAACACTAGTACGGACAGCAAAGGGCAAACGGATTCATACAATTTCGTGTCGCTGACTGCTTCCTGCCCCTCAGCTGGCCAGCTTGCGCAGAAACTCGCGCTCGTCCATGCGGTATTTGAAGGCTTTGCGGCCGTCGATGAAGATCACCGGCACTTCGTCGTTGTAGAGATGGCGCAATTCCGCGTCGGAATCCACGTCCACTTCGCGCCAGGTGAAACCGCCATGACGCTCCAGTTTGGTAAGGCTCTCCTTGACGATTTCGCAGAGATGACAGCCTTTACGGGAGTACACCACGACCTCGCGCCGAGACGACATGGCGGGAGTTTAGCAACTGAGACTGCGGGTTTTCCAGAGATTTTGTGAAGGGCGCGGGTGGCGGCGTCCTCGCCCCGGTTGGCGCAAGGTACAATCCACGGCATGGAAGAATCAGTTTCTCGGTCCCTGCATGGCAAGTGCGTGCTGGTTACAGGAGGCGCCAAACGGCTCGGCCGGGCCTCAGCCCTGGCGATGGCGCAAGCCGGCGCCGACGTCGCCATCACTTTCCTGCGCTCGACGCGAGAAGCCCAGCATACCGTGATCGACCTCGGCAGTTTCGGCGTCCGGGCGGTCGCGGTACGCTGCGATGTAACTGACGAAAAGAGCGTTAGGAATGCGGTGAAGGAGGCCGCCCGGGATCTGGGCGGAATCGATATTCTCGTCAATAACGCCGCCAATTACGAGACGGCAGCGTTCGACAAGTTGACGGCGCAGCAATGGGATGCGATCTTTGCCTCCAATACGCGCGGTCCGTTCTTGGTCTCGCAGGCGGCAGCCAAGTTCTTGCGGCAACGCAAGGGCAAGATTATCAACATGGGATCGCTCGGCGGGCTGCTGCCGTGGCCGGATCATGCACATTACTGCTCGTCGAAGGCCGCGCTGCACATGCTGACCAAGGTCATGGCCAAAGCGCTGGCGCCGGCGATTGCGGTGAACTGCGTCGCGCCAGGCATGATCGATCTGGGAGAGAAGGCGGCAGCGGCCTTCATGAGAAAAATGGCGATCAAGACGCCCATGCTGCGCAATGGAACGGCCGACGACATTGCCGCCGCCGTGATGTTTTTCGCCTCCGCGCCGCATTTCATTACCGGACAGATTTTGGCGGTGGACGGCGGCTTGGGGCTGCAGTAGGCCCGTTCATTTGTCACCTAGCCGGACTTCCTGTATTGTGACGCGTTACGCCATGATTTTTCCGGCAGGCTTCCTGCACTATGAGAGTTCTCGCAGCCGCGCTTCTGCTATGTAGCTCATTCGCTTGGGCCCAGGTTCGCCCCGAAGAGGGTGGACAGGAAATTCAGCTGTGGAGTGGCGGCGGCCACTCTGTCAGCGGGGGAACCTCCAACACGGGGGTCTGGAATCTTGGCCTGCGCTATGGCTGGATTCTGACGCGTCCGCATGGGCCGGCCTTCCTGAAGGGCCGGTTCGAATACGCGGTGGACGCGATGCCAATGTTTCTGGTGTTTCAGCCGGCCAATACGGCCTACGGCGCGGGTATCAATCCACTGAATCTGAAATGGAATTTTGCTACGCGAGGCCAGGTTGTCCCTTACCTGGAGCTTAGCGGCGGCACCCTGTTCACCACGCACGATGTCCCTCCCGGAACCTCGGGCGTGAATTTCACTTCCGGCGCCGCCTTTGGCGCACACTTTTTGCGCGAACGCTACAACTGGAGCGTGGAATTGCGGTATATGCACATCTCCAACGCCGGTTTGAGTTCGCCCAATCCGGGAGTGAATACCGTGCAGGTGCGACTTGGGATAGGAAGACTTTTTCCCAAGGGTCGCTAGCGAGTTTGTCACTTGGGATCGTCTTTCCGAAAACCGGCAATTGTGAGGACGAGTTGCAGGGTATGAGCCTGCCTTATATTCTTCTCCGTTATGTCAACCCTGGTGGAATGTGTTCCCAATTTTTCCGAGGGCCGCGACAAGGCCAAGGTCGATGCCATCCTGGACGCCATGAAGGTGGACGGGGTGTACCTGCTCGACCGCGAGATGGATGCCGACCACAACCGCTGCGTCATTACGCTGGTCGGCGAGCGTGAGGCCATTCAAGAGGCCGCCATCCGGGGCGTGGGAAAAGCTGCGGAGTTAATCGATTTGAACAAACATCAGGGCGCCCATCCGCGCATGGGCGCCGCCGATGTGGTGCCCTTTATCCCGATTGAGGGCGTGACGATTGAGGATTGTGTTGCTATGGCGCGGCACGTCGGGGAGCAGATCTGGAAGCGGCACCGGATTCCGGTGTACCTCTACGAGGCGGCGGCCGCCACGCCCGAGCGACAGAATCTCGAGAACATCCGGCGTGGGCAATTCGAAGGCATTCGCGACGATATCGCCACGAATCCGGCGCGGCGCCCGGATTTCGGCGACCCGCGCGTGCATCCGACAGCCGGGGCTACGGTGGTGGGAGCGCGCAAGTTTCTTGTCGCTTACAACGTCTTCCTCAACACCACCGACCTTGACATTGCCAAGAAAATTGCCAAGGCAGTGCGCTTTTCCACCGGCGGCTTGCGCTTCGTGAAAGGCGCGGGATTCCTGGTGCGTGGCATGGCGCAGGTGTCCATGAACCTCACCGATTTCGAACAGACTCCCATTCACCGCGTCTTCGAATTCGTGAGGCGCGAAGCGGCGCGGTACGGCGTTGTTCCCGTGAGCAGCGAGATTGTCGGCCTGATTCCGAAGAAGGCGCTGGAGCAGGCTGCAGAGTGGTTCCTGCAGGTGGAGAACTTCGACTCTTCTTTGATTCTGGAAAACCGGCTCACGGCCGTGATGGGCGGCAAGATGGCGGTTGGGGGGCTGCGTGCAGGGGTCGAGCCATTCGTTGAGCAGTTGGCGGCGCCGACCGCTACGCCGGGCGGCGGCAGCGCGGCAGCGGCCAGCGGTGCGATGGCAGCCGGGTTGGCCAACATGGTGGCTTCCATGTCGCGAGGCAAGAAGGCCTGTCTGCAATACGAGCGCGAATTGAGTGAAGCGATTGCGCGGCTCTCGCAACTGCGCGAAGAACTCAAATCGGCCATCGATGCGGACGCCGAGTCTTACACCTCGGTGATGAAGGCCTACAAGCAGGCTAAAGAATCAGCCAACCCCGACGGCATCATCGACGCCGCGCTGAAGCAGGCTACCAGCGTGCCTCTGGGCGTGGCCGAGCGGGCCAGGGAAGTGGCCGTCATCGCCGAGAAGCTGAAGCCCATCACCAACCCCAATATGAAGTCAGACCTGACGACGGCGCTGGCGCTGGCGCGCGCGGGGATGGAAGGGGCGCTGGCCAACGTCGAGATCAATCTGGAATCGTTGAAAGACGAGGCCTTTGCCGCCGAGACGCGGAGGAGAGCGGCGGTGCTGAAGGGGTAGTTTCGGCCGACTCTCTTTGTACAACGTTCTCTTGCACTTTGGTTTAGGCTCCGCCCCAGCCGCTTGGCATACAATTAGCCCAGGTGCAGTTGACTGGCGCTTCGCCGCTGGCATCCAACTAGGCATATCCCTAGAGGACTTATGAAAACATTGAAGTTAAGTCTAGTAGTCTTGTGCTTTTGGAGTGTTGCCGCCTGGGCCATCGCTCTGGGCGGGTCGGCGCGGACGGTCATTCCGTCGGATGTACAGCAGCTCATTACCGTCGACTACCGCGCGGTAAAGAATTCCGACACCGCGATGGCGCTCAAGCAGCAGGTGCTGCCCGAGAGCCTGAAGCAATTCGAAGTCGCGCTCAAGGGCGTGGGCATCGATCCGGACAAAGATGTCGACCAACTTACCTTCGCCTCTTACCGCACGCCCAAGCAGGGACTGCGGGTGGTGGGCATCGCACAAGGGAATTTTCCAGCCAAGGCGTTCCTCAAGAAGATGCGCTTGCAGAAGGTGAAGCCGGTAAAGTACCGAACGGCCGACCTGTGGAGCATGGGCAACGGTATGCAGATGACCTTCCTGGATGACAACACCCTGCTGTTTGGCGATGGCGGCGCCGTGAAGGGGGCGCTCGACGCGCGCGACGGCTACGTTACGCCGCTCGACTCCAACGCCCAGTTTGCCGATATGATTGGCTCAGTCGAATCGGGCACGGTGTGGAGTGTACTCGACCAGCAGGGAACGCAGAACATGCTGCGCTCGGCGCTGGGCGATGCCAGCAAGCTGGCGGACTTTGACACGGTGAAGAAACGGATTCTAGGCTCGCGCTACGCTATGAATTTCACCAGCGGGGTGAACTTCGATCTCGACGTGGTTACCGCTGACTCCGTGACCGCTGCTACGCTTTCTTCATTGCTCAAGGCCGGCATGATCTATCGCAAGATGACGGCTTCGCCGACCGAGAAGATGGCGCTCGAGAGTTGCACAGTGGATTCCGACAGCGCCAACCTTCAGTTGCACTTCAAGACCGACGACAAGAAATTCCAATCGCTGATGCACTCGGATCTGTTCGCCGCAGTGTCCAAATAAAACAAGCCCCCGATTTCTCGGGGGCTCTTACGGAGAGGACTCCGGCTACTTTCCGCCGTAGGTTTTCGGCGAGCCCACCCCCGCACAGATGTCCCAGCCCGTGACGCAGCGGGAATCGCCCGTGGTGATGTCATTGAAGAACTTCTTGTATTTTGCTTTGTCGGCGTATTCCGAGTAGATCTTCGTCAGTTCCACGTTGGAAGATTTCTTCAACTTGCCCGCCGCGTTCACAATACCCGCGAAGGTTGGAGAAGCCCAACTGGTGCCGCCGACCTCGCCCCAGCCCTGCAGATAGATGGCTGCACAGCAGTAGTCAGAGGCCACATCCGGGAAACCGCGCTTGCTGCCAACAATGTCCTTGATGCCGTCCTGATAAGCCGGCCTCGGCTCATAGGGGCTAATGTCGCCGCCCCCGCCCCCGGTGTAATACTGTTCGTTGACAAAGTTCCCGTTGCGGTCGCGGTTGAAGTAGGTGCCGCCGACCGAAACTACGTTAGGCGATGCGGCGGGGTGAAAGCTCACACCCAGCCCCCAATCGCCGCTGGCGGCAAAATAGACGACGCCTTTATGAGTGAAGTTCTTGTCGAAGTTCTTCTCACCCTTCCACTCCGGAATGCCCCAACTCATGCTGATAACGCCACCGCCGTTTTCCGCCACCAGCCTGCCGGCAACCCGTACCGCTTGCCATGTGGGATCGGTGTTCACTTCTACGGACTCCACCAGGAAAAGCTTAGCCTGGGGGGCCATGGCGTGGGCCCACTCGATGTCCAGCGCTTCTTCGACTTCCCAATCTCCATAGACCGGAGGCTTGGTGCCATCGGCATACACGATCTGGAGATCCGCATCCGGCAATCCGAACTGCTGGGAAAAAGCGTGCAGGTCCTGTGCGGCGGTCGGATAGTCGCCGGCATCTACGATCGCAATCGCTCCCACTCCACCGGTGGGATTGTTGGTACTGGTCGCAATCGGGCAACCCGTTGGACCGGTTACCAGTCCGTACACACAGGCCAGCGAAGCCGGCGTCTCCGCATCCGGCGGCGGCGCGTCAGGATTAGGATTCTCGACAATGAAGTAGTTGGTGTTGATGCGGCCTGGCCGCGGGATGCTGGATTCTGGCACAATCACGCGCTTTCCATGGATCGTAGCCGGATATCCCTGTGATAGAGCAGGGAAAACACAAATACAGAGCAGCGACAAGACGGCAATTGCGAATATCGCTCGGGAAGATTTCATTCGGTCTCCTTGACACCAGATGGAAGGTGGTTCTTGCTTGATCGACGGCTCACAAGATTGCCCGACTGCCGGTGTTTTTGCAAGTGGAGTCGTTCGTCTCTATGGGAAGGCGCGGGGCCAGTTGCTACTTCTTATTTCTAGCCTCGCGTTTTACCTTTGCCCAGCCCTCTTTCACGATCTGCCGTGCCCTCCCCAAAACCAGTGAATCGGCGGGCACGTCTTCGGTTACACAGGAGGCTGCACCGACGTACGCTCCCTTGCCAATGCGCACTGGCGCCACCAGGGTGCTGTCGCTGCCGACGAAGACGCCGTCTTCGATGATGGTCTTGTGCTTGTTGACGCCGTCGTAATTGCAGGTGATGGTGCCGGCGCCCACATTCACGCCGTCGCCGATCTCGGCGTCGCCGAGGTAGGTGAGGTGATTGGCCTTGGAGCCCTTGCCCAGCTTAATCTTCTTGGTCTCGACGAAATTGCCGACGTGTGCGCCCTCGCCAATTTCGCTGCCGGGACGTAGATGCGAATATGGGCCCAGGATGGCGCCATTGGCCACGCGCGCGCCATCCAGCACGCAACCGGGACGCAGCAGCACATTATCGCCGATCTCGGAGTTGCTGATGACGCTGTAGGAGCGAATGCGGCAATCGGCTCCTATGCAGGTTTGTCCCAGCAACTGCACGAACGGTTCGATCACGGTATCGGCGCCCACCTGGACGTCGCTGTCGATCAGGCAGGTCTGGGGATAATAAATCGTGACCCCTTCGGCCGTGAGTTGCTGGCATTTCGCCGCGCGGAGGCGCTGGTCGATGTTTATCACTTCATCACGCGTATTGCCGCCGAGAACTTCATTGGGGTCACCGGCTTCGACGGCTACGACTCGCTGCTTCGCCTGGCGCAGGACAGCCGCCATATCGGTCAGGTAATACTCGGAATGAGGGTTGTCGGTACGGAGCCTGTCGATGTAACCGAACAATTCCTTTGCATCGAAGGCGTAAAAGCCGGCATTGATTTCGCGAATCTTTCTCTGCTGGGGAGTGGCAGCTTTTTCTTCGACGATAGCCTTTACCTCATCACTGCTGGCACCCTGACGGATAACTCTGCCATAGCCGGTGGGATTGTCGAGTTTGGCGGTGAGCAGCGTCATGGCGGCTTTTTTCTGGAGGTGGAAGTCGCGCAGCTTCTCGATGGTCTGCGGCGTCATCAGCGGAGCATCGCCGGAAAGCACGATCACGTGATCGTAGGGTGCAAGCGCTTGGCGCGCCACCATAAGCGAATGTCCGGTGCCGCGCTGCGGCTGTTGCACCACGAAGTGGATTTCGGTGTGAGCGACGGCCTCGCGTACGCGCTCAGCTTCGTGGCCGATGATGGCAAACACGTCGTGCGCGGCGACGACCTTCTTTGCGGCCGCGATCACGTGCGCTAGCAAGGGCTTGCCGCCAACCTCGTGGAGCACCTTGGGATGTTTGGACTTGAGCCGCGTACCCTTGCCGGCCGCCATGATGGCAATGGCAATCCGGGGACCCGACCGCGAAGCAGTGCTTTTGGGATTTGGCATTCGCAGTCAATATACCGCGAGAGCGGAGGAGATGCGATGCGAGGGCCGGTTAGGTCTGCCGGGCGGTGGCGGAACGTTGACCCGATTCGGCAGTTTCTGCCAGGCGCAACAAATCGCAGGCCACGCGATCCGTGGCATGACGGGCGGCGCCGGCCTCTTCCAGGTAATCGCCCACCACCGGACAGACCCCGAGTTTTTCGACTTCTTCCAAATCGGCCACAATCTGCGAACCGCCCTCCCGCGCATACTTCGCCCTTAACGCGTCCGACACCGAAGCTCGGTTAATCAGGGCATAGTCGAAAATGCGCGTCTGGGCATGGCGGTCGAGGGCGCGAATATGGTCGGCGGCGGTAAGCCCCAGGCTTTCGTTCGCCTGGGTCATCAGGTTGCAGACATACACCTTGACTGCTGGCGAACTGACGATGGCTTGAGGGATGCCGCGTACCAGCAGGTTAGGAATAAGGCTGGTGAACAGGGAACCAGGGCCGATCGTTATGAGATCGGCATTGGCGATGGCCTCGAGGGTTTGCTGCAGCGGCTCCACGTCCGGGGGCACCAGGAACAGCTCCTTGATACGGCCTTGGCTGGCGGTGATTTTTGTCTCTCCCCGGACGCGGGTGCCATCTTCCATCAATGCTTCCAACTCTACGTTCGCGGTGGTGGCGGGATAGATGTGTCCGCGGGTCAGCAGAATCTCGGAAGACAGCCGCACCGATTCGCTGAAATCGCCGGTAATCGAGGTCAGCGCCGCGAGGAAGAGATTTCCGAAGCTGTGCCCCTCGAGGCCTGAGCCCTTCTGGAATCGATGCTGGAAGAGCCGGGAGAGCAGTGCCTCGTCCTGCGACAAGGCAACGATGCAGTTGCGGATATCGCCCGGCGGAAGCATGTTCAGCTCTTTCCGCAGGCGGCCGCTGGAGCCTCCGTCATCGGTCACAGTAACGATGGCGCAGAGTTCAGAGATTGTGCGGGAGTTTGAATCGGTTCGCTGGCCGGGGAGGAGCACGTACTGCTTGAGACCTTTGAGCAGAGTGGACAATCCCGTCCCACCGCCAATCGCGACCACCCGCAAACCCGGCGCGGACGGTTTCCTCGCCCGTTTGACATCGCGGGAATCTCTGGGGGCATCCATCTGCCCCCGCCTATTGTTCCTCTTCGTCGGCTGAGGCGCTGGACTCGGCGCCCGGATCCGGATAAAGGAGTTCGGTGAATCGCGGATCTTCCCCGAGATTCTGAAAATCGGAATCGTTACGCGCCTGGAACCGGAGTGACGGGTTCAAGCGGATGGCATCGCCGAGGTGCCGCAAGGAATCCTCAACGTGGCCGGTCAGGCAATCCAGGGCGGCTAAGCCGTAGGCGACATAGTCGGCCTGAGGGACCTGCTTGGAGAGCTTTTCGAGGTGTTCGCGCGCCGCTACATAGTCGCCCAGATTCATTAGCGAGACCGTGTAGTCGTAGTGCTCTTCGGGGGTCTTAAACTGCGTCGCGGCACGGTCCAGGTGCTGATTACAGGTATTGAGGTGGACGGCGGCGCGATCCGCCAGTTCCTTGCTCGGGCCTCCGGTGACCTTCTGCAAATGGCCCTTAGCCTTGTCGAACTTATGCTCCTGCATGGCACGGAGCCCCGCCTCGTAATTTTGCACAGCCTGTGCAAAATTCGGGTCGTCCGCGAGTGACTTTTTCGGAGTGCTTTTCTGCGACATCTGCAAAACTCTTCCTGTGCTCTTCGTAACTACTCCTTGTTTCTGCGACTTAGATGAGGATAGCTTAACTTTTTCTGGCGGTTTTCTGGTCATCCGGCAGCCACCTCATGACCGCCGGCCACGCTGATGGGGAAACCAGCTGTGGAAAAAACCCGTTTCCGGACGGTGGCAGCAGGTTATACGCGCCTTTCCGCCGGGCGTCAACTCAGCGCGCCCCAAACCGGCCAGACCGCCGTGTTCATCAGTTGATGGCGGCGGCGCTTTG
>Ga0335076_10007566_pt1 | contig 10946 bp, 9 predicted proteins | sample Lox_Sample_25_FD_206717 | JGI IMG/M metagenome (GOLD analysis project Ga0335076, IMG submission 206717) | Soil microbial communities from Loxahatchee National Wildlife Refuge, Florida, United States - Lox_Sample_2.5 | ecosystem: Environmental > Terrestrial > Soil > Wetlands | place: USA: Florida...
AACCGCTTTCCGGCACCAGAGCCGGGGGGAATGACAGAACGTCCGTAGGACGGTCTTTGCCGAGGAAGCGCCGGTTCAGCGCTCTCAGGTCACTACTCGTGGTCACCAAAATATTCACCATGCCATGCAGGCGGAGAGCCCTGGACGCCTGCAGCGTGAATTGCCGCAGGGCGGGCTCGGAGAGACCGGGCACGCATTTTCTCAGGATCACCACGCTCCGTTGTTATGAACTGCAAAGCAAACAGGAGGGCCCAAACCCGGCGCCCTCCTGCGCGATCTGCTGATTCTATCCCTCGATCTCGCTTGCTGAAGCCGCCGCCGTTTCTGGCGCGCTCTCCGCCCCCGTGCCCTTGCCATTGGCGCCGGCCTTCTCCAGCAGAGACATCTGTTCCTCGGCGACCCGGGTCTTGTGCTCGTCATACGCCCGAATGATGCGCTGCACCAGGTGATGCCGCACCACGTCGCCCTCGTCGAAATAGACGAACGTCAGACCCTCGACCCTCTTGAGGATATCCACGGCCTCGAGCAAACCGCTCCGCCGCGCGCTCGGCAAATCGATCTGGGTGACGTCCCCGGTGATCACCGCCTTGGAATTAAATCCCAGACGAGTGACAAACATCTTCATCTGCTCGGAGGTTGTGTTCTGCGCCTCATCCAGAATGACGAAAGAATCGTTCAGGGTGCGCCCGCGCATGAAAGCGATGGGCGCGATTTCAATGACATTCTTTTCCAGATACCGATCCACCTTCTCCGGGTCAAGCATGTCATACAAGGCGTCGTACAGTGGCCGCAAATAGGGGTCAATCTTGTCCTGCAAGGTGCCTGGCAGGAACCCCAGGCGCTCCCCGGCCTCGACCGCTGGCCGCGCCAGAATGATGCGGTTCACCCGCTTGGCCAGCAGCGCAGAAATCGCCATTGCGACCGCGAGGTAAGTCTTTCCGGTGCCTGCCGGGCCGATGCCAAACACCATGTCATGCTTTTCGATGGCTTCCAGATACCGGCGCTGGTTCAGGCTCTTCGGCTGCACCGTGCGCCGTCCAAACGAACGCTGCTTCCCAGCTTCCGCCAGCCCCCGCAAAGTGGCCTTGGGATCGGCGGTCAGCACGCGCAACATGCTATTCAAATCGCCATTGGTGAAAGCGTGCCCGGAGCGCTGCAGATGATCGTAATCGGAGAAGACTTGCTCGGCCCGCGCCACATCCCGTGGCGCGCCTTCCAGGTCAATCGAGTCGGAGCGCAAGTCGATGCTGATGTTCAGTCCGTCTTCCAGCACGTGCAGATTTTCATCTCGCGTGCCAAACAAAGCCTCAATATTGGGACTGATCTCAATACTCTTCTTCATTCAGTTCTCTAATACGCCTCCGTGCGCCTGCTGCGCACTGTTCCTTCGGCACCGGGGCTCGGCGCTTAGATGTTATTACCGGGGCCGGAGCATACTTGTACCGGGCATTTCGGCGCGCAGAATTCTGTCTGGAGGGTAAACCAGCCGAGGTGCTCGCTCCCAAGGTGCAAGCGACTACCATTGGTCTTAAGCCTACCCCCACCCCCGGCTAGAGTCAATGCCGGGCATGTACTTGCGGCTCAAGCAGATGAAGGCGTATACCCAACATCAGCATTGAATTCCTCAGCACCACGAACCGAGAACCGATTATGAAACACGTAGTCATAGCATCATCCGTGCGAACCCCGGTAGGAAGAGCTTTCAAAGGGACCCTAAGGGCCACCCGACCCGACGAGTTGGCCGCAGTAGCCATCAAGGCAGCCTTGGAGAGAATTCCGCAACTGGACCCCAAGGAGATCGAGGACGTGATCCTGGGCTGCGCCATGCCTGAGGCGGAACAAGGCATGAACGTAGCCAGAATTGCGTCGCTTCGAGCCGGATTGCCAGTCGAGGTCTCTGCCCTGACTGTCAATCGATTCTGTTCTTCCGGCCTGCAGGCCATCGCCATGGCGGCGGAGAGAATCATGGCGGGAGGCGCCGAGGTAATCGTCGCCGGAGGCACGGAATCGATGTCCATGATCCCCATGGGCGGCCACAAGATCTCCCCGAATCCGTGGCTGGTAGACCACTATCCTGACGCTTATTTATCGATGGGCCTAACCGCCGAAAGAGTAGCCCACCGGTTTGGCATAACCCGCGAGCAGAGCGATCAGTTTTCCCTGGAAAGCCACCAGAAAGCTCTGGCTGCACTTCAGGCAGGCAAGTTTGCCGACGAGACGGTGCCTGTGCCAGTGAATTTCACCACACCCAACGGTTCGAAACCGAGAAGACAGGAGATCGTTTTCAAGATCGATGAAGGCCCCCGCGCCGACACCTCGATCGAGGCGCTGTTATCCCTCAAGCCCGCATTTCACGCCAAGGGCACGGTGACCGCCGGAAACTCATCGCAGATGTCCGACGGCGCTGCTGCCGCGGTAGTCATGTCCGCCGATCGAGCAAAGGCTTTGGGCATTCAGCCCCTGGCGCGCTATGTCGCATTCGCCACGGCAGGATATAAACCCGAAGAAATGGGCCTTGGTCCGGTGTTCGCGATCCCGAAGGCATTGAAAATGGCAGGACTGAAACTCTCCGACATCGACGTAATTGAACTGAACGAAGCTTTCGCCGCGCAATCGCTTGCGGTAATCAAAGAAGCCGGACTCGATCCCGCTAAAGTCAATCCCAATGGAGGCGCCATAGCTCTTGGCCACCCCCTGGGCTGCACCGGCGCCAAGCTGACCGCCACAATCATCCGTGAACTGAAGCGCCGCAAGGCCCGCTACGGCATGGTGACGATGTGCGTTGGCGGAGGCATGGGAGCGGCGGGGATATTCGAGAATCTGAATTAAGGCTTTCCTTCGTGTACCTTCGTGCCCTTTGTGGTTTAGAAAGACCTGGGTAACCACAAAGGGCACGAAGGTACACGAAGGAAAAACCACAATCATGTGACGATTGACCTTGCCGCGCTATGGCAGAAAATGGGACCTTGGCCCAAAGAGGTCCCATGGCCACGGTAACAAATCTCCATCTCACAGCCCAACAGGTCAGTCATGAAATAATCACCGCAGCCATGAAGGTCCACACTGAGCTTGGACCAGGCCTCCTGGAAAGCACCTACACCGCGTGCCTGCAATTCGAACTCGGCGATACAGGAATCCGCTCCTCCGCTCAAGTCGGTCTGCCCGTCGTTTACCGGGGCGTAAGGCTGGACCTGGGTTATCGTATGGACCTGGTCGTCGAGGACCTTGTGGTTGTCGAAATCAAGTCGGTAGACGGCATCTCCCCTGTCCACCAGGCCCAAATCCTTTCGTACCTAAAGCTCAGTGGCAAATCGATCGGACTGCTTATAAACTTCAATGTGGTTCACCTCAAAGATGGCATCAAGCGCTTCGTGAACGGTACAGGCTGGAAATAAAGGCATAAACCACAAAGGACACGAAGTCACACGAAGGTCTTCCTGGTTGATTCTCCTTCGTGTCCCTTCGTGCCCTTGGTGGTTAAAGGGGTTTGAATGGCGACAAGCGCAATTCCGAAGTCGAAGATCACCGGCGGCAGCTTCTTGCTCGAACAACGGCAACCTGCAGAAGTCTTCACTCCTGAAGACTTCAGCGAGCAGCACCAGCTCATCGGCCAGACCGCCGAAGAGTTCGCGACCAACGAGATCGTCCCCCAGATCGAGAAGATCGAACACAAAGACTTCTCGATCACCCGCGACCTGCTGAAGAAAGCCGGGGAACTGGGACTGAGCGCGGTTGAGATTCCCGAGGCCTACGGCGGCCTCGACATGGACAAGGTCACTGCCGCGGTGATCGCCGACCACATCGCCAAGTACGCCGGCTTCGCCACCACCTGGGGAGGCCACACCGGCATTGGCACCCTGCCCATCGTCTATTTTGGGACCGAAGAGCAGAAGAAGAAATATCTTCCACGCCTGGCCGCAGGCGAAATCGTAGGAGCCTACGCGCTGTCGGAAGCCTCGTCGGGCTCCGACGCCCTGAACTGCCGCGCCCGCGCCGAGCTTTCCAAAGACGGCAAGCATTACATCCTGAACGGCGAGAAGATGTGGATCACCAACGCCGGCTTCGCTGACCTGTTTACGGTTTTTGCGAAAGTCGATGGAGAGAAGTTCACGGCATTCCTGGTCGAAAAAACTTTTCCCGGATTCTCCGTGGGCGCCGAAGAACACAAGATGGGCATCCGCGGATCGTCCACCTGCCCCATCATTCTCAACGACTGCAAGGTTCCCGCCGAAAATCTGCTGGGAGAAATTGGCAAAGGTCACGTCATCGCCTTCAACATTTTGAACGTGGGCCGCTTCAAGCTGGGGGCCATGTGCGTGGGCGGAGCCCGCGTCGCGCTCGAAAATTCCATCGGCTACGCCAAACAACGAAAAGCGTTCAATAAAGTGATCGCCGACTTCGGCCTGGTGCGCGAGAAGATCGCCAGCATGGCGGCTTTGGTCTACGTGGGTGAATCGGTCGTCTATCGGACCGTGGGCATGATGGACGTCGCACTCTCCGAAGTCGATAAGTCCAGCGCCGACGCCCTCAAAGACACCCGCAAAGCCATTGAGGAATACGCCGTCGAGTGCTCCATCATTAAAGTCTGGGGCTCAGAGATGGTGGACTACGTCGTAGACGAAACCGTCCAGATTTACGGAGGCTATGGCTTCGTCGAAGAGTACCCTGCCGAGCGCGCCTATCGCGACGCTCGCATCAACCGCATCTTCGAAGGCACCAACGAAATCAATCGCCTCATCATCACCGGATTCCTGCTCAAGCGCGCCATGAGCGGGCAACTCGCGCTGATGCCCGCCATCAAGAAGCTGATGGACGAGGTATTGAGCGGCCCCAGCGGGGGCGACGAAATTGAAGGCTCTCTCGCCGAAGAACGCAAGCTCGTATCCCAGGCGAAGAAACTAGGCTTGTTCGCCGCTGGCGCTGCCACCCAGAAATACATGCAGGCCATCCAGGATCAACAGGAAGTCATGGGCGCGATCGCCGACATGGTCATCGAGACTTACGCCATGGAATCGACGGTTCTGCGCACGCAAAAAATAATCGAGGGCAAGGGCGAGACTGCCGCTGCGGTGCCGCTTGCTATGACCCGCGTCTACCTGACCCAAGCCATGGAGAAGATCGAAGCGGCCGCCCGCAAGATCATCGCCGCCGTGGCTGAAGGCGACATGCTGCGCACCCAGCTCGCCATCCTCCGCCGCCTGGCCAAGTACGAGCCGTTCAACACCATTGAATTGCGCCAGCAGATCGCGCAGAAGGTGATTGAGAGGGGGAAGTACACGCTGGCGTGATTATTAAATTCGGGCTGAGTGTCCAACCCACTCGTATCTGTTCTCTCTAGCGTCATCCCGAAGCCCCGCGCTTTTTCCAGCGGGCCGAGGGAACTAGCGTGCAGAACTGCAGCATCTTGTGCGTCGAGGACGGCGCCCGTCCCCGCCAGATCCCTCGCGCGGCTGGAGAAAGCGCCGCGCTTCGGGATGACGCCCGGACATCCTAGGCGGTTTTCTTCAACTCCCCCATCACGCTCTGAATCAACTCTTTCGCGTCGGTCAGATTCTTCATGATGATCTGAATATCCATCACCGGTTTGCCCGGCCAGCGCTGGCTCTGGCAGTAGACGCCGTGCTGCCCCACCAGCGCCATGGCGTCGGTGATCATGTCCATAGTGACCGCCAGACGTCCCCGGGGCACGCCCATCATGGTTTCGTAGCGTTCCAGTTCTTCCTGCTTTTCGTCGAATACCGGCATGGGATGATTGTAGCGGCCAGGCCAGCCTTCAGCACTCCAGCCATCAGCATTCAGTCGTTATAACCGCTGTTTTAGCGTGTCAGTTGTTGCTAACCATCATTGGCCACGCATAGTCTAAGTGTCTGCGCTCAAATCCACCGCTAGCCTTGGCCTCTGGCCCAGGCTAGCTGAATGCGAGTGCTGACTGCTCACAGGAGGATGTTCATGCGGAAACGTACAGCTCTATTCGGAGCCATCGTCGTCGCTCTCTCTGCCTTCGCCGTCGCCCAGCAGAAGGCCAGCCCGCCAGCCCATGCCCAATGCAAATTTTCCGACGGCAAGACCGCTACCGTCGACTACTCCAGCCCGCGCATGAAAGGCCGGAAGATTTACGGCGGCCTTGTCCCCTACGGCCAGGTCTGGCGCACCGGCGCCAATGAAGCTACAACCTTCGTCACCACGGTCGACACCACCGTCGGCGGCAAAGACGTTCCCGCCGGAAACTACACCATCTTCACCGTTCCGAACGCCGACAAGTGGACGCTGATCATCAACAAGAAAACCGGCGAATGGGGGATCCCCTATAAGTACGACGCCGACGAACTCGCGCGCGTCGACATGGAGGTCTCAAAGACCTCCGGGCCAGTCGAGAATTTCACCATCTCGTTCCACGAAATGGGCGCCGGCTGCCACATGTATCTGGACTGGGAAAATACCCGCGCCACCGTCCTGATCAACGAGAAGAAGTAACCGCTCTTTAGACGATGGAGGCCGGGCGTCCCCGCCCGGCCTATGCATCCGGGAGCACGAATTTGAACCCGGGCAAGTTCCCGCCCGGACGGGCGAGACGCCGGTCCTGCATTGTCTTTGCCCTATCCCCCTTTCATCTGCGAAACTGGGCCTGACCCATGGGCCGCATCCACGTTCTCCCCGAACACGTTGCCAACAAGATCGCTGCCGGCGAGGTCGTCGAACGCCCTGCCTCGGTCGTCAAGGAACTCCTTGAGAATTCCCTCGACGCCGGCGCCACCCGCATCAAAATCCAGATCGAGGCCGGCGGCAAGAAGCTTATCCAGATCACCGACAACGGCTGCGGCATGGTCCGCGACGATGCCATGCTCGCCTTCGAGCGCCACGCCACTTCGAAAATGAGGAACGCCGAGGACCTGCTCAGCATTTCGACGCTCGGCTTCCGCGGAGAAGCGCTGCCCTCCATCGCATCGATCTCCCGTTTACGCCTGGAAACCTGCGCCCCGGACGAGCCCAGCGGAACTGTTATCGAAATTAACGGTGGCAAGATTTTTCGTATCGAAGAAGCGGGACTGCCGCTGGGAACCTCGATCGCCGTTCGCGACCTCTTCTTTAATACCCCGGCGCGAAAGAAATTTCTGAAGGCTGAATCCACCGAGCTCTCGCACATCGCCTCGCTGGTCACACACTACGCCCTGGCCCATCCTGACAAACACTTCGAGTTGCATTCCGCCACCAACGCCATGCTGGTTGCCCCGCCGGTCGCGGGCTATAGCGAGCGTGTCTATCAGGTCTTTGGCCGCGATGTCCTTGACCAACTGATCCCGGTAGCGGCAGTGCAGCCGCTCGAAAGAATCGGTTTGCCGCAGCCGCCCCCGTGGAGAAGAAACGAAGAAGAGCAAGAGCCGAAGGATCCCGGTGAACTCCGCCTCCACGGCTTCGTTTCGAAGCCTGAAATCCAGAAGCTCAACCGCAATTCGATCTTCGTCTTCGTCAATGGACGCCTTATCAAAGACCGGCTGGTGCAGCACGGCCTCACCGAGGCCTACCGCAACATCCTGCCGCCTACGGTTTACCCCGTGGTGCTGCTCTTCCTGGAGTTGCCAACTGCCGAAGTGGATGTCAACGTTCATCCTTCGAAGACCGAAGTCCGCTTCCGCCAGCAGACGGTGATGCATGACTTCGTCCGCGATTCCGTGCGCGCCGCATTGATGAAAGCGCGCCCGGTACCACAGTTCGCCACCGAAATCCGCTCTCATCCGACCGCAGCCCCCGCACTCAGCCCGTCCGGTGGAATAAGCAGCGTTGGCGCGACGAGTGTGGCCGCGGGCGACTCTGCTCGCTTGCCATGGCCCGCCACGGCAGGCGCCACCGCCTTCGCCTTGCAACCAGTGACTGCGCCCCTTGTGACCGAGCGCTTCCGGTTTGAAAGCGGAGTCAGCATCGAGGCCAACGCCGCAATCCCCGTTGCCCGAGCGCCGCAAGCCATTCCCGACGACGGCTGCACTCCCCCAGTTCCCGAAGAACCCGAGGCCGCCACCGATCTGGCGCCGTCGATCGCTTCGCTCAAGCCGCTGGGCCAGATTCGCGAGTCCTTCATCCTCGCGGTAAATCATGAAGGCCTTTGGATCGTTGATCAGCACGTTGCTCACGAGCGTGTGCTCTTCGAGAAAATTCTCAAGCAACGCGCGGCGCAGAGAGTCGAAAGCCAGCGCCTGTTGATGCCGCTGGTCCTCGAACTCACCCCGGCGCAGCAGGCCGTCTACACCGAGATCTCCGACGAACTCACCCGCAATGGTTTTGAAGTGGAGCCCTTCGGCACCCGCAGCATCGCGGTGAAAATTGCGCCTGCCGGAGTGGACGCCGCCCAGGTCGAGCACATGCTGCACGAACTCCTCGACCAGCTCGCTCGCGAGGACCAGGCCATCAATCTCGACACCGTTCGCGCCCGCATCGCCGCCTCCATCGCCTGCCATGCGGCCATCAAGGTCAACATGCCGCTCGAGCAAAACAAGATGGAATGGCTGCTCGCCGAACTCGCCAGGACCGATTGCCCCATGTCCTGCCCACACGGCAGGCCGGTCGTTCTGCGCTATTCTCTGAAGGATATCCAGAGAGCCTTTAAGAGGATCTGAAGGCAGCTGTCAGCCTTCAGCCAATCAGGACTCTTTGAGTTTCTCGATCTCAGTTCTCGTTCCCACCCGGCTTTTACCGAGCGTCATCCCGAGAACCGGCGAAGTTCAGCCGGGCGAGGGATCTGGCGTGCACCGCGTGTGGGGACGGCCTCGCCACACCGTTTCTGTGCTCAATACTTCTGCTGGGGTGTGGCGGAGTGCTGAATGCCGACCGCTCATGTTCTAATACTTCCATGACCGATCAGGAGCTCGACCAGCTGCGCCGCGAGAAGTGGCGCCTCGATGGACGTCCCGTGCGCACCATCGAAGAGGCGCGCGCGTTTCTTGAATCGGTCGGCTTCTGCCTGCTGTATCCCCTGCGGCCTCCGGTGGCACTACCGACTTTCGTGGGCGCCTGGGTTGGCGCCGACGACCGGCTCCCCACCTGGCAGCACGCCTATGCCGATCCCCGCGCTCGCGAAGCTACGGACTTGATGGTTCGGCTGCTGCGCGATCGCTCCGCCTACGAGGCCAATCTGTTCGACGAGAACAATGCCTTCCTGCTGGCGGCGTCGGTGTTTCCTTATTTCTACGCGCTGGTGGGCGAGCGCAATCCCAAGCAGGCTCCCAAACCGCGTCCACGCTCGGAGTATTCCCAGCTCGCCTGCGACGCCTTCGATCTCATCCGCCGCGAAGGACCCATCTCCCGGCAGAAGATGATCGAGTCCCTGGGAGGTAGTATCTCGTCCGCCGCTCTGGATCACTCCCTGAAGGAACTGTGGTCGAAACTTCGCATTACCCGCGTAGACTACAAGCCCGGCGAGGGCGCTTCCTGGGACGAACTCTTCCGCTGGGCTCCGGACGCGGTGCGGGACGGCATGAATCTATCGGTTCCGTCTGGACTTTCCGCGCTGCTGTCCAAGTACTTGGATTGTGTCATTGCCGCTGATCAGCAGGAAATCGAATCCTTTTTCGGAAATTTTGTGCCGCGTTCGCGGGTGCAGGAAGCGATCAAAGCCTTGCTCGCCGCCCGCGAGTTAAGCTTCCTCCGCGTGGGAAGCCGGACTCTGATCCAGATCACACCCGCCAAGACGCAGTCGGACAAAGCCGTCGTAGGGACGGACGACTCGCGAACCAAGCACCACGTGGGGACGGGCGCCTCGCCCGTCCGAACCAGGCGCGCGTAACATCCCCGTAGAGACGCGGCTGGCCCCGTCCCGGGTGGCATGCGCCAGGGCAAACCCTTGGAGCCTGCATTGTTTCCATCGCACAAGGCCTTGCCGCTCCACGCCAGACGCGGGTGCCGCGCCTCTACAGGGATTGCGGGGACGTGTACAATCATCTCTTTTCAAGATGAATCAACCTCCGCCCCGCAAGCTGATCATCGCCATCGACGGCCCCGCTGGAGCTGGCAAGAGCACCATCGCCTCGCGCCTTGCCCGCAAGCTGGGCTACGTGAATCTGGAGAGCGGCGCCATGTATCGCGCGCTGGCGCTCAAAGCCATTGAATGGGACGCCTCTTTTGAAGACGAAGCCGCGCTGGTGAAGCTGGCCGGCAACTCCCGCATTCAACTCGAACCAAGCCTCGGAGGCAACCGCGTTCTGCTCGATGGCCGCGACGTTTCCGCCCGCGTGCGTGAAGCCGATGTCACTCAAGCCGCCTCGCGCGTCTCCGTACATCCCAAAGTTCGCGAGTGGATGGTAGCCCACCAGCGCCAGATGGGCATAGGCGGCGGCGTAGTAATGGAAGGCCGCGACATCGGAACCAAAGTCTTCCCCGACGCCGACGTAAAAATCTTCCTCGATGCCGACCCCGTGGTCCGCGAGCAACGCCGTTTGCAGCAGCAACATATCAATGGACCCCTTGCCGAAGCCGCCAAAGCCGAACTCCGCGACCGCGACCGCCGCGACCGCACCCGCGCCACCTCCCCGCTGGAGCCGGCGAAAGATGCGGTGGTGCTCGACTCCACGAATCTGTCGGAGGATGAAGTTCTGCAGAGGGCGGAGGAGTTGGTGCAAAAGAAGCTGGTGCAATGAGCTCGATCATTAATCAATCTTGATAAAACGCACAAGAGCGCGCCCAATTCGATTCGGGCCGATCTATAGGTTAGTAACCGGCACCCACATTTAGCTTATACTTGGGTGACCTACCGTATGGGGGAGGTGTAATGTGAATGCCGCCCGCAAGACGTTACTCGTTGCCCTTGCTCTTGCGTTATTTGTTATCACTCTCGCTGGCTCCGCTAACTCGCAGACATTTTCTGTCCTTTATAACTTCGGAGCTAACGCCGGAGACCCCCTCACCCCCTTCTACGATACCGTCACCCAAGGCCGAGATGGAAACCTCTACAGCGCATC
>Ga0335076_10007567_pt1 | contig 10945 bp, 8 predicted proteins | sample Lox_Sample_25_FD_206717 | JGI IMG/M metagenome (GOLD analysis project Ga0335076, IMG submission 206717) | Soil microbial communities from Loxahatchee National Wildlife Refuge, Florida, United States - Lox_Sample_2.5 | ecosystem: Environmental > Terrestrial > Soil > Wetlands | place: USA: Florida...
AACTGATTAAGTGGGTGAGGAGCAATCAAACTTGACCGAACTTAAAACGATCACCAACAACTCCTGGAGTGTGGGACAGGCCCTTACGCTCGCGGCGTTTTCGTTTCTGCTGGGAACCTGTGGAGGATGGCTGATTCGCAGATCGACCGTGGCTCCCGTGGAAAATAGCCCGAATGCCATGACAGCGGCAGCAACCCCGGCCCCGGGCGCTTCCACTACGCCCCCCAGTTTTAGTTCAGTTCCGGCAATGCCGAGCGCAGTGGAGTTGAAGCAGGCGGCGGACACCCAGGCGGCACCGTTGCTGGAGCAATTGAAAGCGGATGCGAACAACGCGGGATTGCTGGCACAGGTGGGTAATCTTTATTACGACGCCAAGCAATATGGGGAAGCCATCGAATATTACGAACGCGCTTTGCAGGTGCAGCCGGACAACGCGTCAGTTCGCACCGACCTGGGCACCGCGTATTGGTACAAAGGCGATGCCGACACGGCCATCAAAGAATTCGGCAAAGCCCTGGCCGTAAATCCCACGAAAGCAGACACACTCTTCAACCTTGGTATTGTAAAGTGGCAGGGGAAAAAGGACGCCAAGGGGGCGATTGCCGCGTGGGAAAAATTGTTGGATAGCAGTCCAGACTATCCGAACAAAGTAAACGTTCAACAGCTCATTGCTCAGGTCCAGAACCATTGAAGTAAACGTGAATTCCTGCTCGCCACACCACGAATCCCGACTGGAGTGTCGCACGTGAATCGACATCTTGGGCATGCCAGCGTAGAAATCCGTCATTCCGCACGGAGTCCGCGAAGTGAGGAATCCCTGTCGCTGAGAGATTTATACCAATGAGCGAACGTCAGCTAAAAGCAATCATTGTGGGAGCGGGACCAGCGGGGCTGACGGCCGCCTATGAATTGAGCAAGGCCAATCAGCCGGTTGTGGTTCTCGAAAGCGATCCCGAGTATGTCGGAGGGATCTCCCGTACCGTAAATTATCGCGGATATCGCTTCGATATCGGGGGACACCGCTTCTTCTCCAAATCTCAAGAAGTGGAAGACCTCTGGACAGAAATTCTGGGCGCGGACATGCTGCAACGGCCGCGTTCCTCGAAGATTTACTATGGCGGACAATTCTACGCCTACCCACTCAAGCCGTTTGAAGCACTTTCCAAGCTTGGAATTTTCGAGTCTGCGCGATGCGTGCTGTCTTTCGTGGCCGCACGCATGCATCCGACGGAAAATCCCAAATCGTTCGAAGACTGGGTTGTGAATCAATTCGGCCGGCGGCTGTTTGAAATCTTTTTCAAAACGTACACGGAAAAAGTGTGGGGGATGAGTTGCAAGGAAATTTCCGCCGACTGGGCAGCGCAACGGATCAAAGGACTTTCTCTGGGTTCGGCGATTAAGAATGCGGTATTGCCAAAACGCAACGCAAAAGGCCGCGATCAGGTGGTGAAGACGCTGATCGATACATTCCGCTACCCACGACTGGGGCCGGGAATGATGTGGGAAACATGCGCCAGGAAAGTACGGACCATGGGCGGCGAGGTGTTGCTTGGGCGCAGCGTGGTCGCGTGTCGTTTGGAATCGAGAACCGGGGAATGGAGAGTGGCAGCGCGTACGCCGGAGGGAACCGTCGAGGAATACCAAGCACAACACTTGATTTCATCGATGCCGATTCGCCAGTTGGTGGCGGAACTTGAGCCAGGTCTTCCGCCGGATGCCCTACGCGCGGCGGATTCGCTGCGCTATCGGGATTTCGTGACCGTTGGTCTGATCCTGCAAGAGCGGAACCGGTTTCACGACAATTGGATTTATATCCATGACCCGAATGTCAAAGTCGGACGGGTGCAGAATTACAAATCGTGGTCTCCGGAGATGGTTCCGGGCGCGAATTACTGCAGTTATGGTCTGGAATATTTCTGCTTTGAAGGTGATGGACTGTGGACCGCGCAGGACGAAGAGCTAATCGCGCTGGCGAAACGAGAATTAGAAAAGGTGCAGCTTGCCGTCGCGGCGGACGTGGTGGATGGATGCGTGATTCGACAGCCGAAGGCTTATCCGGTGTACGACGATGCTTACAAGCAACATGTACAGACCGTCCGGAACGCGCTACACGAGAAGTGTCCCAATCTGCACCTGGTGGGACGCAACGGGATGCACAAGTACAACAATCAGGATCACGCGATGATGACCGCGATGCTGACGGCGCGAAATATTGTGGCTGGCGAAACGAAATACAACGTGTGGGCAGTGAATGAGGATGGCGAGTACCACGAATCCGGCGAGGCCCGTACGGAGTCTGCCAGTGAAATCAGCAGGGTGGTGGCGACCACAGCAGGATGATGAATTTTCTTCGTAATCGCTGGGTGCGACTTGCCGCGCTGACTGCCTTTCTCGGCGGGCTCGGGATCTACTCGATGCGGGAGAAATACTGCATCACGGATTCCGATACCTGGTGGCACCTGAAGGTCGGCGATTGGATTGTAGAGAATGCAGCGCTACCGCATTCGGGCATATTGTCGCGAACGGCGGCGCAGCGGCCGTGGGTAGCGTATAGCTGGGGATATGAGGTTCTGCTGTCAAAAGCATATGCGTGGTTTGGATTGGTTGGTATCGCGGCGTTCGGAACGCTGTTGACGGTGGGGGTTGCTGCTGCGAGTTATTGGATGTTGCGGCGACTCTCGGGGCGATTCCTGGTCTCGTGTGTTCTAGCAGCGATTACCTGCGCAGCTTTTTTGTTTAATGGTGCGCCGCGACCGGTGTTCTTCTCGTACATTCTGTTCTGCGTATTGCTTGCGCTGCTGTTCGAAGCGCAACGGACCGGCCGGGTGCAGAGTTTGTACTGGTTGCCCGCGTTGTTTCTGTTGTGGGCCAATGTGCACATTCAATTTATTTATGGGCTTTTTACCTTAGGGCTTTTTGTCTCCGTGCAAGTTGGACTGGAGATTCTCTCCAGAACCGGCCGGTGCCCGGAGTATTTAGTGCCGCCCTTGGTTGCGGCGGGACCACTGCTCGTCGTATTCGCCGCGTGCGTTTGCGCCACTCTGATTGGACCGAATCTCTATCATCCTTATTTGGTAGTGCTGGCGTATATGAAGGCGAAATTCGCCTACCAGGTAATTGTGGAGCTGCAGCCATTGCCGTTTCGATTGTTCAGTAATTTTGTGGAATTGTTCTTGGCTGCGGCGGGATTCTATGCGGTAGGTTGGCGAAAAAGGATCGACCTGTTCAAACTTGCGCTTTTGGTTGTGGCCAGCGTTGTTTCGTTTCGCACGATGCGCGATGCCTGGTTCAGTTGTTTGGCGGCTGGCGCGTGCATTGCGGACTTCCCGGCCGAGGAGGCGGATCGCGATCGCAGAGAATCGTGGCGGGAACTGGGGATGCTGGCCGCCAGCGCCGTTCTCATGATGATTGCTGCGGCACCTTTCACGGACTTTAATGCGCGCGGGCTGGATCGTGCGATTAGCGCCGATTATCCAGTGAATGCGATCAACTTCCTGCGCCGGAGTTCATTTTCCGGACCGTTGTACAACAATTTGAATTGGGGCGGTTTTCTGATGTGGTATTTGCCGGAGCTGCCCGTGGCGATCGATGGACGGAATGACCTATATGGCGACGATTTGGACTCCGTGTTTTATTACTCCGAATCCGCGTTTCCATCCTACAAAACTGATCCGTATCTTAACGAGTCAGGCCTGGTGGTATTGCAATCAAAACTGCCCCTAGCAAAGATCCTGACAATCGATCCGCGCTTTCGTCTGATCTATCGCGACGAAGTGGCGACGGTATTCGGGCGACAATGACGCAAACGGCCGAGGTTTCCTCGACAATGGGAGCGGAGCAAAAGATGACGTCCGCAATGTGGCGCGTGTGGGCGCTACGGGTGGCAATCGCAATTGTGCTCCCTGTTCTTCTTCTGTTGCTGGCGGAAGGAGCTTTGCGCATATTTCACATAGGCTATTCGACGGATTTGATGGAGCCGTGCACCGTTCATGGGCGGGCAGCTTCCTGCTACAACCTATTTTTCCCTGCGCCGTTCTTCCCTCCGGGGATAATTAAAACTCCTCAGTTCTTCTCGATTCCGGCCGGCAAGCCCGAAAACACCTACCGAATTTTTGTCTTGGGTGAATCCGCGGCCATGGGCGACCCCGATCCGGCTTACGGGTTCAGCCGCTATCTCGAAGTGATGTTGCGAACACGATTCCCGAATATCAAATTCGAAGTGGCCAACACCGGAATGGTGGCCATCAATTCGCACGTGATTCGCGCCATTGCGAAAGACCTCTCGAATTACCAACCCGATTTGTTCATTGTGTACGCGGGTAGCAATGAAGTCGTTGGGCCGTATGGGCCCGGTACTGTGCTCACTTCTTCGTCGATGAATCCCATGCTGATTCGCAGCGGCATTTTCGTGCGCTCTTCACGCGTGGGCCAACTGCTGACAAATCTCGGAACGAAACGCTCGGAATGGCGCGGCATGGAAATGTTTCTGAACAAACAGGTGCGTGCCGATTCGCCGCGTATGACGCCTGCTTACCGAAATTTTGCCGCCAACCTCAACGACATCGTGGAAAGCGCGCACAATTCTGGGGCGCACGTTTTGCTGAGTACCATCGCTTCAAACCTGCGAGACTCCGCCCCGTTTGCTTCCTTACATCGCCAAGGCCTGACCAGCGATGCGTTGCAAGCTTGGCAGGCTCAAGTACAGAAAGGAATCGCTGCAGAAACGGGCGGGTCGTTTGAGGAAGCACTGAAATTTTATGGCGCCGCTCTACGCATTGATGATCAATACGCCGATCTGCACTTTCGAATGGCGCGATGTCTGTGGGATTTGGGAGATTATGGCCAAGCGAAAGAACATTACCGTCGCGCGCGTGATTTGGATACCTTGCGCTTTCGTGCAGACAGCCGGATTAACAGTATTATTCGCGAAGTGGCCAGTTCTGCTGATTCGCATGTGCAATTTCAGGATACGGAATCGCTGTTCGAACCCAACAGCCGGAACGGTATCGCCGGAGGCGAGTTGCTGTACGACCACGTACACTTCACGCCTTTGGGCAGCTATTTGTTCGCGCGCGCGGCCTTCGAACATGTTGTTAATGCTCTGCCGCGTTTGCGCGGTTCCGCCGCGATCGAACCCTTATCGGAAGGCGATTGCGAGCGGTTGCTTGCACTGACAGCACACGATCGAGCGCGGGTCGCTTCGGAAATGGTTGATCGCCTGCAGCGCCCACCTTTTACGCAACAACTGAACCACGCAGAGCAGGTGCAGTCGCTGATGTTCCGCGCGGCTGGCGTTACCGAAACTCCGCAACAAACGGCAGCGGAGTATCAGTGGGCCATCGCGCAGGCTCCAGACGATCTTACGTTGCATTACAAATTCGGCCTGTTCCTGTTTCCATATGATCGAAACGCCGCCGCTCAGGAACTTATCCTTGCGCGTCCAAACGACGCGTTTCCGGTATTCCTGCCCGACGGAACACAGATTCGCTAGCGCTCCCGACGGATAATCCAGAAATCTAGAATTGCGAATAGATGAACTGCGCATTGTTCGAATCAAACACCAGGAAAAGAAACACGCTGAACAGATACGCTAGCGGACGAACCACAACGCGAAGCGGCGAGATACTTTCCAGGCTCGCTTGGTTTTCCATCTGCGTGAGATGCCCCATTACCATTGGTTCTACGGCGCAGAAAGACGCGATCGCCAGAGTATAAATGTAAAACGTACGGCCATATGAGGCTCCGGCTGAGAAGCGGTAAAACATCGCTGACAGAATTGGCCACGCCGTTGCCAAATCGCCAGCACGAAATACAACCCAGGCGGCTAGAACAGCCATCAGTGTTGCCATTCGCCAAAGTATAGCGAGCGCCACCGATGCCGCTGCTCCCGGCCGTACGATTTTCCAGCTCTCATATATTCGATAAATCGCAAGATACGCGCCGTGGAGAAAGCCCCAAAGAACGAAATTCCAACCCGCGCCATGCCACAACCCTACCAAAGCCATTACGCCGAGCAGGCTGAGATAAAGCGGCAAGGGCGCGCCTTTCCATCGGGAGTTAATCGGGAAGAAAAGATAATCGCGAATCCAACGCGACAAAGTCATGTGCCAGCGCGCCCAAAAATCGGGGGGGCTGATGGCGTGATAGGGATAACGAAAATTCTCCGGCAGGGTCACACCGAGCAAGCGCGCAGTCCCGACGGCCATGTTCGTATACCCCGCGAAGTCGAAATAGATCTGCAGGGCGAAGGCGACCCCCAGGAACCACGAGTCCAGACTTGAAGACAACCTGCTGGAAGGCGCGAAGCCGCGGTCGACCCAAGTCCCCAGGACATTCGCGATAACCGTCTTCTGAACCAGTCCCCACAGCAAGCGATCGCAGCCCTCGAAAATAAACTGCGCCTCAAAAGGTTTGCGAAACGTAAGCTGAGGCACGAGTTCACGGGCACGCACGATCGGGCCGGACAGAATGTTGGGCCAAAACAGAAAAAATAAACAAAGGTCCAGAAAGCTCGGCATTTTGACGCGGCCTTGGCGAACATCGATGAGATAGCCAATAGCTTCGAAGGTGTAGAAGGAAATACCCACTGGAAACGCGATGGCAGCGACACGCGACAAATGACGAACGCCGATCCAATCTAGGGTCCAAGTGAGATTTGCGATAACAAAGCCGCGATACTTGAAAACGGCCAGCAACGTTAGCAAACAAAATGTGCCGAGCATGGCCCACAACTTGGCATTAGACGCGCGTGACTCAATCTGCTTGCCACACACATACACCATGGTTGCCACCAGCAGCGGCAGCCACACGAATACAATCCCCCACGTTGCGTAAAACGCGAGGCTCGCTACAAACACGAATACCCGGCGCGCCACTGGCGGCAGAAACCAGAAGATCGCCACGGCCGCCACCAGAAACATCAGGTACAGTGAGGAATTGAATGCCATAGAAAATCGTCCGTCCGTTACTCCAACGGTTTACCCACTCGTTCCACAGTTTCCACAATCAAATCGACGTCATCGAAATCTTCGGGCTGAAGCGTTTCCGGCGCTATGGAAATATTCAGTTTTCTCTCCAGCAACGAAATCAACTTCAGAACGGAAAGTGAATCGATCAAACCAGACGAGACCAGCTTCTGCCCAGCTTTTATCGGCCGCCCCGCTATTTGCGATGCGGACTCCTGCGCCGCGTTTCGAATCGCTTCCCCATTCGGCATCATGGCCGACCTCCATTCATGTGCTCGCCAACAAACTTGGCGCGCGTTTCTGTGCGAAATCTTTCCCGCGGTACTCTTTACAATCCAGCGTTGCGGCACCACCGCTACATAACGCGGAGCGGTGCCGGTGGCAGTCAACACCAGCTTGCGGATCCACGATTCAACGGCTTTCCTTTTTTGCTCGTCAAGACCAGGCGCTACTTCCGCCACGATCGCCAAACTCTGCGTGCCGTATTCCTGATCTTCCACGCCGAAAGCCACCACTCGCCCGGGGCTTACTTCCGGGAGAGTGTTTACGACGGCTTCGACATCCTCAGGGAAAATATTGTTGCCGCCAACGATGATGATGTCCTTAAAGCGGCCAATCACGAACAGTTCCGCATTGGCCATGCATCCGTAGTCGCCAGTCGCGTGCCAGCCGTTTCGCAATGTGTGCGACTGAAAACCGTCAGCACTCCAATAGCCGGAGAACAGCGATGGCGTGCGCACATAAATCTCGCCGCATTCGCGCTCAGAGCAGAGTGCGCCGTCATGTCGGTAGATGCGGACTTGTGTATCGCTGAGCGGAATGCCGGAAGATACGTAGACATCATCGAGAAGATCGAAAGAAAGGTTCCCGCTGTGATTCATCCCGCGAAGCACTTGGCTTCGCGGAATGGTGGACAGCTCTCTGCCTAGCTCTGACTGCGTGATCGCAAACACTGTTTCCGCCATTGCGTAGCAGGCCTGAATGCATCGTGGTTGCACTCCGAAATCGGCAAATGTGTTTGCAAATTGGCTGATAGAGCGCTGGCGCACCGGCTCCGAACAGTTTATCCAGGCCCGCAGGCTATTCAGGTTGTATTGTTTCCGCATGAATTCGCGGCGCTGGCTCAAGTAGGAGAAAGAAAAATTGGGAAGCCAGCACAGGGTTCCGCGATACTGGTCGATATAACGGAAGAGCAACTCCGGATTGAGCACCCAATCAGTCGCGGCGATCTGCGTGGATTCCGCGCCCCACCACAACGGCAGCCAGTAGCAGGCAATCAGCCCCATGTCGTGATACATCGGAAGCCATGAGACCACCACATCGCTCGCAGTAATCCGAAGCGCCCGGCTTAACTGTTCGAACTGCTGACCGAGCATTCGCGAAGTGACCGCCACGGCTTTTTGTGCGCCGGTGGTTCCACCGGAAAACTGAAGAAAAAGCGTGTCTTCGGGCAGCGCGGCGCGAACGACTGAGCAATCGTCAACACGAAGTTGCTCTACGAGGGCACCAGCAGGAAACATTTTGGCGAAGACAGCGCCATTCTCGATGGGTAATCCGCAGGCAGCATAGGGAAGGCTGCCGCCGAGGTTCTGCGCTAATTGCGGCAGCGTGACCAGCAGGTCCGCGGGCAAACGATTCAATTGATGAACCAGGTTGCGCTGGTATTTTTCCGAATCGACCCGCGTGGTTGGCCACGCTAGGACTGCCGGAACATGACCATTCAGCACCACACCAAGTTGCAGTAAAAACAGTTCAGGGCAATGCGGAAGCAGAATAAGAATGACCGCACGCGATTTCTTCGGAGGACAAGACTTCAGTACCGAAGCTGCCTGGGATTGCGCACGTTCCAGAATCTGCTCACCCGTATATTCGATGGGGTGGTCGAAGTTGGGAGAGACCGCAACGCGCAGCAGACTTCTGTCCGAACACGCCTGTAAGCGCTGGCGCACATCGTCGCAAAAATCATCGCGAGTCTTCACCTTAGGGCGTTGTCCCTTTCAATGGCGCAGCCGTGGCGCGGCGAACTGAAGTGCTGGCTTCGTCTTCGATGGCCACAGCGTCCGCACATAGCTGTGCGGCAATGGCTTCCGCGGCAAGCCGGTGCCCCGTGGCATTCCAATGGCCTGTGCCTAATGTGTTTTTGTTGAATCCATTCAGGTATACATGATTGGCGGTTGCGAACGTGGAAAGGGCCGGTGCCAACGCGATCGCGGCAATGTGCTCACGATCGCAGAATGTTTGAATGCGTTGCTCCGCGTAGTTGAAATCGCTGACTCCCAATTTGCGCAGGAGCGCGTCGCGCTTTGTAATCTCCGGAATGAGTTGCGGCCTGGTCGGCAGGATAATCAGCCTAAACTGCGCGTTGTGGTTCTGGACTTCATCGCGAACCCCGGTTAGCAAACCTTCCGTGACCCGCCAAGCTTCTTCCATCGCGGGATCTGCTGGAGGCGTGTAAATACTGTATTCCAGATTGTCGACACCGGCTCGCGCAGCTTTCTCTTTCACTACGGCCATTGCTGTTTTTGTTCTGGCAATCCGCTGGAGCGCGCCGATGGCCTGCAACAAAAGGACGTGTTGATCCAACTGATAGCTCAGATCTTCGAGGGCGATAGCATGAGGCTGAAGCGCCGGGACCGCGCGAAACGAGTCATCGAGTACCAGCCTGCCGCCACGATAAAAGAAATAAGGAGATTGCTCGGGCTTTACTGCGTTGTTCAACGAGCGCACGTTATTGGCAATATCGCGAGCAGGATAGAACGCCAGAAAAACGATATCGGGCTCGTACTTCCACACCTCTTGTTGCAAGGTGAGTAGTTCTTGAGCCGTGGAATAACCGGCGACACCGAAATTCAGTACTTCCACGCTCTTGCCAGCAAAACAGCCATTCGCGCTAAGCGTCGTTTGCAGGACGGACGTGTAGGTCGCATCCTGCGGTACTTGCAGCGCTTCCGTCCAGGAATTTCCGAGGACCGCGATGCGCACCGTGCCTTGCGGCTTTTCGTACGAACGCTCCACATCTCGGAATCCATGACTGTTGATGCGCACAAACTGGCGGTTTTCTCCGTGAACCACACCTTCTAGGTTCGCACGCAGTTTCCAGCCGCGCTCAGAATCAGGGGCGTAAAGCTGGGGCTCCGCCGAGTAGTGGACAACGCGCAGTCCCAATTCGGCGAGGGCCGGAATGGCGAGAAATACCAAGGTCGCGAGCAGCAGTTCTTTTTTCGTTGCGGGCATGGGTCAACACAAACGCGAGTAACAGATATCAGTTCGTGAAGTGGTCTGGTACGTTTCGGGATCGGAGGCGGAGAGGTGAACCAGAAGGTAGATTGCCGCGAGCAGCAGGAAAAATACGACGAAGGGCAGCACCCACCAACCCTTGCGCTGCCAAAGTAAAGTTAGCGTTCCGGCCTTCCTGCTTGTTACTTCGGTTCCCTGCCCCATTTCACTGCACTCCCGTTAGTCGTGGTTCCGCACCATCGTGTTCCTTATCGAGCGTCGCGCTGACCGCTGTCGACCTGCGAAAAATAAAGTAAGTCTCGCGTTGATAGACCGCTCGTTTGTACAGGTAATATCCGTCAGAAAAATGCACCAATGTATAGCCTCGTCGAGCCAGCAGCGGCACTCCAGTGTCCATCATCACTTGCGGTGCGATTGAATAGCAGACCACATACACCGGCTTAACCCGGTCGAGGTCGTCGACGCTGGCACTCGTTCCTTGCAGTGGTAAACCTAAATGGTAGTAGCTTGTGTCGATGTTTGAGAACAGGTTGTGATCAAAATAGGCTTGGACAGCATTGACGCCAAACAAAAATCCAAACATCGTATTCTTGTCGGCTCCAACGGTTTTCAGGTAACTGGCGGCATCGAGAGATCCACTATAGGGGAACAGGTATTCGCGACGAATGCTGACGGCGGCATCCGCGATGTTCATTGCGCAAAGGATGAGCATCAAAGCCGACATAGTGCTGTTCACCCACTTA
>Ga0335076_10007568_pt1 | contig 10945 bp, 8 predicted proteins | sample Lox_Sample_25_FD_206717 | JGI IMG/M metagenome (GOLD analysis project Ga0335076, IMG submission 206717) | Soil microbial communities from Loxahatchee National Wildlife Refuge, Florida, United States - Lox_Sample_2.5 | ecosystem: Environmental > Terrestrial > Soil > Wetlands | place: USA: Florida...
GCGTCGGCGGCGGCGCGGACCGGATCGGGCTCGTCGGTCCGCCGGGCTTCGCGGATGGTCGCGACATGATCGATGTTGACGTAGAGGCGCATGAGTTCTTACCTTCGGTGCAACCCGCTCACCACGAGGTGTCCGACGTGCTCAAGCGAATCGCGCTCCTCGCGCCGTTGCTCGTGGCCTGTGGCGGCGGGAAGCCCATCACCACTCCCATCCCCAGCGATCCGAATCAGGCGATCACTCTCTTCCTCACCGCCGTCAAGAGCAAAGACATCAAGGGCATGGGCGACGTCTGGGGCAACGAGCAGAACCTGGAAATCAATCTCGTCACGCCGGATCAGTTCCGGCTGCGCGTGTACCCGCTCCAAATCTACCTTTCGAACAAGGGCTTCCGGATCCTGGAGGGCCCGACCCCGGTAAACGGGTCGCCGAGCCGGCGGACCTACAAGGTCGAGCTCCAGCGCACCGGCTGCACCTTCACGGTCACGCTCACGGTGGTACAGATGAAGCGGGGCGGGTGGCTGTTCTACGGCACCGATCTGACCGACGTGTCCAACGCGTCGAAGTCCTGCCGTATCGAGCCCGCCGACGCGGCGAAACCCTAGGGAACCGGGGTTCCCCTTCGGGCGTTACTCGGTCAGCTCGAGCAGAATGCCGGCGGTGGCTTTCGGGTGGACGAACGCGATCCGCTTCCCGCCGGCCCCGCGCCGCGGGACGTCGTCGACCAGCCGGTATCCGGCGGCGCGGCAGCGGGCCAGCGCGGCGTCCAGATCGGGCACGCGGTAGCAGATGTGGTGGATCCCGGGCCCGCGCTTCGCGAGAAACGCCGCGACGGGGGAGCCGGGATCCTTCGGTGACAGCAGCTCGACGTCGACCCCGCCGAAGTGCAGGTGCACGATCTCGGCGCCGTCCGCGGCTTCCGGGGCGGACGGGGTGAGCCCCAGGACCTCCCGGTAGAACCGGGCGGCTTCCGCCAGGTCGGGGACGGCGATGCCGACGTGAGCGATCCGAGGAGAGGGCGTGTCGTTCGTCACGCCCGGAACTTAACGTGTGGATTCGAGGAGAGTGGGGAGCGATGTCCGAGCTGACGCAAGTGACCGACAACAACTTCGGCGCCGAGGTCGAGCAGCAGAAGGGCCTGGTGCTCGTGGACTTTTGGGCCACCTGGTGCGGGCCCTGCCGGATGGTGGCGCCCATCATGGAGCAGATCGCCGGCCAGTACGCCGGCAAGGTCAAAGTGACCAAGCTGGACGTGGACGCCAATCAGAAGACGGCGATGCGCTTTAACGTTCGGTCGATTCCGAGTATTCTATTCTTCAAGGATGGGGCCCACGTGGACACCCTGGTGGGTGCCTACCCCAAGCCCGCGTTCGACGAGAAGATTTCGCGGCACATCGGATAACCAGCAAGGCGGAGGTCGATGCGAGCCAGCACCGCCCGATTGACCAATTCGCCGGTGCGCCTCGCGGACCTCCGCTTTCCGCAGGTGGACCAGCTGATCCACCGCACCCGCCTGGCATTCATCCATCTCGACAACCTCCTTGCGTTCGCCAAGCGCGACCGCGACGGGCGCGTGGACGGCTACATCTGCGCCCACGTGCCCGACGGCTGTCTCCTCCTCTTCTTCCGGAAGGGCGAGGCGGTCAACGCCGCGGCGTTTTCCACCTCCGGCCGTGAAGTCATCACCATCACCGACGCCCTCCGCCGGATGCGGGCCGAGACCGAGCGGGGGGACCTGACCTACTGCGCGGCCCCGATGGAGCAGCTCGCCTGGATGTACGAGTCCTGCGTCGCCCCGCTCCAGCCGCGGCTGGTCGACCCCGGACAACCCACGGCGCTCTTCCCGGTCCTGAAGGAAGAAAAGGTGACCGGTGTCCTCGAGTTCATTTCCAACGGGCGGGTGTCGTACGTCCGGCTGGACGAGGGCAAGTTCGTCAGCGGCTTCTTCTGCGAAAAACCGGACGACATGCCGGTGCCGCGCTACTTCGAGTCGCTGTTCAAGGCCGGCCCCGACGGATCCGATCCGGCGCTCGCGGCGGCCGTGATGCCCTGGGTGGCCGAACTGCCGGCGCAGGCGCCGCACGCGCTGATCAATACCTATCGCGAGCTGTACTGGCGCATCGTCGACGCCGTGGAGCAGGAGTTCCCCGGGGAAGGGAAGAAGCGCGCGCAGCGGCTCTCGGGCACCCACGAGCAGCGGCACCGCGCCCTCTCTTGCATCGACGTGCCGCGCGGCACCGAGATCCCGGACACGGTGGTCCGGCCCGACGAGCTGGCGCAGGCGCTGGCCTCCTGGGGACGGGATCTGCTCGACTCGGTCGAGATCATGATGCCGGGGAGCGCCGTGAAGGTGCTCCGGGGCGCCACCCGGGAGCACCGGTACGTGCTCCAGTCCGCCGGGTTCTACGACGCCTTCCCCTGGTCGGTGACCTGGTGACGTGGCGGGGACGCTCTTCGTTGTCGCCACGCCGCTCGGCAACCTCGGTGATCTCTCGCCCCGGGCCGCCCAGACCCTGAAGTCGGTCGCGGTCGTCGCGGCCGAAGACACCCGCCACAGCCGTCCGCTGCTCACGCACGTCGGCTCCACCGCCGAGCTGGTGTCGTTCCACGCCCATTCCGGCGCGGGGGACCTCCGCCGGCTGCTCGACCGCCTGTCGGGGGGCCAGGATGTCGCGCTCATCACCGACGCCGGCACGCCCCTCGTGAGCGATCCGGGGGTCCACCTCGTCGCCGCCGCGCGCGCGCGCGGGATTCCGGTGGTGAGCATCCCGGGGCCGAGCGCCGTCGTCGCCGCGCTGGCGGTCGCCGGCCTCTCCGCCGACCGGTACCTCTTCCTGGGCTTTCTGCCCCGCAAGGGCGGGGACCGGAAGCGGCTGCTCGCCGCCGCGGGCGAGAGCCCCTGGACCGTGGTGCTGTTCGAATCGCCGCTCCGGGTCGATACCCTTCTCGCCGACCTGGCCGACGTGTGCGGTCCCGACCGCCGCGCCGCGGTGGCGCGGGAGCTGACCAAGGTCTTCGAGGAGACCCGCACCGGGACCCTCGCCGAGCTGGCGGGTTACTACGCCGATGCGCCGGCGCGAGGGGAAGTGACGGTGGTGGTGGAAGGGACCGGGAAGGAGGCGCCGTCGCGGAGCGGCGTGCCGCCGGTGGACGCCGAGACCCGCGCCCGCGCGCTGCTCGCCGAAGGCCTGTCCCGCCGCGACGCGGCCGACCGGCTGGCGGAGGAGACGGGCATCACCCGCAAGATCGCATACCGCCTGGTCAACGAGCTGTGAAGCCGCTCCTCGCCGCGCTCCTCGCCGCCCTCGTCTCGGCGGGCGCGGCACCCGTTCCCGTCCTGACCATCGGCCGCCTTCATTATGATGGAGGGGGCGACTGGTACTCCGGACCGTCCGCGCTCCCCAACCTCCTGACCGCCATCCGCCAGCGCACCGGCCTCAAGGTCACGGACCGGGAGCGCGTGGTCACCCTCGAAAGCCCCGATCTGTGGGACATCCCGTACCTCTTCGTCACCGGCCACGGGAACATCCATTTCACGGACGACGAGGTGAAGACGCTCCGCCGCTACCTCGAGGGGGGTGGATTCCTTCACGCCGACGACGACTACGGAATGAACGAATCGTTCCGGCGGGAGATCGCGCGGGTCTTCCCGGACCACCCGCTGGTTGACGTTCCCTTGACCCACCCGGTATACCACATCGTGTACGACCTGCCTAAAGGGATTCCCAAGATCATGCTGCACGACGGTCTCCCGGCGCAGGGTCTGGGCATCTTCTTGGAGGGACGGCTGGTCGTGTACTATTCGTATCAGACCGACCTGAACGACGGGTGGGAGGACTTCGACGTGCATCACGTGCCGCCCGACAAGCACGAGCAGGCCCTCGAGATGGGTGTGAATCTCTTCTCGTACGCCGTCTCCGGCATCAAATGACCGAGACCGCCCGGCGGGTGGCGCGCCTCGCGGCGCCGCACGCCCGGGGAAGGGCGCTCGCCGCCCTGCTCGCCGCCGCGGGGCTGGCCCTCGGCGCCGCGGCCGCGGGGCTCACCCTCGCGCCCCGCGTGTGGGGGGTCGTAGCCGGGTGGCTCCTCGTCGCTTTCGCGGCCGGACTCGGCGTCCGGCTCGCGCGCCGGGCCGCTCACGCCCTGGCGCCGGACCGCGTAGGTCCTCTTATAGAGGAGGCGGTGGGAGGCCGGTCCGGCAGCGTCGCAGGGCTGGTGGCGCCCGCCACGGGCAGTGACGCGCTCCTCGCCGCCGCCGACCTCCGCGCGGCTCTCCAGGTGGAGCGTGCCGCTCCCGCGGTCCGGCGCACGCTGGCCTCCGGCACCCGATCGCGCCTTCTCGCGGCCGCCGCCCAAGCCACGCTCGGCGCGGTGCTGTTCATCGCGGCGGCGCCGGGCTCGGGGCGCGCCGCGGCGTTCTGGCATCCGCTTCGCACCATCTCCCGCGCGCGGGCGCCCGTCGAGCTCGCGCTCGACCGTACCACCGCGCGGCGCGGCGACGTGGTCACCGCGACCCTTACCGTGGCCGGCGGCAGCATGGCCACGCTCTGGACCCGGGCCCCCGGAGAGCCGTGGTCCGCTTCGAGCGTCGCGCTCGACCCGGCGGGCTCCGCCCGCCGGCCCCTCGGCCCCCTCACGTCCGATCTCTTCGTCCGCGCGACGAGCGGCGGCCGCGAGTCGCCGACCCTGGAAGTGCGGATCCCGCCGCTGGCGTTCGTCGGGGCGGTGACGGTGACGGCCCACTATCCCAGATACCTGGGCCGCGACGACGAAGCGCTGCCGGTCGGCGGCGACACCGTCTCGCTTCCTGAGGGCACCGTGCTCGTCACCGAGGGACAGGCGAGTGTGCCGCTCGCGGCCGCCCGCTGGACCCTCGGCGCCTCCGCGATCCCGCTCTCCGTGCGCGGCCCCGCGTTCCACGGCTCGTTCCGGCCGCCGGCCGGTGGCCGGTTTTCGCTCGTGATCGCCCCCGCCGACTCGTCGCCCGTGGACGGGGATCCGCCCGTGCTCGCCATCCGCGTGGTTCCCGATTCGGCGCCCGTGGTCACCCTGGCGCTGCCGTCGTCCGACACGACCCTGCCGCCGACCCTCCATCAGCCCGTCGTGGTCGACGCGCACGACGACCACGCGCTGGCCCGCGTGGAGCTCGAGAGCTGGCGCCAGAGCCAGACCGGGAAGGTGGGGGACACGCTGCGGCAGGAGCTGCCCCTGGGCGGCGCGACCGACCGCGCGGTGCTTCAGTCCGAGATCGACGCCACCACGCGGGGGCTCTTTCCGGGCGACACGTTGCGGGTCCGGGTCGTGGCGTGGGACGCGGCGCCGTCGCCTCACGAAGGACGCAGTGCCTCGATCGCCTTGCGTCTCCCCACACTTGCGGAGCTCCGGGCCGCCACGCGCGCCGCGGCGGAGGATCTCGGATCGTCGACCGACTCGGCGCTCGGGGCGGCGCGGAGCCTGGGCGCGGAGACCCGGGACCTGGCCGCCGAACGGACGCGGGCCGGGAGCACGGAGCGCTCCGGCAGCCAGGCTCCGTCCACCGATCCCAAGTCGGGCGCGATGCCGTTCGAGCAGTCCCAGCGGGCCAGCGAGCTGGCGCGGCGGCAGGAGGAGCTGGGCCGGCGGGTGCAGGAGCTGTCCAAGGCGGTGCAGGACCTGGCCCAGGCGGCCCACGCCGCCGGCATCGACGACTCCGCCTTCCAGGCGCGCCTGGCGGATGTCCAGCAGCTGCTCCAGCGTGCCATCACGCCCGAGCTCGAGCAGCGGCTCCGGGAGCTTCAGGATGCTTTGCAGCGCCTCGATCCGGACGCCACCCGCCAGGCACTGCAGCAACTGGCCGATGCCCAGGAGCAGCTGAAAGACGCGCTCCAGCGCACGGACCAGCTCTTCCACCGGGCGGCGGTCGAGGGGGAGCTCGCGACGCTCTCGGCCGATGCGGAAGACCTCCATCAGAAGCAGGGCGATTGGAATAACAGCGATGCCTCCCGGGCCGACTCGGCCGCGGCGGCCCACGAGCGTGACTTGGCCGCGCGTGCGGATTCGCTGCTCGCCGGGCTCCATCAGGCCGAGCAGGACCTGAGGGCCGGGGACGCGCTGAGCCAGCCGTTGCAGGCGGCCGGACAGGCGCGGCAGGCGATGGGGAAGGCGGGGGACGCCGCGCAACAGGGCGAGGCCGGCGCGGCGCGCCGGCAGGGCGAGGCGGCGGAACAGGCGCTCTCGGGGCTCCCGGAGGCGCTGCGCAGCCGGCGCGACTCGCTCGCGGGGGCCTGGCGCCAGGAGACCCTGGATGACCTCGACCGCGCGATGAGTGAGACCGCGGACCTGGCCCGCCGGCAGCAGTCCGTGGCCGATCAGCTGGCGCAGGGCACGAGCGGCGCCGCGATGCGGTCGGCCCAGGCCTCGATAGAGGAGGGGGCGCAGGCGGTGCAGGGGCAGATCCAGAAGGCGTCGGGCAAGAATGCGCTCGTGTCGCCGCGGCTCGACGCCGCGCTCGCGTTGGCGCGGCGGCAAATGGCGGCGGCGCGCCAGGAGCTGGAGCAGCCCCGGCCCAACCCGCAGAACGCGTCGGCACTGGCGGCGCAGGCTACCGACGCCCTGAACGCGACGGCGCTCGGCCTCGCCGAGGCGCGCGCCCAGGTGAGCGGATCGAAGTCGGGCACCGGCATGGCGGAGGCCCTGGCCGAACTGGCGAAGCTCGCGGGTCAGCAACAGGGGCTGAACGGAGAGGCCCAGGGGTTGCTCCCGATGATGGGGCCGGGGTCGTCGGTGGCCGAGCAGCTGCGCGGTCTGGCCGCCCGCCAGCGCGCGCTCGCGGACCGGCTCCAGCGCCTGCAGGCGGGCGGCGACGCGCCGGGAGCGGGAGCGCTCGCCGACGAGGCCAAGGAGCTGGCGCGCCGGATGGAGGCGGGGCAGCTCGACCCGACCACCATCGCCCGGCAGCAGCAGCTCTATCATCACCTGCTCGACGCGGGCCGGAGCCTCACGGGAGACGAGCCGGACAACCAGCGGGAACGGAGCGCGCCGCTCGCGGGCGCCGTCAATCCGCTGCTGCCTCCCGCGCTGCGTCCCGGCGCGACCGGCGCCGGTCTCCGCGTTCCCTACCCCTCGTGGGAGACGCTGCGGGATCTGACCCCCGAGCAGCGCCAGCAGGTGCTCGAGTACTTCCGTCGCCTCAATGCGCCCACCGGTCCGTAGCGCTCTCGCGGCGCTCGTGCTCCTCAGCGGCGCGCTCGCGGCGCCCGCGGCGGCACAGGGGGTGGGCCAGGGCTACGAGCTGGAGCGGCTCGGCCGCTATCCCCAGGCCGTCGATCTCTATCGGACCATCCTGCGGACCGATTCGACCAACCTCGCCGCGCTGTTGGGCCTCGAGCGCGTGCTCCCGCAGCTCGGCCGGTTGGAGGAGCTGGTGCCGCTCGTCAACCGGGCCGTGGCCGCGACGGGGGAACGGGACCCGCAATACCTGGGGCTCGAGCTCCGGACCTACGTGGCGCTCAGCATGAACGACAGCGTGGCGTCCCTCGCGCACCGCTGGACCGCCCGCGTGCCCGGCGACGAGACGCCCTGGCGGGAATGGGCCATCGCCACGCTCGACCAACAGGACGTCGTGGGCGCGCGCCATATCCTGCTCGAAGGTCGCAAAGCGGTGGGAAATCCCCGGGCCTTCGCCATCGAGCTGGCGGAGATCGCCGGGTCCACGGGGGACTGGGCCGTGGCCGCCGCCGATTGGGCCGATGCGGTCACCACGGATCAGGGACAGATCCCCAACGCCGTCGTGCAGCTCGAGTCGGCCCCGGAGAACGCGCATCGCACCGTCACCGACGCCCTGACCCGGGCCGGGCAGTCCATCTCCGCCCGCCGCCTCGGCGCCAACCTTCTGCTCGACTGGGGCCAGGGGGAGCAGGGTTGGACGGTGCTCGCCGGGACGATCACGGATTCGTCGCGCGAGACGGTGATGTCGCTGTGGTCTTTCGCGGAGCGCGGCGGGCAGATCGGCACTCCCGCGGCGCTGGGCGCGCGGGGCCACGCGCTCGCCCGGTTCGCGGACTTCACCACCGGCGCGTTGGCCCAGCAGGCCCGCACGGACGCGGCGCGGGCCCTGCTCGCCGCCGGTGACAAGGAAGGCGCGCACCAGATCGTGGCGCGGATCGGAGCCGGGGAGGTGACGCCCGGCTTGATCGACGTGCTGATCGCCGACGGGGAGCTCGACGAGGCCGCCCGGCGGCTGCAGGGAATGGCGGATCACCTCGCGGCCGACGACGCGAGCCGCATCCGCCTGGAGCTGGCCCGCGCGTGGACCGCGCGGGGGGAGCTGGCCCGCGCGGAACAGGCCCTGGGCACCGACTCGAGTATCGAAGCGGTGGCCGTCCGGGGCTGGATCGCGCTCTACCAGGGCGACCTGGGGCGGGCGCGCGCGGGATTCCGGGAGGCGGGCCCATACACCGGCGATCGCGCCGACGCCACGCGCCGGACCGAGATGCTGGCCTTGATTACGGACGTCGATTCGGCCGCAGGACCGGCGTTGGGCGGGGCGCTGCTCCAGCTGGCGCGCGGGGATTCCGCGGACGCGGTCACGTCGTTGCGGAGCGCCGCCGGGCAGACCGCGGCCAAGGCGCCGCGGGACGGCATTCTGGTGCTCGCGGGGCGCGTGGCGGCGGCGCTCGACACGGCCCACCGCGCCCTGGCCATCGATCTGTTCAGCCGGGTGGTGGCGGACAGCGCGGGCGCCGGCGCGGCGCCCGCCGCCGCGGAGCTCGAATGGGCGCGGCTCCTCGAGCGCGAGGGGACCCCGGACCGCGCCGTGGCCCACCTCGAGCACTTGATCCTCACGTATCCCGCGAGTGCCGTGGTTCCCGAGGCGCGTCGGATGCTCGACCGCCTGAAGGGCGCGGTGCCGCGCTCGTGAACCGCCGCGGATTCGTCGCCAGGCTCGGGCGCGCCGCCGTCGGCGCCCGCGTCGCCCTCCTCACTCCCCTCCGCCTGCTCCGGACTCCTTCACTCGAGGGGTCCCTGCTCGTGCCGATGGACGACACACAGGGCGACCACCTGAAGGCGTACGGTCTGACCTATCGCGCCATCCAGGCCGGCGGGAAGGTCGAGTGGCTCCTCAACTACCGGGGCGGCTCGTTCCTGCTCCCCGACGTCGACGCCATCCGGCGGGACGCGGGGCTGGCCGGGGTAACGGTGACGCCGGTCGACGAAGGAGCGGTGTCCGCGGCGCGCGGAGAGATCGCCGCCGGCAACATGGACTCGGTGCAGCTCGAGCGGGCGCCCAAGGTGGCGGTGTACGTGCCGCCCTTCGAGGCTCCCTGGGACGACGCCGTGACCATGGCCCTTCAGTACGCGGGGATCTCCTTCGACAAGATCTGGGACCCCGAAGTGCTGAACGGGGGCCTCAAGGCCTACGACTGGCTGCATCTCCATCACGAGGACTTCACCGGCCAGTACTCGAAGTTCTATCTCCTCTATCAGGGTGCGCCCTGGCTCGCGGAGATGGTCCACCGGAACACCGCGGTGGCGCGGGACTTCGGCTTCGCCAACGTCCCGGCCCTCAAGAAGGCGGTGGCCCGCGGCATCCGCGACTACGTGAGCGGAGGCGGCTTCCTGTTCGCGATGTGCACCGCCACCGAGACCATCGACCTGGCACTCGCGGCGCACGACGTGGACATTGCGGCGTCGTTCGCGGACGGCACGCCGGTGGACCCCGAGGCCGACTCCAAGCTCGACTGGAGCCAGGCTTTCGCGTTCAGCGGCGGGCGCCTCGAGCAGTCCCCGGCCATCGCCTCGTTCTCCGACATCGACGGCCACCAGGTGAACGTCCCCGGCCACCGTCAGCCCCTGGGGGCGTTCCAGATCTTCGGCTTCAGCGCCAAGGTCGACCCGGTGCCCACGATGCTGGTGCAGAACCACCGGCAGGTCATCCCCGACTTCTACGGACTGACGACGTCGTTCCTGCGCGACCACCTCAAGCCGGCGGACATCGTCCTCGCGGACGAGCAGGGCGCCCCCTGGGTCAAGTACATTCACGGGGACTTGGGGAAGGGCACGTGGACGTTCTTCGGCGGGCACGACCCGGAAGACCCCCAGCATCAGGTCGGAGATCCGCCCACCGACCTGTCGCTTCATCCCCATTCACCCGGCTATCGGCTGATCCTCAATAACGTACTGTTCCCGGCCGCCAAGAAGCGCGAGATCAAGACGTGAGCGAGCGCCTGACGCCCGAGGTCCGGAGCCTGATGCGGGACGAGATCGCGCGGGCCGGGGGCCGCGAGGTGTCCTTCGTCGCGCGGTTGGACGGTGACGGAGACCTGGTGGAAGTCCGGGCCGTCGCCCGGGGCACCGTGGACGCCGTCCTGGCCCTGCCCGGGGTCGCGGCCCGGGGGGAGATGCTGCTCCACAACCACCCGAGCGGGGTGCTCGACCCTTCCACCGCCGACCTCACCGTCGCGGCCCAGCTGCACGACGGCGGGGTGGGGTTCGGGATCGTCGATAACGACGTCACCGAGCTGTACGTCGTGGTCGAGTGCCCGCGGGCCCGCCCCCAGGTGCGGCTCGATCCGCCCGAGATCGCCTCGCTGCTCGATCAGCACGGAGCGGTGGGGAAGGCGCTGGGCGGATTCGAAGATCGGCCGAGCCAGCGGGACATGGCCGCCTACATCGCCGACACCTACAACGACGGCGGCATCGCCCTGCTCGAGGCCGGCACCGGCGTGGGGAAGTCCTTCGCCTACCTCGTGCCGGCCCTCGTCTGGGCCCGGGACAACGCCGAGCGGACCGTGGTCTCGACCAACACGATCAACCTGCAGGAGCAGCTCGTCGGGAAGGATCTGCCCATCCTGGCCCGGGCGCTCGCGACCCCCGACCACGCCCCCACGTTCGCGCTCCTCAAGGGGTGGCGGAACTATCTCTGCCTCGCGCGCCTGGATCAGGCCCGCGCCGTGCCGGACTCCCTGTT
>Ga0335076_10007569_pt1 | contig 10943 bp, 10 predicted proteins | sample Lox_Sample_25_FD_206717 | JGI IMG/M metagenome (GOLD analysis project Ga0335076, IMG submission 206717) | Soil microbial communities from Loxahatchee National Wildlife Refuge, Florida, United States - Lox_Sample_2.5 | ecosystem: Environmental > Terrestrial > Soil > Wetlands | place: USA...
GCCGTCGATCATGAGCGTGTGCCCGGTCACGAACGACGCCTCGCTCGAGCAGAGCCATAGCACGGCGTTCGCGACCTCGTCGGGCCGGCCGACGCGCCCGACGGGATGCACGCGACCGAACTCTTCCATCGTGATCTTGAGATCGCTCGCGAAGCCCGTGCCCATGTCGGTGTCGATCACGGCCGGCGCGACGACGTTCACCCGTATTCCGAGTCGCGCGTTCTCGAGCGCCGCGGCCTTCGTGAGACCGACAACCGCGTGCTTCGATGCGGCGTAGCTGGCTGCGCCGCGGCCCGTACCGACCACGCCGACGGCCGACGCGTTGTTTACGATCACGCCGCGCTTGTGCTTCTGCATCTCTGTGAGCTCGTACTTCATCGCGAGCCAGACGCCTTTCGCGTTGACTGCCATCACGCGGTCGAAGTCTTCTTCGACTTCGTCCGGGATCATCCTGAGATGCGACAGCACGCCGGCGTTGTTGAAGGCGCAATCGATCGTGCCGTACTCGCGCACCGCGCGCGTGACGAGCGCCTCGACGTCCTTAGCGACGGTCACGTCGGTGCGCTGGAAGAGCGCGGTGCCGCCGGCCTTCTCGATCAGCGCGACGGTCTCCACGCCGTTGTCGACGTTGCGGTTGCCGATCGCGACCTTCGCTCCCGCGCGCGCGAACGCGAGCGCGGTCGCACGGCCGATGCCGGCGCCGCCGCCCGTGATCAGCGCGACTTTGTTCTTGAAGTCGTACATTTACGGCGTCCTCGTTGCGGATTGCGCGATACGCGCTACTTCGCCGGCCCAATTCTGCACTAGGTTGATCTTGTCGCGGCTAGCGCCGGGATCGGTCTCGATCGTCACGATCGGTCGGATCTCGAGGCATGCGCGTCGGCGGCCATCATCCGTCTGCGGGCGCGCGGACTCAACCGAGTCGCGAGACGGAGTTCGCGAGACAGACTCCGGCGGGGCTGCTATGGTTGCGTGCAACCTGATGAGTGGGACATCCGGGGGTTCGATGATCGTTCGATACGCGCTCGCGGCTTTAGCCGCGGGCTCGCTCGCGCTCGCGGCCGGAGCGCAGAGCGTCGGGGTACGTGCTTCGCTGCGCGACGAGGCCGTGAAACAGAAGGTTATGTCGAAGGCCGGCGGCACGGTCGACCCGACGAAGCCGCCGCCCGGCGTCGAGCCGTTGCCCATCGACCTCTTCACGACGCAGAACTTCTACTTCGACGCCGAGCACTGGGCGGACACGCGCTACACGCGCTGCAACACGCCGAACGAGCTTTCGGGCATGGCGTCCGCCGACGGCGGCGGCGCACATCGCGGCGCCGGCAGCTGGGGCGACTGCGACCGCGGCCTATCGGCCAACGAGATCGCGAGCCCGTATCCGTACAAGACGGCCGAGGAGCACTACAAGGCTCTGCTCGCGCAAGCGAAGGCGCGGGGCGGGCCGACGCAGCACACGCGCGCGAGCGCGCCGGACTGGGACGGCTGGTATCGCCGCAACCGCGACAGGCAGTGGCTCTACGGCGACGCGCTGCTCGCCGGCACGATGATCTCTCTGCTGACGCCGGAGTATCGGAAGCGCATGACGCAGCTCGTCTACCACGAAGCGGTGAGCCATGCGCCGCAGTCGCCGGAGTCGCTCTGCTATCCGGAAGGGTTGATCCGCTGGTGGAGCGCGCCGGCGATCCGCGACATCGAGGTGCTCGTCACGCCGAAGGAAGTGCAGTTCCTGTCCGGCGTCGCCGACAACTTCATCCGCAAGATCCTGGTCGGCCAGAAGCACGTGCAGAAGAGCCCGCAGTGGTACGGCGAAACGGTCGGTTTCTGGGACGGCGACACGCTCGTCGCCTGGACCGCGAACGTGCAGGGCTGGACCGTCGCGCATTCGATGTTCGAGTTCAGCGATTCGATGCAGGTGATCGAGATCGTGAAGCCGGGACCCGACGGCAAGGGCCTCGTCGTCGACGCGACGTTCTACGATCCCGAGGCGCTCGCGAGGCCGCTGCATACGGCGACGACTTGGAACCGCGTCGGCAACCTCGACGACCCCGAGCGCCGCTACACGTTCGTCGAGTGCCGCACCCAGACGCAGAGCGCAGTAGGTCCCGACGGACGCGTGAAGGAGCTCACTCCGCTCGACGAAGGCCACGTCGATTACTTCGGGCGGCCGTGGGCGCAGACGTGGGAGAAGTACTTCGAGCAGGGCTGGGCTCACCCGCAGCAGTGAGGCGACCCGCCGAGCTCATCGCGCGGCGGCCTCGGCGCGCGGCGGCTCTTCCCGGCTCCGACGCTTCATTTCCCGATGAAAGGCGCGGCCGCATACACGACCTTGCCGCCGACGATCGTGAGCAGCGACTCGATGCGCCCGATTTGCTCCGTCGGCACGGTGAGGTAGTCGGCCGAGAGGACGGCGAGATCCGCGAGCTTGCCGACCTCGAGCGAGCCGCGCTTGTCCTCGTCGTGTGAGAACCACGCGCTGCCTAGCGTATAGAAGCGCAGCGCGTCCTCGCGGCTCGGCGTTTCCTCCGGGCCGCGGATCGCGATGCCGCCGACGGTCTTGCCGTCCGCGAACCACTGCAGCGCGGTGAACGGGTTGTACGACGCCACGCGATGTGCGTCGGTGCCCGCGCCGATCGCAACGCCCAGCCGCTTGCCGGTCACGACCGGCGGGATACGCTTGCCCGCGTCCGGTCCCTGCGCGCGGACGAGCGCGTCGCCGCCGAAGTACATCGCGTCCTGAACCGTCCACCCCACGCCGAGCGCCGCCATCCGCGCGAGGCTCTTCTCGGACGCGTCGTTCAAGTGCGCGATCGACCAGCGCAACCCGGCGATCGGCACCTCGCGATTCACGCGCTCGAAGATGCCGAGCAAGTGGTCGACGGTCGTGTCCGGGCCCCAGTGCATCGTGAGCGCGAGCCCGCGCCCGGCCGCCCACTTCGCGATCTCGTAGTAGCGCTCCTTGTCCGCGTCGCTCGGGGCCGGATTGTTGTTCATCGCGAGCGTGATTCGCTCGCCGATGCCGTTGAACTTCAGGTACTCGTCGCCGAACCCCATCGGCAGGAGCTCGGTGAGCTGCGCGAGCTCCTCCTTTTCGTGGCCCGCGGTCTGGCCGTTCAAGCTGTACGCGACGCGCACGGTCATCTCGCGGCGCCGCCAGACGTCGAAGAGCGCCTGGTAGTCGCTCGGGAAGAGATTGTTCCCGCCGGGATCGACGACGCCCGTGAGGCCGAGGCGGTTGAGCTCGCGGAAGAACGCCTTCGTGCCCTCGACCTGCTGCGCGTACGTCGGCCGCGGCAGCCGATCGAACAGCGCGACGATCGCGTTGTTGCCGCCCGTGATCGCGCCGGTCGGCTTACCCGTGGCGTCGCGCTCGAGCTTCCCTCCGGCCGGCAGATCGGCCTCGCTCTTGATTCCGAGCTTCGCGAGCCCGGTGTCGGTCAGCAGCGCCCACCCGTAGCCGAGCTGCACGTAGACCGGGCTGCCGGGCGCCGCCGCCTCGAGCTCGGCCTGCGTTGGCCGCCGCCGCTCGGCGAACTGCAGCTCGTTCCAGCCGCCCGCGACGATGAGCCAGGCGCCGGGCTCGCGCGAGCGCGCCGCGGCGCCGATGCGCGCGAGCGCCTCTGGCAGCGAGCGCGCGCCGATCCAGTTCACCTCGCTCGTGAACGAGAGCGCGGCGCGGATCGCGTGCAGGTGCGAGTCGATCAGACCCGGGATCACGGTGCGACCGCCGAGGTCGACGACGCGAGTCGACGGTCCCGCGAGCTTGCGAATCTCCGCGCTGCGGCCGAGCGCCGCGACCTTGCCGTCGCGAATGGCGAGCGCTTCGCGCACGCCCGAGCGCGCGTCGAGCGTCACGATCTTGCCGTTCACGAGCATGGCGTCGGGCGGCTGCGCCGCCGCGGATAGCGAGCCGCCGATCGCAAGCGCGAGCCACGCGAGCGCCCGGTGCGACCAAGCCGTCATGGTTTGTCGACTCGCGTCATGAACTTCCCCGCGCACGCGCCCGGTCGACGCGCGCGTCCGACACTAGCGCACGCGGGCGTCCGCGACTAGCCGCGCGCAGTTGGCGACCGCGCGGCGACGAGGCACAATCGCCGCACTTCACCGAGCCGGGGGGCCGATCGCCATGACGTTGCGTGCTGTTGTCACCGCGAGGCTCCGGCTCCTCGCGACCGCCGCGGCGAGCGCGCTGCTCGCCGCCGCGCTCGTCGCGAGCGCCGACGCGCAACAGCCCGCGACGCATCCGCAGCCCGCGCACGCCGCGCCGGCGAAACCCCCGGCGGCGTCGGGCGGTGCGCCCGCGACGTCGCAGGTTTCGCGCAGACCCACGCTCGGCGGGTATCTCGGCGAGCAGCGGCTGCCCGACTTTCGAGTGTTCTTGCCTCCGCCGCCCGCAGGCGGCTCGCCACTCGCGGCCGCGGATGCCGCGATCTTCGAGCAGACCCGCAAGCTGGAGGACGGCCCGCGCTGGCAGCTCGCGTCGAACGACGATCGCATCAATCTGAAGGCGCTGCTCGAGGACTTCGGCTGCTCGACGGGCCTCGACCTCTCGTCCGTCGACGCACCGGCGGTCACGCGCGTGCTCGTGCGCTCGTCGGCGGATCTGTTTCCGCTGATCGGCGCGGCGAAAGACGCCTACAAGCGGCCGCGTCCGTTCGTCGAGCACGAAGGCCCGATCTGCGTCATGCCGTCGGAGGAGCTCACCTCGAGCCCGTCGTATCCGTCGGGCCACTCGGCGACGGGCTGGCTCTATGCGCTGCTGCTCGCGGAGATCGACCCGGCGCACGCGGACTCGATCGTCCAGCGGGGGCGCGCGTACGGCGAGAGCCGTGTCGTTTGCGGCGTGCACTACTACAGCGACATCGAGGGCGGCCGAATCTCCGCGAGCGCGCTCGTCGCGGCGCTGCACGGCGCGCCGGAATTCGAAACCGACATCGCAAGCGCGCGGGCGGAGCTCTTCTCGCTGCGCAGCAGGGCCCGGCAGCCCGCGGCCGCCGCGTGCGACAGCGAGAAGGCGAACCTAGCCACGCCTTGGTGAGCGCCGCTTCGACCGCGCAGCCCGCGCCGCGCGGCGCTGGCTGGGCGTCGCGCACGCCGTGTCCGTCTGCGTCTCGCTAAGCGCAACGCTTCTGGTATCGTGCGCCGCTCCGGCGGCAAGCGGGGAGCGCGGCGATGGACATTCGATTCTCAAGCGTAGAGGCGCGCGTGATCGGCTGCCTCATGGAAAAGTCGATCCTGACGCCGGAGCAGTACCCTCTGTCGCTCAACGCGCTCACGAACGCGTGCAATCAGAAGTCGAGCCGCGATCCCGTCCTCACGCTCGATGCCGGCGCGGTGCAGCACGCGGTGAACGACCTCGTCGGCGCGAAGCACGTGATGGTGCAGAACTTCGGCTCGCGCGTGGACAAGTATCAGCAGCGCTTCTGCAATACGCAGTTCGCGGCGATCCAATTCACGCCGGCCGAGTTCGCGGTGATTTGCCTCCTGCTGCTGCGCGGTGCGCAGACGCCCGGCGAGCTCAAGTCTCACAGCGGCCGCTTGCACGAGTTCGCGGACGTCGCCGAGGTCGACGCCGCTCTCGAGTCGCTGCTCGGCCGGAGTGACGGGCCGTTCATCGCGCGGCTTCCACGCGAGCCGCGCCGCAAGGACCACGCGTACGCACATCTCTTCGGCGGGCCCGTCGAGTCCGTGCCGCAAGACCGCGAGGCGTCCGTGCGGGAGCCGCCGCCCGCGAGGCGCGACGACGCGTTCGTCGCGCTCGAGAGCCGCGTCGCCGAGCTCGAGCGCGGGCTCGCCGCGGTCAAGGAGTCGCTCGGGATCGCCTGAGCCCGGGAGCTATCGACTCAGAAGTCGAGCGGCTCGAACGTCCGGAACGCGCCGATGCCCGCGACCCAACGCCCGGGGAACTGCTCGATCGCGATGTTGTTCTCGTTGACGGCGTCGTTGTAGAGCTTGCGACGTTCGCCGATCTGCTCGCCGAGCTCCGCGAGGCGCTGGCGCAGGATTCCGAAGTGCTTGTCCGCCGCGAGCTCGCGATCGCCGTCCGCGAGCGATAGCAGCGTGCCGAGCTCGCGGCGCAGGCCGATCTCGGCGGGGCCCAGCACGGCCGGATCGAAGGAGTGGCGCGCGGCGAAGATCGCGGAGCGCGCCTCGAGCACGCGGTCGAGCGCGGCCTGATCGTTGCTGAGGTACTTCGCGCATATCTCGACGAGACGCGGCAGCTCGTCGTGGCGCTCGCGAACCGGGACGTCGAGGTTCGACCACGCGCGCGCGACACGTTGCTTCGTCGCGACGAGATAGTTGTAAGTCGAAACGAACCAGAGCGCGGCCGCGACGATCGCGGCGAACACGATGAAGCCGAGGAACATCGCTGCCTCAGCGCGCCGCGGCGGCTCTACCGAGCAGCACGGCGACCGTTTTCGCGAGCTCGTGCGCGAGCACGAGGTGCTGATCGGCGTCGAGGTGCACGCCGTCGACCGCGCTCGTTTTCACGACGCGCCCGGCGTCGAAGAACGGGCAGCCGAGCTCCGTCGACACCGCGGCGAGCGCCTCGGCTAGCCCTTGGCTCTTGACGTCCGCGCCCACGAATTTCTCCGTCATCGTGCCCTTCGCCGTGCGCGCCGGAGGCGGCGCGACGATGAGGATCTCGGGCACCGGCATCCCGGGCTCGATCGGCGCCGTGCGGATCGCGCGCACGAGCGTCGCCACACCCTGCGCCGAGTGCCACGCGTTGTACGAGTGAGTCGACTGGAAGTCGTTCGTGCCGAGCAGCAGCACGACGAGCGCGAGCGGCGAGCTCACTTCGATGCGTTGCTGCAATCCCGTGAGGCCGTTGCGCCCCGGTTTGAACGGATCCTCCCAGACCGTACGCCGGCCATTGAGGCAGTCCTCGATCACGCGCACGCTGCGGCCCGCGCGGATCAGGTGATCCTCCATGACGCCGGGCCAGCGCTCCGAGAAGCCGAGCCGCTTACGCGTGTTCGGCACGATCCCCCAGGAGAGCGAGTCGCTGTAGACGAGAATCTGCTGCATCAAGTGAGGCCTCGAGCGGAGCGGCGCGTCGGCGGCTCCGCTCGTCAGATCGGGACTTTGCGGTCCGGGAACGCCTTGTGCCAGCGGTTGATGCGGACGGTCGCGCGCAGCCCGTTCGTCCAGAACGGATCGTCCTTGAAGATGTCGCGCACCTCGGCCTCGTCCTTCGCCTCGATGATCCAGAGGCCGCCGAGCGGCTTGTCGCTCGGGATCTCGCGCAGCGAGCCCGGCACGAGCACGCGGTCCTTGTTGTCGTCGAGAAACTTCAGATGCGCCGCGAAGAGCTTGTCGCGGATCTCTTTGACGTTCGGCTTGTCTTCGAATTGCACGATGTACAGCATGTCCGTCCTCTCGGAAATTAGTCGGGTCCGCGCGTGGCTCAGTGCTCCGCGTCCGCGCCTCCGCTCACGCTGCGCGCGATCTCGCTGAGCACCGCTTGATTCGCGCGCATCGCGCGCTCGACGACGGTATCGTAATTCTCGATCAGCTGCTCGCCGAGCTTGGTGAGCGATGCGCCACCGCGCGACTTGCCGCCGGCCCAGGTCGCGACGAGCGGCTTTGCGAACAGCTTGTTGAGCTCGTCGACGAGCAGCCACGCGCGCCGATACGACATCTTCATCGCGCGCGCGGCGCCGGAGATCGACTCTTGGGTGCGAATGTGGCGCAGCAGGTTGATCTTGCCGGGACCGATCTGGCCGATGCCGGGCAGGTTCACCTTGATCCAGAGCTCGGCGGTCGGCATTTTCGTCATGCGCTTAGCGTAGCAGTTTCATGGAGTTACAGGTAAAACGATCGCAGCGGTGCGAAGCGAGACGTCGGGCCGAGCGATGGGGGAGGGTGCCGGTGCATGGACATGGCATATAGAGAGAGGTGGCAAACGGAGATCGCAGAGATGCGGCGGGTGCTCGCCGGCTTTGCGATGAAGGAAGAGCGCAAGTGGGGCAAGCCCACCTACACCGTGGATGGGAAGAACGTCGTCATCATGCAGGGCCTCAAAGAGTACTTCGCGCTGGGCTTCTTTCAGGGCGCCCTGCTGAAGGACCCCAAGAAGCGGCTGGTGCAGCTCGGCCAAGTGCAGGCCGGACGCGTGATGAAGTTCACCAGCGCGAAGGAAATCGCGGCGAACGCGGCGACCATCAAGGCGTACGTGCGCGAGGCGATCGCAGTCGAGAAGGCTGGGCTGCGGATCAAGCGGAAGAAGACTTCGGATTTCCCGGTTCCCGAGGAGCTGACGCAGCGGTTCCGAAGAGACCCGCGTTTCAAGCGTGCCTTCGAAGCGCTGACACCCGGGCGGCAGCGGAGTTACCTCTACCACTTCGGCGAAGCCAAACAGTCGGCGACGCGCGTGGCTCGAATCGAGAAGGCTAGACCTGCGATATTCGAAGGCAGAGGCTTCCTGGAGAGACGCTAGCCGGGGCTCGGCCTCGCGGTATGCGCGGCGTGCGGAGGCACTCTCGACGCGTCTAGATTTCGATTTCCGTGGCGAGCACGACGACACGGCGCGTCGGCATCCGGAAGAACTCGGCAGCCTGAGCACCACGACGCTGGAGGTACGCGAACACGTGCGCGCGCCAGCCCGCGAAGCCCGGCCGCGGCAGCGCTCGGACGAGATGCCAGCCCAGGAAGAACGTGCAGTCGGACTCGACGACGCGCAGGCCGCGTTGCCGCGCGCCGCGCAGGGCCTCGCTCACGTCCGGCGTCTCCATGAACCCGAAGCGCGCGCGCACCGCGTGCACGTTCGGCATCAGCTCCTCGACCCACGCGCGCGACGCGCGATCGTGGCGCGGGCTGCGCAGCACCTCGAGATTCAGGATCACGATGTGCTCGTGGTAGACGTGGTTGTGCTCGAGATTGCGCAGCAGCGCCGTCGGCACGAAGCCGCTGTGGCTCACTAGGAACACGGCTGTCCCGGGCACCTTGGTCGCGCCGGCGAGGAGCTTCGGTAGCTCGGTCCACGGCACAGCGCGCCGCTGGAGCGCGCGGCGCAGCCGCGCGCGGCCGTCGCGCCAGGTCTCGAAGCCCATGAACATGATCGCCGCGAGCGTGAGAGGCACCCAGCCGCCGCTCGGGATCTTGGTCGCGTTGCCGGCGATGAACGCGAGGTCGAGGAGCAGGAACACGCCGAACGACACCGCGATCTTCCACGCGGGCCAGCCCCACGACGTGCGCGCGACGACCGCGCCGAGCACCGTCGTGATCGCCATCGTGCCGATCACCGCCGCGCCGTAGGCGCCCATCAGCGCGTCCGACGATCGGAACGACAGCACGAAGCCCGTGACCGCGACGAACATCAGCGCGTTCACCACTGGCACGTAGATCTGGCCGCGCTCGTCCGACGACGTCTGCAGGATGGTGACGCGCGGGAGGAGATCGAGTTGCACGGCCTGACGCGTGAGCGAAAAAGCGCCCGAGATCGTCGCCTGCGACGCGATGATCGTCGCAGCCGTCGCGAGCAGAACGAGGAACGGCAGCGCCGAGCCCGACGCGAGCTCGTAGAAGGGATTCACGATCGCGCTCTCCGACTGGAGCAGTGCGGCGCCCTGACCGAAATAGTTGAGCAGCAACCCGGGCCAGACGAGCATGAACCACGCGAGCCGCACGGGCTTCTTGCCGAAATGACCCATGTCGGCATAGAGCGCCTCGCCGCCCGTGACCGCGAGGAACACGGCGCCGAGGATCGCGAGCGCGAGGCCCGGATGGCGCGCGAGCAGCGCGAGCCCGAAGCCAGGGAACAGCGCCTCGAGCACGCGCGGCTCGCGGACGATCGACAAGATCCCGAGCGCGCCGAGCGTCGTGAACCAGACGACCATGATCGGTCCAAACGTGCCCCCGACGCGTGCGGTGCCGCGGCGTTGGAACAGGAACAGCGCCGTGATGATCAGGACGGTGACGGGCACCACCGCGCTGCCGAGCTCGGGATTCAATACCTGGAGACCTTCAACGGCGGAAATCACCGAGATCGCGGGCGTGATCAGCGCGTCACAGTAGAAGAGGGCGGTGCCGAGCGCCGCGACCGCGAGCAAGCGGCCCGCCCAGACGCTCGTCGTGCCGAGCTTCTGCTGCACGAGCGCGAGCAGCGCGAGAATGCCGCCTTCGCCCGCGTTGTCGGAGCGCAGGATCAGCACGACGTACTTGAGCGTGATGAGCAGGAACAGGCTCCAAAAGATCAGCGACAGCACGCCGAGGACGGTTGCGGCGTCCGTCGCGCCGCCGGCGGCGTCGGTCGCTCCCTTCAAAGCGTAGAGCGGGCTCGTGCCGATGTCCCCGTAGACGACGCCGAGCGCGCCGATCGTTGCACGGGCCAAAGAGCGTTGCTCACTCATGGGAAGATGGATTCGACATACGGCGCCAGCGGCAGGCGGACGACAGCGTAGCCGGTTCCAGCGCTAGAGCTTGTGAGCTGGGTCGTAGGTTGGCTTCACCGTGCCGAGTCGCTTCGCGACCTCGAACAAGGTCGGGTAGTACTGCACGAAGGTATTGTCGACGGCCGTGTTCTGCGCGTGACACGAGTAGCACGCGGCGCTCGTCGGCAACGCGCCGGCCGCGTTCTTGGGCCCGTCCGGTCCGTCGAACGCGAAGTACCCCCAGCCGTTGCTGCCGGCGTTTGCGCCGAAGCGCGCCGTATCTTTCACGGCCGACTCGATCGCGAGCAGCGGGCCTTGCGACTTGCCGACGTTGTCGATCGACGCGGCCGTCTCGGCGCGGCGCGCCACGAGGATGAACATGGTCTTCTCGGGCCATTTGCCCGAGCGCATGAAACCGCGATAGGCGTCCGGAGTTACGTAGACGTTCGAGAACACCGAGCCGCCGTCGCGGCGCATCGCGCTCGCGACCGGGCCGTAGAACATGTCGAGGCCCGTCGTCAGATAGATCCACTCGCGGTAGTCCGGGGGCCGCGCGAGCTCGCCGGACGC
>Ga0335076_10007571_pt1 | contig 10942 bp, 12 predicted proteins | sample Lox_Sample_25_FD_206717 | JGI IMG/M metagenome (GOLD analysis project Ga0335076, IMG submission 206717) | Soil microbial communities from Loxahatchee National Wildlife Refuge, Florida, United States - Lox_Sample_2.5 | ecosystem: Environmental > Terrestrial > Soil > Wetlands | place: USA...
TGCCCGATCCTGGTGGAGAGGGGAAGGCCGTCGTGCACGTCAGGGCGGCCGGGATCAACTTCGCCGACGTGATGATCCGGCGCGGCGTCTACCCGCAGATGCCGGAGCTGCCGGCGATCCTCGGCACGGAGATCGCCGGCGAGCTCGAGGACGGGACGCGCGTGATGGCGTTCTCGTCGTCGGCGGGCGGGTACGCGGAGCTCGCCGCGCTCGACCCGGCGACGCTCGTGCCGCTGCCCGAGGGGGCGTCGTTCTCGGAGGGCGCGTCGTTCCTGCTGACGTTCCTCACGGCGTACATCCCGCTCGCGAAGCAGGTGCGGCTGCGCGAGGGCGCGACGGTGCTCGTGTACGCGGCGGCGGGCGGCGTCGGGACGGCGGCGATCCAGGTCGCGCTCGCGCTCGGCGCGGGCCGCGTCGTCGCGGCAGCCGGGTCCGCGGCGAAGCTCGACGTCTGCCGCGAGCTCGGGGCGGCGGAGGCGTACGTCTACGACGCGATCCCGGAGGATCTCCAGGCCGACGTCGTCGTCGACCCCGTCGGAGGCGAGCTGTTCGCGTCGTCGCTGCCGCGGCTGCGGCCGCTCGGCTCGCTCGTCGCGATCGGCTCGGCGGCGGGGCCGTGGCCGCCGGTCGACCCGCGGCTGCTCGTCGGTCGGAACGCGGGCGTCCACGGCTTCTACCTGGGGCGCCTGATGCGGCTCGATCCCGGGCTCGTGCTCCCGGCCGTCGCCGAGGTGCTCGAACTGTGGACGCGCGGCGCGGTGAAGCCGCTCGTCGGCGCCGAGTTCCCGCTCGACGAGGTGGAGGAGGCGCACGCGCTCGTCGAGTCGCGGCGAAGCGTCGGCAAGGTCGTGCTGCTGCCGTGAGAGCGTTGGTGACCGGCGGGCGGTCCGGGATCGGCGCCGCGATCGTGGCGGCGCTCGGCGACGCGGACGTGACGGTCCTCGACCTCGCGGACGGGTACGACGTCGGCGACGCCGCGATGTGGCGCACGCTCGACGGCGAGTTCGACGCGGCCTTCCTCAACGCGGGGATCGCGATCGGCGTGCAGGACCTCGCGGAGCTGACCGACGAGGAGTACCGGCGGATCATGGGCGTCAACGTCGACGGCGTCGTCTTGGGCGTGCGCGAGCTGGCGGCGCGGCTGATGCCGAACGGCGGCTCGATCGTCGCGACGGCGTCGCTCGCCGGGCTCACGTCGGCGCCGCTCGATCCCGTCTACGCCGCGACGAAGCACGCGGTCGTCGGCTTCGTCCGCGCCGCCGCGCCCGGGCTCGCTGCGCGCGGGATCCGGATCAACGCGCTCTGCCCCGCGTTCACGGACACCCGGATCGTCGCGGAGGAGATCCGCGGGCTCGTGCCGCCGCTGATGGAGCCGTCGTTCGTCGCCGAGGCCGCGCTCCGCGCGCTGAACGACGAGGAGACCGGCCGCGCGTGGGTCGTCCAGATGAACCGGATCGAGCCGTTCCGATTCCCCGGCGTCCCCGGCCCCAGATGAGAGAGCACCGATGAGCGGACCCCGCTCGCGGCCGGGCTGGGGCGACGACCCGCCCGCGCCGCACGTCTGGCACACGCTCGGCTACCGCACGGTCGAGCACGGCGACGGGCTGATCGTGATGGAGTGGGACGCGACGCCGGAGTACTGCTTCCACGGGCCGACGGGCCCGATCGTCCACGGCGGCATGGTGGCGACGCTCCTCGACACGGCGATGGGCGGCGCCTGCTGGTCGCTGATGTCGACCGAGGAGGACTTCCTCACCGCGGATCTCCGGGTCGAGTTCATGCGCTCGGCGACGCCGGGGACGCTGCGGGCGGAGGGCCGTGTGATCCAGCGCAGCCGGCGGCTCGTCTTCTGTGCCGCCGAGCTGTTCGACACGGAGGGAACGCTGCTGGCGGCGTCCCGCTGCACCCAGATCGTGCGCCGCTCAGGCTGAGGCGCGCCGGAGCCGATATCCGCTCCATGAGGCGGACGCTCGCGTGGATCGCGCCCGTCGCCGCGGCCGCCGCCGTGGCGCCGCTCGCGCGCGGGGACGGCGGCGACGCGTGGATGTTCACCGCGGACGGGAGGACGCTGCTGTCGCCGCACTGGAGCCTCGCGTTCGACCATTCGTACATCCAGGTCGGGCCGATCCAGCTCGCCCTGTTCGGGACCGTCGGGCGCTGGCCGACGGCGCTGGCCGTGCTGCTCGGGGCGGCGGCGGCGCTCGTCGTCGTCGCGGCCGCGCGCGCCGCCGGGGTCGAGCGACCGCGCTGGCTCGCCGCGATCGGGCTCGTCGCGGTCGTCACCGGCTTCACGCGCGCCGGCTGGGACTCGGGGCATCCGGCGGACTCACTGCTCCCGCTGCTCTGGGTGCTCGCCGCCGCCGACGCGCGGCGCGGGCGCGTCGCGCGCGCGGGGCTCGTCGTCGGCCTCTCGGCCGGGTTCGAGACCTGGGGGATCCTCGGCGTCGCCGTGCTCGCGCTCGCCCCGCGCGGGCGGGACGCGGTTCGCGGCTTCGCGGTGGCGGTGATCGTCGCGGCCGCGCTCTACCTCCCGTTCGTCGCGGCCGGTCACTTCGAGATGGGCCGCTACCGCTGGCTCGTGTCGTCGCACTCGCTGCTCGCGCTGTTCATGGCGACGGGCTCGGAGGTCGGCTGGCCGCTGCGGATCGCGCAGGGCGCGCTCGCGGTCGGCGCGGGCGTCGTGGTCGCGCGGGCGACGCGCGGATCGCGGCACGCGGTCTGGCTCGTGCCGGCCGCCGTCGTCGCGGCGCGGCTCGTCCTCGACCCGCGGCTGAACGACTACTACTTCGTCGCGCTCGAGGCGCCGGCGCTCGTCGCGCTCGCGCTGGCTGCGGCGGGCGGGCTACCGCTGCCCAGGCGCCGGCTTGCCGGCGAGCCGCTCGCGTAGCGCCGCCTTCACCGCGGGCCAGTCGTCGTCGATCACCGCGTACCACGCGGAGTCGCGCCGCTCGCCGTCGCGGACGATCATGTGCTTCCGGAACACGCCCTCGAACTCGGCGGGCAGCGCGGCGAGCGCGGCGCGCGAGCGGTCGTTCTGAGAGTCCGTCTTGAACTCGACGCGGCGGAATCCCTCGTGCTCGAACGCGTGCTCCATCAGGAGGAGCTTCGCCTCCGCGTTCGCGCCCGTCCCCCACGCGGACGGAGACAGCCACGTGTTGCCGATCTCCACGACCCCGTCGCGCTCGCGCACGTTTCCGTACGAGGTCGACCCGAGCGGGACGCCGCCGACGACCTGCGCGAACGGGAGCCACTCGCGGCGGACGAGCTCGAACCAGAGGTCGAACGTCTCGCGGTCGCGGTCGACCCGGTACGTGAACCAGCGGAAGATCCGCTCGTCCTGCGCGGCGGCCCACAGCGCCTCGGCGTGACGCGGCTCGAGCGGCTCGAGTCGCACGCGCTCGCCTTCGAGGGCTACGTGAAGCGCCAGGTCCCGCCGTCCTCGAACGACCGGAGGATCCGCCGCGCGACGACCATCTTGTGCACCTCGTCGGCGCCGTCGTAGATCCGGCCGCCGCGCGCCATCCGCCACATCAGCGCGAGCGGCGTGTCGTCGGTGAGGCCGAGCCCGCCGTGCACCTGGATCGCGCGGTCCGTGACGTCGCAGAGCACGCGCGCCGCGTAGAACTTGATCAGCGAGACCTCGACGCGCGCCTCGTCGCCCTCGTCGAGGCGGTGCGCCGCCTGCAGCGTCATCAGCCGGCAGGCCTGGATCTCCGCGGCCGACTCGGCGATCCAGTTCTGGATCGTCTGCTTCTCGGCGAGCGCGCCGCCGAACGCCTTGCGCTCGAGTGCGTACGAGCACATCAGCTCGAACGCGCGCTGCATCTGCCCGAGCCAGCGCATCACGTGGTGGATGCGGCCCGGGCCGAGGCGCTTCTGCGCGATGCGGAAGCCGTCGCCCGGCTCGCCGAGCGTGTTCGCGACCGGGACGCGCACGTTCGTGAACCGCGTCTCGCAGTGCGTCCCCCAGCCGCGGCCCGAGTGGCCCATCACCGGCACCTTGCGCACGAGCTCGTAGCCCGGCGCATCCGTCGGGACGAGGATCATCGACGCGCGCCGGTGCGGGTCCGCGTCAGGATCGGTGACGACCATGACGACGCCGAAGCCTGCGCCGTCCGCGCCGGAGGAGAACCACTTGTGCGCGTCGATCACCCACTCGTCGCCGTCGCGGACGGCGCGGCCGCGGAGCAGCGTCGGGTCGGAGCCGGCCACCTCCGGCTCGGTCATGCCGAAGAACGAGCGCGTCTCGCCGGCGACGAGCGGCTTCAGGAAGCGCTCCTTCTGCTCCGGCGTGCCGTACAAATGGAGGATCTCGCCGTTGCCGGCGTCCGGCGCCTGGCAGCCGAGGATCAGCTGGGCGATGAAGCTGCGACCGATCTCCTCGTTGAGGTACGCGTACTCGATGAAGCCGCTGCCGCTGCCGCCCGCGGCAGGCGGGAGGTGCGGCGCCCACAGGCCCGCGTCCTTCGCCTTCCGCTGGAGCTCCGCGATGAGCGCGTCGGCGGCCTCGTCCTCGGTGAAGAGCTGCGGCTCGTTCGGGTAGACGTGCTCCTCCATGAAGGAGCGGACGCGCTCGCGGCGCTCGCGGACGGGTTCGGGGATGACAGCGGACACGGGTGGAGGCGATGATCGCAGACGTGCGCGAGGCGTTCCAGGCGGCACTGTCGGGGGTGCTCGGCCACGAGGTCGAGATCTCGGAGCCCGTGCTGCTCGCGGGCGGGGCCTCGAAGGAGGCCTGGGCCGTGGACGCGGGCGGCGAGCGGCTGCTCGTCCGCCGCGCCGCGGTCGGGGTCATCCACCGGCACACGCTGACGCTGGCCGACGAGTTCGAGGTGCTCCGGGCGGCGCACGAGGCGGGCGTGACGGTGCCGCGCCCGTACGGCTACGTGCCGGATCTCGCCGGCCGGGAGGCGTTCGTGATGGAGCGGCTCGAGGGCGAGACGATCGGGCGGCGGATCGTACGGCGCGAGGAGCTGACGGGGGCGCGGGCGCGGCTGCCCGCGCAGATGGCGGAGGAGCTGGCGCGGATCCACGCGATCCCGGCCGCGCGCCTCCCCTTCCTCGTCGAAGCGCGGCTCGAGCGGATGGTGGCCGAGCTCGACGAGGTCGGCGAGCCGCATCCGGCGATCGAGCTCGGGCTCTGGTGGCTGCGCGAGAACCGTCCGCCGCCGCGGCGGGTCGTCGTGGCGCACGGGGACTTCCGGATCGGCAATCTCGTCGTGCGGGAGGACGTCGGGCTCGCCGGCGTGCTCGACTGGGAGTTTGCGCACCTCGACGACCCGGTGCGCGATCTCGCGTTCTCGCTCGTGCGGGCCTGGCGGTTCGGCGTCTCCGAGAAGCGGCTCGGCGGCATCGGCGACGTTGCGCCCTACCTCGACCGCTACAACGCGCTCACCGGCTTCGGGGTGTCCCCGGATGAGCTCGACTACTGGGAGCTGGCCGGAAACGTCGGGTGGGCGATCGGCTGCCTCACGCAGGCGCAACGACATCTGAGCGGGCTCGACCGCAGCGTCGAGCTCGCGATCCTCGGCCGCCTCGGCGCAGAGGTCGAGTACGAGATCTGCCACCTTCTGGAGCAGAAGGCGCTTGTATGACGCGAGCTTCGCCGCCGTTTTCCGACTTGCAAGCTTGGCGTCGCCACGACATTTGTCGTGGCTACGCCACGCCACGCCACCTGGCTACGCCACGCCACGCCAACCGTTGCGTGAGATGAGCGAGAGACCGACGGCGCAGGAGCTCGCCGAGGCGATCCAGGAGTTCCTGGCCGGAGAGATCATGCCCACGCTGGACGACCACCGGCTCCGGTTCCGGATGCTCGTCGCGCTGAACGCGCTCGGCATCGTCTACCGCGAGCTCGCCGCGCTCGAGCAGGAGGACGACGCGGAGCTGCGGGCGCTCGCCGCGCGCATTCGCGCCGGTGACGTGCCCGCGGGCACGCTCGCGCGGGTCAAGGCCGACGTCGAGCGACGGCTCCGGATCGCGTCGCCGAGCTACCTGGACACGTACTCCTAGCTAGACGAACGCGCTCTCGCCCGTCAGCGCCCGTCCGATCAGCAGCTTCTGCACCTGGCTCGTGCCCTCGTAGAGGGTCAACACGCGCGCGTCGCGGAGGTACCGCGCCACCGGGTACTCGTCGACGTAGCCGTAGCCGCCGTGCACCTGGAGCGCGGCGTTCGCGGCGCGGACGGCGACCTCGCTCGCGTAGTACTTCGCCTGCGACGCCGCAAGCGTGTACGGCTCGTGCGAGTCCGCGAGAGACGCGGCGCGCCAGGCCATGAGCCGAGCCGCCTCGGTCTCGACCGCCGCGTCCGCGATCAGCTCCTGCACGAGCTGGAAGCCCGCGATCGGCTTCCCGAATTGCGTCCGCTCCTTCGCGTAGCCGGTCGCCGCCTCGACGCAGCCGCGCGCGAGGCCCACCGCCCCGGCGGCGAGCGAGATCCGCCCGTTGTCGAGCGCCGACATCGCCACCTTGAAGCCCGCGCCCTCGTCGCCGAGCCGCGCCGAGTCGGGCACGCGGACGCCGTCGAGGAAAAGCTCGGCCGTGTCCTGCGAGCGCAGCCCGAGCTTGCCGTGGATCCGCCGCGCGCCGAAGCCCGGCGAGTCCGTCGGCACGAGGAAGCACGTGATCCCGCGCGGCCCCTCGCCCCCGGTCCGCGCGAACACGAGCGCGACCCCCGCCCACGACCCGAGCGTGATGAAGATCTTCGAGCCGGAGATGACCCAGTCGCCGCCGTCCCGCTCCGCCCGCGTCACGAGCGACGCGGGGTCCGATCCTGACCCGGGCTCCGTCAGCCCATAGCAGCCGAGCGCCGAGCCGTCCGCGAGCCGCGGCAGCCACGCGCCGCGCTGCTCCTCCGTCCCCCAGCGCGCGATCGTCTTCCCGGCGAGCCCGTTGTTGACGGAGACGATCCCGCGCACCGACGAGTCGGCCCGCCCGAGCTCCTCCATCACGAGGCAGTACGAGATCGTGTCGAGGCCCATCCCGCCGTGCTCCTCGGGCAGCGCGCACCCGAGGAATCCGATCTCCGCGAGCTTCGGCACGAGCCCGGCGTCCATCGTCTCGGTCCGGTCCCACTCGTCCGCGTACGGGACGATCTCCCGGTCGCAGAACTCGCGGGCCGTCTCCCGGATCAGTTCCTGTTCCTGCGTGAGCGTGAAGTCCATGCGCGTATTCTCCACGCATGCCGAATCTCACGGGAAAGGTCGCAATCGTCACAGGCGCGGGCCGGGGAATCGGCCGCGCGCACGCACTCGCGCTCGCCGCGGCGGGTGCGAAGGTCGTCGTCAACGACCTCGGCGGCTCGCTCGCCGGGGAGGGCGCCGACGTCTCGCCGGCCGAGCAGGTCGTCGAGGAGATCAAGGCGGCGGGCGGCGAGGCCGTCGCGAACGGCGAGAACGTCGCCGACTACGCGGGCGCGGGCCGGCTCGTCGGGCAGGCGGTCGACGAGCTCGGCGGCCTCGACATCCTCGTCAACAACGCGGGCATCCTCCGCGACCGCATGATCGTCAACATGACGGAGCAGGAGTGGGACGCCGTCATCAACGTCCACCTCAAGGGCCACTTCTGCCCGTCCCAGCACGCCGCCGCGCACTGGCGCGAGCGCTCCAAGGCCGGCGACGAGGTGCGCGGGCGCATCGTGAACACGTCGAGCCCGTCCGGCGTCTTCGGAAACGTCGGCCAGGCGAACTACGGCGCGGCGAAGGCGGGGATCGCAGCGTTCACGATCATCCTCGCGCAGGAGCTCGGCCGCTACGGGGTCACCGTCAACTGCGTCGCGCCGAACGCACGCACCCGCATGACCGAGGAGACGTTCGACATGGGCGAGGCCCCGGAAGGCTTCGACGCGCTCGACCCGGCGAACATCTCGCCGGTCGTCGTCGCGCTCTGCGCGGACGAAGCGCAGGGGATCACCGGCCAGGTCTTCCACGTCTGGGGCGGCGCGGTGAGCCGGCTCCAGGGCTGGACGGGCGGCGACCTGTTCGACGCGCCCGAGGGCTGGGACGCCGACGCGCTGCTCGCGGAGCTGCGGGCGAAGTACCCGGACGGGATCAGCCCACGCGGGATGGCCGAGAGCATGGCGTCGGTCGGCGCGCGGTCGCTCACGACGAAGTGACCCAGCCGCGGCGCCGCATCTACCTGATGCGACACGCCCAGGTGCGCTACTTCGAAGGCGTCGCCCCGGAGCAGGTCGTCCTCACGGACGAGGGGCGGCGCCAGGCCGAGGCCGCCGCCGCCGCGCTCGCGGACGTCCGCTTCGGCCGCGTGCTCACGAGCGGGCTCCCGCGCACGCTCGAGACGGCGCGGATCGTCGCGCCCGGGATCGAGCCGGAGGAGCGTCCGGCCCTCCGCGAGGTCGAGAGCGGAGACATCCGCGGGCTCGGCCGCGACGAAGTACAGGAGATGATGGCCACCGCCTTCCGCGGGGTCGTCCCGCCGGAGACGCGATTCCTCGGCGGAGAGACGATCGGCGCCCTGATCGACCGCGTGCTGCCCGAGCTCGACGCGCTGCTCGACGACCCGGGCTGGGACGTCGTGCTCCTCGTCCTCCACGGTGCCGTCAACCGCGTAATCCTGAGCCGCGCGATCACCGGGGAGCGGCTCTTCCTCGGCGGCTTCGAGCAGGCGCCGGGATGCATCAACGTCCTCGACGTCGCCGCGGGCGGCGTGTTCGTCGTCCGGGCCGTGAACCACACGCCGTACGACCCCGCGCACGTCCGCGCCCCGCGCGAGACGACCATGGAAGAGCTCTGGAGCGAGTACCTCGAGGCCCGGCGGCAGCGCGCGGCATCCGACTTGTGACCTGTACGAGCGCGCCCCGATTGTCATAGGGTTCCCGTCCGGATGGGTCTCCTCTCGATGCGGAACGTGTCCCTCCGCTTCGGCGGCATCGTCGCCCTCGACGACGTCTCGCTGGAGGTGGAGGAGGGCACGATCGCCGGGCTGATCGGGCCGAACGGGGCGGGAAAGACGACGGCGTTCAACGTCATCACCCGGCTCTACCGCCTCGACTCGGGCGACGTCGTCTTCGACGGGCGGTCGCTGCTGCACACGCCGACGAGCCGCGTCGTCCGGGCCGGGATCGCCCGCACCTTCCAGAACGTCGAGCTGTTCCCGACGATGACCGTGCTCGAGAACGTCCTCGTCGGCGACCACGCGCGCTCGCGCTTCACCTCGGAGCGGGCGGCGCAGCGGCACGCGCTCGAGCTGATCGACTACGTCGGGATCCGCGACGTCGCGCACCGGCCCGCCGCCGGGCTCCCGTTCGGGACGATGAAACGGGTCGAGCTGGCGCGCGCGCTCGCGTCGCAGCCGCGGCTGCTGCTCCTCGACGAGCCTGCCGGCGGCCTCAACCACGAGGAGGTCTCCGAGCTGGCGACCTTCATCGGCCGGCTGCGCGACGAACTGAAGCTGACGGTGCTCCTCGTCGAGCACCACATGAACCTCGTCATGAACGTCTCCCAGCACGTCCACGTCCTCAACTTCGGCCGCGTGATCGCAAGCGGGCCGCCGCAGGAGGTCCGGCGCGACCCGACCGTGATCGAGGCGTACCTCGGCGGCGAGCTCGAGGCGTCCGCGTGACCGCGCTGCTCGAGCTGGAGAACGTCACCGCTCGCTACGGCCCGGTGGAGGCGCTGCACGGCGTCTCGCTCACCGTCGCGGAGGGCGAGATCGTCACCGTCCTCGGGGCGAACGGCGCCGGGAAGACGACGACCCTCCGCGCCGTCTCCAACACGGTCCGCCGCGACGGCGTCGTCCGCTTCGACGGGCGCGTCCTCGGCCGCGCCGGCCCCGAGTCGGTCGCCGGCCGCGGCATCGCCCACGTCCCGGAGGGCCGCGGCACCTTCGCCGAGCTCACCGTCTGGGAGAACCTCCGCCTCGGCGCATATTCCCGGAGCGGCTCGATCAAGGGCGACTTCGAGCGCGTGCTCTCGTACTTCCCGTGGATCGAGGACCGGCGCAACCAGCAGGCGGGGACGCTGAGCGGCGGCGAGCAGCAGATGCTCGCGCTCGCGCGCGCGTTCATGCAGCGGCCGCGCCTGCTGCTCCTCGACGAGCCCTCGCTCGGCCTCGCGCCGGTGCTCGTGACCGAGATCTTCCGGATCATCCGCGAGCTGAACGAGCAGGAGGGCCTCACCGTCCTCGTCGTCGAGCAGAACGCGCACATCGCGCTGCAGGTCGCGCAGACCGCGTACGTGCTCGAGGTCGGCCGCGTCGTCCTCTCCGGCCCGAGCAGCGAGCTGCAGCAGCACGAGTCCGTCCGCCGGAGCTACCTCGGGTACTAGCGTCCGATGACGGAGCTCGCCCAGAGACTCGGCCTCGGCAACCGCTCCCGGCGGATCGGCACGGGCGTCTCCGTGCCGGTCGTGCTCATCCTCGTCGGCGCCGCGATCTTCCTCGTCGTCGGCTCGCTCGTCAGCCCGATCTTCGCGCAGCAGACCGTCGCCGGCCTCGCCCAGGGAGCGATCTTCGCGAGCCTCGCGCTCGCGCTCGTGCTCATCTACCGCGCGACGGAGGTCGTCAACTTCGCGCAGGGCGAGATGGCGATGGCGACGACGTACTTCGCCTACCAGCTGACGCTGTGGCATCTCTCGTACTGGGCCGCGTTCTTCCTCGCGCTGCTGATGGGCTTCCTGCTCGGCGTCGTCGTCCAGGTCGTGCTGATCCGTCCGGTGCAGCACTCGGTGATCGCGGTCGTGATCGTCACCGTCGGCCTGTTCGTGCTCATCGACGGCCTGGTCACGTGGAAGTGGGGCGCCGACCTGAAGTTCATGCCGGCGCCGTTCGGGAACCAGGTCTACCACGTCGGCAGCGTCGCGTTCTCGCGCCAGGACCTCGGCACCCTCCTCGTGACGATCGTGTCGGTGCTGCTGCTCTGGGTGCTCTTCCGCTTCACGAAGCTCGGCCTCGCGATGCGCGCCGCGGCGCTGCGGCCCGCGTCGG
>Ga0335076_10007572_pt1 | contig 10941 bp, 9 predicted proteins | sample Lox_Sample_25_FD_206717 | JGI IMG/M metagenome (GOLD analysis project Ga0335076, IMG submission 206717) | Soil microbial communities from Loxahatchee National Wildlife Refuge, Florida, United States - Lox_Sample_2.5 | ecosystem: Environmental > Terrestrial > Soil > Wetlands | place: USA: Florida...
AATTCGTCGACGAGGTCGCGAAGGAAACCGGCGAGACGGGCCTGCAGGTCACGGTGAGCGTGCTGACCGGGGACGCGGCCGAAGAACTCGTCAACGCCTCACGTGACGCCGACATGCTCGTGGTGGGATCCCGTGGCAGCGGCGGGTTCGCCAAGCTCTTGATGGGCTCGGTGAGCAGCCAGGTCACGCACCACGCGGAGTGCCCGGTCGTGGTCGTTCCCACGACTCGCTAGGCCTCAGTCGGCCGCGCTGGCGGCCGGGCGCGAATCATCCGGCCCGGCGCTAGTCGTCCCCCGCGTCGAGATCTTGGGGGCCGGTGAGATCTTGGAGGCCGGTGAGATCATGGGAGCCGGCCAGGTAGATCACTCGGCGGGCGATGTTGACGGCGTGGTCACCGAGACGCTCGTAGAAGCGCGCCACCAGCGTCATCTCCATCGTCACCGGCAGCGACATCCGCCCCGAGGCAAGTTCGGCGATCAAGGCGAGGTGAAGATCGTCCACGTGCTGGTCGCGTTGGGCCAGTTCGAAGGCGGCGGTCCGGTCGCGCTTGTACCAGGAGTCCGCGGCCTGGCGCCACATGTCGGACACGAGGCTCCCCATGCGGTCGACGAGTCCGCGGGTGCGCGGCGACAGGTCATCGCTGAGGATGTGGTTGGCCCGGCGGGCGATGCCCGTGACGAGCCGGTGGGAGCGCTCGAGCTCGGGGAGGATCCGCAGCACGGAGAGCAGGAAGCGCAGGTCGGAAGCGACGGGCGCCTGTAGCGCGATCTCCCGGTTGACCAGTTCCTCGATCTCCGGGTAGAGCGCGTCGATGGCCCGATCACGCTCGGCGAGAACCACGACCGCCTGGCTGTCGTCGCTCAGCACGGCGTGGGTGGCCTGGGGAAGGTCCTCGGCGACGATCGCGAACAGCTCGATGACCTTGCCCTCGATGGCATCTAGTTCCTGCTGGAATTCCTGTCGATGCTCCACCATGGTCAAAGCCTACTGGGCGCTCCCTCGGCCCTCTACGGCGCGCATCCAGACATCAGAAGGTGTTCGTCCGGCGGTTATCGCCCGTTCGCCCGGCAGTTATGGCCTGGTCGGAAGCTCGTCGCCGCAGGTTATCGCTGGTGCTGGCAGCGACTTTGGTCCCTGCAGAACGGCGCGGCCATCGGGATATGTTGCCCGTATGCTGAGAACGCCACGAGGGCAGTGATGGCCCTCGTGGGGAAAGCGCTGCGGCGGCTGATCGTAGCAGGCCACTGAGTGACCGCCACACGCCAGCGGGTGATCGCGGCAGCGTTCCCGGCCCGGGCGCAGCCGTCAGCCAAACTCCCAAGAACCGGGAGTGTTCACTTTCTGTCCATATATCTTTCACCGCCCGTCTGCTGTTACTTAACTGCTGCGTGCGGACGGCGCGACACACTCATCTCCGGGTTAGCAGGAATTTGCGAGCTAGCTGGCGCTGGGGGTTCTGGTTCTTAGCCAAGCGGGAATGAGGTCTATCACATGCAACTTTTGCGTATCAGACGGGTCACAACGGCAGGGGTCGCCCTCGTAGCGACGGCTGTCCTCGCCGCTGCGTGCAGCTCCTCGTCGAGCACCACCACCTCGGGCAGTTCCTCGTCCGGTTCCTCGTCGAGCAACCTCTCGGGCACGCTCAACGCCAGCGGGTCGACGTTCCAGCTCACCTACCAGGAGGCAGCGATCGCGGCGTTCAAGTCGGTCCAGCCCGGCATGACCGTCAACTACGGCGGCGGCGGCTCAGGCAAGGGCCGCACCGACCTGGCCTCGGGCGTGACCAACTTCGCGGGCTCGGACTCGCCGATCCCCGCCGCCGAGCAGGCGAACTTCAAGGGCAAGACCGTGCTGTACTTCCCGGTCTTCCTCGGGCCGATCACGCTGTCGTACAACCTGTCCGGGCTCAGCAAGCCGCTGCAGCTGTCGGCGCCGGTCATCGCGAACATCTTCCAGGGCAAGATCACGACCTGGAACAACTCGGCGATCGCGGCCGATAACCCCGGCGTCAAGCTGCCCAGCGGCCCCATCACCTTGGCCGTCCGCTCCGACTCCTCCGGCACGACTCAGAACTTCTCCTTGTTCCTCATGACCGCCGCGCCCAGCGTGTGGACGCTCGGCAGCAGTTCGACCATCAACTGGCCTAAGACGGCCCGGGCCGGCGCCGGCAACGGCGGGGTGGCGTCGATCATCAAGTCCACTCCCGGGGCCATCGGCTACGTGGACTACGCCGACGCCAAGGCCTCCGGGCTGACCTTCGCCTCGGTCAAGAACTCGTCCGGCAACTACATCGCGCCCTCCCCGGCATCAGCGTCCGCGGTCGGGAGCACGATCACCGTGGCGCCGGACCTTACCTTCCATGCGGTCTGGTCGTCGGCGCCGCAGGCATACCCGGTCACCTACCAGTCGTGGGTCCTGGTGTACGAGAAGCAGCCGAACGCGAACGACGCGGCGATGCTCAAGGCCTATATCGGCTACCTGATCGGGGCCGGCCAGAGTTTGCTCCCGAGCCTGGGATACGCCAAGCTCCCGTCCAGCCTCCAGCAGATGGCCCAGGCGCAGCTCAGTAAAATCAGCGGCTGAGGTGATGATGACGCACGCAGATCAGGCCGGCCGGTCGCCATGAGCGCTGTGACGGAGGTGGGCCCGGCCGGGACGGCCGGGCCCACCGCCAGCCCCCTGACGGAGCGGCGGCCGCTCGGCGACCGCGGCTTCCAGATCCTCGCCCTCTCCTGTGGCCTGCTGGTGCTGGTGATCCTGGTCCTGATCGCCGTCACGACCAGCCAGCAGGCCTCGTTGTGGTTCACCACCGAGGGCTGGAAGATCTTTACCTACAACTGGAACCCCGCGGCCAACCAGTTCGGCGCGCTGGCCTTCATATTCGGCACGGCCGTCACGGCGGTGATCGCGCTCGTGCTGGCCGTCCCGGTCAGCATCGGCATCGCGCTGCTACTGACCGAGGTCGTGCCGTACCGGTGGTCACGGCCGATCGTGTACGTGATCGACCTGCTGGCCGTGGTCCCCTCGGTGGTCTGGGGCCTGTGGGGGATCCTGGTCTTCGCGCCCTGGCTCAACCACATCTACGCCGACATAGGCTCGGCCGTGAACGGCATCCCGGTACTCGGGAGCCTGTTCGGGCCGCCCACCAGCGGGGCGTCGTTCTTCACCGCCGGCATCATCCTGGCCTTCATGATCACCCCGATCGTGACCTCGCTGTCGCGCGAGGTCATCGCGACCGTGCCGGCGATCGACAAGGAGGGGGCTTACGCGCTGGGCGCCACTCGCCTGGAGATGATCCGCGGCGCGGTCTGGCCGCACAGCCAGGGCGGCGTCGTCGGGGCGATCCTGCTCGGGCTGGGCCGGGCCATGGGCGAGACGATCGCGGCCGCGCTCGTGATCGGCTCGTCGCCGGTGATCACTTCGCACCTGTTCTCGCCCGGCTACAACATGCCCGCGGTCATCGCGAACCAGTTCGGCGAGGCTTCCGGCGTGTTCCGGTCCGCGCTGATGGGGATCGGCGTGCTGTTGTTCGTCTTCACGATCATCATCAACGTCATCGCCCGTGGCATCGTGGAACGCAACGCCCGGCGGAAGCGAGGTGCCTGATGGCCGTCGTCACCGAGCAGCAAGGTGTCGACCTGCGGGAGCCGAGGGGCTGGCGGCGCACCAGTAACCGCATCGCGACCGTGCTGATGGTGGTCTCGTTCGTGGTCGTGCTCATCCCGCTGGGATTCGTCCTGTTCACCGTGATCGCCAAGGGCGCCTCGGTCATCAGCTGGCAGTTCCTGACCGGGAGCCCGATCCCGCCGAACGTACTGCCTGCGAATATCGGCGGCATGTGGCCGGCGATCCTCGGCACGCTCGAGATCACGGGCCTGGCCACGGTCCTGGCCGTGCCGCTCGGCGTGCTGGGCGCGATCTACCTCAACGAGTACGGCGGCAAGAACTGGCTGGCGGCGCTCATCGGGTTCATGAGCGACGTGATGACCGGCGTTCCGTCGATCATCATGGGCCTGTTCATCTTCTCGATCTGGGTGCTGCACTTCGGGTTCTCGGGCCTGGCCGGAGCCTTCGCCCTGGGCTGCCTGATGCTGCCGATCGTGATCCGCTCCACCTACGAGATGCTGCGGCTGGTGCCGAACTCGCTGCGCGAGGGTAGCTACGCCCTCGGGGCCACCAAGTCCCGGGTGACGCTGACCGTGGTGCTGCCCGCGGCGATCGGCGGCATCGTCAGCGGCGCCCTGCTCGCCGTCGCCCGGGCTGCCGGTGAGACCGCGCCGCTGCTGTTCACCATCCTCGTGGTGACCGAGCCGAACCCGAACGTGTTCAGCGGCGCCAACACCTCGCTGCCCTCCCAGATCTTCGTGAACGCGTCATCGCCCTACGTCGGCGCGCAGGACCGCGGCTGGGGCGCGGCGCTCACGCTCATCGCCATCTGCTTCATCTTGATGATCGTCGCCCGACTCGTCACCGCCCGGTTCGCCCGGTACACGCACTAGGAACGTGATGGAACAGTCTGAGCAGGAAATCCCCATCCAGACCGAACTGCCCAAGCCGGCCGTCCGGCAGACGACAGGCGAGCGGACGGCAGAGACGACACCGCCCACTGTCTTCGACGCCAAGAACGTGTCGATCTACTACGGCGCCTTCCGGGCCGTCACGGACGTGTCGCTGAACATCCACGAGAACGAGATCACCGCGTTCATCGGCCCGTCCGGGTGTGGCAAGACGACCGTGCTGCGGACGCTGAACCGCATGAACGACCTCGTCCCGGGCGCCCGCGTCGAGGGCGAGGTACAGTACCGCGGGGCGTCGCTGTACGCCTCGGGCGTCTCGCCGATCGCCGTGCGCCGGCGCATCGGGATGGTCTTCCAGAAGCCCAACCCGTTCCCGAAGTCGATCTATGACAACGTCGCGTACGGGCCGCGGATCAACGGCGAGCACAACAAGGGCAAGCTCAACGAGATCGTCGAGACCTCGCTGCGCGGGGCCGCGCTGTGGGACGAGGTCAAGGACCGGCTGAACAACTCGGGCCTGGGCCTGTCCGGCGGGCAGGCCCAGCGGCTGTGCATCGCCCGCACGATCGCGGTCGAGCCGGATGTCATCCTCATGGACGAGCCCTGCTCGGCGCTCGACCCGATCGCCACGGGCGCCATCGAGGACCTGATGCACGAGATCAAGTCCCGGTACACGATCGTCATCGTCACGCACAACATGCAGCAGGCCACGCGCGTCAGCGACCGCACCGCGTTCTATTCCGTGCTCCGCAACGAGAAGAGTGACACCCGCACGGGGGTGCTCGTCGAGTACGGCCAGACCGAGCAGATCTTCCAGGACCCGACCGACCCCCGCACCCAGGCCTACGTCAGCGGCCGGATGGGCTGAGCCGGACAACGGCCAGGCCGGGCCTGGGATCTCCCAGCGCCCGGCCTGGCCTTTCCCCGGGTGACGGCCTACCGGCCGAGGGTGGCGACCATGATGGCCTTGATGGTGTGCAGCCGGTTCTCGGCCTGGTCGAACACGATGCTGGCCGGTGACTGGAAGACCTCGTCGGTGACTTCCAGCCCGCCGGTCATGCCGGTGTGTTCCATGATCTCCTTGCCGACCACGGTGTTGGTGTCGTGGAACGCGGGCAGGCAGTGCATGAACTTGACGTTGGGGTTGCCCGACTTCTCCAGCAGCGCCGTGTTGACCTGATACGGCGTCAGCACCTTGACCCGCTCGGTCCACACGTCCTTGGGCTCGCCCATCGACACCCACACGTCGGTGTGGATGAAGTCCACCCCGCGGACCGCCTCGTCCGGGTCCTCGGTGAGGGTGATCTTCGCCCCGGTGCGCTTGGCGTTGCCCCGAGCGATCTTGACCACGTCGGCGGGCGGGTGCAGTTCCTTGGGCCCGGCCAGCCGCACGTCGGAGCCCATCAGCGACCCCATCACCAGCAGCGAGCGGCCCATGTTGAACCGGCAGTCCCCCACGAACGCGTACGCGATCTGCTCGTACGGCTTGTGGCTGGATTCGTGCATGGTCAGGAAGTCGGCCAGCATCTGGGTCGGGTGCCACTCGGCGGTCAGCCCGTTGTACACCGGCACCCCGGCGTGCGCGGCCAGTTCCTCCACGTCGGCCTGGGCGCTGCCGCGGAACTCGATCGCGTCGTACATCCGGCCCAGCACCGACGCGGTGTCGGCGATCGATTCCTTGTGCCCCAGCTGCGACCCCGACGGGTCCAGGTACGTCACGTGCGCGCCCTGGTCGTAGGCGCCGACCTCGAACGCCGACCGGGTCCGGGTGGAGGTCTTCTCGAAGATCAGCGCGATGTTCTTGCCGGTCAGGTGCGGCTCCTCGGTCCCGGCGTACTTGGCCGACTTGAGCGCCTCGGACAGCTCCAGCAGGAACCGCAGTTCTTGCGGAGTGAAGTCGATCTCCTTCAGGAACGACCGGTTCTTCAGGTTGAACGCCACCACACACTCCCTACTGGTTCACCGATATCTGGTCGCGCCGGTCAGAACGCAGGCTCGCGCTCGATCGGGCAGGTCATGCAGTGGCCGCCGCCGCGGCCCTTGCCCAGCTCGAACCCCTCGATCGTGATGACCTCGATGCCGGCCTTGCGCAGCGCGGTGTTGGTGCCGGTGTTGCGCTCGTACGCGACGACCACGCCGGGCTCCAGCGCGACCACGTTGTTGCCGTCGTCCCACTGCTCGCGCTCGGCCTCGAAGGTGTCGCCGCCGGTCTCGATGATCCGCATCTTGCCGACGCCCAGAGCCTTGGCCATCAGCTCGGGCAGCGTCCCCTGCTGCTCCTCGCTCACCATCTCGCTGGGGTTGTCCGCCGGGCGCAGAGCCCAAACCCGGGCCCCGTACACCACCTGCGGGAACAGCGTGACCAGGTCCCGGTCGCACATGGTGATCACCGTGTCCAGGTGCATGTAGCTGCGCGACCTGGGCAGGTGCACCGCCAGCACCTGCTGCGCGGCCCCGGCCCGGAACAGCGACCGGGCGATCCACAGCACCGCCTGCGGCGTGGTGCGCTCGCCCATCCCGATCATCACGGTGCCGTTGCCGATCGGCTGCACGTCTCCGCCCTCGACATGACAACGCCCCCAGTCCTCATCGGCCCCGCCCAGCCAGATGGGGAAGTCCTCGGCGGTGAACATCGGGTGGAACCGGTACACCACCTCCATGATCATCGTCTCCGGGACCCGGGCCGGCTTGGTCATCGGGTTGATCGTCACCCCGCCGAAGATCCAGCACGAGCAGTCTCGCTGGAACAGGAAGTTCGGCAGCGGCGGCAGCAGCATGCCGGTCGGGTCGGCCGACTCCCACACCAGCCCGACATCCTGGGTCACGTCCGCCTTGGTGATCCCGCCGATCAGGAACTCCGCGACCACCGCCGGCTCGGCCGACCCGACCCACTCCCGGCCCCGCGCCGACGCGGTGATCCCCACCTGCCGTTCGGTCAGGATATGGCTGCACACCCACTCCCGCGCCTCGGGCCTGGCCAGCGCCTCGGCCAGCAACTGCTCGATCTCGAATACCTCGACGCCGCGGTCGCGCATGACTTCCACGAACATGTCGTGCTCGGCCTTGGCCCGGGCCACCCAGATCACGTCGTCGAACAGCAGTTCCCCGGCGTTGGACGGGGTCAGCCGGGTGTGCTCCAGGCCCGGCCGGTGCACCAGCACCCGGCGCAGCCTGCCTACCTCGGAATATGCTCCCAGCGGCATGACGGTCTCCTCGCTCTGCGTTGAGGCTTGGCCTTGATCTCCATAGCTGGCGTCATCTAGGCGGGGCTGTCGGCGAACACGACCCCGGCCACGCCGATGCTCACCCGGGTGCCTGCGGTACCGGCCAGCATGGCGTCGATGTCGGCCAGCGCGCCGATCGCGGCAGTCTTGCCGGTCGCCTTGGCGAAGTCGCACGCGGCGATCACCTTGGGCAGCATCGACCCGGCCGCGAACTCGGATTCGTATTCGCCGAGCAGGGCGTCAGGATCGGCCTCCGCGATGGCCCGCTGCTGCGGGGTGCCGAACCCGGTGAACACCGCCGAGGCGTCGGTGGCCATGATGAGCATGTCGGCGCCGACGTCGCGGGCCAGCAGGGCGCTGGCCCGGTCCTTGTCGATCACCGCCTCGACGCCCACCAGCTGCCGGCCCGGCCGGTAAGCCACCGGGATCCCGCCGCCTCCCGCGCAGATGACCACGCTGTTATGCTCCAGCAGCCACCGGATCGGCCGGTGCTCGAAGATCCGCTTCGGCACCGGGGAGGGCACCACCCGCCGCATGCTGTCCCCGTCCGGCTTGAACGTCCAGCCGCGCTCGGCCGCCAGCTTGTCCGCCTCGGCCTTGGTGTAGATCGGGCCGACCGGCTTGCTGGGGTCGGCGAAGGCCGGGTCGTCGGGATCGACCTCGATCATGGTCAGCAGGGACGCCAGCGGTTTCTCAAACGGGAGCCGGTTGCCCAGTTCCTGCTCGATGAGGTAGCCGATCATCCCCTGGGTCTCCGCGCCCAGCACGTCAAGCGGGGACGCGGTCGCCTCGCCGTAGGCCGACTCCTCCAGGGCCAGCAGCCCGATCTGCGGGCCGTTCCCGTGCGAGATGATCAACTCGTGCTTCTCGGCGATCGGAGTCAGGTGGTCACACGCCACCCGGACGTTCTCCCGCTGGTTCTCGGCCGTCATAGGCTGCCCCCGGCGCAGCAGGGCGTTCCCGCCCAGGGCCACCACAACCCTCATGGCATTCTCCGCATACGGGCAACATATCCCTGTGGCCGCGCGGCCTAGCAGGGACTAAAGTCCCTACTGCACAGGCCGTGACCTGCGAACAATCAACAGTATGGACGCCTACCGCCGGGCCAGCCAACCCCGCCTCCTACTGTTTGTTTTTACGTCATCTTTACTTAACCATTACTTAATCTAAATTTGATTGGACTTTATGTCCTATCTTTATCAGCCGTCAATCACCTGAACCAGGGTGATGTTATCTCCTAGCAATATATTTCCGTTTCCAAGAATGACGACCGTTCCTGCCATCGCCCGAAGAAGAGGAGATGGGTAATGACCGAAACGCCGCGTGACTCTCAGGGAGACGCCATCACGCATCCTCCGCCCGAGACGGCGACCGCGCAGGCGGGCGGGGAGGGGACCGCGGCAGCGACCGCGCAGGCGGGCGGGGAGGGGACCGCGGCGACCGCGCCCATGCCGCCGGCCGGAGACGGCGCCGCGGGGGCCGCCGCGACTCCGGCGACGACCCCGCTACCCCCGCCGGCCGGAGACGGCGCCGCGGGAGCGGCCGCTCCGGCCGCGGCCGGCTTCGGGCTGCCGGTGGCGATCGCGCTGATCATGGGCAGCATCATCGGGGTCGGGATCTTCAACCTGCCGACCTCGCTGGCCTCGATCGGGCCGATCACCCTGGTCTCGATGGCGCTCACCACGGTCGGCGCCATCGCGCTGGCCCTGATGTTCGCGGCGCTGTCACGCCGGCTGCCCGCCGATGGCGGGCCGTACGCCTACTCCCGGGTCGCGTTCGGCAACCGGCTCGGCTTCTTCAACGCGTGGTCGTACTGGATCAGCTCGTGGGCCGGCAACGCGGGGATTGCGGTCGGCTGGGTGCTGTACGTGCAGGAGTTCATCAACAAGGGCGGGAACAAGCTGTTCACGATCCTGCTCGTGCTGGTGGGCCTGTGGGTGCCCGCGTTCATCAACCTGTCCGGCGTGAAGAACATGGGCTCGGTGCAGATGGTCACCACGATCCTGAAGTTCGTCGCGCTGGCCTTCATGTCCACGGTAGGCCTGTTCTTCATCAAGACCGCGAACTTCCACCCGTGGAACATCAGCGGCGAGGGCGCGATCAGCGCGATCGGGTCCGGCTGTGCGATCGCGCTGTTCAGCTACATCGGCGTCGAGGTCGCCTCGGTCGCCGCGGGCAAGGTGCGCAACCCGGACCAGAACGTGCCCAAGTCCACGGTGTTCGGCACGCTGGCCACCGCCGTGGTCTACATGCTGTCGCTGATCGCGGTGTTCGGCATCCTGCCCTCCTCCGCGCTGGAGAAGTCCGACGCGCCGTTCTCGGCCGCGGTCAACGAGATGTTCGGCGGCACGTGGGCGGGCTACACCATGGCCGTGGTCGTCATCATCTCCGGCTTCGGGGCGCTGAACGGCTGGACCATGATCGTCGCCGAGATGCCCCTCGCCGCGGCCAAGGACGGGCTGTTCCCCCAGCGGTTCAAGCAGCTGTCGAAGAACGGGGTGCCGGCCTTCGGCATCATCAGCGGCACCGCGCTGGCGTCGATCGCGATGGCCGTCAACTACATCGGCTCCGGCGGCGCCACCGTGTTCACCACGCTGATCCTGATGACCGGCATCACCGTGGCCATCCCGTACGCGTTCTCGGCGCTGGCCCAGATCAAGTGGCGGATCGCCGACCGCCGGGCCATGCACGGCGCGCGGTTCACCCGCGACATGATCGTCGCCGTGCTGTCGCTGATCTTCTCGATCCTGTTCATCTACTACTCCCGCAACACCGGCCACAGCTGGTTCACGTACTGGGCCCCGTTCATCCTGGCCGGGGTCGCCATGCTGCTCGGCATCCCGGTCTACGCCAAGATGCGGAACCAGATGACCGAGCCCGAGCCCGTCCCCGAATACCGCTGAGGACCAGGCCGACCCTCACAGTTCCCGCCGCTCGAAGCTGACCAGGCCCAGCGCCAGGACGAGCAGCAGCCAGATGCCGGCCCAGGCCAGGTACGGCCAGGTCGGCGCGCCCCGCGCCAGGAACGGGTCGCCCTGCGCCTCGGGCACCCCGGCCAGCTGCTGCCCGATCCACCACGACGGCTCGAGGTAGTAGATCGTGGCGTGCCACAGCCCGTCGGTGGGCAGCAGGTACTGGCTGAACACGCTGGCCGTGTGCAAGGCGCCGATGTTGAAGGCCGCGCCCAGGGACCCGACCAC
>Ga0335076_10007573_pt1 | contig 10941 bp, 10 predicted proteins | sample Lox_Sample_25_FD_206717 | JGI IMG/M metagenome (GOLD analysis project Ga0335076, IMG submission 206717) | Soil microbial communities from Loxahatchee National Wildlife Refuge, Florida, United States - Lox_Sample_2.5 | ecosystem: Environmental > Terrestrial > Soil > Wetlands | place: USA...
TTTCAGCTCGTATGTTGGCTGCAGGGTTCGCTCATCGAAACCGACCGCGGCGTTCAAGACGCCGGGGGTATTGGCGGCATAGACCTTCAGAGAGGTGTGATGGGTGGAGATGATGGTCATGCATCCGATGCGCCCGAAATGGCTGGCGATGGCAACGGCGAGAGCGGCGCCTTCCTCGGGATCGGTGGCTGAGCCAAGTTCATCGAGCAGGACAAGGGAGTTCGCGGTCGCGGTGCGCGAGATGAAGTCGATGTTCGTGACATGCGCGGAGAATGTCGAAAGATTTTGTTCGATCGACTGGTAGTCTCCGATATCGGCGAGGACAGCGTCGAAGACCGGAAGCTCGGCGCGATCGGCGGGGACTGGCAGGCCGGATTGCGCCATCAGGGCAAGGAGTCCGGCCGTTTTGAGCGTTACCGTTTTTCCGCCTGTGTTGGGGCCGGTGATGATCAGTTGGCGGCTGGCACCCTCCAGTTCTACGGTGACTGGGACTACGGTCGCTCCTTTTGCTTTTAGGTTGCGTTCGAGCAGGGGGTGACGGGCGTTGTGTAGGAGCAAGCTTCCGGCTTTGGACTTCGAGCTTTCCAAAACCCCGGCTCGCGTCGCTTCGCCTGACGGACGAAGGCGTCCGTCACCACATGGCTCGCTTCCGTCACAAAATGGGTCTTGCCCGTCCCCGTTACCGTTGGTCAGCTTTACTTCTACGCAGTTGTAGTCTTCGGCGAAGTGGGCTTTGGCGAATTGGAGTTCCAGTTCGGAGAGGACATCGAGCGCCGCACGGATTTGTTCTGCTTTCGCGCCGATACGTTCGGTCATTTCGACCAGGATACGGTGAATTTCGGCGAGCTCTTCTTCGAGCAGGCGAACGAGTTCGTTGTTTTGCTCAATCGTTTCGAGAGGCTCGACGAACACCGTCTGGCCGCTCGAGCTGGCGCCATGGACGACGCCTTGCACACGGCGCTTCTGTTCGATTTTTACCGGGATGACGAAGCGGTCTCCGCGGATGGTGATGAGTTCGTCCTGGACAGTGCCGCCTTCGGCGAGGCGGCGAAGGTATCCGCGGAGCGAGTCCTGAATGGAGCGCCGCTGCTTTTCGATTTCGCGCCGAATGCGCGAGAGTTCGGGCGAGGCTTTGTCGTCGAGCGTGCCGTCGGGCTGAATCTTGTTGCGGAAGTATCGTAGGAATTCGGAGAAATCGATTATCAGTGCCGAGAGTTGGTGGACTTCGCGCCATTCCGAGCGCATCGCGGCTGGTGGATTGGAGGCAATGTGACGCCACTCCGCTGCGCGGTCAACGAGGGCGAGTACATCGCGAAGCTCAGTGGTTTCCAGAGCGGCTCCAGCGATCCGGGATTTGGCAAGCAGAGAACTGATATCGGTGAGGGCAGAAAAGTCGAAGCGGCCTCCCACACGGCGGAATTCGCGGATTTCTGAAGCAAGAGTTTGCTGACGCTGGATCCAGGCGCGATCGATCACGGGAGAGAGGGACTCGATGCGGCTCTTGCCGAGAGGTGACGATGCAAATCCGCGAAGGAGTTCACGGAGAGAGTCGAACTCCAGAACACGCGCGGAGGTGTGAAGCAGAACGGAAGACATCACCGATTATGTTACAGGAGAGATTCCTGGTAGGTCGGGGTCGTGTCCACACCTAAAGCTCACCACAGGGAACACAGAGGCCACAGGGAAAATATTGCCACAGCAGCGAGAAGTTAGGCGAAGTCAAAATCCCACTTCTGCCGAAAAGAGCGCGGCAGAAATGGGGTGCCCATTTATTGCCGGCGAATCAACCTGCGGCGCCGGCACTTTGAGCGGCGACTGCGGTGACCGGGAGTTTGATGACGAAGAGAGCGCCTCCTTCCGGCTTGTTGCGGCAGGTGATTTGGCCGCCGTGGTCCTGAATGACTCCGTAGACGGCGCTGAGCCCGAGGCCGGTGCCCTTGCCGACGGGCTTGGTTGTGTAGAAGGGATCGAACACACGCTCGGGTTCGCGGAGGCCGGGACCGTTGTCAGAGAACTGAAGCACGACTTCGTCACGCTGGCTGATGCCGGTAATTTCGAGGCTAGCGTCACTCACCCCGGCGAGAGCGTCCATGGCATTTTCGACGATCTCGACAAAGGCCTGGAACATCTGGTTGGCATTGGCGTGCACCCGGGGAAAGTCGCGTTCAATGAATAGGCGAAGCTGGACTTTTCCGGGGCCACGGCGTGAGTCGATCATCTGAACAGCGCGATTGATGAGGATGGTAAGGTCCACCGGCCGCTTCTCACCAGGAGCTTGCTGGGCAAAGCTGAGCAGGTTGTCGATGAGATCGCGAGTACGGCTGGCTTGATTCACGATCTTGCGGAGGAGAGCGTCCTGGTCCGAAGTGAGCTTGTGATTGCTGGAAAGTTCCTCGGAGTGGCTCATGATCGCATTCAACGGATGGTTAATATCGTGAGCGGCGCCGGCCACGAGATGGCCGAGAGAGGCGAGTTTCTCCTTTTGCACTAACTGTCCCTGCAACTGCTTTTGGCTTTGGTAAGCACGGCGCGATTCATCGAGCAGCGTCATAAGCGCCTGATCCTGCATATATTGACGACAGAAGACGAAAGCTCCGAGAACGATCATGGCCGCGAGAACGGCAAAGACGCGAAACGCCCGCACGGGTGCGTGCGAAGGGTCCAGAAGAACGGTCCAAATACCCAGGACGGGGAGCGACAAGATCGCGAGCATGGCCATCCTGGGAATGATCTGTTTCCAGCGCGGGTGCAGATTGAACTTGACGGTCCCGAGTTCCCAATCGCGGGCTGAGAGCGCAGCTGCGGTGATCCACGCAACGGTTGCAATCAGCGGGACGTCATACAGGCTTCCCGAATAATAAGAGAGGTCTGCTGCGGCCCGGTCGAGCAGTTGGGAGTTGATGGCATACAAAAGCGATGCTGCCAGGATATGGCCGTAGAGGCGGCGCCAGCCTCCAGAACTGGTTAGCACCGCAAGGATCAGGACCGAGATCAGAAGTCCATTTTCGACAGCATAGAGCGCGTCGTAGTACGTGTTGTATCGCGGGATATTCAACGTCACGTACTGGTGCGGAAAAACGATAAACGCGTAGAGGAACACCCACCAACCGAACAGCATGAGGAAATTCAGAACGCTGAGTGGAATTTTGGCTGGTTTGGTCGCGAGGTCCGGGCGCCAGGCGACGGCGGCGATCATAGGAACAATATGGAAAAACAGGACGATATCGAAGGGAAATGGATCGGGGATGGATTTGTGGAGGAAGACTTCCATCACGGTCCAGGCGCTCTGGTTGGCGGCCCATAGGGCAAAACCCAAGGCCATCAGGACCCAGAAACTGCGCTCCTGACGAGGACGGATTGCGGCGTTGGTCACACAGACAAACACGCCGGCCAGCATCAGGATCAAGCCGACGATGTCAGCGATGGCCTCCAGTGGGGGACCTTTGGTGATGATCAGGCGCACCAATAGGAAGGCCAAAGTGATAGCGGCCGCCGTGACAAACCAGCGTTTGCGCCTGAGCAGACTCATCCGTTTTCATTCTATGCAAGTCAAATGAGGATTCCGATGGTTGGTGGGAAGGAGGGTAGTTACTTTCGTTACTCCTTGGTGGACTTGGAACTATCCCCGACGAAGCTGGGCCCAGGCCTAGTATGGCGGCGCGATACCGCCGTGAGAGCCACGGGTGACCGGCGCTACGGTCGCCCGCGACAGGGCTTTGTGATTGAAATCACATTGTGCTGGGGCTGATCCTTTAGAATCGCTTGGAGGGGCTATTCCGATAGGCCTCCTTTTCAGGTGATTCCTATGGCTTTTCCAGTGACACGCCTTCGTCGTCTGCGACGCACTGCTGAACTCCGGAACATGGTGGCGGAGACGCGCCTCACGCCGGATGCATTTGTATATCCGATGTTCGTTTGTCCGGGAGTAGGTGTCCGAAAGGAAGTGCGGTCGATGCCTGGGATTTACAACCTGTCGATCGACGAAGCAGTGAAAGAAGCGCGGGAGGTGCATGCCCTGGGAGTACCGTCTGTGATCCTGTTCGGGCTGCCCGATAAAAAAGATGAGGTGGCTACCGGGGCTTGGGCAGAGAACGGAATCGTGCAGCAAGCGACGCGAGCGATCAAGCGGGAAGTTCCCGGGCTTGTGTTGATGGGAGACGTTTGCCTTTGCGAATACATGTCGCACGGGCATTGCGGGATCGTGAAGGCCGCGCCGCAATCCCTTGGCACTGCGGTTGCTGCGCCGCCGGTGGCGACGGAATACGAGATCGTGAACGACGCTTCTCTCGAACTGCTGGCGAAGACCTCGGTCTCACTCGCAAAGGCGGGAATCGACATTATTGCGCCGTCGGACATGATGGACGGACGTGTGGCTGCGATCCGGCGGGGGCTGGATGACGCGGGATTGATGAATACGCCGATACTGTCGTATGCGGCGAAGTTTGCGTCGGGATTCTACGGACCATTTCGTGAAGCGGCAGATTCGGCGCCACAGTTTGGCGACCGGCGGTCTTATCAGATGGATGGGGCCAATATCCGTGAGGCCATGCGAGAGATCGAGGCGGACGTGGAGGAAGGCGCCGACATGATTATGGTGAAGCCTGCGATGCCTTATCTCGACGTGATCGCTGCGGCGCGAGAGCGATTTGACTTGCCGCTGGCTGCGTATCAGGTCTCCGGGGAATACGCGATGATCGAAGCGGCCGCTCGAAATGGATGGATCGAGCGGGAACGCGTGATGATGGAATCGCTGGTTAGTATTCGGCGTGCGGGTGCGAGCATGATTCTCACTTATTACGCCAAAGATGCGGCGAGGGTGCTGGGGTAAATTGGCAGGACATTTGGTTTTGGTACAAGTTTTGAGTCCGCAAACCTTCTGGTCACAGAGAACTTAGAGGGACGCAGACGACCTTTTAGCCGCCAAGGACACGAAGGTTCACAAAGGGAATCTTTTCGGCGGTACGTTCTCTCTCTTAGATTACTCACCCTGGTGATCGATTCGAGGCAACTCCCAACCTTCATACCGCATCAACTCCCTGCCCACTTCGCGAGTCCCGCGGTACAGTGCAGTCTACTCGGCGAGGCAAGTATTCGCAGTAGAGTTCCCGCCGTCAACGAGAAGCTTAGAGGACCCTCGTGATGTCCGAACAGTGCGCCGCAACCCCGTTGATCCTGACCGACAGCAACATTGCCTATCAGAAACTTCCATCCTTTTTCGTCGTGGGACCACCTCGCACAGGCACGAGTTGGCTGCATACCGTACTGAGCCAGTGCACATGGCTGTCGCATCCGACCAAAGAAACACGGTTTTTCGATATAAATTTCGACCGCGGGCTGGACTGGTATGCGTCGCACTATAAGCGAGCGGTTGGAGGACGAGTTGTGGGCGAAGTGGCGCCTACGTATTTCGCTTCGACAAGCGCGCGTGAGCGAATTGGGCGCATGATCCCGGGAGCGAGAATCGTGTGCATTTTCCGAAATCCCGTGGACCGCGTGCTGTCACTGTATCGGCTGAAGCGCGCGTATGGATGGATTCACTGGACATTCGAAGATGCGTTGATCCAGGATCCCGAACTGATGGAATCGAGCCGCTATGCCGAGCACCTGAAGAGCTGGCTTGAGATGTTCGGAAGTTCCCGAGTGCTGGTGACGTTGCACGACGATATGGAAGCAGACCCCCAAGGCTACCTGGATCGGCTGGTAGATTTCGTAGGCGCACCGAGGTTTCGATTAGGCCCGAGGCACCTTCATCATGTGCTGGCATCAGATTCATTGACCCAGCCGCGGAACTATTATTTGACACGGACTGCGCTTTGGCTCGCGGAGTGGTCGAAGAGACGGCGGTTGGGCGGGGTTGTTGCGACAGCGAAGCGCATCGGAGCGCACCGGGCGTTCATTGGAGGAGGCGCGGCATTTCCGGAAATTCCTATGCCCGAAAGAAACAGGTTGCGCCAACTATTCCGGCCCGAGATAGAGAGGCTCGAAGGAATGCTGAATCGAGACTTGTCGGCGTGGAAGTAGTGTTATATCCGGCGGACAGCAGATTCCTCTGTCCTCGCTGCGCGAGTTGTCGGAATGACAAACTTGTCCAGGCGGCGGCTGTCTGCTGAACAACGACGCTTCCTGATTAGTACGCGCTGGGCTTTTTGGGGGTGATGTCGCAGGCCTTGCGCACCTGGTCGATATTGAGACCTGCGGGATCAAATTCGGCGATCTGCCGACCACTGCGGGTTGGGATCGCGATGTTAAAAATATTGGCGCGTATCATTCCACGTGCTGTGCCCTTATCCATGGAAACGTAGCGACCCTGCCAGTTCCAACCGTAGTGATAGTGAACATCGTCGACGCGGACCTCAGCTTGCAGTTGCGGCTGTCCCCAAAAACCAGGGCGGTTGGGAGGAACTTTAACCGCGGGATTGAAAGTCGCGCTCTTGTACTTGCCGTTCTCACAGACCAGCTCGACTCTAGGCCGGTAATCCTGATCTTCGCGGAAGTAATTTTCGGCCAAGAGCTCGAAGCGGACGCGCTTGGCTCCCGTCATTTTGTCTTCACTGCTGAACATCATCCACTTGCCGCCCGCACTGACGCCGTCTTGCTCGCCCTGATAGGGGCTCATCGAGCCGCTCTGGGCAAACGAGAAGGCTGCTGAGAGAAATACGACAGTGGCCAGAAGTGCGCGAGGCGCGCTAAAAATCGTAAAAGTACGTAAACCGTCCAAGGTGCCCTCCGTATAAAACTCCTATCTAATTGAACCCGGATGGAGGCCAAAAAGTTGCTTGTCTCACGCTCGGCGGCGCACGAGAAGCCCGCCGGACAGCCGGTTGGGCGCCAGCGCTACTATCGAACGTCTACTCTTAGATCCACGTAGACCTGAGACCGGTCATCGAACTGGCTAACCCCTTTCGTATCGCTTTTCTTGCCGTGGTATTGGGCATAGACCTCGTAATCAACAGCATTGGAGAGGGCCGGAAAGCGGTAGGTGCCATCTTTACCCACGATGTAAGTTTTCACAGCGCGGGTTCGCGTGTTGGTGACGTAGACGACGGCGTCGGGCAAGGGGTTGTCCTGCTTATCGAGGACCTTGCCCAAGAGCAGGCGGCCGGTGGATTTATCTTTTTTGTCGGCCAGCGCCATGTTCGAGACAAGGGCAACTATCAGAAGTGCCAGACATGAGAAGGCAAAAGCTTTGATCACTGAGCGGTGGCGATTCATGGGTGGAATCTATTGTCTCATGGCTGAGAAGGGGCAGAATGGTCGAGATCAAGGGTCAAGGGGCTTTGCTCAGGTTTCAAGGTTTCAAAGTTTCAGCGTAAAAGCGGGCTAGTGTTCGAGGTGGAGGCCGATGTCCTGGCGCTCGTCGTTGTAGATGTGGACCGTGACCTCTTTGACCAGGCGGAGGGGCTTGCCGTCTTCGGGCTTGTAGCCTTTGAGATCAGCCCAAACGATGTATTCGGCTTCTTTGGCGGGCAGGCGCTGCTCGAACTCGCCGTGATGGTCGGAGTAGACCTGATAGCGAACCTTTTTTGGCTTGTCGGTGGATTTACGAATTTTGACGGTCACGCCGTAGACCGGCCGATCGTCGGGACCCCAGACGGTGCCGACGATAACCGCGAAAGGCTTCTCCTTGGATTGCTGGGCAGCAAGAAAGGCATCCTGAGAACGGAGGGTTGGCAGGAGCAGCAGAGCAATGACGATCGCATAAAACGACAGCGTGGGAACAGGCCGGCTGGGTCGGCAATCAGGAGTAGTCACCGTCTTCGGATTCCTCTTCCTCTTCTTCTTCTTCTTCGTAACCTTCTTCAACCGCTTTTAATTCGAGCGGACTTGTCGTGACGACCTCGAAGTCGGTGCCGCACTCAGGGCAGGAGATCACCTCACCCTCGTCGACTTCCTCTTCGTCAATGTCCAAGTTGTTTTCGCATTCCGGACAAAGCACCATAAACAGCCTCCCTTGCCTATTAGAGCCTCCTGATAATATTTAGATTCTCCTCGGCAGTTGGTCAAGTGGGACCGACTTGCGGACCGGACTTTTTTTCGTGCAGCAAATCCTTAGCTTTTTCCCGATTGGGGATCTTACTCTCATGATGGTTCAAGACGGCAAATGGACGTATAGGGCGCTGCTTTTGGTTGCAGGGGTACTGCTGGTGGCGCAAGTTGGCGTCGGTCAGAGCGGACCTGGAATGGCGGCAGATCCTCGGATTGCCGCGGCTTTGCAGCAGGTATCTGCGCAGCGCGTTCAGAACGACATTGAGAAACTGGTGAGCTTTGGGACGCGCCTGACTCTGTCGACGCAGGATGCGCAGTCGATTGCGGCAGGGCATGGGATTGGGGCCGCGCGCGAATGGATCAAAGCCCAGTTCGAAGAGTATTCCAAAGAGTGCGGTGGATGCCTGGAGGTGAAAACCGACAGCTTTACAGAACAACCGATGGATCGGATTCCTAAGCCCACCGAGATCAGTAATGTTTATGCGGTGTTGAAGGGGACGGACCCGGCACAAGCGAAGCGGATTGTGCTCGTGACCGGTCATTACGATTCGCGAAACAGCGATACGCTCGATGTGAATGGAGACGCCCCGGGCGCAAATGATGACGGGAGCGGAACGACAGTGAGCCTGGAATGCGCGCGCGTATTGAGCAAACTGAAATTTCCGGGGACGATTGTTTTTCTGACTGTAGCAGGCGAGGAACAGGGGCTGAACGGAAGCAAGCATTTCGCGAAAATGGCCAAAGATGAGGGATGGCAGATCGAGGCTGTACTGAACGATGACATCGTCGGTGGCGACAAGAGTCCGGAGCAGGATCATTCAGTGGTTCGAGTGTTCTCCGAGGGAGTCCCCGTTGCGGCTACGGATCAGGACATCCGACGAATTCGCGGATTGGGTGGGGAAAGCGATTCGGCGTCCCGCGAAGTGGCGCGCTATATTAGCGAAGTTGGACGTACGTACAACACCGGGGTGAAGCCGATGCTGGTATTTCGGCTGGATCGGTATTTGCGTGGGGGAGATCACTACTCTTTTAATCAGCAGGGATTCGCGGCAGTGCGGATAACGGAATATCGAGAAGACTTCAATCATCAGCATCAGAACGTGCGCATGGAGAACGGGATTCAGTATGGCGATCTGACGAAGTTCGTCGATTATGACTACGTCGCGCACGTGGCGCGGTTGAACGCGGCCACGTTGGCTGCCTTGGCGGCTGCACCCGGAGCGCCGGGAAATGTTCATATCCTGACGAAGGAATTGGAGAACGACACGACATTGTCGTGGGATGCTACGCCCGGGGCGACAAGCTATGAAGTGTTGTGGCGCGCTACGACAAGTCCTGAGTGGGAACATGCGCAAGATGTCGGCAATGTAACCCGAACGACTCTGAAGGTGTCTAAAGATAACGTGGTTTTCGGCGTAAGCGCGGTGGATGCGGCTGGGCACAGGAGTTTGCCGGCGGTGCCGACGCCGGAGCGGTGATTCGCAGAAATTGGAGTCCCAGGGTCTCGCAAATTCGGCAGACCCGAGGCACTCCCGGTATCCCTAGCAAAACCGAGTAGAATTATTCGAACGAGGAATTTGTGCGGAGAACTGGTGAACCGATGACGTTGAGCCTACCCCCGTTTACCAAGGGGGTGACGTGGCTCATCGGGATCAACACGGCGGTATTCCTGTTGATGGAGCTGATGCAGGGTCGAGTGTCATTCCCGGCATATGTGGCCTATTACTGCGCATTAGTCCCGGCCGACGTCGTGCAACGTGGTTTCATTTGGCAGCTGCTGACATACAGTTTCATTCACAGCGGGTTTGCGCACTGGTTTTGGAACATGATCGGGTTGTGGATGTTCGGGTCGGCCTTTGAGAGCGCCTGGGGAACTCGGAGATTTTTCGAGCTATATTTCGTGGGGGTGCTTGGCGCCGCGATCACGACCATTGCGCTGGCCTTCGGCCACATCTTGGGGAATCCAGGAACTGCAACAGTCGGAGCATCGGGCGGGATCTTTGCGATCCTGATCGCGTTCGGAATTTTGTTCGCCGAAAACGAGATCATGATGATTCCGTTTCCATTCACGATCAAAGCGAAATACTTCGTGGGAATCTTGATCGTGGCGACGCTTGCGTTGGCAATGGGCGGCGGGGGCGGCGTCGCGTACGTCGCGCATCTTGGCGGATTGCTTTTTGGATGGCTTTACGTGCGGCGCGGACCGAAGGCGGGGCTGGTGGACGCTGGACTTTCCGAACGTTATTACGGCCTACGAAATTCCTACTATCGATGGAAACGGCGGCGGGCGGCGAAGAAGTTCGAAGTGTACATGCGTCAGCACGATCGCGACGTACATTTTGACGAGCACGGGAATTACATCCCGCCGGACGAGAATCCGCGGAAGGGGAATGGCGGCGGCAAGTCGGGGTGGGTGAACTAAGGGCAGGTTTCAATGTTTCAAAGTTCTACGGCTAAGATGCCTTGCCATTGCTCCGGTAGCGTCGCGGTTATAAGGATCCTTCGACTGCGCCCTGACTCGCTTTGCTCGTCACGGCTCCGCTCAGGATGACAGAGGCAGGAATTGGGTGAATTCTGACAGAATCTGTTGTGGTAACCCTTCCTTTTTGGCTTTCCCTTTGAATCCCAGGTCGTGACCGGCACCCTCCACTGTCATCAGTCTCGTTTTCGCGGGGATCATCTTTATTGCTCGCTGAAGTTCTTCGATTGTGCCGAAAGGATCGCGGGTGCCGCTGACGAAGAGCGCCGGGGTATGCAGGTCAGGGAGATGCTGGGTGCGTTGCTGCTCGGGACGGCGCGGCGGATGGAGCGGATAGGAGAGCAGCAGCAGGCCTGCGACCAAGTTCAGTTCGTCCTTACTCAATTCAGCGCAGAGCATGCTGGCTTGGCGCCCACCATAGGAGTGGCCGCCGAGGTACAACTTCCATGAGGCAGAATGCTCGTCTTCGTGAAAAC
>Ga0335076_10007574_pt1 | contig 10941 bp, 6 predicted proteins | sample Lox_Sample_25_FD_206717 | JGI IMG/M metagenome (GOLD analysis project Ga0335076, IMG submission 206717) | Soil microbial communities from Loxahatchee National Wildlife Refuge, Florida, United States - Lox_Sample_2.5 | ecosystem: Environmental > Terrestrial > Soil > Wetlands | place: USA: Florida...
GCGGTCAGGTCGAGGGTCATGTCGCCCTTCCCCTGGTGCGGCCCGCTCGCCGTGGTCCGGTCGATCTCGCCGCTGAAGACGGTGGTGAAGCTGCCGGTGCTCCCCTGGCGGAGATCGAGCGACCAGGCGTACTGGCCGGTGGCCACCTGCGTGAGGGTGAAGCGCTCGTCGAGGCCGTTCCGGACCCGCTCCCAGACCACCTGGCTGCTGGTGGAGACGGTCGGGTCGTCGGCGATCAGGCGATCGATCCGGCCGAGGAACTTGTAGAGGTGGCGGTTCAGGCGAGCCGCCACCGCCTCGGTCCGCTGGAAGAGGTGCGGGTGGCAGGCGTCGCCTCCGCCCACGAAGATCGGCGGGAAGGCGACGACCGGGTCGAGGTTCGCGGTCGAGAGCGCTGCCGGCGCGGGCGTCGTGTCGGTGACGCTGACGGCGAAGGTCTCGCTGGTGGGCGCGGCGGCGAGCAGCTCGGACGAGCTACCGGTCGCCCCCGATCCCGACCCGCCGCAGGCGAGCGCGAGGGCGAGGGGCGAGGCCAGGACTGCGGCGCGAAGGGTCTTCATGCGGGCTCCTCCCGGGGCCATGGCTTGCTCGCCCCGTCGCCCCGGTGAAACCCTCGCCGGCCCGGGCGGTCGCGCGCTCGGTTGGGGCGCCCCGGGCGTGCCGGGCGCGCTAGGTGCCCCGGGCCGGTCCCTGGAGGTCCGCCACCAGCTTGAAGGCCTCCGCGCGGGCAGCCCCGAAGGAGAGATCGTCCAGCCGGAGCGCCTGGCGGGCCTCGTCCACCAGCCCGGTCCAGTTCACGTCGATGCCGCCGGGCGGTGGCTCCGGCGTCCGCAGCGACATGGGGTCGGCGTCCTCCGGGGGAGGCTCCATCCCCGCCCCCGCCTCCCAGGCCAGCTGCTCCGCGACGATCAACGTGGCGTGGACGGCGCGCGCGGTGCCCCCCACCACCAGCGCGTGGTGCGCCCCCACCACCTCCTGGATCGCGCCCGGGAGGTTCCAGAGCCGGGCGACCAGGCCCGAGGCCTCCTCGTGCACCTCGTCGATCACCGGCGCCAGCGCCGTGAAGGGTCGGGCCCGGTGCTCGGGGACCTCGGAGAGGACCAGCAGGGAGGCGGCGAAGCCGACGTCGTGGAGCAGCCCGCAGAGGAAGGCGTGCTCGGTCTCGACGCTGGTCCGGCGGCAGACCGCCCGCATGACGTGGGCGACGGCGGTGGAGTGCCGGGCGAGCCGCTCCATCGCCGGCTCGAAGCCCGGGACACGGAAGACCTTGAGCCGGAGGGCCGCCTCCAGGACCAGCTCGCGCATGGCGCGCAGGCCCAGGCGCACCGTCGCCTGCTGGAGGGTGAGGATGGGGGAGCGCGCTGCCTGGGCCGCGGACTGCGCCACCGAGAGGACCCGCGCCGCGAGGACCGGGTCGCGCTGGAGGACCCGGACCACCTCCTCGAACTGGACGTTGGGGCGCTGGGCGAGCTGCATCACCTCCACCGCCGCCTGCGGGAGCACGGGCGGCTTGTAGCCCGCGGAGGAGAAGGTGCGCTGCAGGAGGGCGGTGACGTCGCTCCGGTCGAGCCCACCCACCGACCGGGCGGCGGCGGCAGCGGCGGCCTGGAGATCCGCGGCGGTGGACCTGGCGAAGGCCACGGGGAGGGAGGCGCGCCGGCGGGCCGTCAGGCGGCGGCCGGGGTGGCGTGGTTGACCAGCGCGCGCCAGCGCGAGAGGGCGTCCCCGTTCAGCCCGTACGGCTGGAGGAGGAGCGTGAAGCTCCCTCCCTCCGGCCAGGCGAGCCTCACGCTCCCGAACCCCTTCACCGGCGGCTCGCACGCCACCTTGAGCTCGAGGAGGAGGTTCTCCGGGACGGGCTTCGGGCCCTGCACCATGCAGTGCGTGGCCCCGATCCCGAGCAGCTTGTAGCTGTACTCCTTGCCCCCCAGCCTGAGCACCACCGGGTAGGGAGGTGGCGTGGGGGCCGACTGGCGCGGGGGAGGCTCCGGGGCCGCGACCAGGGAGGGGACGGCCGCCCCGGGCGGTTCCGCGCTCTCGAAGGAGGCGACGAACTCGGGCAGGGCGGCGATGGTCCGGGCCACCAGCTCCCGCTCGTCGGGATCGACCAGGTCGAGCTCCTCGAGCTCCTCCACCCCGAGGTGGGTCCGCTCCCCGAGCGCCCGGACGACGTCGTCGACGGCGATCACCGTCTCGACGTAGCGCGGGTCGGCGGTGGCGGTGATCTTCGCCGCGTGGTGCTGCGAGATCACGTCGGCCAGGACCGGGGGCAGGTCCCAGCGCGCGGCCATCACCACGCCGAGCTCGACGTGGTACCGGTCGACGAGCGCGTTCCACTCCTCCTCGCTCCGGGGGGCGACGTCGTCCCGGCGGGAGAGCAGGTCCTCGACGCAGGCGATGGCGATCACCTTGCCGAAGTCGTGGAGGAGGCCGGCCGAGAAGGCGATGTCCGGGGCGAGCCCGCGCCCGGGGGCGAGGGCCTGCGCGAGCAGCGCCGAGGCGAGCGCCTCCATCCAGGCCCGGCGGCGGAGCGGCGCCAGCTTCCCCGAGGTGAGCGCGTGGGCGGCGAGGCCGGAGGCGAGGGCCAGGCGGGCCATCTCCTTGGCGCCGATGCGCGCCACCGCCCCCTTCACCGAGGCGCAGGGGTTCCCGCGCGAGTAGACGACCGAGTTGGCGCAGCGGAGCACGTCCGCCGCCAGCACCTGGTCGGAGGCGACCAGCTTCGCCAGGTCCTCGACGCCGTAGTCCCCGCTGCGCACCACCGCCTCGATGCGGAAGGCGACCGCCGGGTAGGGCGGGACCTTCACCTGGTCCTTCCCGACCAGGTCGACGATGGCGCGGTCGAGATCGAGGGGCGGGCTGGTCGACATGCCACCGGTCCGTGCAAGGAGCGTTCTCGGCCACCTCCGTTCCGAGGGTCGGTCCGCCGGCCGGATTCTCCCGTGGCGGCAAGAGCTTGGCTGTCACGACCGGGACGCGCCACCCACCCCCGCGCCGGCGTCGGCCGCGCGGGGGTCCGTCCTCACCCCGCCCCGCCGACCCACCCTCCCCCGCCCGCGGCTCAGAGCGGAAGGCGTCCGCCGGCGGCGTAGCCGGTCAGCTCGGCGTACCCCTCCCCGGCGGCGCTCCCGTCGGCAGCTCGCACCTGCACCGGCCCCTCCCAGTAGGCGAGCCCGCGGACCAGGCGGGAGACGTCCTCGGCGGAGCGGAGCTCGGGCTCGACCACCACCTGGACCCCGGCGCTCGGGACCGCCACGCGCCAGCCGGAGGGATAGACGGCCCCCGTGCGCGGGCTCCTCCAGGTGCCGCGGGGCTCGGCCGTCCATTCGCCCTGCCCGAGCAGCCGCACCCGGCCGTCGCGCTCGACCAGCGTGCCGGTCCGCCAGGCGACCCGCCCGTCAGCCTCCCGGAGCGCCTCCAGCATCAGGGCGCGGCCGTCGGCGAGCCGCAGCCCCCACCAGTCCCAGCCCACCAGCCCCGGGGCGAGCTCCGACGACCCGGCCTCCCGGTCCAGCCAGCTCGTGCCGCGCACGGCCCAGGTCAGCCCCCCGACCGTCAGCGAGCCCTCGGTGGCGAGCCGGGGGATGGAGTAGTAGAGCGTGGCGAAGCCCGGCGCGGGTGCCTTGCGGCTGTAGCCGTCGGGCCCCTGCAGCACCGGTGGGCCCTCGGGACGCGCCCGGAGGTCGAGCGCCAGGCCGCGCGCGTCGTCCCGCATCGAGAGGGCGAACGCGCCGCCCTCCTCGAGGCGCACCGACCAGGCGCCCTCCGTGCCGGGCGGGGCGCGCGCCCAGGCGAGCGTGGGGTCCCCGACGGCGCCGAAGCCCCCCAGCGCCGGCACCGCCCGCCACAGCACCTCGGAGAAGACGTGCTCCCCGCTCGCCGGATCGGTGACGGCGGCGTGGCCCATCACCGCCGCGCCCGTCGCCCAGGCCGAGTCCAGGGCGGGCGGCTCGGGCAGGAGGCCGGCGCGGAAGAGCGTGAGCTGGTAGCCGAAGGACCGGCCCCCCGGGCCGGCCGAGGCGAGCGTCCCGGTGAAGTACCACCACTCGTTCCGCAGGGCGGGGTGCAGGTGGTGATCCCGTGGGAAGGCCCAGCGGTGGCCAGGCTCGGCGGGGGCGAAGCCCGAGGGGGCAGGCCCGCTCCCGGCGAGGAGGGCGAGGAGGAGCATGGCCGGCTCAGAGCGCATCGCGGGAGAGCTCCTGCGCCGGCGTCCGGCTCGCCGCCAGGGCCGGGAAGAGGGAGGCGGCGGCCGCGGCGGCCAGGATCGCCACCGCCTCGCCGGCCAGGGCGCGCCAGGGCCAGGAGAGCCCCAGGCTCCAGCCGAAGTAGGCGGGGTTCACCGCCTCGACCAGGACCAGGGCCAGGGCCGCCCCGCCCAGACCGCCGAGGGCGAGGCCGGTCGCCGCCAGCCCCAGCCCCCGGCCGAGGAAGACGCGGAAGAGCTGGCCCCGCGTCGCCCCCAGGGCGCGGTAGAGCGCCAGCTCGCCCCGTCGCTCCCGGCCGAGCACCAGCAGGGAGAGGGTGACCCCCGCCGCCGCGATCAGGAGGCCCGCCCCCTCGAGCAGCCTGGTCACGGCGAAGGTCTGCTCGAAGACGGCGAGCACCTCCGCGCGGAGGGTCCGGTTGGAGCGGATCCGGAGGGCGGCGCCCCCGAGCCCGGCGCGCAGGTCCGCGATCGCCCGCTCCGGCTCCACGCCGGGGCGGAGGAAGAGGGCCGCGTTGGTCGGCGCCCCGGGGCCGAAGGCGCGCCCGTAGGCCCCAAGGTCCATGAGCACCGCCCCTCCCTCGTTGCCGTAGTCGCGGTAGACGCCGGCGACCGGGAAGCGCTGCTCGCCCTCCGGGCCGCGGAGCGCCAGGGAGCTCCCGACGCCGATCCCGGCCTTGCGCGCCAGCGGCTCGGAGACCAGGACCGCGCCGCGGCGCAGGGCCTCCATCGCCACCGCCCCGTCCCCGCCGAGCAGGGCGACCCGCCCCTCGCCCCCGGGGAGCGCGGCGTCGAGCCCGGCCACCAGGACGCGCCGGTCCCCGGCGTAGCCGAGGTGCTGCCGGAGCAGGTCGACCGCCCGGGCGCCCGGGTAGGCCAGCAGGCGGGCCACCACCTCGGGCGCCAGGGTGGCCTCGCTCCGCCCCCGCCGCCAGGAGGGGGTGGTGACGTAGACGTCGGCCCGCAGGGTGGCGTCGAGCCAGCGCTCCACCGTGCTCCGGAAGCTCGCGACCATCACCGTCACCCCGGCGAGCATCGCCACCGCCACCGCCAGGGCGCCCGCCGCCGGCGCGAGCCGCGTGCCGGCCGTGCGCGCCCCGTGGCGCACGCCGAGCCGCCGCGCCCGCCCGGTCCGCCCCTGGGCGCGCAGCGCCGCCGGGGAGGCCAGCGGCACCGCCGCCAGGACCCCGAGCCCGAGGATGAAGCCCGCCCCGGCCCACCGGCCCGCCAGGGCCCGGGCCGCCAGGGCCGCCAGCGCCAGGGCGGCGAGCCCGATCCCGAGGAGCCGCCCCGCGCCCGCCCCCTCCCGCTCCTCGAGGGTGAGCGAGGCGAGCAGCGCCCGCGGGTCGGCGCGGCTCGCGTCCAGGGCGGGGAGCAGGGCGCCGGCCGCCGCCCCCCCCACGCCGGTGAGGACGGCGAGGGCGAGCAGCCCCGGGCCGACCGCGACCCGCTCCATCCCCTCCAGGAGGTAGAGGTTCCGGATGGTGGCGGAGACCGCCGTCAGGTTGGCCCGGGCGGCGAGCCAGCCGAGCGGGATCCCCGCCGCCGTCCCGACCGCGCCCAGCGCCGCCGCCTCCCCGAGCACGAGCAGGAGCACCTGGGCGCGGGTGGCCCCGAGGGCGCGGAGCACCCCGAGCTCCTCCCGTCGCCGCGCCAGCGAGGCCCTCACCGAGGCGTAGACCAGGAACCCGCCCACCAGGAGCGACACCAGCGAGAGCGCGGTCAGGTTGAGGCGGAAGGCGGCGAGCAGCCCCTCCGCCTCGATTTCCCGCTGCTCGGGCGTGACCACCCGCCCCCTGCCGCCCAGCCGCGCCTCGAGCCGCCGGGCCAGCTCCGGCCGCGCGAGGCCCGGCGCGGCGGTGACGTCGATCTCCTGGATCCGCCCGCGGGTCCCGAGGAGCCCCTGCGCCTGGGCGATGTCCATGATCGCCAGCTCCCGGCTGGCGAGCGGGGCCACCCGGGAGAGGTCGAGGGTCGCCCCCACCACCAGCGTCACCCGGCGCGAGCCGAGCGTCACCGGGAGGCGATCCCCGTCCCGGACCCCGAGGGCGGCCGCCTGGGCGGCGGTGAGCCCCACCCAGCCGCGCGTCCCGAGCGCCGCCGCCAGGGCGCCCGGATCCCGCCCCGCCCCCGCCGCCGCCGGCGCCCGCGCCGGGGCGAGGAGGTCGACGCCCACGATCTCCAGCCAGGCCCCCGGCCGCCCCTCGACGGCGGCCTCGCCGCGCCAGACCGGGCCGGCGGCGGCCACGCCCGGGGTGGCGAGGACCTCGGGCAGGAGCCCCTCGTCGAGCCCCCCCGCCCACCCGAGCACCGCCAGGTCGGACTCCCCGGAGACCGCGCGCACCGTCCCGGAGAAGGCCCCCAGGGCGCTCCCGCTCAGGATCTGCACCGAGAGGACCGAGCCCACGCCCAGGGCGACGCCCGCCACCGAGAGCAGGAGCAGCGCCTTTCCCCCCCGGAGCTCCCGCGCCACCGCCCGCGGCAGGTAGCCGGTCACGCCCCCTCCAGCCGCCCGGCGTGGAGGACCCAGGCCGCGTCGGCGAGCGCGGCCAGCTCGCGGCTGTGGGTCACGTAGAGGACCGCGCTCCCCTCCTGGTGGGCGAGCGCGAGGAGGAGCTCCATCACCACCTGCCCGCCCTCCTCGTCCAGGTTCCCGGTGGGCTCGTCGGCGAGCAGCAGGAGCGGCCGGCGAAGGAGCGCCCGGCAGAGCGCCACCCGCTGCATCTCGCCACCGGAGAGCTTCTGCACCGCGTCGCGGGCGCGCCCCGCCAGCCCGACCCGCGCCAGCAGCTCGTGCGCCCGGCCGGCGGCCGCCCGCGCCGGGTCGCCCGCGATCAGGGCGGGCACGAGCACGTTCTCCTCGACCGAGAGGTGCGGCAGCAGGTGGAAGAACTGGAAGACGAGCCCGACCCGGTCGCGCCGGAGCCGGGTCCGCTCGGCGTCGGAGAGCGCGCCGAGCGAGCGCCCGGCCAGGATCACCTCCCCGGAGCTGGGCCGATCGATCCCGGCGGCGAGGTGGAGGAGGGTGGACTTGCCCGAGCCGCTCCGCCCGGTCACGGCCACCGCCCGCCCCGCCTCGAGCGTGCCCGACGCGCCCCGCAGCACCGGGAGGACGGCCCCGTCCGCGGCCGGGTAGCTCCGGTAAACTTGACGAAGGGTGAGGACGGGGGTCGCCGCCACCCCCTTCAGATGCCGGGCGGGCGGGCGCCGCGCAACCCCCGCCCCGCTACCCCCGCTCCCCGGGCCGCGCCTCGGCCGGCGCCCGCTGGGCGAGGCGCTCCGCGAGGAGCGCCCGGAGCTCGCCCGAGGCGAAGGGCTTGTCGATCCGGGGCGCCTCCGAGCGCTCCAGGAACCGCCGGGCGCGCTCGCTGAAGGCCCCCCCCGTGATGAACACCACGCGGTGGGCGGCGTCCGGCGCCTCGCGCGCCAGGGCCTCGAAGAGATCGACGCCCGAGAGCTCCGGCATCATCACGTCGCAGAGGATCAGGTCGAAGCGCTCTCCCCCCACCAGGCGGCGGAGGGCCGCCCGGGCGTCGGCGCTGGCCGTCACCTCGTGATCGTCCAGGATCCGGCGGACCGCCACCCCGATCTGCGGCTCGTCGTCGATCACCAGGACCCGGGCCCGGCGTCCGGCGTCCGGCGGAGGCGGCGCCGCGGCCGGGGCGGCCTCCAGGCAGGGTGGGAGGAGGACCCGGAAGCAGGAGCCGCGCCCCGGCTCCGACTCGATCTCGATCCGCCCGCCCAGGGCGGTGACCAGGCCGTGGCAGACCGAGAGCCCGAGCCCGGTCCCCTCCCCGACCGCCTTGGTGGTGAAGAACGGCTCGAAGATCCGGCCTCGCAGCGGCTCGGGGATGCCGTGGCCCGTGTCGGCCACCTCGACCACCGCCCACCCGTCGGGCGACGTGCGGGTGGCGACCCGGATCTCGTGGCGCTCCGGCTCCCCCTCGGGGATGGCGTGGATGGCGTTCACCACCAGGTTGACCACCACCTGCCCGAGCTCGAACTCGGCTGCGCGCACCGGCGGGACCGGCTCGAGCCGGGTGACGAGGCCGGCCCGGTGCCGGACCTGGTGCTGGACCAGCTTCAGGGCGCCGCCCACCTCGGTCCGGGGATCGATCGGGACGCGGCCCCCGACCGGCAACCGGGAGACCGCCCCCAGGTCCCGGACGATCCGGGCGACCCGCCGGCTGCCCTCGTCCGCGTCGCGCAGGGCCTGCAGCGCCAGGGTGCGCGGCTCGTCCGGCGGCGCCCGCTCCAGCTGCTCCCGCGCCCACGCGAGGTTGGCGGTGACGAAGGTGAGCGGGTTGTTGATCTCGTGGGCCACCCCGGCGGCCAGGGTGCCGAGAGCCGCGAGCCGCTCCGCCACCTCCGCCCGGCGCCGGTCGGTGAGATCGCGGGCGGTGTAGATGACGTACTCCCCGCCGTCGAACGCCAGGTAGGACAGCTGGACCTCCGCCTCGATCCGGCCTCCCGCCGGGCTGGTGGGCGCGCCCCGGCAGACCCCGGGGCCGCCCTCCCGCAGGGCCCGGAACCGGTCCGGCCAGCCGGGCGCGTCGAAGGCGCCGTCCACCTCCCAGAGCCCCCGGCCGCGCAGCTCGGCCCCCGGCCGTCCCAGGAGCCGCTCGGCGGCCTCGTTGGCGTAGGTGATCCGACCGCCCGGATCGAGGATCAGGACGGCCGCGTAGCCCCGCTGGAGGGCGGTCTGCGCGAGGCGGAGGGCGCGCTCCGCCTCCCGGAGCTCGGTCACGTCCAGGCCGATCGATCCGAGCAGCGGCGGCTCGCCCTCGCGCGGGATCCGGAACTTCATCGAGACGAGGCTGTGGCCGCGGACGACGTCCTCGCGGCGGACCTCCTCGCCCGTCTCGAGCACCCGCCGGTCCTCCCCCTCGATGCGGTCCGCCAGCTCGGCGGAAACCCACTCCCGGGCGAGCGTCCCCACGAGGGCGCCCGGGGCGGCCCCCATGAGCTTCTCCATGCTCGGGCTGGCGGCGAGCGCCCTCCCCTCGAAGTCCTTGAGGAGGATGAGCGCCGGGGTGTGGCCGACGAAGGCGTCGAACCGCACCTGGCTCTCCCGGAGGGCGGCGAGGGCCCGCCGCCGCTCCTCCAGCGCCACCGCCAGGAGGAGCGTGGTCGCCGCGGCGGCGGCGAGGAGCAGCTGGACCTGGACCTCGGCCTCCGCCCCGGCGGCGCGCGAGGTGATCCCGGGGGACCGCGCGGCCGCCCAGGCCGCCGCCAGCGAGACCCCGAACGCCCCGGCGCCCACGCCGCGCACGCCGAAGCGGACCGACGCCCAGACCAGCGCCGGGAGGAGCAGGTGGCTGCGGTCGAGGTGGAGCCCGCCCCCGAACACGATCCCGGTGGACAGCCCCAGCGCCGCCGCCAGGCCGAGCGCCTCGGCCACGCGCGCCGGGCGGACCGGCTCCCTCGGCCGGGCCTCGGCCCAGGCGAGGAGCATGGGGGCGACCAGGAGCACCCCCAGCCCGTCGCCCGCCCACCACTCCCGCCAGACGGCCGCCGCCGGCCGGGCGCCGGTCCAGCCGTCCCGCACCGCCGCGGCCACCGCCCCGAGGCTCGCGCCCACCAGCGGCGCCCCCACCGCCCCGAGCAGGATGAGCGCGAGCATCCCCCGGAGCGTGGCGACCGGGCTGCGGCTCCCGACCGCTCGGCGGATCAGGGCCGCCGCCAGGAAGGCCTCGGCCAGGTCGGCGGCCGCGCCGGCGGCGATCATCCCCGGGGAGCGCCGGAAGGCCACCCCGGCCGCGACCTCCGCCAGGCCCGCCAGCGCGGCCAGCCGCCACCGCCGGCGGGCGTCCGCGAGGAGGAGGCCGGCGACGAGGAGCCCGCTCACCGGCCAGTAGGTGGAGAAGTCGCCCTGGTAGACCGCCAGCTCGTCGCCCAGCCGGCAGAGGACGAAGGCGGCCAGGCAGAACGCGACGCCCCGCGCCCACGGGGGGAGCGCCGCCAGGAGGGGCGCGGGATCGGTCCGTGGCGCGGGCATCAGGCGGCCGTGGACCGGAGGGGCGGAGGCCGTTTCATGCCCGCGTGCGGTGAGGCCATCGCTACCCGGCCGAGGGCGCGGGTGCGGCCGACCGCGCCTCCCCGGAGCCCGAGATCGCCCAGCGGTGGGCCAGTCCGGCCGCGCCCGCGCAGAGATAGGTCATGACCACCACCACCTCGCAGGCCAGCCGCGCCGGCCCGGCCGACCCGGCGCGGCGGGACACCAGCGCCACCACGTCGTAGGTGAGCCAGCCCAGGTTCGAGGCGGCGAGGAGCCCCCAGGGCCACTGGAGAACCCCGCCCCGGAACTCGAGGGCGATCCGGAAGAGCGGGGCGACGAGGGAGAAGGCGACCACGTCGCCGAGGATCCCGATCGCCTCCGGGATCCCCTCCGCCAGGCCTCCCCCGAGCACGTCCTGCACGGAGAAGTAGAGCACCGGGGCGCCGAGCAGGAGGGCGACCCCGATCGCGCCCCCGATCACCGCCGCCTGGCGGCCGCGGCTGCCCGGGAGCGACAGCCCGGAGCGCCAGAACGCTCCCACGAAGTAGAGGGCGCCCGCGATCGAGAAGCCGTTCACGAGCGTCGAGAGGGCCAGGTCGAGCCAGGGGCGACCCGCGATGCGGGCGAGCCACCAGCTGGCGTCCGGGCCGGCGGTCAGGCGGTTGAGCGCCGGGAGAAGGTTCCCGAGGGCGGTCAGCGTCCAGGCCCGGAGCATGTAGTCGCCCCGGCCGAAGGCGGC
>Ga0335076_10007575_pt1 | contig 10941 bp, 9 predicted proteins | sample Lox_Sample_25_FD_206717 | JGI IMG/M metagenome (GOLD analysis project Ga0335076, IMG submission 206717) | Soil microbial communities from Loxahatchee National Wildlife Refuge, Florida, United States - Lox_Sample_2.5 | ecosystem: Environmental > Terrestrial > Soil > Wetlands | place: USA: Florida...
TGTGAGCGGAGACCAACAAAGCCACACGTTTGACTTGTCAATTTTCCACCCAGCGTTCGGAAGTTTGAAGGTCAAGAATGCCCTCTGAATGGTTAAAGAAGTTGAGCGCGGCACTCCGAAGATTATCATCAAATTCGAAGGACTTTCTTTTTGCCAATATGAGAAGCACGTCAAAGTCGCTCGTACAATATTATCTCGATTGAAGAAAGTCTAGGCGGACGTGTTCTAGTTGAGAGTTTTAGAAAAAGAAGTTCAGCGTCTCTTATAAGATGTCAGCCACAGCTCAAAAGCGAGTTGTTACAAACTCTAGGCGCAAACTCGGTTCTGTACTCATGGCAGTGAAGAGGATGAATCATTTCGAACGTCCCTCACCAATTCAGCCTATCCCGGCGCTATGGATTGTCGCAAAGATCCGATCCCAGTTATGACATATTGCATAGCTCGCTAGGATTTCTGCGGACTCCGAGTTGAATTTGGGCGTTTATTTTTAGAGCGTCTGACAAAGGCTGAGGTGGCGTAACGTCTGATTCAATGACAGATTATCGTAAATTAATCTAATTCATCACGCTCGTAGCACCATTAGAGGTGGCACACGGCCGAAGCAGGCATCTCAACAGCGAGGCGGAACACGTGGCGCTTTGGGCAATCGGATATTAGAAATTGATGACAAAGGCTGGCATTCCATTGGTGTAACTGTGTGCGGGGGACTTTCTATAATTAGAGCTTTGCTAATAACTTTATTTATTTCACGAACATCGCCAGCCACGCAGCTCCCAACGATCAGTGGTCCAATCGGCTCTTCCGATATCGTTCACAAACAGAATTTGCAGGCTACCCCGGGAGCCCTTCCTAATTTGGCATGCTAAACTCCAGCCATCTTAAAAGTATAAAGGCGAGCCGGACGGCTCGATTTCACCCCATCAATTCATCTCAATCCATCTCCGCAATCCAACCACACCAAAGCAAACCCATCAAGCCAAGTCAGCCTCACCGAAATGCGACTTTCGATCCTTGCGTCTCTTGTCTCACTCGTTCTAGTTGTTTCCGCTCTTCCATCTGGCTCTCATATCGCCCGCGGTGACAAGGATGACCAAAAGAGAATTTGCCCTCACCTGCCCGTCAAGGGTGGTGGATGCATTCGATGTATTCTCCGTCCTCAGTCACCCTGATCTGACATCTAGACGTCCGTGGTTTTGACGTTACTGGAGTCACTACGGAGATCGATTTGACCTTTCCGGAGATCAAGAGCGAATGCGACTGCATCCAAGCTTGCATTGACAGGAAAGAAACGTGTAACAACTACGTCTGGAAGTTTTCCACTCCTGACAGCGTTATGAGCGGCTATCGCACCTGCACCCTCTGTATTTTTCTCCACCCAATGTAATTCTGACCTTTAGACTCTAATTTCATTCTTCCACCCAATGTGACCATTGAGTTTGACGTAAACAATGCCAACAATGTCAACATTCAGCCTCTGTCATCTACCAACAATCCTCAAGCTGGCAGTTTGGCGCCTCAAGCATTCAAGGACATCAATTTGAATACAACTGCTGACCCTGATGCGGTCTCTGGGTATAACCACCGCCTTCGAGGTCAAGCTAATATACTAGTCCCCTCTTTTCCCTTATGGATGGCTCCTTGGTTTGCTAGTTCGGATCTTCCGCTTGGGTTAAGTCGACTTAATTTAATAGCCTTTACGGATTTGTTTTCTTTACTAAACTTCAAATTTGCATTTTATTGTTCATCAGATCATTCTGTCGTTCCGCTGGTGTGATGTGTTTTTGCCGCCGAGTTTGCGAGCCTACCTACCAGGCAACTTTTAAAGTTTCTCGTTTGTAAAGATGATATCAACCTCAATGTCAATCCGGAAGCGATAATTTCACTTAAGCCACGTTCGCTTGCGGCTACAGTGGGCAGTTGTTCAAAGGTTGCTGACTCAAAAAGAGCTCCTCCCCTGGCGAAAACAAAAAAAAAGACAGGGACTAGTCCGCGAAGTTAAAGCAGAATTATCTTCAATTATCGGGACGGAAGTCGATGGCGGCGGAGCTAGAAGCTCATTGCGCGCAAACTGCGGCAGAGTTTTCGGAGGCGGGAACGCCACAAACCTAAAATTGCATACTGTATCTTCCGGTCCACCCCGATCAAAGATAATAAATATCCGCCGGACGTTCGCAAATTCACAGCCATTCCTGCGACGCTGAGCCGTAAGAACGATGCCAGGGCCTTCGACACTGCTTCCCATGCTCCTAGACGAGGAGTCGCTCTCCTCCTCCCCGAGCCAGACTCCTATCTCCGAACTTGGCCCTTCAGTGACATCTGTTCAACTTCATCTCGAAAGCGAACTCGACCTAACACCCGACAAACCATTGCAATCCATCCCATCCCGGTCTTCCGCGCCTCTTACCGATGCAGCTATGTGGGATAGGACCCTACAACGGGTTATCAAAGGAATAGTCAGTATCAAATCAAACCGCGTGCGCGGCTTTGATACCGAATCCGCGGGTTCCTCGCACGCGACTGGCTTCGTTGTCGACAAAGAACGCGGCATCATTCTGTCGAACCGACATGTCGTCAATCCCGCCCCGACATCCGCTACTGCTGTCTTTCAAAATTATGAAGAGGTGACATTGCAGCCATTTTATCACGACCCCGTTCATGATTTTGGATTTTTCCGGTATGATCCCAAGAAGATCAAGTTTGCGGATGTTGAAGAAATCGAGCTTTTTCCCCAGGGGGCTAAGGTAGGCTTGGCTATTAAAGTTTGTGGGAATGACAGCGGAGAAAAGCTGAGTATTTTGGGAAGCACCCTCGCCCGGGTTGATCGCGAAGCGCCAGACTACGGGAGTTATAATTACAATGACTTCAACACATTTTACTATCAAGCTGGTTCGGGAACTTCGGGAGGATCTTCGGGCTCGCCGGTCTTAGACATTCATGGACGTGCTGTCGCAATAAATGCAGGAGGAAAAAAGAAGTCGGCCAGTTCGTTTTACCTGCCGCTGGATCGGGTTGTGCGGGCTTTGAAGTTGATACAAAACCAGCAGGCAATTTCTAGGGGCACTATCCAAGTCGAATTCCGCCATCTGTCTTACGATAAGTTGAAAAGATTGGGGTTGCCAGATGGTATTGAGAATGAGCTCAGAGTCAAACGCAATGGTGGAACGGGTCTACTAACTGTTCAAAAAGTCCTGCCGGAAGGACCTGGGAGTAGAGCTGGTTTAGAGGTGGGAGACGTTCTGCTGCATTGTCACGACGATCGATTTGGAGGCCGAGATATCGACAATTTCATTTCCCTCTGGGAGGTTATCGATGAAAGCGTTGGGAAATCCATACAATTAACCGTATACCGTGGCAAGGCACGTAAAATTGTCGACGTCCAGGTTGAAGACCTATTCTCTATCACTCCCAAGCGGTTCCTCGAGCTTGGTAGAGCCACGATACACGATTTGTCGTACCAATACGCTCGCATGTTTAATCTGCCCTGCAAGGGAGTATTCGTAGCGGCGCCGGGTATGTTCAGCTGGACGCCAAGCTACCGCTCCATCTCAGATTTTCTCCTTACTCATTTGAATGGAAGACCTCTCGACTCCCTCGACACACTTCTCGAAATGCTGCCGTCGCTCACTGATGGAGAACGGGTGAAGTATCGTTTTCTCAAACTGGGCAGGTCAGAATCCAAGTTTGACCTGGTTCAGATCGATCGCCATTTTTCTCCCGTGTTCATGTACTCTCGGGGGTCAGATGGCCGGTGGGACCGAAAGCTCATGCCGAATCCTCCTACCGTCCCGTACACTATTGCGGTTTCTCGAGGACATGTCCCTGAAAACGGCCTGGTGACAATTCATTGCCGCTATCCGTATCGCCTAGCAGTAAGTTCCCCAACTTTCAGGATTCTTATTGAAGGGAATCCGCAGTAGTTCGTATTGGGGTAGTGGTTTGATTGTTTCTCTCCAACCCCGTCCTCTGGTCGTTGCTTCGCGTGTTGTCGTTCCTCTCTCAGTTTGTGATTTGCGAGTAACGATCGGTCATCTTCATGTTCCAGCTACGGTTGTGTACCTTGGGCTGGTCGCCGTACTTACGTTCGACCCGAGATGCCTGTCCCCGAATGCGAAGGTCCCTAGCATTTCTCGCCGACGAGAACTAAAAATTGGGGATGATGTTGAACTCCTGGTGCAAGATGGAAAGCATCAAATTCTTCAGAAACAGACCAAAATCGCGGCAATATGCGCTATTCGCACTACTCAAGGAAAACCACCGCGTTCGCGAATTTCCAATACTGAAGGAATCGACCTCGTTGATCCTTTTGAACATTACCATGGGGGAGTTCTTCGCGATCCTCTCGACAGAGGGATACTAGGAATTTGGTTGGGATTTGGAGAGGGTTGGGACGATGATGGGAAATATTGTTGGGGTAATATAGGGGTGAACTTTCATGACTATATTCTTCCTATCATAGATCCATTGAAGCGGGGGGTCGATCCCGAATTAAGGACTTCGGGTTACGAGTTTCTGGAGATGGACATGGCCAACGCCACTGATTTGGGTTTAAGACCTGAAAGAGCGGCCGAGATAGACAAGATTGGCGCCAACTTCGGAGCAGTATCTCGACCTATTATGGTGGCAGGAACGCTGGTCCCTCGCGTTGGTCAAACGGGAGGTCTTGTCGTCGGAGACGTTCTTCTTGAGATCAACGGGAAGTCGGTGGGGAGGATCCGTGATGTCACAGAATTTCAGAAACATGAGGAGGTCGAGGTGGTGGTTTTGCGAGATGGGCAAGAGATAAACGTGAAAGTTGCCTGTCAAATCTGTCAAGACGAACGCATTTCGCGGTTGGTTTCATGGTGCGGTGGAACTTTCCATGAGACTCGAGTCGCGTCACTCGAAGAAGCAACACTCGAATTCTTCAACACTCTGAAGCGGGAGGGATTGGGAGATCCTTTTACGAAAGTGTATGTGAGTGGGTGCCTTGCGGGGAGTCCTGCGGATGAAAATCTCTGGTTGGATACGTGGCTCTTGGAGGTCGACGGAAATAAAATTGACTCGCTGGATGATTTGCTACGGGTGTTGTTGACTCTCGGCAATAAAGAAGACGAATATGTGCGTTTGAAAATATTGGAGTTGAAGGGCCGTACACGAGTCGTCAGTATGAAACCTTGTCGAACATTCTTCCCCACTTGGAGCCTGGAGGAGAAGGGAGATCAATGGATTTGTACGGAGATTGCATGACGTTTATCATATATCGAAGATATAAGATAAGCAGTATGAATAGAAGACATGCTTTCTTTCGGGGCAAAGGTAATTAGGAATTAAAATCGGTAGGAATTCATATTGTTAGGGGCTGAAGAATGAACCGTCTCTTTTGCTCTTCCCGCTTACACGACGTTTACCAGCTCCCGCTCTCCTTTCCGAGTGAGATTGACAAGTTCGCCTTCCTTTCGAGCCCAGCTCTGGACTGAGAAAGCGGGACAGGCGCCAGTCCGGCTGGTTCGTTGCGTCAAAGCGTCACTGCGTCACTGCCGGTCCGCTGGCAATGACACGCAAGCAATCGAATCGAAAGTCGAAGTCCTGGACCGGTTGCATCAAATGCCGTGCTGCCCGTCGGAAATGCAGCGAAGAGAAACCGGGCTGCGACTATTGCCTCCGCAACGGCTTTGAATGTCAGGTACCAATGCAGCGCCTAAGTCATTCACGAGGAACCTCATAATTTAGTATGACCTAAACTTCCGATTTCGAGTGGAGGAATTTCAGGTGTCTAGCGACCAATCTTTGAAGCGTAGAGTCAAGAAATTAGGTGCCGTCGCATTACCCTGCTTGCCGCTTTCCTGACAACCAGAACCGCATGTCATTTCGCTGAGTAATTCATCATCGAGTGGGGAAACCGAGCACATCGTTTCCACACCGGAAGTCGCCAGCTCGGAAACCGGCGCTGATGAATTGTCAGGGCACGTTGTTGTTCGTCGACCGACGGGCGTCTCTCCCCTTCCGCTTCTCAGGGAACCCGTCTGGACGGAGACCCAAGTTGACCCGTCTGACATCCCGTACTTTCACTTCTTCCTTGCCCACGGGGCCGATGCACTCATCTACTCTGAACTATTCCCGAGAGTCATCCCTGAAATTTTCCGGCGGACGTTTAATTGTAAACCACTTCAACGATCAATCCTGGCAATTTGTTCATTGGCGGTCGATCAAGCCCTTCAGCGACCGTTGGTTCGTGCGTTGACGCATAAGCAATACGCTCTCTCATTATTACAGCAAAATCTTTCGAGCGGGGAAATCTCGGAAGAAACGGCCGTATCGATATTTCTCCTATTATACATGGATTGCTTTTCGGGCAGTGAAATTGCTCAGGGTCATTTACGGGGATTTTATTTGGTCCTGAAACATTTGAATTTGAATATGGAGCAGCCCGAAGTATGGAAGAACGCATCGCCAATGCTATTAATAGTATGGAGAATCGCGGTTGCGCTGGATGCCACTATTTCCGGCGTTCGAAAGGTGAAACCTGTATTACCGGCTTGTCGGATCGGAACAAACAATTTACATTTGGCATGGGCGAGCACATTCACGAACAATTTAAGAGATACAAATATTGGGATTGCTTCGTTCGGGTTGGATGATCTGGCTCATCTAACACATCACTGGCTTCACGAGTACGCTACGGCAACACGACGGCCCGAGTACACCGATGATGAGGTATTTCAGCATCAAGTCGACGCTCTGCTAGTTGAACGCGTTGCAATGCTGCGAGAGGGACATTGCGGATGGATTCAACAGCCCGCCGTGGCAACGGCGCTGCAAGTCGAAGTCGATGCACAAAAGTATCTCGCAGATTTGCCCTTTGAACTCCCCCAATTCCTGGATTACCCACCGCTAGCCATCTACGATCGAGGTTTCGTGTACCTCCTCAATCAATGGCGGCTCATTTCTATCCTCATCTCATTCTTCCCCCGTGTAAATCCACTTTACAGGGCCCCTCATTCAATTGTCGATGTCGTTCACGCAATTCAGATATGTCGGGCGCATGTCGCCCTCGATTTGGGCCTTTCCAGTAAATTATTTCTCGCTGAATTCTTCACGGTGGTTGCCGCTGCACGGACGTTTAATGAGGGGATACGATATCGGCAGGAGCTGAACTGGTGTGCCGATCGGATTAGGGCGATGGACGAGATGCGACATTCTACGTTGGTGGAGATTCAGGAGTTTGTTGATGCTGTTAAGGGACTAAATGTATTTAAATGTGAACCGTGGGATTTGGATTTGTACATTGAACGGGATGAGTTCTCTGGGGCTGGGAGGTTTTCTTTGGCGAGTTTGATGGCTCCGTTTGAAGGATTCCAATTACAATTAACACTCTGAGGTCAATGAGATCTTGCAGAGTTTGTGTGAGCGGGAAGGTAGGAAGAATGTATGAGATGGTTAGTATTGCATTGGATATCGGAAAGGATTGTTCTTCGTCTCTCGTTTGCTGTTGCTAAAACTCGCCACCAAGATTGGGAAATTCCCGAGATATTGCCACCTTCCAAATATCGGGAACAAAATCCTTCCATTCATGGATGGGATCCACAAAAAGAAAACAAACAATCGGCGCGAGTTTCTCTTCGTTGCTCTCGGCAATTGTTTCTTTCGAAGTGGTCTGCCTTCATTGCAATCTCTCTTATCAAAACGTAAGGATTAAGAATATAAAGTCTGCGTTGCATAATCCCATTGCGTAACCGGAATTATCCCGACTGACCAATCACGACAAACTAACCCTATTTGGGAAGGACATGTCTCTGCTCTCTCACCCCTCATTATGGGGCTTCCCGAACACAATCATCCACTTGGTTACCTTTTTTTGGGTTCGATTACAGACCCCCCACGCCACCTGCTGATAAGCGTAACCCATCACGTAACCGGAATCATGATTGTAGGCAGCCTCATTCAGAACTGGTCCATTAGTGGCGCATTCCGGTTCCGAGTTGTCTCCTTATCTCCTGTGGCAGCCAATGCATTGGGCCTTCCAAAATATCTTATCTCCTTGCGCCAGAACCCATGCGAGGGCCAATGGCGGCATATAATAACGCGGTTCTTTCCGCCCCCGTTTCTGGCCCTGTCAACCGCCAGGGGAATCCGACGACATGGAAATAAACGAGTACAAGGGTCCGCTCGAGGGCAGTTCGCGGGAAAAGATTGTCGAGGAGGGCACGATGGAAGGACAACCGATGAGGGCAGAAGATGCGGAACTTGCAAAATTGGGCTATAAGCAAGAGTTTAAACGGGAATTTGGGTGGATCTCGACCTTTTCTTTTGCGTTTAGTATTTCGGGCCTTCTTGCAACTGTAAGCGAGCTCTCCCTGAAAAGCGTGGAGGATCTGGTTTCAGAAGGCTGATTGAGTAGGTAACTTCGACCTGGGGATTTCCATTGGCTGCAGGGGGACCTCCTGCGACCATTTGGTGTTGGTAAATCTCCAGTTACGAGTTGAGCACTGATCGCAGGGTCATTGGAGGTGCTTCATGTATGTGTATTGCAATTAGCGTTGCGGAGATTGTTTCGGCGTACCCGGTATTGCACGAATTCCACATCAATGGCTAAGCATAGACTTCTGGAGGGATGTACTTCACCGTCAAGGTAAATGTTACTTGCTCCGCATAATTGACTTGCAGTACCTTGCTCCCAGACAACATATCCCTATCTTCGGCTGGTTCACGGGTTGGCTCAATCTTCTTGGTCAGGCAGCAACGACAGCTTCCACCGATTTTGCCTGCGGTACTATACCTTCTTGATTGCACGGCTCTTATATGGTAGCGGAGATGATCTTGGCGGCGGCCTCGATGTCGACGGACTTTACCTATGCCCCGACGAATAACCAGACGGTCGCAGTATTCACTGGAGTCATTTTGTTCCATGGTCTTCTAAATACCCTCAACACAGCCTGGCTCTCTCGAATTACTGCGGTATTTCGCCCCTGTAGATGACTCAACTAATTACAGTATTATGCGTTCTTCAACATTGGCACGACATTGGCCCTGATCGTTGCCCTTTCCGTTGTTCAAAAGGATAAACTCGACCCTCATACCGTATTTATTGAAGTCGTCAATAGTACCGGCTGGGCAAATGACGGGTTCGCCTTCCTCTTCGGCTTCCTCAGGCACTCTATCCTATTGGCACTTCTTCTGACAATAGCGTTTCATGGGTCATGACAGATTACGATGCAACAGCGCACATCACGGAAGAAATGTCCAATCCGGCCGTCAAGGCACCCGTGGGCATTCTGGCTGCCCTCGGAACAACTTACATCCTCGGGATCGTATTGAACATTGTCTTGGCAATCACCATGGGTTCCCAATGGCCCGATCTCTTGACCACACCAACCGGTCTTCCAATGGCCCAACTTCTCTATAATGTCCTTGGAAAGCAAGCTGGCATAGCCTTCCTTGCTCTCGCGGCGGCGATTTGTAATTTCACGGGAGCAAGTTGTCTCCAAGCTCAAGCTCGGACTGCATTCGCTCTTTCTCGAGGTTCTCTTCCTCCATGCTTTCATCCTTGAACCCCCGGTACTGATTAGTTTTCAGATGAAATGTTGCCGTTTTCCAAGTATATGGCTCGAGTCTGGAAAGTGACTCAAACGCCCGTCATCGCGGTCTGGGCCAATGTTGTTTTCTGTGCGCTGCTTGGCTTGATTGATCTTGCCTCTTTCACTGCGATCACGGCTATTTTCAACGTCACCGCTATCTGCGTCGATTGGTCTTGTTGTATCCCCGTCCTCTGCAAGGTAACAAGTTTGCGATTCTCCGAGAATTGTCATCTAACCGATTGCTAGATCTTATGGCCGGAGCAGTTTACCCCTGGACCGATTTATACCGGGAGATGGTCGCGATATATTAATATATGGGCATGCTTGTGGACCCTGTTCGTCAGTTTGATTTTCATGTTCCCCACGGTGATGCCAGTCACATCGCTCAATATGAATTGTATATCCCCGCTCAGCTGAATGTCACTCATAATAGACGCCGCAGCGGTAATTGCAGGCGTTGGACTATTTGCTTTCGTTTGGTGGTGGGCAGGAGCCAGGAACTATTGTACTGACTCCCCGTTGCAAAATAGCGCTGATTATAGATATCGGACCACGGTCCAACACGCACTCGGATCTATCCGGAGATGTTGAGGAAGTGGCTTTTAAATCGTGAAAGCTTGGGCTGTTTAATGACTGAGGAAATGTCCGTAATGTTCAATGTATTCTCCAAACAGCTGAAACTTTCGTACATTACCTGCTCTGCTGGCAGCAAACCATCTGCACCATTCTGCATTCCTGGTACCTATTCGAAAGATCCCGGGCTAAATGCGGTACGATGAACGGATTGCGATATGATGAAGTAACGAAATAATCATGGGATTCCGTGAACGTCCTCCGGCAAATAAGACTCTTATCTTTATGTACCTTCGCCCGCGTACTTCGCACTTTCATATGCACACGTAGTAATCTGGAGTTTAATCATAGAGACCTTGGATTCCCCCTTTACCATAGATTTCAAAACTCCAATTGAAAATCCGCGCGACGAAGCATACCAAATCCCTTTCCTGCTTTACAACCTTCTCAACAATCCCACTCACTAAGTAATCGAGGGCAATTTCTATTCTTTTTCGATACTCGCGACCGTTCTAGATCCGATGGTCCATACAAATCGGCGTTAGCTAGCGCACATTCCATGACAACGGCTCGGCTCTTTGATAATGGAAGAGATCTCCAAGCACCCCTTTCAGCGTGCGGTGAGCCAACATGAATTGTACAACTCATCTGATGGACAATTATTACGTCCATCTAATCGATTACTTCGCCGCCTTCAGCGAGCTTGACGGCCCGGTCCCGCGGACGCCTGATTTCAATCGGCGCGGAAGGAAATTTGGGAGTGGGATGATTTTTCTAAGGGAGGCACGCACAAGATCAGAGGATACGAAGGATG
>Ga0335076_10007577_pt1 | contig 10940 bp, 8 predicted proteins | sample Lox_Sample_25_FD_206717 | JGI IMG/M metagenome (GOLD analysis project Ga0335076, IMG submission 206717) | Soil microbial communities from Loxahatchee National Wildlife Refuge, Florida, United States - Lox_Sample_2.5 | ecosystem: Environmental > Terrestrial > Soil > Wetlands | place: USA: Florida...
TTCCTGTTCCTGCGCAACGTGGCGGCGACGCTGATCCCGAGCGTGACCGTGCCGTTGGCGCTGATGGGGACGGTCGGCGTGATGTACCTGGCGAAGTTCAGCCTCGACAACCTGTCGCTGATGGCGCTGACGATTTCAGTCGGCTTCGTCGTCGATGACGCGATCGTGATGCTGGAGAACATCTACCGCCACGTCGAGGAAGGCGACACTGCGCTCGAGGCCGCGTACAAGGGCGCGGGCGAGATCGCGTTCACGATCATTTCGATCTCGATTTCGCTGGTGGCCGTGTTCATCCCGCTGCTGCTGATGGGCGGCATCGTCGGCCGATTGTTCCGCGAGTTCGCGATGACCGTGACGATCGCGATCGCGGTGTCGGTGTTCGTTTCGCTGACGCTGACCCCGATGCTGTGCTCGCGCTTCCTGAAGCACGTCGACCCCAAGGAACACGGGCGGATCTACATGCTGGCCGAGCGTTTCTTCGACGCATTGCTGGGCGGCTACAAGCGCGGCCTCGACGTCGTATTGCGCCACCAGTTCGCCACGTTGTGCGTGTTCCTCGTCACGATGGCCGCCTCGGTGTTGTTGTACGTCTACATCCCGAAGGGATTCTTCCCGCAGCAGGACACGGGATTCATCTTCGGCAACGCGCAGGCCGCGCAGGACACATCGTTCGCCGCGATGAACCGCCGCATGATCCAGCTCGCCGACGTGGTGCGGCAGGATCCCGACGTGAGCGGCCTGGGCATGTTCGGCAACTCGTCGACCTACAACACCGGCAACTTCTTCATCGTGCTCAGGCCGAAGGACGAAGGGCGCAAGCTGAGTGCCGACCAGATCATCGCGCGGTTGCGGCCGAAACTCGCGGGCATCGAAGGCGTGACGCTGTTCATGCAGGCCGGCCAGGACATCAACGTCGGCGGCCGGCTGGCGCGCACGCAGTACCAGTTCACGCTGACCGATGCCGACCTCAACGAGCTGAACGAATGGGCGCCGCAGGTGCTCACGCGCTTCCAGCAGCTGCCGCAACTTACCGACGTCGCGTCCGACCTGCAGAACGCCGCGAGCACGGCGACGCTCACGATCGACCGCGACCGCGCGTCGAGCTTCGGCATTTCACCGGCGATGATCGACGCGACGATCTACGACGCGATCGGCCAGCGCCAGGTGAGCCAGTTCTTCACGCAGATCAACAGCTATCACGTCGTGCTGGAGGTCACGCCGGAGCTGCAACAGGATCCGGCGCTGTTCAGCAAGCTCTACATCACGTCGCCGCTCACCGGCCAGCAGGTACCGTTGTCGACCTTCGTCAGCGTCGACACCAACAAGACGGCGTATCTCTCGATCAACCACCAGAGCCAGTTTCCGGCGGTGACGCTGTCGTTCAACCTCGCGCCCGGCGCCGCGCTCGGCGACGCCGTCAACGCGATCAACAAGTCGCTGGCGCAGATGGGTTTGCCGCAGGCGCTGACCGGCTCGTTCCAGGGCACGGCGAAGGCGTTCGGCGACTCGCTCGCCACGCAGCCCTATCTCATCGCCGCCGCGCTGGTCGCCGTCTACATCGTGCTCGGCCTGCTCTATGAGAGCTACATCCATCCGCTGACGATTCTCTCGACATTGCCGTCGGCCGGCGTCGGTGCACTGCTCATCCTGATGGCGGGCGGGTACGAGCTCACCGTGATCGCGCTGATCGGCATCATCCTGCTGATCGGCATCGTCAAGAAGAACGGCATCATGATGGTGGACGTCGCACTCACCGCCGAACGCGAAGAGGGCTTGTCGCCGCGCGAAGCGATCCATCGCGCGTGCCTGCTGCGGTTCCGCCCGATCATGATGACCACGATGTGTGCGCTGCTCGCTGGCCTGCCGCTGATGCTCGGTCACGGCCAGGGCTCGGAACTGCGCCGCCCGCTCGGCTACGCGATGGTGGGCGGACTGCTGCTGTCGCAGGCGCTGACGCTCTTCACCACGCCGGTCGTCTATCTATATCTCGACCGGATCCACTATTGGTATATGCGCCGGCGCAAGAAGGAACACCTCGGACACGGTGGCGGCGGCGTTCCCGCACGCGCAGGTGCCGAGGACGCGGCACCGTAGCGGCCGCCCGCTCGGTACGCGCGACGAATGCTCACCGATCTCGACTTCGCCGCGCGTGTCCTCGTCGGTACGTTGTGCGGCGTGCTGATCGGATTCGAGCGGGCGCGCGACAAGAAAAGCACCGGCATGCGCACCCTCGGGCTGGTCGGGCTCGGCGCATCGTTGCTGATTGCCGCCGTCCAGCACGCCGCCGCCGGGAACGTGGATACGACCGGCCGCGTCATCCAGGGAATGATGGCCGGCATTGGTTTCCTTGGGGCCGGCGTGATCCTGCACGGCTGGCGCTCGCACCGTGCTTATGGAATGACCACGGCCGCTGCGATCTGGGTCACCACGATTCTCGGCGTGGTCGCCGGAGTCGGGGAGATTCGTGCCGCGATCGCAGGCGCCGTGCTGGCGTTCGCGCTGCTCTTGCTCGGCGGACGCATCGACAGCGCCGTTGGACGCCGCTTCGGTTCCAGCGAGCCCGACGACGATTCCGCGTGAACGACCTGCGATGCGCCGCGCAACGCGCCGCTCGTTTCCACTAAGGGTCGTCACTTACGCACGCACGCTTTAGGTCAAAGCGAGGTAGGCCGGACGACCGACTGGCGCGCGCCGCGTATACGCTGCAGCCAATTGGCCGCAAAGCGTGCCGTTGTTCGAACAAATTGTCCCCCTCGCCGTCTTTGAGAATCGCCCTCGAACCATTTGGAGAACCCCTGCCGGGGTCGTCACTCGTTCGAGGAGATTCCCATGCACCAGCAAGCTGGCGCGGCTGCGCCTCGCATTACCGCGGGACCATCGTCATCGCGGCCCACGATGCGGGCGCCGCGCAACCTGCCCAAGGCTCTCGGCGCCCTCGTGTTGATTGCCGCGGGATCGTTCTTGACGATCGCGCGCGGCGCCGAACTTGCACCGGCCCCAACGGCTGAAGATCGCGTGTGGGAACTCGGCGAACCGAGCGCGCCCGCGGAAAACCAGCCGAACCGTGCGCGCGTCGAACTCGGCCGCGCGCTGTTCTTCGATCCGCGCCTTTCCGGAAACGGCACCGTCTCCTGCGCGAGCTGCCACAACCCGGGGCTTGGCTGGTCGGATGGCCTGCCCACCGGCGTCGGCATCAACGGTACGGTCCTCGGTCGCGCCACGCCGACGATCGTCAACACCGCCTACAACACGCAATTCATGTGGGATGGCCGCAAGAAGTCGCTCGAAGACCAGGCGCTTGGACCCATGAAGACGCCGGAAGAGATGAAGACCGACTTCGGCGCCGCGCTCGAATTGCTCAAGCGCATGCAGGGCTACCAGGTGATGTTCAAGGCCGCCTATCCGGGCGAGCCGATCGCGGAAGAAACCATCGCGAAGGCGATCGCGTCGTTCGAGCGCACGGTCGTCTCCAACGACTCGCGCTTCGACCTCTGGGTTGCCGGTGACCGCAGCGCGATCAGCATGCGCGAGTGGCGTGGCTACCAGGTCTTCATGGACAGCGCGAAGGGCAACTGCGTGGCCTGCCACCGCGCGCCGAATTTCACCGACAACGGCTATCACAACATCGGCATTGCGCACGCTCCGGGCAAGGAAGACCTCGGCCGCTACAAGATCCGCCCCGCCGCGGTGCTCAAGGGTGCGTTCAAGACCCCGACCCTGCGCGACATCGAACTGACCGCGCCCTACTTCCATAACGGCAGCGCAGCGACGCTCGAAGACGTGGTCGAGCACTATGCACGCGGCGGCGACGATCAAAGCAACCTCTCCGCCGACATGCACAAGCTCTCGCTGACCGAGCAGGAAAAGGGCGATCTCGTCGCGTTCCTGCACACGCTGACCGGCTCGCGCAAGACGGTCAATCTGCCGGCCCTGCCGCAGTAGGCGCGCCGATGACTCCGAACGTCATTCGCGGCGCACTGGCTGCACTCGCGCTGGCGAGCGCGGTCGCCGCGACCGCCGAAGAAGCAACGCGCAGCGACGGTGCGTTGCTGCCGCGCGCGAGCCGCGAAGCCGCGATCTTTCGCGGCGGACTCGTCTACGCAAACTACTGCGTGACCTGCCACGGCATGAACGCGGACGGCAACGGCCGCGCTGCCCGGCTGTACAACCCGCGCCCGGCCAACCTGCGCCAGAGCGACAAGAACGACGCGTACATCCGCCTCATCGTCACGCGCGGCGGCGAAGCGCTGGGCCGCTCGCCGAAGATGCCGCCGTGGGGCGAAGAGCTCACCGACGAGCAGATCGGCGACGTCGCTGCGTTCGTGCGCTCGGTGAACGTGACGTCGAACGGGCACGACGACACCGAGGCACGCAGCAACTGATTCGCTTCGAACGCTTTCATTTCTATTCAGGACGGGAATCGTGAAAAAGACACTCCTATCGATCGCGCTTTGCGCAGCCCTGCCCGCGATGGCGGCGCAGGAGATCGTCGTGCCCCAGAAGGACAAGGCGTTCGCGCAGAAGACGCTGTCCCTCAAGGTCGGCGACACGGTGAGCTTTCGCAATGACGACAGCTTCTCGCACAACATCTTCAGCCTGAGCGACGACATGCCGTTCGACCTCGGCACCTATGGCCAGGGCCAGACCAAGTCGATCGTCTTCTCCAAGGCAGGCAAGTTCGAGATCGAATGCGCGATTCATCCTGAAATGCGCATGGTGATCAACGTCGCGCCCTGACGCATCCGCTGGTCGGCATGCGCCAGGTGCTCGCCGCACTGATGTTGTGCCTTGCCGCCGCCGGCACGCCGGCGGCCGAGCAGTCGCGGCATGGTTTCGCGCCGCCGGCCGGCATCGGCGGGCCGATCGACCTGGTCGATCAGCGCGGCGCGCCGTTTTCGCTCGCGCGCGTCTCCGGGCGGCCGACCCTGGTCTTCTTCGGCTTCCTTCACTGCGGAAGCACATGTCCGGTGGCGCTCGCAACGGCACAACATCTGCTGCGCGAATTCGCGCCCGGCGAGGCGCCCGCGATCGTGTTCGTCACGCTCGATGCGTCCGACGGTCCCGCCGAACTCGGTGCGTTCCTCGACAGGATCGATCCGCGCCTGATCGGCCTGACCGGCGACCCCGCGCGCATCGAACGCGTTGCGCAACGCTACGGCGTCGGCGTGCGCCAGCAGCCCGAAGGCATCGAGCACAGCTCGATGTGGTATCTGCTCGACGGCTCCGGGCACCTGAAGCGCGTCTATCCATATTCGACTCCGGTCGCGCACCTGGTCAGCGACCTGCGCGCGTTGCAAGCACGTTGAGGGACCGATGGCACTCGCCCGCTTGCCAGTGATTGGATATCTCTTCCGCCGCCTCGACGCGCACATCGGCGCGCGCCTGGCAACGAGCTTCGGCGTGCTCTGCCTGCTGATGATCGCGATCGCCTCGCTCGCGGCGTGGCAGATGAACGCGTTGATGAACGAATTCGCCAGTGCGGTCGACGATCGCGTGCCGATCCTCACCCGCCTGCAGTCGCTTGCGCGCGAAGTCAGCGCCGTCAATCTCGCGGCGCGCGATGCCTTGCTCGCGGCCGACGATGCCGCGTCGGCCGCGGCACTCGACCGCATCGAAGCCGGACGCGGCAAGATCGGCGAGGAGATCGCGCAGATCCAGACGCTGCTCGGCAACGGCGGCGAGGAGGCACGCCAGAGCAGCGAGAACCTCGGCAACCAGAGCAGCGGCGTGCTCGTCACGCTGCTCAAGTTTTCGCGCCTGAAGAAGGCCGGCCAGGCGGCGCCCGCCAAGGAACTGCTGGTCACCGCGATGCTTCCCAAGATGGAAGCGTTCTCGGCGGCGATCGACAAGGTGCAGGCATCCCAGACGGAGCGCCTGCGCGAAGGCCGGCGCGACGCGCAGCGCTCGGTGAAACTGGCGCTCGGGGTCACCGGCACGATGCTGCTGACGGCGCTCGTCATCGCGGTGCTGCTCGCCTGGCGGATCTCGCGCGGCGTCACCCGTCCGGTGATCGATACGGTGCAGCTCGCCGAGGCGATCGCCAACGGCAACCTGCGCAATCGCCTGCCGGCAGTGCGACCGGACGAAATCGGCCGGCTGCAGCAGGCCGTCTTGAACATGCAGCGCCAGCTGAGCGAGCTCGTCGGCGTGATCAAGCAGTCGGCCGGCAACATCGCGGTCGCAAGCGACGAAATCACCGCGGGTTCGCATCACCTGAGCCAGCGCACGGAGCAGGCGGCCGCGTCGTTGCAGAAGACCGCCGGCGCGATGGATCACCTGGTCGGAACGGTCCGCCAGAGTGCCGACTCCGCGCGCGAAGCAAATGCGATGGCCGTCACCGCCGCCCAGGCGGCGCAGCGCGGCGGCAATGTCGTGTCGCAAGTCGTCGACCGGATGGGCGAGATCTCGTCAGCGAGCCGGCGCATCGCGGACATCACGGGCGTCATCGATGGCATCGCCTTCCAGACCAACATCCTCGCGCTGAACGCTGCGGTCGAAGCAGCGCGCGCTGGCGAACACGGCAAGGGATTCGCCGTCGTGGCCGCTGAAGTGCGGATGCTCGCCCAGCGCGCGGGCAAGGCCGCGCAAGAGATCAAAGGACTCATCGGCGAAAGCGTGAACAAGGTCGAATCCGGCAGCGCGCTGGTGCGCACCGCCGGCTCGACGATGAGCGAGATTGTCGGCGGCGTGGATCGCGTCACGAAAATCGTCGCAGAGATCTGCTCGGCCGCGAATGTCCAGAGCTCCGGACTCGGCGAGGTCAACACCGCAGTCGGCGAACTCGACACGATGACACAGCAGAACGCCGCGCTGGTCGAACAGAGCACGGCAGCTGCAGAAGGCCTGCGCGACCAGGCCAAGCAACTGCAGGAACTCGTCAACCGCTTCCGGCTGGCGGACGCTAGGGCCTGACGACCGCCGCGAGCAGCGACCTCGCTCGCGCGCAGACGTTGTCCACCGAAAAACCGTATTCGCGCAGCACCGTCTCCGCCGGCGCGGACGCACCGAAACGTTCGACGCTCAGCACCGCGCCGCGTGCGCCGACGTACCGATCCCAGCCCTGGCTGATGCCGGCCTCAACGGCAAGCCGCCGCTCGATCGCAGGCGGCAGAACCGCATCGCGCTTCGCCTGCGGCAACGCCTCGAACAACTCCCAGCTCGGCATCGAGACGCAACGTACCTTGATGTTTTCGCGTCGCAGGGTGTCCGCCGCCGTGACGATCAGCCCGACCTCCGAACCACTGGCCAGCAGGATGAGCTCGGGCTTGCCATCCGAGGCATCGCTCAGGACATAACCGCCGCCGCGCAGTCCGTCGGCGGAGGCATGCCGCGTGCGATCGAGCGTCGGCAGGTTCTGTCGCGTCAAAACCAATGCGACCGGACGCGTGCGTGCCTCGAGCGCAACGCGCCACGCGACCGCGGTTTCGTTGGCATCGGCCGGACGCAGCACGACCAGGTTGGGAATCGCACGCAGGCTCGCGAGATGCTCGACCGGCTGGTGCGTCGGCCCGTCCTCGCCCAGCGCCAGACTGTCGTGCGTGAACACATGCACGACGTGCAAGCCCATCAATGCCGCGAGACGGATGGGCGGCCGCATGTAGTCGGAGAACACCAGGAACGTCGAACCGTAGGGAATGAATCCGCCGTGCGCGGCGAGGCCGTTGACGATCGCGCCCATCGCATGCTCACGCACGCCGAAATGCAGGTTGCGGCCGGCGCGTTTACGGGTCGGTGGACTCGCGTCACCTGGCGCATCGAAATCGCCGAGGCCGTCGAGATAGGTCTTGGTCGATGGGTCGAGATCAGCCGAGCCGCCGGTCAGCGCGGGAAGGCGCGGCGCAATCGCATTCATCACCTTGCCGGAAGCCTCGCGCGTGGCGAGTCCCTTCGCGTCGGGCGGGAACACCGGGATATCGGCATCCCATCCCGAGGGCAGCTCGCCGCGCAAGCGCAATTGCAGTTCACGCGCCAGGTCCGGGAAGTCCTTGAGATAGTTTTCGAATACACCGTTCCAGTCGCGTTCGGCCTGCCTGCCCTGCTCGATCGCCGTGCGAAAACGCGCCAGCGCATCGTCGGGAATATAGAAGTCGGGCTCGGTTGGCCAGCCGAGCTTCTGCTTGGTCTTGCGCACATTTTCCGCGCCCAGCGGCGATCCGTGCGCCTTGAAAGAATCCTGCTCCGGCGATCCGTAGCCGATGTGGGTGCGTACGAGGATCAGTGACGGGCGCGCCGCTTCAGCGCAGCTCGCGCGTAGCGCCTCGTCGATCGCCGCGAGGTCGTTGCCGTCGTCGATCGAAATCGTGTGCCACCCATAGGCCTGGAAGCGGCGCGCGCAATCCTCGGTGAACGTGACGTCGCTGTCGCCGGCGAGCGTGACGTGGTTGTTGTCGTACAGGCAGGTCAACTTGGCAAGCGCAAGATGGCCCGCAAGTGAGGCCGCTTCGGATGCGACGCCTTCCATCAGGTCGCCATCGCTGACGATCGCGAACGTGCGGTGATCGATGACCGGATGACCCGGGCGGTTGTAGGACGCGGCAAGCTGCGCTTCGCCGATTGCCATGCCGACCGCATTGGCGATGCCCTGCCCGAGCGGCCCGGTGGTGATCTCGACGCCGGGTGTATGCCCGCGCTCCGGATGGCCCGGCGCCTTGCTGCCCCACTGGCGAAAGCGCCGGATCTCGTCGAGCGGCAGGTCATAGCCGGTGAGATGCAGCAGGCTGTACAACAGCGCCGAACCATGCCCCGCGGACAGCACGAAGCGATCGCGGTCCACCCAATGCGGATCGTGCGGGTTGTGCTTGAGCCAGCGCGTCCACAAGACGTAGGCCATGGGTGCGGCACCGAGCGGCATGCCGGGATGCCCGCTGTTCGCCTTCTGCACCATGTCGACCGACAGGAAGCGGATCGTGTCGATGCACTTCTGATCGATCGCGCCCCAGCGCACGGGCGGCGGCGCTTGTTGGTCGGCGAGCGTCATGAGGCGCCCTCGCGCGCGAGTTGTGAACTCTTGGACACGATGCGCTCGAGCAGCGCGCGCCATGATTTGTTGAATGCCTCGGCGCCTTCACGCTGCAGGCGCAGTGCGAGTGCCTTGTCGTCGACACCCGCGCGGCGGCAGTCCGCCAGCACGCGCGCTGAGTCGCCGCCATCGATGGCGAGTGCGCGGTCGACCTTGCCATGGTCCGCGAAGGCGAGCAGCGTCTTGTCGGGCATCGTGTTGATCGTGTCGGGTGCCGCCAGCGCATCGATGTAGAGCGTGTCGGGTGCCGCCGGATCCTTCGTGCCCGTGCTCGCCCACAGCAACCGCTGCACCGGCGCGCCGGCGCGGGCGAGTTTCTGCCAGCGCGGTGACGCAAGCAGCTCGCGATACGCGCGGTACGTCTGCATGGCGACCGCGATGCCGAGACGATTGCGCAGGTTCTCGGGAAGCTGCGGGTTGGCCGCGACGTCCCAGCGGCTGATGAACAACGACGCGACCGAGGCGACGCATGGATCGAGCCGCGCCTCGATGCGCCGCTCGATGGCGCGCAGATAGGCTTCGGCGGACGCGACGTATTGCTCGGTGGAGAAAAGCAATGTGACGTTGATCGGAATGCCGGCGAACACGGATTCTTCGATCGCCTTCGTGCCCTCGGGTGTGCCAGGGATCTTGATGAACAGGTTCGGGCGCCGGGCAGCGGAATGCAGCTCCTTCGCCATCGCGATGGTCGCGGCCGCGTCGTAGGCGAGCAGCGGCGAGACTTCGAGCGAGACCCATCCATCCACGCCGTTGGTCGCATCGAACGCCGGACGGAACAGATCGGCCGCGCGGGTCAGGTCATCGGTGGCGAGCTCGAAGAACAACTTCTCGCCCGAACGGCCGGCGCGGCTCCTGGTGCGGATGTCCGCATCGTAGGAATCCGAGTTGCCGATCGCGTGGTCGAAGATGGTGGGGTTGGAGGTGAGCCCCGTGAGTCCGTAGTCGGCGATGTAGCGCACCATCGTTCCGTCGTCCAGCATCGCGCGGGTGATGTTGTCGAGCCACAGGCTCTGGCCCATCGCCTTCAATTGCCTGATCGGTTGTGTGCTCATGATTTCTCCTGTCGTGCGGTTTCAGGTTGCGGGCTTGTCGACTGCCGTCTTCTCGGCATGGCCGCCGAACTGCTGGCGCATTGCGGACAGCACGCGATTGGCGAAGTTGGCTTCGCCGCGCGAGGTGAAGCGCGCGTACAGCGCGGCGCTCAGGACGGGTGCCGGCACCGCTTCGTCGATTGCCGCCATGAGCGTCCAGCGGCCTTCGCCCGAATCGGCGACCCGGCCCTGCAGCCCGTCCAGTTGCGGATTGGCAGCAAGCGCCTTGGCGGTGAGATCGAGCAACCAGGACCCGACCACGCTGCCGCGCCGCCACAGCTCGGTGATGGCGCCGACATCGAATTCGTACTGATAGGCGGCCGGATCGCGCAGCGGCGTGGTTTCCGCGTCGATCTCGCCGCGGTCCTTGCCGATGTTTGCGTGCTTGAGGATGTTGAGACCTTCGGCGTACGCCGCCATCAGGCCGTATTCGATGCCGTTGTGGATCATCTTGACGAAGTGCCCGGCACCGTGGGGACCGCAGTGAAGGTAGCCGTTTTCGGCGCTGTCGGTGCGCGGCTTCGGCGCCTGCGTGCGTACCGCGGCCTCGACGCCCGGGGCGAGCGTCGAAAAAATCGGCGTCAGGTGCTGCACGATTTCGGGCTCGCCGCCGATCATCAGGCAATAGCCGCGATCGAATCCGGCAATGCCGCCACTCGTACCGACGTCGACGTGGTGGATGCCGGACGACTGCAGCGTGGTCGCCCGTCGCAGGTCGTCGCGATAGTAGGAATTGCCGCCATCGATGACGATGTCACCGGCTTCGAGCAACGGCGTCAGGTCGGCAATCACCGCATCGACGATCGCCGCGGGCAACATGATCCAGATCG
>Ga0335076_10007578_pt1 | contig 10938 bp, 10 predicted proteins | sample Lox_Sample_25_FD_206717 | JGI IMG/M metagenome (GOLD analysis project Ga0335076, IMG submission 206717) | Soil microbial communities from Loxahatchee National Wildlife Refuge, Florida, United States - Lox_Sample_2.5 | ecosystem: Environmental > Terrestrial > Soil > Wetlands | place: USA...
AGCGCCCTCCGCAGATCGGTTCAACCGTCAATTGTCCAAACCCGGTATGCAATCCGGGCGGCAATGGTTTCCTAGCGCAAGGCGGAATTCCGCCACAAAATTTGAGTGGAATTACCATTTTGCCGCCAGACCTGGCACGCAACCTCACTTCTGCCTACCTCCCGAACCATGTCCAATACCCCTATTCGGAATCTTGGAACCTCGGAGTGCAGCGAGTTTTCGCCAAAGACTACACCGCGGAAGTTCGCTACGTTGGCACTCGCGGGGTTGACCTCGACACGCAGAACATTTTGAACTTCATCCCCGGCGTGACCCGTGCGACCGCGCTTCCCACTTTTCTGCAAACCCCGACCCAGGCGCAAGTCAATGCGCTTACCAATGCCTGGGCACAATGCGATCCGGGATCGGTCAACACCTCTGGCCCAGTGGCGGTTTGCGTCGGACAAACTACCAGCACCGGCACTTTTGGGTGTGGCGATATTCCTGGCACACTGGCCTTCGGGTATTGCGATAACCCGGTCGGCGCTCCGGGTAATTTCTACGACCCGCAATATCAGAACGCGGGCTTCATCAGCCCGATTACCGCGTTCATGCCCTGGGGAGCGTCGACCTATCATGGGCTGCAGACGCAATTGAACCGCCGCTTCAATAACGGGCTTCAATTCCAGGCCGCCTACACCTACAGCCACTTGATCGACAACAGCACGGCTGACTTCCATTCGACCGACATCTCACCGCGCCGTCCTCAGGATTTCCGCGACTTGGCGGCCGAGCGCGGCAACTCGATTCTTGACCATCGTCATCGGATCACGCTTTCGACGATCTACGATACCCAATGGTTCAAGCACGACTCAAGTTGGCTGAAGCGCAATGTGCTCGGCAATTACGAGATTGCTCCAGTTTTCACCTGGGAGTCGGGCCAGTGGGGTACAGTACAGAGTGGAACGGACTCGAACCTGAATGCCGATGGCGCTACCGACCGCGCAATCTTCAACCCCAATGGCGTGCCAAACACGGGAAGCGACATTGTTGCCCTGGTAGCGACTGCAGGCCCGAACGCGGGCAATATGGTCGCCTACCAGGCCGTGAATCCCAACGCGCAGTTCATTGTTGCTGGCAGTGGTACCTTGCCAACTTCCAGCCGCAATACACTCACCACTCCTCCCATCAACAATTGGGACCTCACGATTGCGAAGCACATCGTGCTAGGTGAGCGTTACCGCATCGAACTGATGGCCCAGGCGCTTAATGCGCTGAACCATCCTGAATTCGTCACCGGGAGTCCGAATCAGGCGTTGCAGATCTCGGACGTGGGATCGCAGCGCAACTACTTCATCCCCAATCAGCCGAACTTTTTCGTTCCCCGGCAGAGTTTCCCGAGCAATGCCCGGACGATGCAATTGGCCGTAAAGTTCAGTTTCTAGAAAAATCGCTGAGTTGATTTTCGGACGGGAGGTGTTAATCGCCTCTCGTTTTTTCACGCACAAATTTCGGAAGATAAAAGATACCGCGACGTACGCCTTAATATCACTCAGAGCTATAAAGCGAGCTTACTGTTCGGCTTCATGCTTTCGGTCAGAGAGTCTTAAGAACAGCATGTAAAGAACAATGGCGAGGTTGACGGTCAAAATCACTACGTGGGCCCAAGTCGGCCGGCGCGCCAATTGGTAGACCTCAAAGGGCAGATAGATCGCTCCCGCAAACAGCGCCAGCCACTCGGCCCACGGACGAGCCATCCAGAGCCCGTAGCCTTCGAGGAAACGAACAGTGGAATAGGCAGCAGCTCCGGCGGCCACAGCCCAAAGCTTGGCGTCGGTTACGTTGTCAGCCAGGTTGAGAAAAACCTGGGCATAGCGTTGCCGCGGGCTCACATGCAACGCATGAAGCAGATTCTCGGCCACGTCCCAGGCGTCCTTATGGACGAGGGAGACGACGCCGAAGCCAAGCAGCAGAACTACTGCCCCTTTCGTCAACTCAAACAGAGCGACCGCGCGCAGGGCACGCAATCGCGTTTTAAATTTCTCCGGGTCCAGACTGGCGTGCGGCACCCTCATGTGTAGAGATTTTATCTTCCCGGCTGTAGAACCAACTGGTCGGCGGCAGAAAAAACCCGGCTGCGTACCAGAACTGTACTCACCAGCGAGGTCAGTCCCGATGCGGCCAGGATCATTGACAAAACTACGAATTGATACACGGCGGCATAAAGGGGACGAGCGCCCGAAAGCAGCATGCCGGCCATCAAGCCGGGAATCCACACGATGCCCAGCGAGCGCAAGTTATCAATGGCAGGGATGAGGCTGGCCTCGAAAGAAGCTTGTACGTAACCGGCCACGCTGGTCTCGCTCGCTGCTCCGAGCGCGAGTGCAGTTTCGATTTCTCCAACATGGGCAAGCACGTCGGCGCGAAAACGATTGAGCGCCAGTCCGTTGGTATTCATGGCATTGGCGATGATCATGCTGCCCACCGGAACGAGAGAAGTAATGCCCGTATCAATCACACCCAGCCAGGTCATTAACAGGATGAGGGAACCAGCTCCGCAGGCGATGGCGTAAGCCGAAACCTGAAATGCTTGCGGCACGCCTTTGGCGCGCCGGGCGGAGGTCGCCGCAGCCGCCACGATCATTCCTGCCAGCAGAAATATGCTGGTCCAGTGCGGGCCGCGCAGCAAGAACAGCAGAACCGAGCCGACTGCGACAATTTGAACGAAGCCACGGGCCATGGCGATCAAAGCTTCGGCTTCCAGGTGAATCTGCCGTCTGCGGGCCAAAAGTACCACCGCCAAGGCGGCTAGGGCAGCTGCAGTCGCCCGGGCAAGTCCCAACGATAGCTGCGAGTGAAAAAACAGCTTAAGCATCCAACACCTCCTGCACCGGCCCTTCACTCATCAAACGTCCATTCGCCAGCAACAACGCACGCTCGGCAAGGCGCGCGGCTTGCGCGACGTCGTGCGTAACGATCACGCAGGTCAGCCCCTGGCCATGCATGATGTGCTGCAGAGAAGACTCGACCTCCAGTTTGGCCGCATCGTCCAACGCCGAGGTTGGTTCGTCGAGCAACAACACCGAAGGAGAGTTGGCCAAGGTCCGGGCCAGTGACACTCTCTGGGCTTCTCCGCCGGAAAGATTTGCCACGTTGCGTTCTTCGTAGCCTTGCAGGCCGACACGCGCCAGCAACTGCGCCAGCAATTCGCACGAGATTGTTTCCCCGCGCTGTGCCGGGCCGAAGCGCAGATTTTCGGCAACCGTCCCGGAAAACAGGTAAGGCCGCTGCGTCACCATTCCGAGCTGGCGTCGCAATTCGCGCGGAGGAATGGATCGATAGTCGGTTCCTTCGAAATAGACGCTTCCCGAAGTGGGTTCATCCAGCCGGTTGAGCAGGCGCAGCAGGCTGGTTTTCCCCGAACCGCTTGGACCGGTGATGGCCAGCACTCCGCCACGCTGCAATTCGAAGCTCACGTCATCCACCAGTGTCTTTCCCGGGATGACGCGGGTCAAATGTTCAGTGCGCAGGATCGGGACCGCGGAAGTGGAAGGAGAATTACTCAAAGGGACACTCCAGCAACTCAACTGAGAGGCCCTAAGTTCTCTGCTCGCGGCTCAGCGAGATCGCTACGCCATGCGGCGCGAAGCTCTTGGACAATCTCCTGCGCTGCCTTACGCGCCGCATCTTGCTGGTTGACATCGAACGAGATCGCGCCCACGCGGGCGTGTCCGCCGCCGCCGTAGCGTTCACACACCTTCGCCAAATTCACCGTCGGCTCTCGTTCCGCCCAGGGATTTGATCCCACCGCGACCTTCACGCGGAAGTTGCTTTTGCTTAGCCCAATGCTATAGGTGCATTCAGGATGCAAATGGTAGGGAATGAACTTGTTATAGCCCTCGAGATCCAGGTCCGAGATGTCGAAAAAGAGCGTGCCATCTTTAGACTGGATGCGATCGCGCAGGATGGCGACTGAGCGGTGATGGCGTTCCAGCAACGGAGGCAGCCGCGCGGCCACGAACGGCTCCTCAATGATCTCTGCCAACGGCTTGCTGGCCAGCAGCGGAATCAGGCGCGAAATAAAGCCGTGATCCTGGGCGGTTTCAATCACCATGGTCAGCTTCATCGCCGGCTCTTTCATTTCTACCGCGGTCTTCGCGTCAGGATAGAGGGCGCCATCGATGATGTCCGTCCAATAAACCAGGTCGGCCACTGGACGCGGATCAAAACCAAAACTCTGCTCGGCCACAGTCGCGATGAAGCCGGTGCAGGACTTGAAATCAGGATCGTAGAATTTGCGATTGCTCTGGTCCTGCTCGAAGTGCGCCGCGTCAGCAGGCGTCAGAAATGCGCTTTCGTGATGGTCGAACCACCAGGTGATTTTGGGCGAACTGGAATACTTGAAGTCGACGATGGCGTTTTCATCGCCGTCAAACTGCTTCTCATCGAACAGCGCGCCCGCACGGTGGAGTAAGCCGGAATAAACAAACTGCACGTCATTCCGGATTCGTTCGCGGTAGAAGCGGGAAAACAGCGCGGCCGAAGAGGCCCCATCGAAGCAACGATCGTGATAAAAGACCCGGACTCTCAAGTTTCCCTTTCCTGGAGTGCAACACGCGCTTCACGCCGCAACGCGAAGGCGCGCGACTAAAAGGAAATAGGATTGCCGCCAAAGAAGATTCTGTCAAGCGGCGGCCAGTGCACGAACTGTGAAGGCGTGTTTGACCAGCAGGATTCGCCGGGCAAACTGCCATTACATCGCATTCGCCTGTTTTTCTGCCATGTCGCCAATGATAGGTAATTTGAACATCTGGCCCTGGCCTGCCTTGATCAGCAGAATCACCCATACCACCACCGATCCCAGCCAAACAACTCCGTGCAGTGGCAAGGTAATGAAAATCAGACCAGGGACCACGCCCAGGACCGAGAGTCCAATCTGGAGAATGATTATCGCCAGGAAGAAAAAGAGGTTTTGAAAGGAGTGAAAACGGATGAAGCGGTTTTTATTGTAGGGCTCGACCACGAGAAAGACGATCGAGGGAATGATCGTGATGTAGGCCAGCAGCCCGGCCACATTGTCGGTCAATCCTCCGGTTTGACGCGCGGCGGCGCCGGCTGAAGCTTTTGCGCTGCAGGCCGGGCACATCGTCGATCCTTCAGCGATCTGCATTCCACAACTGCTGCAATAGGCCATGGTTCTCCTCCTGAATCAGCAATGGGTTCAGAGCACTCAACGTGGTTGCCGTGCGCAACGCTCGCGCGCAAGGTACCAGAATTGCCGCGCCTAAAGCAAACGGAATCGTGTTCGACGTTGCTCCCAACCAGATTGACGGAATGAAACGGGGGGAGTAATGTGGCGTGCATTTCGCCCAGCCGGAAAGGTGGTGGGTTCTGCTCTGTTCCAGTTGCGGAAGAACCCTTGAGGATGGAAGCCGCTTCTGCGAGTTTTGCGGAGCGGCGGTTGCCGCACCCGCGCCTTCGCTTCCCGCCTCTGCACCCGGTGCTGCCCAAACTAGCGGCAAGGCCATCGCCAGCCTGGTTGTAGGTTTTTTCTTTTACATCCTGCCTGCCGCCATCGCCGGAATCATCCTGGGGCATCTTTCGCTCTCGGAGATCCGGAAAAGCGCGGGCCGTTTGAAAGGCGAGGGTCTGGCGATCGCTGGCCTGGTTCTGGGCTATCTGGGAATTGCGGGAATTCCGGTGATCCTGATCGTTGCTGCTATCGCCATCCCCAATCTATTGCGGGCGCGCATCGCTGCCAACGAAGCATCTGCGGTCGGCCAGCTGCGGATGCTGAACGCCGCTGAGGTCGCGTATCTAACTGCGCACCCACAGGCCGGTTTCACTTGCTCGCTTTCTGATCTTCGCGGCTCAATCGATGCCCGACTTGCCAGCGGACAGCGAAGCGGTTACTTCTTTGAACTTTCAAACTGCTCTGCCGGCACACCGGGCGGACCGAATGACAAGTATCAGGTAGTAGGTTACCCAGTTCGGTACAACCAGACCGGGGTGCGCGCTTTCTGTTCCGACGAATCAGGTGTTATCAAGGCGGAGCAGAGCGGTTCTCCCCGAGTCTGCCTAGAAAGCGGATCGCCGCTGCAATGAAACCTACTCTTTAGGGAGGCTATCGACGTGTTTTGCTCACAATGTGGCGCTGCCAATGCCGATGACGCCGTAAAGTGCGTGCAATGCGGAAGGGATTTGAAGGCTCCTATTCAAGCCGTGCCTACGACTGTGATTCCTCCAGATCAACCGCTCGCAGTCAATGTCCCCAACTACTTAGTGCCCGCGATTTTGGTTACCGTGCTGTGCTGCCTGTTCACCGGCATTCCCGCCATCGTGTACGCGGCCCAGGTGAATGGCAAACTGGCGACAGGCGACATCGTAGGAGCGCAGGAAGCCTCAAAGAACGCCAAAATGTGGTGCTGGATTTCGGTCGGAGCGGGCTTGCTGGTGGCCGTTTTCTATACCTTGCTGATTGTTTTGCGGGTTGTCAGCCAGCATCATTAATCCAGGAGCTGAAATGACGGCAAAAAACGAGGGGCGCATTCTGCTGATCCCGGCCATGGCCGCAGTCGCCGCTGCCGTCGCGATTGTGATTCTGCGAGTCTTCGACCCGGCCACTTCCGGCATTTTCCCGCCTTGCCCGTTTCATGCCTTCACCGGCTGGTATTGCCCGGGCTGCGGCTCTCTGCGCGCGTTCCACCAACTGCTCCACGGAAACCTGCGGCAGGCGCTGGCGCTGAATGCGTTCGCCGTGGTGGCCTCGCCATTTCTAGCGTACGGCGCCCTTTCTTACGCGCTCTTTCAGGTCCGCGGCAAATATTTACCGCGACTGTTTCTGCCTGCGTTCTGGATACGCGCGTTATGTGCGGCGATCATCGTGTTCGCGATTCTCAGAAACGTTCCTGTCTATCCGCTCTCATTGCTTGCTCCGCGAGGTTTGAGTGCGGCGCAACAGATGGCTAGTCAGGATCAAACCAAACGCCCGGCCTTGTTTTTCCGGCAGTCTTCGCACACCCCATAAATCTGGAAGGTATGGCGGGTGGTGGCGTAGCGGTGCTTGTTGCCGATTTCTTGCTCCAACCGGTCCACTTCAGGCGAGAAAAATTCCACGGAACTGCCGCATTCGGTGCACACCATATGATGATGGCTGCGCCGGTTGTACTGATGCTCGTAGCGGGCGATTCCGTCGTGAAACGCCACTTCACTGGCCAGGCCACATTCCGCCAATAACTTCAGCGTGCGGTAGACGGTAGTGAATCCGATCCTGGGATCTTCTTTCTGGACCAGCTGGTGAAGTTCGTTGGTTGAGAGATGTGCCCGAGTTTCGAGAAATGTACGGAGAATGGTGTCGCGCTGTGCCGTATGTTTCAGCCCGACGCGCTTGAGATGACGGTGCAGAATGCCTTCCGCCTCGCGCATCATCTCGCGAGAGATGGTCGGCTGATCGTCGATGCGCTTTTGCAACGAGGCCATCGGTAAGCCAATCGCCAATTTCCTCAAAAATGATATCGAGGTTTAGGGGATTGCGCCAATTTGCGTGCGATTCAGGCCTTTCTAACGAACATTTGTCTCGAAGCACACAGAAACCCTAGAATCAAGATTCACCATGGCCACGGTCACTGCCCCTTCGGTCTCGACTCCACGAAAACCAACGAGGATCTGGCGCGTAGTCGTCCTCGTCATCCTGATCATTGTTTTGCTCGCGATCCTGGGCGTGCTCGGCTGGGCGTACTCAGCGGCTCACGCGGCACTGCCGCAGCTCGATGGCAAGCTGCAAGTGTCCGGTCTTTCTGCAGCGGTGACTGTAACCCGCGATGAACAGGGCCTGCCCACCCTCGATGCGGCCAATTTGCACGATCTCTTTTTCACACAAGGCTACGTGACCGCCCAGGACCGCCTTTGGCAAATGGATATCATGCGCCGCTTCGCAGGGGGTGAAATCTCAGAGATTCTCGGCGAGGAAACCATCAAGCACGATCGCGAACAGAGAATTCTGGGTTTGCGGGCGGCGGCGCAGAAAGACTTCGCGACCGCCTCGGAACCCGACCGAACCTATTTCCTCGATTACGCCCGAGGGGTCAATGCTTATATCGAATCGCAACGGGATCATTTGCCCATCGAGTTTCGCATCTTGCGCTATTCGCCGCGTCCCTGGACGCCGGAGGATTCGCTGGTAATTGCGGTGCAGATGGTGAAAGACCTTAACCACTATCATTACCGCGAAGTTTTGGAGCGGGAAAAAATTCTGGCCAAGCTGGGCCCTGAGCTGACTGCGGATCTGTATGTGAATTCTTCCTGGCATGACCGGCCGCCCACGGTGGCGCGGCCCAGCTTGGACCAGAACCACGGAAGCGCAAAAGATGGCGACGACGGAGATGACGACGTCAACGGCGACCCGAACAGCTCGGTCGCGACGCTAATGCCGCCTTTTGGTGAACTCAGCGAGTTCGAGCCTGATTACCGCGCCGTCATCGGTTCCAACAACTGGGTCGTTTCGGGGACGCACACCGTGAGCGGCAAGCCGCTGCTCTCAAACGATATGCACCTCGGCCACCAGATGCCGAACTTGTGGTATGAAGTTCACCTTCGCTCCGGCAACTTTGAGGTCGCTGGCGTTTCGCTTCCGGGCATGCCTTACGTGATCGTCGGCCACAATCGGCATGTGGCCTGGGGTTTCACCAACGTTGGCCCGACCGTAGAAGATGTTTACATCGAGACTTTCAATTCAGGCGGGCAATATCTCACTCCGGAAGGCTGGAAGCAGCCAGAGCATCGCACGGAAGTGATTCACGTCAAGAACAAGCCGGACGTAAAACTCGACGTCGCGCTTACCCGGCACGGTCCTGTGATCACCGAACTGATCCCGGGAGAAACACGGCCGCTCGCCTTGCGCTGGAGTTTATACGACGGCCTGCATGTTCCTTTATTCGATATCGATTCGGCGCAGAACTGGAACGAGTTCCGCGCCGCTTTCTCGAAATTCGACGCGCCCGGGCAAAACGTCGTTTACGCCGACGTGGACGGAAACATTGGCTATCAGGCAACAGGCAAAGTTCCCATTCGCGCATCCGGCGATGGCAGCCTGCCGGAAAATGGCAGCGACAACGCGCACGAATGGGTCAGCTATATTCCATTCGACAAGATGCCCAGCATTCTCAATCCTCCCTCTGGGATCATTGCGACGGCCAATGGCCGCATCACGCCCGACGATTACCCCTATTCGATCAGCACCGGATGGGAAGCTCCGTGGCGAACGTCGCGCATTTACCGCGTGCTCGAGTCGGGCAAGAAATTTTCCGCCGCGGATATGCTCTCTCTGCAAACTGATATCTACTCCGAATACGACCGCTACGTCGCCGACCGTTTGGTTTATGCCGTGGACCATGCGAAGAATGTCTCGCCGCGCACCAAACACGCGGCCGAAATTCTGCGTGGGTGGGATGGTCGCATGTCGCAGGATTCTCCTGCGCCCGTGATCGCTTATCGCTCTCGTCTCGAACTCATGCGGCTGCTGCTCGAGCCGAAACTGGGCGCCGCGCCGACCGGGCCGCGAAAGGAAACCGGCACCCTTAATTGGCGGAGCTACCGCTGGGGCATGAGTTCGGTGTGGCTGGAGAACGTGCTCCTGCATCAGCCTAAGCGCTGGCTACCGGAGAATTACGCGAACTATGACGAACTTCTGGCCGCCGCGGTGGGAAACGTCGTGGGTGCGACCGATGTTCCCAAAGATCTGAATTCCTGGAAATGGGGAAACGAAAACCCGGTCGACATTCAGCACCCGGTCTTGGGCAGAATTCCTTTCCTGAACCGCTGGACCGGCCCCGGACTGCAGCCGCAGTCAGGAAGCACTTTCACGGTTAAGGCAGTTTCACGTACCCATGGGCCGTCGGAGCGGATTACCGACGATCTTTCCAACTTCGATCAGTCCACGATCAATTTGGTCACGGGCCAGGGCGGAAATTTCCTCAGTCCCTACTACATGGATCAATGGAAGGCTTGGTACAGCGGCACCACGTTCATATTTCCCTTCTCCCCCCGGGCCGTGGAACAAACTCGCGCCCATCAACTGGTGCTGCAACCCAAATAGCGGTCCGCAATCGCTGAGTGTCCAAATGGTAACCGAGCTAGTCCACCAGCCTCACATCGAGCGCCTGTCCGGTGATGCTGATCGGATTGCCGAATGAGTCTATCAGCTGCTGGGTTTGCAATTGATCGGTGGAGGTATCGTAGATCTGGAAAGTCCCTCCCTGACACACGTACACCGCAAGGCGGCCGGTAATGGGCGCAATCCCAGTAGCGTCGCCATTCTGCGGCGGCACTACCACCTTCGAGTTCGTGGCGTTGTAAATCGATAAACAACCACGAACCTCGTTGTTCGTATTGTCGGGAGTCTGTGCCGTGATGTTGGTGCAATTTTGCGAACCGATAAAAAGTTGCCCCAGCGCTCCCAGGGCCATGCGATTGTGATAGCCATCGGTGATGAGAGCTGACCCGATAATCGTGCCCGGGTTTGAGTTCACATTGACCACGCTCAATTCTCCGCAACTGGTCGCAATGGTTGCGGGAACGGCGCCGGCGCAGGTGTTGCCGCCGGGCGTGGATGGCGGCTGAGTGCCCGCCACAAACAGGGAGCTTCCGGCAAGCAAGCCAAATGTCGCGGCGGGAACGGGCAGAGTCCATTTAATCGGGGGCGGGTTGAAGGTCATGTCGAGCGCAACAATGCTGGCTGCAGTTCCTCCACATTCCGCTCCGCAGTTCAAGACATAAGCCGACGTGCCATCCGGGCTGAAGACCGCCCACACGGGATGATCAAACGAGGAACTCGTCACGAACGTGCGCGGGTCGTTGTTGGTGCCAATCAGGGCAGGAGAAATCAAAGTCACTGTATCGGGACTGCTGCCGAACGCTACGACCAAATTGCCGTTAGGGCTGAGTACAACCGATTGCGCCCCA
>Ga0335076_10007580_pt1 | contig 10937 bp, 11 predicted proteins | sample Lox_Sample_25_FD_206717 | JGI IMG/M metagenome (GOLD analysis project Ga0335076, IMG submission 206717) | Soil microbial communities from Loxahatchee National Wildlife Refuge, Florida, United States - Lox_Sample_2.5 | ecosystem: Environmental > Terrestrial > Soil > Wetlands | place: USA...
TAATGGCCGTTGTCTGCAGGCTCCAGCTCGAATGCGGGATGGATTTTATCAGGGTTACCGGCAAAACCAGCCCATAATGATATTGGCTGAATCCTGTGGCATTCTGAACCTGTGTTGACCATCTTTCGAAATATGGACTAAGGATCAATACATCTTTTTTGTTTTTGAACTGAAAAGGAAGATTGGTCGATAGATTGAGATAGTTTAGAACAGTGGAATTGTTGCCATGCCCGGCATTGCCCAGGCCGGGGCTGTTTGTATAACGGGCGCTGAAAATATCGATATAAGGCTGGGCATTTACAATCAGGATGGAGGAGAAAACCAATAATCCTGAAGCTACTATTTGGAAAAGATTTTTTTTCATGACGTCGGTTTGATGGGTAAAGCAATGATTTACCTCAAAACTATTTCGGGACTGAGGCTTTTGCTAATTGCTTTCTGCGGTCCTTGCGTTGGCCAAGGTAAAAAATGCTGCCCCGGGTAGCTGTTTTTGAGGTTCATATTGCCAGATGCAAAAAATCATATTACATTTATGAAGAGACGCAGGTTTCGCGAAATCGAGTAACCCCAGTTTGCATATTTTACTAAACTTCATTTCATGGAAAACCCCACTGTGCAGCAGTTATTCTTCCAGCACATCAGGAATAATCTGCCTCCGCATCTTTCCTTCGTGGATGAGATTGCCGAACTGCTGAATATCAGCAACGACAGTGCATACAGGCGGATCAGGGCGGAAAAGCCTATTTCCTTCGAAGAAATTCAAAAACTTTCTGCTCATTACAAAATCTCACTCGACCAGTTTCTTCACCTAAAAAGCGATTCCTTCATTTTTTCAGGGAAACTGATCGAAAATGAAGATTCTTATTATGGTATTTACCTGAAAAACTTATTGGAGAATCTTGTTTTTTTGAATGGATTTGATTACAGGCATTTATTTTTTCTTTTAAAAGATGTTCACTGGATGTATTTTTTCCAGATACCCGAATTGTCATCTTTTAAAATTTTCTTATGGATGAAGTCAATCCTCCATCAGGAGGGGCTAAAGGGTATAAGATTTACGCTTGAAAAGGAATATTATCCCGAATATTTGGAACTGGGAAGGAAAATCTTTCAGCAATACAATAAGATTCCAGCAACGGAAATCTGGAACCTTGAAGCAATTAGTGTTACCATTCAGCAAATTGAATATTATAGAGAGTCCAATATTTTTGAATCGGTAAACGATGTAATCATTCTCTATGATAAATTGGAAGCGATGATCAATCATATCGAAAAACAAGCCGAATTGGGAAAGAAATTTGGAATCGGCGAGTCTCCTCTTAGTAACTCCCCGGAATTCAATATGTTTTATAACGAATTAGCACTTGGTGACAATACAGTCCTCATTGATCTTGGGAAAATGAAAATCACCTTTTTGAATCATAGTGTGATCAATTACATTTCCACAAGGGACGAAAGATTTTGTAATCAGATGTATGAAAGTCTCATCAACCTCGTTCGGAAATCTACTCAGCTAAGCACAGTCGGAGAAAAAAATCGCAGGAGTTTTTTCAATAAGATAAGGGCCAAGATCCACGAAAAAAGGGACGCACGACATTAGGAGATCCTGCCGGCCCATACTTGTTGCATCAATGCGGATGATTAAAATAAAACTCAATAATTCGCTGCGAAACAGAAGTCTTGCCCGAAGGAATAGTGCCAAACACTTTATCCCACCATATGGTAGAAATACCAAAGCAGCGATCCGGTTGCCTGCAATGATGCACAATATGATACTTCAATAACTGTGGAAATACTTTTTTTACCCATGACTGGTGGAGGAAATAATGCATTTGAAAAAACCAGAAAATGCCCATCCAGAATCCTGCGAGGAAAGTCAGGTAATTGTCCAGCAAAATAGAAAATACAATAAGCAGAGCAGCAATAATCGACATCACCAGGCGCTGCCGGCCGGTAACTTTTATATCAGTCGGGTGTGAATGATGATGCTGATGCCGGCGGATCACAGCGTTCTTTTTATTTGACGTCTTTGAATGGCTCCAGAAACGGTGTGAAATATATTCGATGAAAGTCCAGCTGAACCAACCGGATATGAAAAGAAAAATATGGAATGGACTTCTGAAATTAGTTTTTAGCTGGGTGACCCAGTACATCAATGGTAGTAGGATGATAAAAAAAACAAGAAAGCATTGCAACTGGGATAATCTTTCGGTTTGCTTTTGTTGAATGGATATCTGTCCCATAAGATTTTTTTATAGGTTAACTCGCATTATGTCCTTCAAAATAAAAATGGCGGATGCGGGCGGAGATATGTGCCTGTTGCGGAGGTTTTGTAGCGAATATTTTATCCCACCAGGTTACAGTAACGCCATGGCAGTAGTCAGGATATTTGCAGTGATGATAAATATGATATTCGATCAGCTCCTTAAAAATTTGTTGGCTCCACGTCTTGTGCAGCACGTAATGAATTAAACAGAAACCTGCAAATCCTGTATAAAAACCTGCAAACAGGGTAAAATAATTTTTCAGCAGTATCGAAACGTAAATAAAAAAGATTATCAGTGCCAGCATCAGTGCCCGGTGCACCGGTCTTACTTTCCTGTCTTCGGGATGTTGATGATGGTGTAAGTGTTTTCGTGATGCCATATAGTATAGCGCATTGCCTTTGCCATGCATCCAGAAACGATGGGCAATATATTCGACAAAAGTCCAGGACAACCAGCCAGAAGTAAAAAGGAGAATATGAAATAAAACATAATTTATTTTTTCCAACCGGCTGATCCCAAATAAAACGGGGATTGCCATTGCAAGAAAAAGGGAAATGCATTTCTTCTGGGAGTATGATTTTCGTTTTACTATTTTAAGGGCAGTTGTGGGAGTCATATGATTAAATTTTAAATAATGAATATCAGGCAACACGGCCGCTGACAGGTTTTTGCAGGAACCGGATATAATGATCATCCACTTTTAATTTTTTCATGCTTTGGCTGGTAATGATCGTCTTGATGAACCGGGGCAGAATTTTGTCAAACAACATGAAAATTTTATTGATCGAACCGGGGATAATGATTTCTTTTCCTTTCAGCAGACCACTGATGGCAATCGGCGCTACATCTTCAGGATTCAGGATTGATATCTTCGACATCCAGTTGCCGGTTCTATTGAGCAGGGTGACGGCAAGATTTGTATTGATGCCTCCCGGGCAGAGTACACTGACATGGATTCCATCCCGCTTCACTTCTTTGCGAAGACTCCTGCTAAAGGAAAGGATATAGGATTTGGTTCCGCCGTAAACCTGCTTTCTCGGAAGAGAAAAGAAAGAAGCCATGCTTCCTACATTGAGAATATAAGAAGGTGTATTGCGTTCCAGGTTATCCAGGAAAAGTCTTGTGATAAGCGTAGTGGCCAGCACATTTAATTTGATTTGTTTTTCGAACAGTTCAGGGCTCCCTTCACCGAATAATGTAGTGCTCCCCATTCCTGCATTGTTGATAAGCATCCGCAGACGCAGTTGCCGGTTTTGCACTTCTTGAAAAATCTCACGATAGCTGTTTGAATCGATAAGGTCTTTTTCAAATACAATAACAGAAATATTAAAATTCCGGCGAAGAAAACACGCGAGTTCCTGCAAACCACTGTTCGGCAGGGCAACTAGAATCAGGTTCATATTTCGTTTGGCGCATTCCACTGCTAAAGCTTTACCGAGCCCTTCGCTGGAACCCGTGATCAGGCTATAAATTTTGTCTGGCATATCATTGATGTTTTAAGTATTCAATGGTTTGATGAAGCGCTTCGTCCAAAGGAGTAATCCTGTATCCCAATTCCCGGATTGCCTTTTCACTCGAGAAGCAATAATTCTTGAAAAGATGATCTACAGACTTACATGAGAACAATGGAGGCCGACCGGAAATTTTTTGGCCCAGTAATTGACAGATCGCCCAGCCTTTTATAAAATTTTTTCTCGTTTCGATAATTAATCCTTTGCAGGAAGAAACTTTTTGAATACGTGTAAAGAATTCTTTATTCGAAATATTGATCCCGCCCAGAATATATTTTTCTCCTGTTTTGCCTTTTTCCATGGCGAGCATATGCCCATTCACCACGTCTTCAATAAATGCGAAACAACTTTTGTATCTGTTGGGATAGGGGGTGATGGCAATTCCTTTTTTGAGAAATTTATTAATGACGGCGTTCGCAGTAAGTGCATGTGAAACTATCCCGGGTCCGTACACTTTTGAAGGTGACACCACGATAATATCCATTCCTTTTTGGGCATATTGAAAAGCAATGTCTTCCCCCATCTTCTTTGACAGTTCATAATCCAGTTCATATCCAATGATTCTCGGATCATTTTCAGTCATGGGTTCTCCAAGGCCCGGTCCAATCACTCCGCAGGTGCTTGTAAAAACAAATCTCGAAACACCTGATCTTGCTGCAGCATCCAAAACATTTACCGTTCCTTCTACGTTGGGCTTAAAAAGATCGTCAGGATATTTAGACCAGAATTTGATGGATGCCGCAGTATGAAAAACCTGTTCGCAACCTTTCATCGCATGCGTGATGGAAGGGGCATCCATAATGTCCCCTCGATGTAAACGAATGTTGGGGTGATGAGGGACATTGCCCGATTCCGGGTTGCGGACAAGGGCATGCACTTCATCTCCTCTCTCTGCAAGTTTCATAGTCAGTGAATGTCCAATAAAACCCGTAGCTCCGGTAATGAATATTTTCATGGCTTAATGATTTTGGGTGATAGAATTCGATGATGCAGTAAATAAATTTCATGCACAAGTGCCAGGATCAGGTGCAGTATGATCGCTGGCAGTATAGATTGCCACCAGAGAGTAATGCTGCAGAGAATAATCCCAAATGGAAAACAGGCCAGCATTTCCATGCGGTTACCAAAAGCATGCAGAAGAGTATATAAAATGAGGTTGATCACAATGGCGAAGCCTATGCCACAGCCATCTACACACGTAAACAACAAGAGTCCTCTGAAAAAACATTCATACACGATGAGGAATGAAGTGCGAATGAACAAATAGCCGGCTGCTGCCGGGAGACCGGGATGGGACCGGTCTTTCTCCGGTAATTGACCGGCCCTGTTTTTTCTAAAAGCGGTGGTTATGGAAATGAGGCAGGTAACCGGTATGAGAAGAGAACCGGTCATTCCCTGTACCGGTATGCCCGAAGCCGGCCGGGCAAATAAATGCAGCCATTCGGAGGGATAAATAATCAGCGGTAAACCGAGCAGGATAATCCCGGAAATATTTTTCATATTAATCCCGGTCAGAGAATTGATCAATCCGGAATTGTTGCTTAATGCGATGACTCCCTTCTTCCACGCAATGAAACTGGTCAACAAAAAGAGCAGGTAACTAAACGACAGGACGGGCCATAGGTTTGAAATCAGGATCATAGCGCTTATTTTGATTGGTTTAGTCTGAATTGAACGTTGTACAAAGGCTGGTTTACTTCCACATAACTGCAAATACCATTCGCATAACTATAGTAGTTAGAATGACCATTGGGGAAAATCACCTGGTACTTGTTATAGCTAACTTTTTTGACCTCAACATATTGCTGAAAATTATCCGAATACACCCTGCTGACATTGACAGGCTCCTGGTAGTAAAGCGACAAAATAGAATTGCGGATCGGGTAGGCAGGGGGGTTAGAAACATTAGTCTTCCCGTTTAAAGTATAAGACAAACCTGTCGACTGTAACTGGACATTGATCTTTTCATCCCCATTTACATGACGACAAAGAGATGAATACACCAGGATTCCGTTCCGGAAAACTGCTTCTTCAACCGATTTAACGATAATCCGGATGAAGAAACGGATTCTGACTTCCGATTCAATTTTAATATGAACATTCTGCCCATCTGTTTTTTGATAGAGTGTCACAGCGCCTTTAACCTCTCCATCATGTAACACATCATAATGAAAAGTTTGTTCCTGTGCCCGTAATCCGGCGGATAAACAAACTATCGCCAGGATGAATGGCAGGCTTTTATTAATAAGTGCACGGTTTTTTTGTACTCTTTTATGGTATAGTTCCGCTGCAGCTCTCAGCCGGCGGAAATTTTTTATCAGGCAGATAATAAGTAGAGGAATCATACAACAGTTTTTTGGAGGTTTAGAATAACTGTTGCTAAATTATTTTTGCCCCGGGCCTATTCCTAATTGGTTTTCCGTGGTGCTCTCAGAAAAAAAGGAAAGTTTGCAAGTTTTAGGATGTTTTTATAAAAGCAGGATGTTGCTTATTGCAAAAAATCATATTACATTTATAAAAGACCTCAATTTTTCCCAAACCTGTCCTTCCCAATTTGCATTATTTACTAAAACTGACTGATCATGGAACAAACTGGTGCACAGCAGGTTTTTTTCCAGCATATAAGAAATACCCTGCCCCCGCACATTTCATTAGTGGATGAAATTGCGGAACTCCTGAATATCAGTACTGACAGCGCTTACCGGAGGATCAGGGGGGAAAAATTAATTTCTTTCGATGAGATCAGAACGCTTTGTTCACACTTCAAAATTTCCCTGGACCAGTTGTTCTACCTGAATAGTGAATCCATTATTTTCAGTGGCGGCTTGACGAATAATAAGAATTATGGATTTGATATTTATTTACAAAACATATTAGACCACTTAATAAATATAAATTCATTTGAACGGAGAGAGTTAATCAGCCTGAATAAGGATATCATCTTCCACGACTTCAATTTTCATGATCTCACTTCTTTCAGGTTGTTTTTCTGGATGAAGACCGTGTTGCAATACCCTTTGTTTGGAAAGGCTTTATTTGACTCAGATGATTTCACGGAGTCATTACATCAAACCGTGAAGAAGATCATGACAGAATATAACAAAATTCCATCCCAGGAAATATGGAATATGGAAAACATTCAAAGCATAATCTATCAGATTGAATATTATAAGGAAACAAAAGTATTCGCTTCAGCTCAGGATATTTTGAATTTGTATGAATGCCTTTTGAAAACTGTTGACCATATTGAGAGGCAGGCTGAAGCAGGATATAAATTCCAGCCCGGAGGAAAACCACTGCAGACCAATGCAACCTATAAATTATATGTCAATGAATTTATTTTGGGTGATAATACCATTGTGGCTGTTCTCAACGATCTGAAAGTGGTGTATATCCCTCATACAGTATTGAACTATTTGCACACAAAAGACACTGCTTTTGCAGAATATACCTATCAGCATTTTCAGAATATTATCAGGAAATCAACCCTGATCAGCGACGTGGGTGAAAAAGAAAGAAGCCGGTTCTTTAATACGATGAGAGAAAAAATAGACGACCACAGGAAATCAGCCCTGCAGTATAATGTGGATTAAACCGCATAATTGCGTTAGTTTCGCGGCATGGGTGATCAGAATAAAATTAATTCTTCACAACGGATACATTTGGTGGAGTGCCCGAGGGATGCGATGCAGGGATGGAAAAACTTTATTCCAACAAATAAAAAGATCGAATACCTTAATGCTTTATTGAAGGTAGGATTTGACACCCTCGATTTTGGCAGTTTCGTATCTGCAAAAGCCATTCCCCAGATGGCCGATACCCGTGAAGTAATCAGCCGGATCAGGATACCAGACACCCGTACAAAATTATTGGCCATTGTAGCCAATCCACGCGGGGCAGCAGACGCAGCTTCGTTTGACCTGATCAGTTATATCGGTTTCCCTTTTTCGGTTTCTGAAACATTTCAGCAACGCAATACCAACAGTAGTATTGAAGAATCCCTGGAACGTGTTGAAGCGATACATTCCATTTGTGATAAAAAGCGGAAAGAACTGGTTATTTATATTTCGATGGCTTTCGGAAACCCTTACGGCGATCCCTATACGGAGAATCTCGTTTTTGGCTGGGTGAACCAATTGGCTAAAATGGGAATAAAAATTATTTCGTTGGCAGATACAGTCGGTCTGGCCACGCCGGAACAGGTATTTACTATGACTGAATATCTGATCAAAAAATTACCTGATCATGAAATCGGCGTCCACCTGCATTCCAGGCCGGTTAACCGGAAGGCCAAAATAGATGCTGCGCTAAAAGCCGGTTGTCTCAGGTTCGACGGTGCATTGAAGGGAATCGGAGGTTGCCCGATGGCGAATGATGAACTGGTGGGTAATATGGATACCGAACTCATGGTTGATTATTTCCGGGAACTGGGTTTACTCCATCCATTAAATGATGAAGCGCTGAAAGAAAGTATCCGGATTGCCGTAGAAATTTTTGCTTGAAAGATTGAAATCGAAAATGAATAAAAATATTGACCCTATAGGCATATCGGATTACAGGTAGACATAGCTATGTGGTACTATGTGCCTATGACTCTATCCCGCATATTGCAGGACAAGTTCTGGTAAAAAAATAAGACAATCGCTAATTTTTTAGTTATGGACTTCATGTTAGATATTAATATTCCTTCGCCCGCAAAAAAAATAAATTACAGGGATCCGTTGATGCTGATTGGGTCCTGTTTTACAGAGCATATTGGCGGCAGTTTAGCGGAACTGAAGTTTGATGTATTGCAGAACCCCAATGGTATTTTGTTTGATCCCTTCAGCGTTTCGTGCAACCTCGTCTCCTATATCCGGCATCAAAAATATACCCCGGATGATCTTTTTTTTCTGAACGAACTCTGGTGCAGCTGGCGACACCACAGTATTTTTTCAAATATGGATAAAGGCGAATGTTTGCGCAAAATCAATTTGGCACAAGATCAGGCATATTTATTTTTAAAAAAGGCAAAATGGTTAATCATTACACTGGGCAGCTCTTTTTCCTATCGGCTGAATGACGAAGCGCCTTCTTTTGTAAGGGGGATGATAGGAAATGAAGTTGCCAATTGTCACCGTGCGCCTGCACAGTGGTTTAATAAGCACCTGATGACCATTGATGAGATCAATGCAGCGCTAGACAACTGCCTTCACCAGTTATTCCGGTTTAATCCGGCTATCCGGGTTATTTTTACGGTTAGCCCTGTCCGTCATATCCGGGACGGGGTAACTGAAAATAACCGCAGCAAGGCCAGACTGATTGAAGTCGTACACCACCTGGCAGGTAAGTTTGACAAGATTTATTATTTCCCCGCATATGAATTGGTCATTGACGTATTGCGCGACTATCGTTTTTTTGACATTGATATGGTTCACCCCAATTACCAGGCTACGGAATTTGTGCTTGAAAAATTTGAGGAGCATTATATCGATGAAGAATCCCTGTCTATTATCCAGGACATAAAAAAGATTATGATCGCAAGAAAACATCGGGCCTTTCAGCCTGATACCGATGCGCACAAAAGGTTTCTTCAGAGTCAATCTGAAAAAACAAAGGAATTGAAGGCGAAATATCCTTTCCTCCGGCTGGATGAAGAGTTGAATTATTTTTCATCGAAAAGTTGAGATGGTTGGTTTATTCCTGTTTAACCCAGGCAATGATTCGCAGCGGACCACCGCTGCCGTTTTTAATTTTCATAGGAAGAGCGATAATATAAATTCCTTTCGCGGGAAGACTGTCGAGTTTTGCGAGATTTTCAAAAGCCGGCGTATTTGCTTCACACAATATCTGGTGAGACTTAAAATCTTTCGACTGTCCATAGTCGATACTTGGCGTGTCCAGTCCTACTGCTTTTATTTTTCGTTCTTTGACCAGCCATTCTGCTGCAGCAGGATCAAGCCCAGGGAAATGCAGTTTGGGAATAGCCTGGGCTCCTTTCTCATCGGTTCCGAAATAATTTTTTGCATCAGGATAAAATTTTCCATACCCTGTACGTAGCAACACGATACTGTGTTCAGGGATCTTACCATGTTCAGCTTCCCAATCCGTAATATCTTTTATCGAAACAAGATAATCCCTGTTTGTTAAAGCTTTGGATGATATGTCAATAACTACAGCATCTCCGATAAGACTGGTTAAAGGAACCTGGTCAATGGACGGATGACCTTTGGCAAAATGCTTGGGCGCATCGAGATGCGTTCCCCCGTGTTCAGGAGCGCTGAATGCATAAGTGGAATAATAGAAACCCGCGGGAGTAATTCCTTCGGCAATAGTATCCAGTTTGAAGGAGGTTGGGTTGTTTGGCCAGTATAAAGTAGCCGGAGAAAAATCGTAACTGAGGTCAATCCATTTTCCATTGGATGAAAATGGTTGGCTGTTTTCCTGTTGCCTGCAGGAATATAATATGAATAAGGTGAGAAGGCCTGAAAATATTTTTCTCATATGCGGTATTTAATACTTCTAATTTAATTATTTCTCAGGATTCTCTATGGAGAGGGGATTGTAATATCACAAGCTAAAAGAATATTTGTCCCGTATATGGTCTTCCAGTTTTTCCAATAAAATCAATTGATTCAATGCACGGTTTAAATTCTGCTCGGGGTAATTTGTTTTGTAATACACATCTCCATTCAGAAAATCAGTAAGGAAACGAATGGACTGCATGTAAATCATAATCAACCCCGGGCAATGAATATTTTTTCGCTCTTCTTTTGTAAAAATATCTCCGATCCCTTCCAGGTAACCATTCAAAACAGACTCATAATAGTAGGGATTGATATTGATTTCTTCCCAGCGAGTGCTGTTCTCGTCAACTGTGCATGACATGGAGCGGATCATATCTCCAAGGTCTGAAATGAATTTGCCGGGCATCAACGTGTCAAGGTCAACCGGGCAGATTACCTGGTGACTTTTCTGATTAAAAAGAATATTGCTGATCTTGCAATCGTGATGCATGACGCGCTCGGGATAGGCTGCATGGGAACGGATGGACTCATACCAGTCAGCCCATTTCTTCCGGTTTCTCAATTCTGAAATTACGTGCGTAGATTTCAATAACCTTACAGAAGGTGCATCCTGGATTGCTTTTTCGAATTGCGCATACCGGAAAGCAAGATCA
>Ga0335076_10007581_pt1 | contig 10932 bp, 6 predicted proteins | sample Lox_Sample_25_FD_206717 | JGI IMG/M metagenome (GOLD analysis project Ga0335076, IMG submission 206717) | Soil microbial communities from Loxahatchee National Wildlife Refuge, Florida, United States - Lox_Sample_2.5 | ecosystem: Environmental > Terrestrial > Soil > Wetlands | place: USA: Florida...
GAGCGCATTCTTTCTGAGTGCGCGCAGTACCTGTGGTCCACCAAGTTTGGGCAGCAGCATATCCAGCAGCACGAGATCGAATGGGGTTTCACCGGCCATCCGGAGCGCTTCCTCTCCATCCGCCGCTGTGAGCACGGCGTATCCAGCCCTCGTCAAGGCGCGTTCATTCATCAGCCGCAGAAACCTGCTGTCTTCCACCAGAAGTATGGTCCTCATACGCATCCCTCAGAACGAAACTGCCTCTTGCAATCGCATCCCGCCTGGCCTCGTGCCAGTCGGCTTCCGGATAGTCGTAGCACTCGATGGCACCAAGCGGTAGTTACCCGTTATTACGAAGTTCTATTACGGTCTTGCGATTGTGCACATTTCAGCGTGGCAGTACTCTTCAAACATGAAATTGATCTTCACATCATTCGAACCGGCTGCCATCGATCTTAAGAACGTCGCTTTGCCGACGAGGCTTCCGGAAAGGAACTTAATACCTATGAAATCCCTGCTCGCGTGCACGATTGCAGCCCTCGCACTTGTACCGGCCTCATGGGCTGGAGAACTTCCTTCAGCCCCCAGCAGCGTGATCCGTAGCAATAACGCCGCGATCCAGGTTCTGGCCCCGGCCTCAACAGCGAAGCATGCCGAGATTAAAGCGCCAGAGACCAAAATCGTCGATAACAAATTTCTGAGCCTCGCTGTGATCTCGACCGGCAGCACTTTTGCCGATTCTTATACGACCCTGTTCGCCCGGCAGAACTGGCTCGCCGGAAAGAAAGGCGTCTGCAACGTCGAAGTCCAGTCCGCCTACCTTTATGGAACGCATCCCACCGTCGGCCGGGCCTACGCGGTAGCTTCCGTGAAGAGCATCGGCTCCATTGCCGCCTCTTACTATCTGCGCAAGCACCACAGCAAACTCTGGAGCCTGCCCCTGGTCGCAAACTCGATCATGAGCCTGCAGGGAACGACTCAGAACATGATCACCTGCAACTAGCTGACTGCGCCGGAGGTCGCAATTGCGACCTCCTATTGAACCGTGAGGGTCAGCTCCATTGAGTGATGTAGCGTTCCCGCTGCTGCTGTGACCGTAACGTTGTAAGTTCCCGGAGGCGTACCGGATCCACCACGAGAAATTCCTGTACCGCCGGCGCATCCTGGCAAGAACAATAGAGCTGAAACAAGCAGTGCGCAGGCCACCATTCCCAGATTTTTCTTCCGGCACTTCCTGGTCGTGATCAGCATTCCGAGAAGACCGAAACCAGGAACTTGCATCCACGCCAAATAAGTGGGTAACTGTCGATTCGGGGAGACGGGTATCAACGCCGCGGAAGAAGACGTCGTAACTACCGACAGGTTAACGGTTGCAGGATTCGAGCCGGGTGTCACCGCGACCGGCACAAGATTGCAGGTGGAGAATTGCGGCGCTCCCGAACAAGTCACCGTAATGTTGCTCGAGAACGTTCCGCCTACCGGAGTCAGGGTCAAGGTGTAGGAGGCGGTTCCACCGGCGTTCACTGTGGCGGATGATGAAGAACTGGTTAGCGAAAAATCGACTCCGCTGCCGGCTAGCGGCAGGCTCTGTGGGCTTCCAGCCGCACTGTCAGTGATTGTGAGTGCTCCCGTACGGCTGCCAGAGGCCGTCGGGGTAAAAGTCAGGTTGAATGTGCAACTGGCCGCCGCGCCGAGAGTGCTGCCGCAATTATTGGTCTGCGAAAAGTCTCCGCTGACCTGCATGTTGGTGATGTTCAGTGTTGTGTCGCCTTGATTCGTCAGAGTCACGGTCTGGGCTGTGCTCGAGCTTCCGACCGGCATGCCAGGGAACGTCACCGAGCTGGCGCTGAAGTGCGCAACCGCCCCTACGCCAGTTCCAGTCAGAGTGACGATGTGGGGAGAGCCGGCCGTATCGTCGGTGATGCTGAGCGATCCAGTCCTGGAGCCTGCCGTGGTTGGCGTGAAGGTTATAGAAAACTGACATGAGCCGGCCGCTGGCACGCTGGTTCCGCAGTTGCCTGTCTCCGCGAAGTCTCCGCTCATCTGGCTGGTCGCGATTGTCAACGACGTGCTTCCCATGTTGCGAAGCAGTACCTGCTGTGACGTGCTTGTGGTCCCAATCTGCAACGATGAATATTCCAGGGCGGAAGGAGTTAGTGAAACCGCTGGCGCGGAGACGTTTGCCAACTTCATCACAAACCCGTCTGTATTGCCGCCAAGAACCAACTGCGCAGCACCTTGCGTGGTCGGAAGATCGACCGAATCCGTTGTGCCGGTGATGTAGATGTTGCGGTCTGCGTCGAGCGCCATTCCGGAGGCGTATTCATCAAGGCTTCCTCCAAGGTAGGTCGAAAACAATTCGGAAGCGCCTGTCGGGTCGAGCTCGGCGAGAAGGATGTCATTCCCTCCCGCAAATTGTTCGACCCCCGATGAAACTGAGAACAAATTGCTTGACGTGCTGCCCACCACGTAGGCGTTGTTGTTGGAGTCAACCGCGATAGCGGCCGGGGTTGCGTAGTTGTTGGGCCCCAAGAAAGTTGAATACACAAGCGTGGCCGCTGTTGCATCGAACTTGGTCACAAATGCATAGCTGCAAGCGATCCCCTGGGCTCCTGGATCGCAGATTGTGGTGGAAGTAACCGGAAAGGTGCCGTCGCTGTAAGCCGTGCCGGCTACATAGGCAGAACCTGCACCATCGACTGCGACCGCGTTCAGGTTCGTGAGCAATCCGCTGGCTTCGTAGAAATAGCTGGAATAGTCAAGCGATCCCGAACCATCGAATTTACTGACGAATCCGACAGACGCGTTAAACTGCGTCGAGTTTGAGGTCAGGTACGCACCTGACGTCGTGGGAAAGTTGTAGGTATTGGTGTTTCCGATGACGTAAGCATTGCCGCTCGCGTCGAGCGTAATTGCCTGAACCGTGCTAAACGGGGAACCCCAGCAGGGGGTGCCGCCGCAATCGTAGGCAACGTTCGAGTTTCCCGCGAAATAGGTCGAGTACAGCAGGGATGATCCATCGGGCGAGAATTTCGTCAAGAATCCGTAGTTCCCGTAGAACCCGCCCTGATTCGAAGAGATCGTCGACTGGTAAGCATTCATCGTCGGAAAGTTGCTGGAAGACGTGTTACCCGCGACGAAGAAATCGGACGCCCCGTCGACCGCAATCGTGGACGGATTGTCCGATCCGTTTCCTCCGAGGTAAGTCGAATACAACAGCGATGAACCATTCGCCGAAATCCTGGACACGAATCCATTGAAGGATCCAGGATAGTTCGGGTTATAGGCATTCACGGTGGGAAAGTCGCTCGATGCCGTGCTACCCGTTACGTAGACTTCATTGGAACTGTTGAGAGCGATCGCGGTACCGTAGTCTTGGCCATTGCCGCCGATGTAGTCGGCGTAGACGAGGTTCGATCCCGCAGCGTCGAACTTGGCGACGAAAACGTGGTCGCTTCCAGAGGGCAAAGAGCCCAGAGTAGCTAGAGGGAAATCTGCTGAATCGGTGTAGCCGCTCAGGTAGACGCAGCCATTATTGTCCACAGCAATTCCGGTGGGCTGGTCCGTGCCGCTTCCGCCGATATATGTGGAGTAAGCCAGCGCCGGATCGATCACGAGCGCCTTACCAGCATCGTAGCCTTTTACCTGAAACCCGACGCGCGACGCGCCCTTCATGAGGTACGTTCCCTGAATCGGCACGCGAGTTCCAGACAACTCCTGGTAAATCGCCGGAGCCTGGAAGCGTAGTTCGCCACTTTTCGTTTTGAAGACCAGATTGCCCCGGTCATCAACCGCGATATTGTTTGCGCCCTCGATATCGAACTGGATCGCGTTGGGATTCGCGCCCGCGGAAACGGCAAAGTCGTACTCCAGTTGGCGATTGTTTCCGTAGTAGATGAGATCGATGCCGGGGTAGATATTCTTGTAGCGAACTCTGCCGTAGGTTGGCACGTTGGTGTGCCACTTGCTCCTGTCGTTACCGATGAAGTAGTTTACCTTCCCCGGCTTCGGATCTTCTCCGATTGCGACGGAGGGATTGCTTCCCACCAGCTTCATCCGTACGACTGCCGGTGCGGCATGAGTGGAAGCCGGGTGCGATTTCCCGGGTGCTGAGGCCTGGCTCGGCCGCAGCGTAAGTACAATGCCGTCAACCGTGAGAAAGGCTGTGTATCCAGTGCTTCGCGAGAGGAAATTGACTTGCGGACCTGTCTGCCCCTGGTTGAGCTCGAAGGTCAGAGGCCGATCATAGCGAAGTTGTTGCCGGACAACTCTCGAAGGCTGCTGGGCAAAACCCGCGGATACTGCGATGGTCAGAGCGGCAAGTGTACGCACAATCTTCGTTGGCATTTGTCATCCTCTCGGAGGCAAAACCGACTGTCCTTGGTTACCGTTGTTCCGCAAACTCTCTGGCTCGCGAACAACATGAAAAAACCGCAAACGACGGCCTTACCGAAGGGTGACAATGCACGGCTATGACCACCTCATCGCTAAAGGAATCAACGCAAACTCAGGCGGAGATTACACCTGGAAGGGACGCAGCAATAACGGATAGGCCGCTTGTGTTCGCAATTCAGAATTTTGTCCGAAAGCCGGACGTCTGGAAGTCGAGCCTCTGAGCCTAGATTACCAAGTGGATAACGTTACTTTCCTGCACTCTTGGGACGGGGAGAAACTTGGCATGAAAGAAAACCGATTCTGATTTGTGTGCTTAGACTTGAACAAGAGGGCGCCGGTTGAGATCGACACTCATGTTGGCCTGGTTACTAAAGCCACCCGCGATGGGCTGCTACCGTGCAACGGGCGTCGCGGCCACGGCGTCAGCTCGCTCCACGCGATTTCTTCCATTGTGCTTGGCATGGTACATGGCCAGATCGGCGCGGCGCACCAACTGTTCCACGTCCGAGGAGGCATCTGCCACAACCACGCCCATGCTGACCGTCACTGAAGTCGGGCCGGATACAGTGGGTATCGCGGTGGCCGCGACGGATTCGCGAATCTGATTGGCTCTGCGCAGGGTGATATCGATGTCACATCCCGGGATGACCATAAGAAACTCTTCCCCGCCATATCGCCCGACGCCGTCGTAGACTCGCAGGCTGCTGGTCAGGCATTCGGCGACCTTTTTCAAGACAGCATCCCCGGAGTCGTGGCCAAGCTTATCATTCACTTTCTTGAAATGGTCGACATCAGCCAGCACAATGCCGATCGGAGTGCGATCGCGCCGGGCGCGCGCCAATTCGCGCGTGAGGAAATTAAGAATCTCGGCACGGTTCCAAACGCCAGTGAGAAAGTCGTGGCAGGCGGCGAACTGCAATGCGTGGTTTGTAGCGATGAGTTTTTCCTGCAGTTCGACAATTCGCTTTCCGACCAGGAGCCTCGCCTTGAGTTCGGGCGGATCGAACGGTTTGGCCAGGAAGTCATCGGCACCGGCCTGCATCGCTTCGAGCATCTCTTGTCTCTTGCTCTTCGCGGTGAGCAGGATGATGTAGGTATACGAACCCTCTTTGGGGCGCTGACGAAGGCGTCGACATATCTCAGTGCCATCGATGTCGGGCAGAACCCAGTCCAGTAGCGCGATTCGAGGGGCTTGCGGGGTATTGAGCAGCTTCCATGCTTCTTTGCCGTCTTTGGCGAGCAAGTACTCAAAGCCCCATTCCTGGAACTCGTCTTCGATCAGCCTGCGATAGATGGCGGAGTCTTCGGCTAGCAAGATCCGGAGTGCTTTGAGTTCGGTGACAGCAGCGCTTCTGCGTTCGGTTGCGGCGGCACGCATATCTAGGTTGGCATCTCTGCCTGCTCGAATTTTGACAACTCAGCTGCCAACCAGCTTTCAAGATACTCAAGATCATCTTCCGGAATGAACGAGAATCGAATTCCGGCCCGCCCTGAACTGTTGGCATTTACGACTTTACCGGTTGCGTGAATCAAGCGATCGGTATTGGGAATCACAAATTGGGCGAGCACTTCGAGGTTAAGCTGAAGTGGCTGAGCGCACTGCAGGGCAGCGCCTCCAATACTCAGGTCACTAATTCTGGCTTCGACCACTCCCATTCCTGCGACTCTTGCCTTGACGCCAATATCAACGGGGACACGCTCGGCTCGACGGCGGTTCTGCAGAATCGTTCCGTAAGCCGCGCGCATGCAGCGCCCGGCATGCTCCAGGTCGGCCGGTTTGTGGATCATGAAGTTCGCGCCGACCAGCAGGGCATGCGTCTCGGCACCTTCACTCACCAGCGCCACAATGGTTGAGCTGCTGTTGGGCGACGATTTTCGCGCGGAACGGACCACCCGCGAGGGATCGTTCTCCTCTGTCCAGTCGACGATAATTGCGTCGAGCCTGCGGTGGGTCACAGCATCGACCGCGGAGCCGAGTTCCTGACAAACCTCGGTTTCGATGGCAAAGCTGCTCAATACCTGGTTCATGACCGCGAGAACCTCGTTGTCATGGCTAAAGAGAAGACCATCGAGTCGAATCGGAGTAGACATACCAGCTCATGTGGTGCAACCGAGATACCAAAGTCTCACAAGGCACTAATCGAGTGGCAAATAGAGCTTGGATGCCATCGCCCGAACGCGGATCAAAACAACAGTGTCTCAAACCAAGACGGATTCCAGTTTTCGGACAATAAGCCCCCTTCCAGGCGTGCGCCGCAAGGGAACCACGTGGCTTATTCCCGGCGTACCTGGCATCGGAAATGCATCCGCCCCAAGGATGGGGTTTTGTTATGGGCGACAGCTGGCTAGAGTCAGGGCCAGCTCCCTCGCGGGCCCGTGTTCTGTAAATGAACAGCTGAGACCGCATGAACCTTCAATCTAGACCAGTGAACCAGCCCGGTATCCTGCCCTCTGTCCGCAAGGTCGAGGGTCGAGAGTGGTGGCTGTGGGGCCTTGCAGTCGCAGTTACCCTCGTCCTGACCATAGCCATTATTGCCCTTACCTTTCCTGGGATTGACTTGCATAGGGAGAAGCTGTACGCCCTTAATCTCCGGGAATGGGCGCGCGGACTCACCGCGCTGGTGCTGATGTTTGATTTGTACACGATCTACCAGCACTTGCAGTTACAACGGATGCGGCGGCAGTTGGTTGAACGCGACCAGCTCTTTCAATTGATTACCGAAAATGCTGCTGACATGATCGCCGTGATTGATAGCGAAGGACGGCGGCTTTACAACAGCCCCGCCTACGAAAAGATTCTTGGCTACAGCGTAGAGGAACTGCGAGCGACTTCGTCCCTGGAACAGATCCATCCGGATGATCGGGTGCGGGTGATGCAGGCTGCTTCGAAGGCTCGGAACAGTGGCCACGGCGAAACCCTGGAATATCGTATTCGGCACAAAGATGGCACCTGGCGGGTGCTGGAGTCGAGGGCGAATGTGATTCGAGGTTCGAGCGGTGAAGTCGAACGTCTGGTAATCGTAAACCGCGACATCACGGAGCGTAAGCGGGCGGAAGCAACTCTCGCTCACCACGCCTTCTACGATGGTCTCACCAATCTCGCGAACCGCACTCTTCTGCTTGACCGCCTGGGTAGAGCGCTGGCCATGTCGCGCCGGCACCAGGATTTCAATTTTGGCATCCTGTGCATCGATATCGACGGCTTCAAAGTCATCAACGACAGCCTCGGACATCTTGCTGGGGACGCGCTGTTAATCCAGATCGCGCGCCGCCTGACAGCAAGCCTGCGCCGTGCCGACACCGTCTCTCGGGCTCCAGAACAGGAACAGGATGATTTGATTTTTGCCGGAACAACCGTGGCCCGGCCGGGAGGCGATGAGTTCGTGGTTTTAGCAGAAGAGCTTCGCGACCCAAGCGACGCCGTGCGCATCGCGGAGCGGATTCAGTCTAAGCTCGCTTCGCCCTTCCATGTCGAAGGCCATGAAATCGTGGTGACCGCCAGTATTGGCATCGCCTATAGCAGCAGCTCCAGCAAAGAAGCAGCAGGGGTTCTGCGCGACGCGGAGATAGCCATGTATCGCGCCAAGAATGCGGGCAAGGCCAGGGCCGAGGTATTCGATCAGGCCATGCATGAGGGCGCGCTCAAACGGCTGCAGCTTGAGTCAGACATGCGGAAGGCTTTGGAGCGCGGAGAATTCCACGTGTACTATCAACCCATTGTTTCGCTGGAGAGTGGCCGCATCGCAGGATTCGAAGCTCTCACGCGCTGGCAGCGGCCCGAGGGTATCGTGAATCCGGGCGACTTTATTTCCGTGGCCGATGAAACTGGAATCATTCTTTCGATCAATCGCCAATTGATCATCGAGGCATGCCGTCAATTGCAAATGTGGCAACGCGCCTTCCCTTCGAACCCTCCACTCTCGCTGAGTTTCAACATCAGCCCGAAGCAGTTCGCCCAGGCGGACCTGCCTGCCCAGATCGGTCAACTGCTGCGTGAAAACGGAATGGACCCTCACTGCGTGGGATTGGAAATCACCGAGACGATTGCGATGGCTGACGCAGACAAGTCGGCGGCCCTGATGGCTGAATTGAAATCTCTCGAGGTTGCCATCGAAATCGATGATTTTGGGACCGGCTATTCCTCGTTGAGCAGGCTGCGAGAATTTTGTGTCGATACCTTGAAGGTCGATCGCGCTTTCATCTCGAAAATTGATACGGACCCCGAAACCTATGAAATCGTCCGCATTATCATGATGCTGGCTCATAGCCTGGGGCTGGAAGTCGTGGCGGAAGGAGTGGAATCAGAAACCCAGGTCGCTCTGTTGCGCCAACTGGGTTGTGAGTTTGCGCAAGGCTACCTTTTCGCCAGGCCTTCCGACGTCGAGACCGTCTCCAAACTTCTTGCCCAAGGCAGCCGATTCGCGGTGGAGAGTCGAAGCAAAGCCGCGTCGATCTCGGCGTGAACCACACAGCAACAAGACCGTTAACGTCCTGGGTAACCGTGCGAGAGTCGGCTTCCTGCACGCACTTGCGCCTTGTTCGGTTTTCGTAACAGGAAGCCCGATCCCCGAGGGACGTGCCTTGGCCCCATGTTCTAATGCTCACGGACTTTAAATCGAACTCCGACGTACGTCCCTTTTCTGAGCGCATTGCGGCCGAGCACGAAGGAATCGAACGGAACATGGGCGACCACTGGAGCACAAGTCTTCCTATCCAGCCCGCCGGGCAGTGATGTTTCGCTTGACTACAATACTCACTTCTGCGATAACCCGGATAAGAGGAGTTATTACTGCCGTCCAATTTCGGGCAGACCTCTTTATGAAGAAATTTTGGACGAAAGCAAGTCATTTCGATCCGAAACTGCGTCGCCAGTTGCCGCAGCTACGGACGTTGAGTTTGGCGGCCAGCCTCTCGGAAATCGATCATCCCTGGAAATCCTCTCGCGCAGCCTGGGATACGCCTCTGCCCCGAGGACAAGTGATCGCAGGGATCTAACCACTTGGTGTCATGGGAGCGTGGCATGAAAACACCATACGTGGTTACGTTGCTGGTAATTGACGACGATTCTCAGACCTTGGATCTCGTCTCGGACGCACTACGCCAGGACGGACTCCAGATACTTACAAGCGATAATCCTGAGGCGGGCTTCGCAAAATTTATCGAGGTCCGACCGAAGATCGTGCTACTGGACCTGGTGATGCCAGGGATCAGCGGAATGTCGCTTCTCGAGCGCATGCTTGCCATCGATCCCGGGCTCGACGTCATCCTCATTACCGGCCATTACTCGGCGGAATCGGCGGTGGAGGCAATCCAGAAAGGCGCGTGCGATTACATGACAAAACCTCTCGATTTGGAGAGGCTTCGGAATCGCATTGCAGCTCTCCTGGCGGACGCCGAGCAACGGAGGAAGACCCTCCAACTGGATCAGGAATTGATCGACGCTTACCGGTTCGAAGGCATCGTGGGGCGCAGCCCGCTCATGCTGGAAGTGTTCGCCAAGGTCCGCCGCATCGCCCCACATTTCAGAACTGTCCTGGTGACCGGCGCCACGGGGACGGGAAAAGAATTGGTCGCGCAGGCGTTGCACCGCCTCAATCCGTCGGCCAAGGGAAAGTTCGTCGTCTGCAACTGCTCGGCGCTCGTCGACACGCTCATGGAAAGTGAATTGTTCGGCCATGTGCGCGGTGCATTTACCGGTGCGATCCAGGACAAAACCGGTCTATTCGAGCATGCGGATGGCGGCACGATTTTCCTGGATGAAATTGGCGAACTGTCTCCGGCCGCGCAGGCGAAGTTGTTGCGCGTGTTGCAAAATCGGCAGGTTCAACGGGTCGGGTCTGTCATTCCCCGTGACATTAATGTTCGGGTTATTGCGGCCACACACCGCAACCTGAAGGCGATGGTCCGCGAAGGCCGATTCCGCGAAGATCTCTATTACCGTTTGGCCGTCATCGAACTCGTCCTGCCGAGCCTGGCAAGCCGGCGTGAAGACATCCCGCTGTTGATCCGCCACTTCGTGGAAAAGGCTGCCGCCGAATACGGCAAGCCAATCTCCGGGCTCACTCGCAGAGCGCAAATGCGGATGGCGGCTTACCCCTGGCCAGGAAATGTGCGGGAACTGGAAAACGTGATTGGCAATGCCTGCATGATGGTGGAAGGCACGCTGATCGACATCGAAGACTTGCCCGAGCGATTCCGGAAGCCACTCAGCGAAGAGGATGCGACCGACGAAACACTACTATCGCTGGAGGAAGTACAAAAGCGTCACGTGCTGCGCGTCCTTGAGGGGGTTGGTGGCAACAAAGCGCGAGCCGCCGAGGTACTCGGGATCGGCCGTGGGACCATCTACCAACTGCTTTCCCGGATGAAACTCGAAGGGGAACCTGAAGACGAGACCGCCTGAGGCTCCCTTCTCCTTAGCCGGGCGAAAAAAACGTTTCGACCTAGTCCTCGAAGCTCCTGGCGCCACCCTTCATGCGGTTCTTCACCAGGTTTGTCCACACAAACTTGATCACGCGGGCATCGTTGTAGCAGTACGCCAGGTTGTGGTTGAGGGTT
>Ga0335076_10007582_pt1 | contig 10932 bp, 14 predicted proteins | sample Lox_Sample_25_FD_206717 | JGI IMG/M metagenome (GOLD analysis project Ga0335076, IMG submission 206717) | Soil microbial communities from Loxahatchee National Wildlife Refuge, Florida, United States - Lox_Sample_2.5 | ecosystem: Environmental > Terrestrial > Soil > Wetlands | place: USA...
TCCGCGAAAAATCCCTTCCTCCAACTCCACGATCCCGCGGTGTCTCCCTCAGTCTATCCCGTCGTGGTTGGTCGTCAGACGAATTCTATCCTCCTCAACAAAACGGGAGTAATCGAGCCAGCATGAATTACGCCGATTCCCTCCGCTCAAGTCTCAATCCCGACTCGACAAGCTTCCGAACAGTTGATCACCCTTCCTCGCGTCCAGCAAGTTGGAATCCTCGAGCCGTGGATTCATGGGATATCAATGAATTGAATTTTGACAAGGCAATTTTGGGGACGAGTTTAGCGCGGGACCACCGCCTTCAAGCGCGGAATGGACGGGGATCGGGAGATGATTCGATGGATGATGGGCTTTCATTTGAATCCATTTTCAATGGACTCAAGGTTTCTGATACGATCGCCTCGAATCGAAGTTCGTCGACGTCTATGTATAATCGGAATTATACTTGGAACAACGGGAATGAATTTGCAGACGCAAATCGGACATCCACCACTACCACTTCTCATCAAGGTAAAAGCGAACAAGCGGCTGCTGAAGCACAACGACATCGAAATGTCATGAATAGAATCGTCAATGAACGCGGATTGAATCCAACGCAATTCGACATCTCCCCGAAATACGCCCGTTATTTCGTCATCAAATCATATAACGTATTCACCACCCTGCCAATGGGCCGTACTGATCGAGTAGGAGGACGATGTACATAAAAGTTTGAAGTTTAATATTTGGGCGAGTACCGAAATTGGAAATAGACGACTCGATAAAGCTTACCGCGAATCTCACAGAGCAGGACCAATCTACCTCTTCTTCAGCGTCAACGCGAGGTCCCCTCCTCGTTTCCCTTTTCGTACTGATTGTAGTGGTCAATTCTGTGGGATGGCACGGATGATGAGTCCTGTAGATTATACGACATCCAGTTCCGTTTGGACCCAAACCGATAAATGGAAGGGCCGAATGGACGTTCGCTGGATCTTTGTCAAGGATATTCCCAATTCCCATCTCCGTCATATCCGGGTATGGAATAACGAGAATAAACCTGTTACGAACTCACGCGATACACAAGAATTACCGCCCGAGGCAGGATTGGCAATGTTGCGGATCTTTTGGGAATATCCCCCCAAGACAAGTGTGATTCTCTCCAATTTGGCAACGGCAGAAATCAAGGAGGAGGCTGTGATGAATTCGGATGACAGCGGCAACGAGGTTGGACAACGTCATACGAGTCTACGCTCGTCAGATGAATTTGGACGGTTCACGGATTCGGTGTTTCCTCGTCAGAGTTGGCATTCGGGGAATACGGGATTAATGAACGATGTTGAACCACGGACATCCCGACAATCCTTCCCATTCGATCAACATCACCCCTCCCTCTCAAGACGAAATACCATCAGCGCCCAAAGTTCGGCTTTCAACGCTCTTGCTCCCGCCACAAACCAAAATCGCATATCAACCTCCTCTACCCCGACAAGCGGAATGCGAAATCAATCGGATATCCAAGAAGAACAACCGACTGCTTATCTTCCTCCCGCCCCTCTTTCCTCCCGTTTCCATGAATCGGCCACCACCTCGACGTATCGCAACCTCTTGTCTGGTTTTGCGGGTGTGGGCGATATTTACGGCGCATCACATTCTCGTTATCCGCCCTTTCAAGATCGCAATTCTGGCGGTGCAATGAACAATTCTTCTGGACATTATCGGTACGACGAGGAAATTCGCTACATCTAGGGACCGGAGTTCCTATATATGGATATTACATCAAAAACAATTTTTTTTCATTCGATCGAAAAAATGTTTACATATAGATGGCGATATTGTCGCCTGTGTGTATGTGGTCACGAATAGTGACTTTTGTGTTGGAAAGGAACGGTTTGTCATTTCTGCTACTATCATTTGCTGTATTTTTTTTTACCCTTTTATTTTCGCATCATTTTCGTGTTCAATTTCATGTCAAAAATCAGGTCGGCAGAAAAGAGACGTTTCTTCAAGAGTTCGCCTTGTTTTGTGGGGCAACGGTCGGTGTAGATTGAGAGATGTGGTTTTCATGTACTTGCTCGCTTTTTTGCTGTGGGTTCGCCCCAGTCTTCTCTTTTTGGGTTTTGTTTTGCTGTGCCGGGGGGAGGGGCGGAAAAGGTGTTTGAGGAGAATTATGTACGTGGAGAGAATATCTCTGTTCAGATTGTTCAGATTGTGAAGAGTTGGAATTTGTACGGATCAGGGAGGTTGGACTTTATTCTTCCCTTTATAGTTTGTTGTCGTTCTTTGTCGACTGCAAATCGTGTATATCCCGTAGCTTTTGTCAATAAAAATCATAAAATTTCAGACACAAATAGTCTTCTGCAAATGGCCAAGTTGGTGTTGAACGGAGGACAATGTTACCACAGGAAAGACGCTCTGCGTCAATTCACTATAATACTTCCGACTACAACTATAATTATACATTCAGCAGCGATGCTCGCTTGCTTGCTTTCAATAATTCTCTTCGACACCCTACACAGAATAGCCAATACAAAAAGCTCGATTTCGAAAGTCCGTATCTTTAAATTTGGGGATTTCTCGAGGACATAAGTTTCCCGCAACTTATTTCTCTCTCAATCCCTTAATAGAAAAGCAAATGATAATAAGCCACCGCCGAGAAACAAGTAATGATATCAAAAATATTAAAAGATAAAATGTAAAGCGCCTCATATACTGCAGATCCCCGCCCGAAACGAGAACTGAGATGGAAAGAAAATCCAAAAAACGGGGGGTTCGGATGGCGAGTCGCTGACTCTGGCTCATCAACTACCCACATAACGAAATGCTGCTTGTGGATTACCAGGCGGTGCCCGTCATGGGTGTAGAGACTTCGACCTTCATAGGCTGTGCGCTCATAGAAATGCCGAGTCCGTGATTGCTGGGTTCACTCGGCATACTATGTCCATTTTGTCCCGCCGAGTACGAGTGTAATCGAGGCATCGAACCGTCCTGGACCTCCCCGTATAAACGATTGTGGCCACTGTAGGCGGCCGCATAATGCATTGCTTGAGGGTGTGCGGCGTTGTGTGGAGGGTGGCCGGATTGGTACGGTGTCGGCTGATGCTGACTTCCACCGGTCGATACCTGAGTAGATGGAGGAGAATGATGTCCTGGGGCGGAATTGCTTGCGCCGCCATTCGCACTATATTGGGCTGGTGGAGGGAGATTGTTTGGACCGCTGCAGCTTGACGCTGGGCTCACTGCTGGGGTGGGAAGGTTTTGACCGTAATAGGAGCCTAGCGAATGATCACCCGGATGGGGATACGGACCCGCCGTGCCATGCATGCCAGAGTGATACGTTTGGTATTTGGGTTGTTGCATTTGGAGGCGATGGTACGCATTGGGCTCGGTGGCCATGTTGTCTGTGCCCGAAGTGCTGTCGTAATCCTCGTCGATCTCACGATGGACCATCGAGTTGGGCGTGTGGGGATATCCACTTCCAGAAGCGGGGTAGTACATGGGGGGTCCCTGGGCGCCGTTGGACGAAGGATTTGGCGAGAGGTACACCGCTTGCGGGTGGTGTGGACGGGGCATGGCGGTAACCGTGAGATGTTGGCGTGGTTGCGCAAGCTGGTTCAGAGGGTGGTGCGAGTAGTTGTGCATGCGCTTGTAAGTGTGGTGGACGTTCAGGTCCTGGCTCGGAAGGGTGCTGGCCGACGAAGCATGCCGTACCGAGCGGGCAGATTGAGTCACTTGTTCGTATGTACTGTCCTCATCTGAGCTCTCACTGCCATCGGTTGACCGCGGACGACCTCCATGCTGTCGGCGGAAGTGTTTCGTAAGAGTCGTCTTACGGCAGAAACTAAGAGGGTCAGCCGGCAACGGAGTGGCAAGTACCTCTTTTCGCACCCCTCATATTCACAGACATAAGGACGTTTGCCCGTGTGAATTCGTCGATGTCGAGCCAACGAGGACGACTGATCCGTGAGCGTCAATCATTGAGATGGGGGAAGGGGTGAGATACATCACTGAATTGCTTGCCACAACCAATCCATTCACAATGATGAGGTCGCTCACCCGTGTGGACTCGAATGTGCACGGTCAATGCACTCCTTTGAATGAACGATTTGTCGCATTGGCTACACTTGAAGGGTCGTTCATTCGTGTGGATACGCTTGTGTCTAGCAAGATCCGACCGACGGCCAAAGGCCTGAACAGGTCAGTTTTCTTGATATGTTGTAGTGCATCAGGTACCTTTGTACAGCCCTCCCAATTGCAGGGGAACGGGCGCACGTCTTGTTGATTATTAGGGTGCTCCAGGTCGATTAATTCAAGAATGTCCATCCGACGGCAGGGGGGGACAAGATTAAGGCGCTGCGTGTCAAACGCAACAATTGAGGCCGTTCACGGGAGAAATCGAACTGCAGGAGATGGAAATGTACAGGTCAATCGATGACGGAGGGTTTGCTTGACAACTAAAAAAGGGGGGTAATGCAAAAGCAAAAGAGACACAACGAAATTGTGCTCTGGCTGAGGAGCAGGAAAGACACCCGCTGATTCAATCGAATGGGAAAGACGGACGAGGTTTGCTCAGGGCGAAGGAAAGGAGATAAATGCCCGGAGACAAAGTTGACGTGGTTTGGAAGCGGCGTGTGCGAGAGACTTTTTCGTTCTGTGCGCAGGGCAGCAGGGGCCTTGAGCTGCGATTCTGACTTTTTATATAATTAAAAAGGGGCGGCTCTTATTAGTGGCGACGTAACGTACGGCTGTTGTGACGGGACCAACTGGAAGCGGAGACCTTTAAGAATAAGGGGGCCGTGTGCGGTCTGGGAGCGACGCGGAGACAAAGATAAAATAACGAGGAGAGTGAGAGACGAGGACACGGACTCAGGCACCACCCGTGCGAATGTAATATAACTTTGTTTTTCCCGAAGTAATATCACAATATTATTTTTGGGATCTCCTCTTGCGTTCGGGGAAAAGGGGGTGTGAGCACCAGCGCTTGATCCTCTTTTCCTCGTCTGTGCTTTGGGTGTTTGTTGTTTTGGAAAAGGGAGAGAGCGAGAAGACTGTTATGGTTCAGGGGGGTGGGAAACTCTTATAATTAACGTGTGCCTGAGCTCGGGTCGTGGGCTGGCCGAAAAAAAAGGGGGCGGGGTGGGAGAGCCCGAGTGGCAGGAAGATTGGGCGTAATGTTGTGGTTATATCGGGTTATTCGTTCGCGAGCTGAATAAGAAACTCAAAACCTTAATTTTCATATGGCAATTTATTCCGATTCCAAAAGAAAAAAGAAAAGAAAAACTTGATCCAGCGGTGTATGAAAATTTCAAGAGGGTTGGAATAATTTTACCGATGCCATCCATTGTTTTGTTATGGCGGTGTTCAGATCGTGGATTGCGCAGGCAAAAAAGCGGCAAAAACATTGCGAACTCGCAGAAGACAGTCGCCCAGCCGACGGCGGGCTGCAGAGTTCAGCATCCACCGAAGCACCCAAGCGAACGGACGCGGAGGGCTTGACTGCCGCGAAGCGGCCCTAGTTGGAGAAGAGCAAATAGCCAATGAATAAAGTAAAATGAATTTTAATGCAATGCGGTGTGTGTTTTCGAATGGGCGCCTCCACTTTAGTACTCGTCGGAAAAACCCCGAGGCCTCGGTATCTTAATGATGCAACAACCTCGAAGGCAACAAAGATATTTGACCCATGATACAATCCTTTCATTCTCAACTTTCCTTTGATGACGCATAAAACACTTCAAAAACATCTCGATCCATTCAAACACCTTTTGGACATTTAAAGTTTGTAAATTATTACGCTCTAATTTTGTGTGGCGCATAAACAATCAGGATCTATGAAAGAAAAAGATCGACAAGCGTGGGATATTTTCCACAAGGTGCAGCGGATCACGAGTTTGCTTACCGCATCCCGCATTCACCCAAACAACCCCCACTAACCTAAATTCCCCCGCCCCCCCGACCATTGTACTTGGTCGAGACGCGGGTGGACCTCCCGCTCGCAACAATCATCTCAGCGTATATCTCTTAATTAGTTGAAACTTGTGAAACCTCGAGTCCCTGAACAATTTCACTTGCAATTTAACTTCTGAGTCACAATCTATTTTTAGACTGCGTCTGTCGATTTCCGTGGATGTCTCATAGTATGTACGTAGGTTGTCAATTTCGCCTTCGATCTCTCTCGCGGCTTGCCAGGCTAATGCATTGCATCGACATATTCGCCCCCGTGCTACACAAAAAGAAAGAGCCTTCAATCGTCAAGTAAAACTGATTCGTCAACTCCGACGGGTGTCAATTTGGTGTCTAGGAATCACAGCGATAAGCGCTCGACCCTTGTCCTAAATAGTCGCTTAATTGGGCGAATGGCGTGATCCGTACTGCTAACGCGACGCGACATTATTGGGTACCAAATAAACTTGTTTCCGCGTTCCGACTTACGAGTGGATGTGGCAACCAATTGCAAGGAAGCCATGGTGGAACTAAGTCGGCACATGATTATCAGGAGACTGTCAAGTTATGAAAAAGGGAAATATAGCCTTTAAGTATTAAAATTAAAGCAACAGGTGATACAGTTGCTTAGCAAGCATGCATCCGCAATCTCCAACGGAAAAGGAGACCCACACGCGCTGCGGTGTCCAGTTTGTATTGGCTTGCAGTCTTATATTATCCGTCGAAATTGATTGATTTTAACTTTTCCGACCGCCGATCACTTTCAGGACTCCTATTGTCTCGCCTTTTTTAAGGTTTGGTCCCCCCGAGCCAACTTTGTGAGAGCCGTGGTACATGTGCGGCACGTGTGCGCACTGTGAGTCTCGTGGCTTTGGCTCTGTGTCCCGGACTTTTTGAGAGCCCTGCTCCGAAATGCCGGAGGTTTTGCGCCCCACAAATCGTTGCTTTCAAGGTGAAGTCAAATTGCGTTTTGAGCGTTCAAAAGGTGGAGAAACTACACGCATCGATTAAAGACGTGATGGCCAATCGCCAGGAAATTACCATCTAAGTTGAAACACATTATAAATCAATTATGCATATTAACTGTAAGAAAATTGGGAGGGGAAATTTTAGTCCTGTCTTTCGCTTGCTCCGGCGGGTCCGAGTTAGCAATGCCTCCGAACACCGCTCGTGATTCGCCTAACCTCGAGACGTCAATGCATGTGCCCAAACACGGTGCAACGACATTCGTGCAACAATGGGCCCGCGCGGAGGTAGACGACACATCCACCATCTCTCGGACCCTCCGACGATCGACAACGGAACGCCGCCGGGGAGTGTGAAACGGCACCCACAATGTTCATATGATCATTCGGAGATGGCGGTCGGAAAATAGCGGGGAAGCACACGCGCTTTCTCTATTTCCACAAGCTCGTTTGCCGACCGTTTTTGGCATATGCCCGCGAATCAAAACGTCTCGGAATGGAGTGGAGACCGATGGGGCGGAACGTAGCCCCCGCAGCTCGCTAGTAAGCTCCGATACGAGTTAGGAAAAAATTCTACGGTTCTGAGAACCAGTGGTATTCAGGTCGGTTATTGAGCGTTTGCATCTTATGAAATTGTCAGAGGGGGGCTTGCACCGAATCATATGCATGCGCCATTTCCCACCCCACAACCGGAAATATAACCTCTTGGCGTACTTTGCATTGAAACCGTCGCGTCTACAGCCATCCGTGGAAGTGAAGACAATCATTTGTTGCCGTTTGGAGAGGCAGGCTTAAAATAGTTGCCAGGTTTGAGGGATTTTCCTCAATTTTCCATCCATGGAAGACGGTGGTCCAATCTGCCATCAGCTAGTAGCTTCAATTGGCGCACGTTCGCCATCGGCAAACGTCGCGTTCCGGTGATTTGCAGGGTGCATTCGCAGTTAATATCCACTTATGGAAGATGGGGCACGAAATTTAGTTTAGTTGCGAATGCTCAAGAAGAGCCACTGCTTGCGCACAGCCAAGTATACCATTAAATAAGAACATATAGGCTATTTCCGCTTCATTCTGTACGCAGCAACCGTCCCGCGTCATTTTATTTGTTTCCATTCGTCTCGAGAAACGAGATTGGGTAATTGAGAAGACTACAAGGTGAGATTCGACTCAATTCAACTTCCGACACCTTTGATTGAACCGCAACGACCAATCAACTTCTCTCGAAACGTCAATCCAAATTCCCTGAAAATAATGAACTGTTATCTTGATTGTTTCCAGCAACTTCGTGAACTGCCGCGTTGGCAACGGCACTGACAGCCGCCTTCCCAACGGCACTGGCAATGGTCTTCGCTATCCTGCCTGAACTCGAAGTACTAAAAGGGATTGTATTCGCGTGCAGAATCGGTGGAGGAGGAGCGTCGGCCCAAATCCCGACGGATGCCTTCTTCCAAAGGGCGGTCCCGACGAGATTTTGCTCTTCGCCCTTCCACCACTTGTCGTAGAAGATTTTTCCCCATTCGCCGAGACTGAGAGTTTCGTTGAGAGCAGGGAGACATTCGCGTAAGGCAGCAGCATTGTCGGTAGAAACGGCTTGAAAGATGGCTTGCGTAAGGCCTTTCATTGAGAAATAGAGATCATCGCGATCGATTTTGGGAAGGGCTTTGCAGACGTTGGCCCATTCTCCTTGGGTAAGAGAATAGCCCAAGCTACGGCGGACCATGGCGTGGGTGAAATTGACTGCAGGACCATTCGATGTCGCGTTATCTTCATGGATAGAAAGGGCAGATTTACTCGAACGAAAACCACTTTGCTTCAGCGTTTCACTTGCTGGGCTATTATAGATATCTTTGACGCCGTTGGGTCCCCATTGACATTGCTCGGCAACGCGAAGGATCATGGCTCGGGTGAGTAATTCCGGGTGCACTTTGGGCGTTTCGATAATGCTGTCGAGGACGAAAATGAGTTGTCCATGATTGATTCCAACCTTGACGGAGTTGGAGGTCATTTTGCGGAGGAGGAATGCACATTCCACTTGGCGGAGGAGGAGGTGGATTAAATTTGGCGTGGAGGAGAGAATCGGGGGAGCATAAAGATCTTGGTCTTCATAGCGATCGCAGATTTTGGACACGAATATCCAGAGGGTGATGATGTCGCCTTTGTAATAGAGCAAATCCGCTTTGGTTCTCTCCCATTCTGCGATGCGAACCTACAGAGTCAGCAACAGGCGAAGGAATTTTACAACCGCTTTCGCCCCTGGAGCAACCTTGCGCTTTTGTAGCGAGTCTGAAGCAGCGGGGTCGCAATGCTTTGGGTCAGCCAATTTGGACTCCCTTATGCTGATCGTACCACCAAAGTCGTCTGCGTCGAGTTCGTGAACTCTCCGCTGTCCGGCGCGGCAACGGACATCGTGACAAACCGGAAAAGCTGGGCGAAGCGTGACAACGCTAAATCTCTTCCAGCTGGACGGCAATGCGAAGGGCTGTGTCCGCAACCAAATTTAAAAACTCGGGTAACTATAGGCAGGGACGCAATGCGAAATTGGGAATACGCTTCCATTCCGCCGGATGCAGACCTGCATTGCCGCAATCCACATTGTGCAGCACCGTTCGCGCCATTGAGCCGCGGAGAATCAACAAATTCGTATCTTCGTGAAGAGGAGAAGCGTTCATAAATTCCGTCGATTCGTGTCGCGAGCAGCCGCCAGTCAACCCTGCTGCCGATCCAGCAGCGGGCGACCCAAAGGTGAAAATTCCGCGCGGAAAAGGTCGATTTCCACACGACTCACCTGCGATGAGCCGGCCCCCGCCGCTCCCTACGTCGCTGCGTTTGAACTCTCGCGGTCCACATCCCTCGGCCAAACAGACCCAGCTCTCCCTGCGGCTGTTCTCTCCCCCACCGATTCTGTGCTACACCGTCGGCAAGTTCGCCCAATTGCCGGAAGCACAGGGTCCCGAAGTCGTCATTCTCGGCCGGTCAAATGTCGGCGTACATGCCCGCCCTCCACAGCAACGAATATTCGAATGTGTGCTGATGAAAGAAATCCTCGTTGTTGAATGCCCTCTTTCCTAGTGCCCCTGCCAAGTTTGCAAGGGTGTCCAGTCGGCCGGGACATACGAGGACCTTGAACGGTTACTCCGTTCCCAATCGGCGGTTTACAATAATCGATTTGCCAGGGTACGGATACCGAGGCAGAGAAGAATGGGAAGCCGAAGTATTCGAATTGATTCAAGCCCGGAGGAGGTCCGAATGCCCTTCAAGTTTTTCGGGCTAATAATGATTAGTCTGAGAAAAGCGTACCTGCTGCTCGACTCCTTACATGGTCCCAAGGAGAAAGACACGCAAATGCTCGCTGACCTCGCAAAGACCGGCATTCCCCATCAACTCGTTCTAACGAAGCTCGATCGTGCTCCCGCGACACTGTGGACTGAACTCGGCGTCGCTCTGAGAAATAATCCCGATCGTGGCACACTATTTCGAAGTGCGAGTCGGGCACCGCTGTCCGACGATGTTGATGTTGAAAAATTGGCCATGGGGGTGTGGGAGCCGTTACGTGGACAACTTGGGTTTGCCTGTGATGAGACCATCTTGGGAGTTAGCAGTGAGGAAAAGTGGGGTCTGCCTGCGTTGCGATGTTCGATTCTCCAGGCTTGTCGCGCTTTTCGACGGAATTCTGCGGCGGATGAGGAGTATTTGAGGGGTTTACGGGAGATGCCTGTCGTCGCTGATGAAGAGAAGATTGAGGAACAGCAGGAGGAGATTGAGCAAGCTGAAGAAACCGGAGAAGGACGGAAGTTAACCGTTCAAGAACGTCTCAGGGCAAAGTTTAATGATACTAACCCCATGAGAGGGAAAATTTTTGGTGGGAAAAAGATGCTGAGACAGCAAATATACCGATGGTAATATGGGATACCAGCAAGATGCAACAATGGATCTACTCATAGAAAGAGATGAACATCCAAAGAACATGAACGCCAGATTCCTAGGGTGACATGATACCGTTCAGCTCCTCCGCATGCACTCTATCCTCCCGATCAAACACATGCGCAGTCCC
>Ga0335076_10007585_pt1 | contig 10930 bp, 7 predicted proteins | sample Lox_Sample_25_FD_206717 | JGI IMG/M metagenome (GOLD analysis project Ga0335076, IMG submission 206717) | Soil microbial communities from Loxahatchee National Wildlife Refuge, Florida, United States - Lox_Sample_2.5 | ecosystem: Environmental > Terrestrial > Soil > Wetlands | place: USA: Florida...
TTCACAACGTGCGCCACCAGGCGGCGCAGAAAATTGCCATTGCGCACATGCCCCAGGTGCACGTCGCTGATGAGCGCCGCTTTGCGCCCGCGCCACGCTTCCGGCAGGTTCGCAAGGCGTACCGTCGTGCGCGTAATGCGTGTCCAGCTGGCATTGAAGATGCCATAGGAGCCCGCCGCCAGAGCTGCCCCGAACAGAACTTCCGCCAGGAAATGGAAATGCGCCGGCAGCCCAACAATCCACGCCACGCCCAGAACGATCCACGTCAGCGCCGCCGCCAGCACCAGAAAGCTCAACAAGCCCAGCCACACCGCGGCCACCTTGTAAACGGCGCGCACCAGCGCACCCGTATAGCGCCACGCCAGCAACGACGCTACCAGGAAACTCACCGACAGCACGGCCAGCACAACTTGCAGCCACACCGGCCCGGCTGCTCGGTAACGCGGCACCGAAAACGTCCACGTTTCATACAGAAACAGATGGGCCGCAAACAAAATACCCTGCACCAACACGATAAACCCGATGAGTCCCGCGCGTATTTTCATGTCTAATTGGATTCCCCAACCCCCCGTTGGTATGCATTGACCCGGCGAGCGTGGCGCCCCTCCCCTCCGGCGCTTTCTGGTGCAGGGGAACGCCGTCTAACCGCGGAGCCCAAGGAATTGCGTTCTTGCGGACTTTTTGCGAAGGTCCTCGGCGCTACGGAAGTCTAGGGAACCGGAGAAAACCTATGAAGAAAGCGATCCTGCTTTTGCTTTTCGCTGCTATCTCCCCGCATCCCGGGTGGGCGCAGAGCCAGAAGCTTCCGGAAGGCATTTGGGAAGGCTATGACGGCGAATGGCTGCACGTGTCGCAACAACTCGTCGCGCTCGCCGAGGCCACCCCGGAGGAAAAATTCTCCTGGCGTCCTGCTGCCGGCGTGCGCTCCACCAGCGAAGTCTACATGCACATCGCTATGGCCAACTTCTACTTGCTCAGTGTGACTGGGCCGAAGATGCCCGCCGACCTGAAGGACGACGCAGAGAAGACGGTCACCGCGAAAGCCGAAGTCATCAGCTGGCTGAAGCGGTCGCTGGACGCCGTGAAGCAGGCCCATCGCGCCGTGACCGCGAAAGACCTGCAACGCCAAGTGCACATCGCGGACCGCGATGCCACGGTCGATGGCATGTATCTGCGCATCATCGTGCACGCCAACGAACACATGGGCCAGCTCGTTGCCTATGCGCGCATGACCGGCGTCGTTCCGCCGTGGTCCGCACCGTAGCCCGCTTACTTCTTGCGGGATTGCCGCACTTCCTGCGCGCGGGCCTCCACTTCCCACCGGCAATGCCGCAGCACCTCGTTGCTGTTTTCGGCAGACCGGCCGTCCAGGTCGTCGCCGTCCTCCGGCAGCAAATTGATGATGTGGCCAAACTCGTGGAGCAGCGTCACGAGTTGCGCTTCAAGGGTATTGCCGCGGTAGGAGGCGACGCGCAGGACCCGTGAACCGTCCATCAGCGCCGGGCCTCCGCCGTCCGGGAGCCGCCGCGCATTGCCTTGTGCGCGGTAAAAGGCGCCATTTGCGTTGATATCGATCATGGCATACGCCCCGCCATCCTGCGTGGTCCGCGCCACATAAGGCTGGCGCGAAATCAAGCTATTGACGGCGCTGGACTGGTGCCATTCGATGACGTCCTCCTGGCCGTGCCGGTCCAAGGAGAAACTGAGAGAGCGGAACGTGTCGGTGGACGCCGCGTCCTTGCTCGCAAACCACTCGCTGCAGGCATTTCGCGAAGCCAGAATATCGAGTACCTCGCTCCGCACCCGCGCGATCGTCGCGCCGGCTTTGCCCAGCGTCGAGAGCTGGTCGGCTATCGGATCCACTCGCGCGGCATACCCATCGCTGCGGCACGGCCGCATCCCCGGAGCACTGGAAAGGGTGCGCATACCGGAGCCGCAGGCTTTACTATGCACTCCCGCCACCGCCGGTGCCTCGGCGCTCACCGCACAGCCCGTATCACCGAACAACGGCAGCATCCCGTCCTCGCCCGGATCGCGGAATATCGGTAGCCCTGCCGCCGGCGCCACACCGGCTCGCGCGGGCCAGACAAAAAGGCGCGGCGAACACTTTTCCGCCCAGACCTCCGCATTCATACGTTGTGCTGGCACCATGTCGGATCGCGCAGAAAAGTTTTCCTGGCCGTGCGCATTTGCCGCGTGCAGCAGGCTCAACAACAAAACTACCGAAGTGCCGCGCGAATTGTGGCCCGCGACTCGCATCACTTCCTCCCCGCCCGGACTCACCACCACCACTGACCGTTTGCGGGGAACCTGCCGCGAGTGGCCACTGACTCGCGCAGGCGTAGCAAGCGGTTCGACCCTAGCCGGGACTAAACAGGAAAACGGAGCGGTGCCGGAAAGGTCTCCTCAATTTTTTGTGAATTGCCGGAAGCCGCACGCGAGAGAGTGCCGCGCGGCGAAGATTTAGATAAGTGGTCTCGCCCGGTTTTGCGGGACCGTAGCGTTTGTGGTCAGCAGCGCGAGGCTATTCCGAAACTGGGACAGGCTTTACGAGCAGGAAACGATAAGTCAAGGCGAGGTACGACAGGAACGTTACCGCAAAGAATAACCAGCCCGCGGAAATATGGTATTGCGCGACAGAATCGGCGAACCCGCGATTCCCGAACACGATCAGGAAGGTGATGCGCAGCGCGTTTCCTAAAAGCATCACTGCCACCCCCCCGAAATATGCAGCCAGCGTGCGGCCCTTGCGCAGGCGGTTCCAATCCAGAATGGCCATCAAGGCAAACAGGCAATCGAAAAGCGCCATTCCACTGATCCCCGAGCACGCTAGGAGGACGGTGAGATCGAGGTGCGGCCCTTGAATCGTCGGCGTGAGGGAAGGGACGTACGTCAAGCCGGGCACGAACAGTCCCGCCAGACGAAACACGCAAGTCCCGAGAACCTCGCCGTACCACGGCCAGATCGCGGTAACCAGCCGCTCCGGGAAAAACGTGAGCAGCACCACTAGGCCGGCGATGCACTCGGCGGCGTAACGCCGAAAGACCTCCCGCCACCGCCGCATCGGCAACAGCAAAAGTGTCGGAGCGAGAACCGCCAGCTTCCACGCCGCGACCAGCCAGCCTCCCGAGGAGCTAGTGCCGGCGAGCGGCGCAATGCGGGCTCGCAGCGCCATGGCCGCGCCCACCAGGAGAAGATGTGCTGCAGCAAAGAGCAAAAGACGGAGGAGCGAAAAGTCCCACGACGAGGTTTCCGCGAGGAAGCCGAATCCGGCGTGCTTCTTACGCCAGACGAGCGCACCACACAGCGCGACCGCCCAGAGCGGCGATGAACTATAAAGGAGCGGCGCGAGAAACTGGTCTGCCGTGGCGGCGCCCAGCGTGAGCAGCAGCGCCAAATAGAAAAACAGGGAAACCGTGAGGTTTCCCTGTTGCGCGGAAGCTTTAGCGCGAAGGCTCGAAACTGCTGTAGAGGTTAGATACACGTTCTGCGATCAAGTCCTTTCGGTTGGCGCGAACGACCGCAAAACGCGCGGGCGCAACTTGGCCAAGAGAAGAAAAGACAACAGCGAGTTGGAAGTACGGTCCGTCGTGACCGGCCGCGAAGCAACGCCTTTGTCGCTAGGCGTCACCACCGCGACGACGGAGAAAGAGGTAGCCAAGGCCTCCGACAATCGCGGCCGCGGCAAATCCGATGGTGGCCATCTCGTCGCCACCAATGTGGTGATGAGGCGTGCCGCCCCACCAGTTTTGTGCCGAGGCGATACTGGGAGAAGCCAGAACAGCAAGAGTTGCTGCCAGACGAATGAGTCGCTTCAAGGTAATAGGGCCCTTTCCGATGCTTTGTCCCGTACCAGTAAGAGCAATCCAGTCGCCAAACAGCAGTTGGTAGCGATTTGTAAATGCGGTATTACTCCTTTATTAAGAATAAGATGCGAGGACTACTGCGGCGTCACGCCCCAGCCCTCTCGGATGCGCAATAAAAAGTGAGCACTTAGTTGCAAAGAAACGGTAAGTCATTGGCCGTAGTACCAGTCAGTAGATACAGTACCTCTTACGGTCGCGTTGGCTTGGGACTAGCCTGAGTACGCGCCGCGCTTTTTCCACCGACGTGGTACGGGGACGTGACGGTAAAAATGCGCTCGTTGCCGTGCACCAGCAGCGTCCACTCCAGGAGACGGCCGCGCTGGTTGTGAAAGAAATATTCGTACCAGCGATCCTCGACGAGTTCCGGAATAACCACGACGATGCGACGATCCGGGTGCTGGTCCGCCAGGTCGCGAATGTACTGCACTAGCGGGACGATCACAAAACGATAGGGCGAGGGCAGCACGGTAAAGCGCGGGGGCTCGAGGCCGGCCTGGCGGAAGGGATTTTCGACGTAGCGTTGCCAATCCTCGTGCAGAAGTTCCGAGTGCTCGCCCGGCTCCACGTGAATGGCAATGATTTCCGGGGAGATGCGCGAAGCAAATTCGATGGCCTGCTTGACGATGCTGCCCCAGTGGTCGATGGGCACCACGACAATGGGGCGGCTGGCGGTGTTGGCGGGCTGCACGGGAACGACGCTGGTGGTCGCCACCACCACATCGTGGTAGTGCAGACGGACAACGCGGAACAAGACAATCACGAAAGGAATGAACAGCAGGGTAATCCAAGCGCCCTCGACGAATTTGGCAACGAGTACCACGACGACAGTGACACCGGTAACGAAGCCGCCCAGCCCGTTGACGAGCGCGCTTTTCACCCAGTGCGGGCCGCGATTCTTGCGCCAGTGATTGACCATGCCAAACTGCGACAGCGTGAACGCGAGAAACGCGCCGACAGCATAGAGAGGAATAAGGCGGTCGGTTACGCCTCCGAAGAGAATGAGGAGCGCCCCGGTCAGAACGGCGAGCACGACGATTCCGTAGGTATAAACGAGGCGGCGGCCGCGGTAGGCGAAGACGTGCGGCAGGTAGTTGTTTTGCGCGATGGAGCGGCAGAGGCGCGGAAAGTCGGCGAAAGCGGTATTGGCGGAGAGCGAAAGCACGAGCAGGATCGAGATCATGGTGACGTAATAGAAGATGCCTTTGCCGAAAACGGCGGCAATCAGCATGGACAGCAGGCTCTGATAGCCGGGCGCGCCGGGGTCGGTGGCCGCGATGCCGTAGATCTTGACGAGATAGGAAATTCCGGCAAGTAGGACCGCGAGTAGGAAGATGATAATGGTCAGCGTGCGTTGGGCGTTTTTTACGGCGGGTTCGCGGAAGGCCTTGACGCCGTTACTCACCGCCTCGACGCCAGTCAGCGCGGTGCAACCGCTGGAAAAAACCTTCAGCAGAAGCCAGAACGTGACGACCTGTGTGGCCGCGGGCGGCGAAGGCGGGGGCGTGACGGCCACCGGATGGCCTCCGCTGAGGGCGACGCGGAGCAAGCCGCCGGCGATGGTGATCAGGAGCGTGGCGACAAAAAGATACGTGGGAACGAGGAAGGTGACGCCGGCCTCGCGGACGCCGCGCAAGTTGACGATGGTGATGATGACGAGGATGCCGACGCAAATGCTGGCGGTGTGGGGCAGCAGCGACGGAACGGCGGAGACCAGCGCGCCAACGCCGGCGGAGATGCCCACCGCGGCGGTGAGGATGTAGTCCGTCAGGAGGGCCGCCGCAGCCAGCAGGCTCGGATAGGCGCCGAGGTTGAAGCGGGCGACGGTGTAAGAGCCGCCGCCGCCGGGATAGGCGGCAATGGTCTGGCGGTACGAAAAGTAAACAATGATGAGCAGGATGATGATAGCGGCGCTGACCGGAACGATGTACCGCACGCCAAGGAGGCCTAGGGGAATGAGCAGGCTGAGCGCGGCTTCCGGGCCGTAGGCGGCGGAGCTAAGGCCGTCGAGGCCGAAGATGGGAATGCCCTTGGCCGGGCCAATCTGTTCGGCGCGTTCGTCGCTGGTGGGTATGGGCTTGCCAACGATGAGGTCGAGGATGTTCATGAGCGGCGCAGTCCGTGATTGGGATGAGTGGAGGGACTATTTGCAACGAGATGAGGAGGAATGTCAACCGGGGGCGAGGAGAAGAGGGCTGGAGGGACGGGGGCAGAAAGTGCGTGTACCCTACCCCCTGGGGTGTACACGGTTTTGGCGGTAAAGCTATGAAGGGATTGGAGTTTTGGGCCAATGTTTACTGGCTGTGGAAAAGAAGGGAAGTAGTTGGGCGGTGTGGAGAAGGCGAAAGGGGCGACGCGGGGAAGGAGCGGCGGGATTTTTGGAGGCCGAGCGGATAGAAAAAGAGCCGGGGATGAAGGAGAAGGGACAGGCCGGAGGAAACATACATCATGCTAGCACAGAACGGAGTAATTGTCAAGTTATAGTACTGTACGACTACGATTCGAACGTGAGACGCGCAAGTGGCCTGGAAGCAGGGGGTTAGCGAGATTTAGGTAGTTTGGTGAGACAGATTCGGGGACGTCAGTAGTCGGGAACGACGCCGATGGCTTCGCGTGAACCGGGAAAATACCAGGAGTGCCTGTCTATCTATAGCGGACGGCGCGGGATCCGGCGGCACTCTGGCTGCGGGGTTATTCGAGAGGCAGGAGTGCAAATCGCGGGGTGAGGCGGAGCACGGGAGAGGCGATAAAAATAGCGAGAAGGGTGATAGGCTGCTGGCCGAGATTGGGCACTGAGAGGTCACCATGAGATGGATGCGATGGATGGCGATGGCGTGGATGGGCCTGGCGGCCGTGGGTGGTGCCGCGGCGCAGACGCTGACGCCGGACGTGGCGAAAAAAGTAGACGGAGTGTTTGCGAAGTGGGACCGCGCGGATTCGCCGGGGTGCGCGCTGGGGGTGTATCGCGGCGGGCAGATTGTGTACAAGCGCGGCTATGGCATGGAAGATTTGAACGAAGACGTGCACATCACGCCGAGCACGGTGTTCCACGTGGCGTCCATGTCGAAGCAGTTCACGGCCGCTTCGATTGTGCTGCTGGCGCAGCAGGGGAAACTGTCGCTGGATGACGATGTGCGGAAATACATTCCAGAGCTGCCGGATTTCGGCGCGAAGATCACGATTCGGAATCTGGTGCACCACACGAGCGGGCTGCGGGATCAGTGGGAACTGTTGGAGCTGGCGGGGTGGCGGTACTCGAAGGATTTGATTACGAATGACGACGTGATGTCGGTGACGACGCGGCAGAAGGAATTGAATTTCAAGCCGGGAGACCGGCACGTGTACTGCAACACGGGCTACACGTTGATGGGGTTGATTGTGAAGCGGGTGAGCGGGCTGACGCTGCGGGAGTTTACGACGAAGAATATTTTCGAGCCGCTGGGAATGACGCGAACCTTTTTCCGCGACGACCACGCGGAGATTATCAAGCACGACGCGGTGGGGTACGAGCAAGAGCCGGGCAAGGCGTTCGAGATCAGCATCACGAACTTCGACACGGTGGGCGCGACGAGTTTGCATACGACGGTGGAGGATTTGCAGAAGTGGGACGAGAATTTTTATGCGCCGAAGGTGGGCGGAGCGGCGTTCGTGCAGCAGATGCTGGAGCGCGGGAAGCTGAATAGCGGTGAGGTGCTGGACTATGCGTTTGGGTTGGAGCATGGCACGTATCGCGGACTGAAGACGGTGGACCACGGCGGCGCGGATGCGGGCTACCGGTCGGATATGACACGCTTCCCGGAGCAGCATGTGTCGGTGGCGGTGCTGTGCAATTCGGCGGAGACGAACCCGAGCGGGCTGGCGCGGCAGGTGGCGGACCTAGTGCTGGCAAGAGAAATTGCAGCGGAGGAGAACACGCCGGGCGCCGGGTCGAAAGATGCGGCGAAGCCTACAAGTGCAGCGGCCACGGTGGCCTTGAGCGCAGAACAAATGGCGGCGCTCACCGGGACGTATTGGAATCGCGAGGATGATGCGTTTGTCAGAATTGTGACGAAGGAAGGAAAGCTCGAGGCGGAGAATGGCGGTGATGATCCCTTGGTGCTGAAGCAGTTCGCGGAGTCACGGTTTCACATTGTGGACAAGCCGTGGGGAGACATGGTGGAGATTCGCTTTTTGCCCGCGAGCGGAGACAAGCCGAAGCGGATGGAGCAGAGCTTTGGCGGCGGGAAGCCGAGCGCGTTCGAGGCGGTGGAAGCGGCGAGCCCGAGCGCGGCGCAGCTTGGGGAATACGCCGGAGCGTACGTAAGCGAGGAGATTGATCCGGTCTACCGCATCGTGCTGGATGGGGACAAGCTGAGCTTGGCGAGGCTAAAGCACAAAGCCGATACGCTGCGGCCCGCGGTGCGCGACGTGTTCACGGGAGAGCTTGGGACGGTGCGGTTTGTGCGCGACGCGAGCGGGCAAATCTCCGGGTTCACGCTGAATGCCGGACGCATTCAGAATTTCCACTTCACGAAACGAAGCAGTTAAGGTGTTGCAATTCGTCGAGAGGGCCAATACGCCGTGCTAGCCGGGACGGCAAGGGCTACGTCGGGTGGGGGTAGAACCTGTCTCGTAAGTGAGGGCGAGGCGGAAAATGCAATTCCTCAGGGCTGAAGCCCAGTTTTTCTTAGCCTTTTTTGTCGGAGCTGGCTCCGGCCTGGGACTCTGCCGGAAGTGGAGTGCCGGTATCATGGCTTCCGCAAGAGACGAGAGTGCGAGGGACACGGGAGTTGTCGCGCGGGGGCAGGTGAGTTAAGTTGGAGCGCGGTTCGAGGCTCCTTTGTCCACTCGGCTCGGTTCCTGGAAACTGGCAGTCAAGCCGCTTCTCCGTGAGGTAGTTCGGGCGGAGCAGCGGATCGTTTTCGGGGGCGTACTGATCTCCGCGCTGTTCGCTGTGGTGCTGCCGCGCACGCCCTTTCTTTTCATGGGTGTTTGTATTCTAGTAGTCGGCAACGCCATGTACGCGTTGCTCTTTTTCGGCGGCCTGGTTTATAACCACCGACCCTTCCCGTGGAATTGGATCCTGTATATCCCCTTGCTGGCGTTTGGCGCATTTTTGAGCGCGTTCGTGTCGGTGGTACTGCTTCGCTGGATGCACCCATCGGTGGGACCCTACTGGCCAGTATTTCGCGCGAGTTGGAAGATCGTCGTGGTAGCGTGCATGGTGGGTGGCATCGCCGCATACGCGGTTTTGCAGATTCAAGAGAGATTGCGGGCCAAGAACAAACTTTTGGAGCAGGCCGTAGAGCGCGGAACGCTGCAACTGCAGGCGCAGGAACAAGAGTTGAAGCGCGCGCTGGAGATCCAGAAGGACTTGCTGCCCAAGGAGTTGCCGCAACTGCCGGGCATCGAGTTGGCGGGCGCGTGGCAACCGGCGAGGACCGTGGGCGGGGATTATTTTGATGTACTGCGTCTGGACGACCATCGCCTTGGGATTTGTGTGGGCGACGTTTCGGGAAAAGGCCTGACCGCTTCTCTGCTGATGGCCAATCTGCAAGCGGCTTTCCGGGCCTATGCGATGCCGGACGCCTCGCCCGCCATGGTGTGCGGAAAGTTGAATGCGTTCGTTTGCGGCAATGTGGCGCCCGGGAAATTCATTACGTTTTTTTATGGGATTTTGGACAGCCAGGAGAAAACCCTCACGTACGAAAACGCCGGACACTGTCCCGGAATTCTGGTGCACGCGGGAGGGCAAACCGAGCTGCTAGCAGGGCAAGGTGGAGTTCTCGGCGTGCAGCCGGACTGGAGGTATGAGGACTTCACGATTCGACTGGCGTCGGGCGACCGCTTGTTGCTTTACACCGACGGAGTGAGCGAAGCAGCGAACAACGTGGCAGAGGAATTCGGCTACCAGCGCATCGCCGTTGCGGTTGCGTCGGCGCGAGCGTCAGCGCCGGATTGCCAGCGGCGCGTGATGGAAGAGGTGATGAAATTCTGCGGCGGTGAGTTCGGCGACGACGTGACGTTGCTCGCCGCGGCGGTTCATTGACTTGAATGAGCCCGCTAAGCGGGAACTCAGCCACTACAGGAAAGTGGTGTGGCATGCCTTGACATGGGCGCGGCGGGGAGCCTAGGCTGCGCTGTTTGTTGGGTGGACAGATGGCGCGACGGAGTGTGCACACATGAGCGGCCAGTCTACGCGAATGAGAGATAGCAGGAGCAGGTGTGGAAGCGTGCAAAGCGTTGCGCGGTACGCGCGGTGGGGATTGGTGGCGGTGGTGTTCTCGCTGGTTGCTGCGGGCACGGCGCGTGCGGCAGAAACTTACCAGGTGATTGTAGAGCAAAGCGTGCCGGCGAAGATGCGCGACGGCGTGACGCTGCGCGCGGATATTTACCGGCCGAAGGCGGAAGGAAAGTTTCCGGTGCTGCTGGTGCGCACGCCGTACGACCGGCGAAACGAGATGGAATTCGCGATGAAGGCGGCGGCGCGAGGCTATGTGGCGATTGCGCAGGATGTGCGCGGGCGATTCGGGTCGGAAGGCGAGTTTTATACGTTCAAGAATGAGTTGAACGACGGATACGACACCGTGGAATGGGCCGCGGCATTGCCGTACTCGAATGGAAAAGTGGGCATGTGGGGCGGGTCGTACGTGGGAGCGACGCAGATGCTGGCGGGGATTGCTCCGACGGTGACGGCGTCGAATTATCACGACGGGTGGACGTATCAGGGCGGAGCGTTTGAGCAGTGGTTCAACGAATCGTGGTCAACGGGGCTGGCGATGAACACGATGCGGCGACGCGCGGAAAACAACGGGAACGCGCTGGGCGGCACGAAGACGCTGCCGCTGAATGATTACGAAGTGCTGGCGGCACCATCAGCGGCGGGCATAGCACCCTATTTTACGGATTGGCTGGCGCACCCGAGTTATGACGGATATTGGAAGCAGTGGTCCATTGAGGAGCACTACGCGAATATCCAGGTGCCGGTGCTGAGCTTTGCAGCGTGGTACGACATATTTCTTGGCGGCTCTCTTAAGAATTATGTGAGATTAAAAACAGAGGGAGGAACGGACTCGGCCAAGCATGGG
>Ga0335076_10007587_pt1 | contig 10928 bp, 10 predicted proteins | sample Lox_Sample_25_FD_206717 | JGI IMG/M metagenome (GOLD analysis project Ga0335076, IMG submission 206717) | Soil microbial communities from Loxahatchee National Wildlife Refuge, Florida, United States - Lox_Sample_2.5 | ecosystem: Environmental > Terrestrial > Soil > Wetlands | place: USA...
ATTCAAAGAGCGAAAAAGAGCACCGGCGGGAGATTTGCGTAGCGGGCCGCTGGCTGTACGACCGCAAATACATCGTGGCCTGCGAGGGCAACATCTCGGTGCGCCTCGGCGACGGCCGCATTTTGACCACCCCCACCTGCATGAACAAAGGCATGCTCTCCCCGGACGACCTTGTGCTGATTGATATGGACGGCAGACAATTGAGCGGCGGAAAAAGAGTATCTTCCGAAGTTCTGATGCATCTCCTCTTTTACCGCATGCGGCCAGACGTAAATGCGGTTTGCCATGCGCATCCTGCTGCGGCGACGGGTTTCGCGCTCGCTGGGCGCGCACTGGATCAAGCACTCTTGCCCGAGGTCATCATTGGCTTGGGCCAGGTGCCCCTCGTGCGCTACGCCACTCCCGGAACTCCGGAGCTGAGCCTCGCGCTCGAGCCTTACGTGGAAAATTACGATGCGCTCTTGCTGGCTAATCATGGCGCGGTCACTTGCGGCCCTGATCTTCTGACCGCCTTTTACCGCATGGAGACCGTCGAGCACACCGCAAGGATCGTGCTGGCTGCGGAGAACGCCGGCACGCCCAAACTTCTCTCCAGCCGCGAAGTGGCCAAGCTGATGGCCGCGCGCACCCGCTATGGCGTGACCACTCCGCCCGGCGAAGGTTCGGAACTCCCCGTCACTTCCGACGCGGAAGACAGTCCCGCGGATGAGATCACCCTCAAGCGCGATGAATTGGATGCCCTGATTGAAGAAGCCGTTCGCAAAGATCGCGCGAGGCGCTGATCACTCGATTGTGTCAGCAGCGAAGTTCACGCTTCAATTTCAGCCACTGCGGAAATTCCTTTCCCGTGCTGCTATCCCAAACTTCCTCTGCTCGTCAAAAGTGCGAACATTGCCGGAGACAATTTCCATGAACGGGAAGAAAGAATATTTTGATGCGGTTCGGTCCGGCGATATTTCCGCGGTCAACTCCCTGCTCGACGCGCAGCCGGAGCTGCTGAACGCCAGGAACGATCAAGGACAGAGCGGCGTGCTCCTCGCCGCCTACACCGGCCGCAAGGAAATCCGCGACGTCTTGATCGCGCGCGGTGCCGTGCTGGAATTGCACGAAGCCTCCGCCGCGGGACAATTTGCTAAAGTAAAAGAACTCGTCGAACAAGATCCCGCCCTGGCGAAAAGTTTCTCTCCGGACGGTTTCCCCGTCCTCGCTCTCGCCGCCGTTTTTGGGCACGCCGATATCGCAAAATATCTGCACGAGAACGGCGCTGACGTAAATGCCGTCTCAACCAATGCCACCGGCTACACGGCGCTGACTGGCGCCGTCGCCAGCGGCCATACAGCCATCGTGGACTGGCTCATCTCTCGTGGCGCCAATGTGAATCACCGTTACGGCCATGGTTACTCCCCGCTTCTGACCGCTGCCGCGGACGGGCGCCTGGAAATCATCAAGATGCTTCTCGAAAACGGAGCCGACCCTCGCGCCGCAACCAATGACGGAAAAACCGCCCTGCAAATTGCCCAAGACCGCGGCCACAAGCAAGTTGCGGATTACCTGCGCGGCCGCGGCTAGATCTCCGGTTTTCCCGGGTTTCCCTGGAAAGAACACGGAGCTACAATGAAAAAGTCCTGCCGCCGCCAGCCGGGAGCCTTCTGAGGAGTCTCTCATGCGCTATGCAAGAACCGCCGCGATCTGCCTTTTCTTTTTGATGGGTGCGGCGGCATGCCGCGGCAGTCATGCAAAGGAAGGCGAGCACATGACCATCACGATCTCCAGCCAATCGTTCGCTTCAGGAGGCAACATTCCCCGGCAATTCACCTGCGATGGCGAGGATATTTCTCCCGAACTCCATTGGAGCGACCCGCCCGCGCGCACCAAGAGCTTCGCACTCATCGCCGACGATCCTGATGCTCCCGTCGGCACCTGGGTTCACTGGGTTCTCTTCAATCTGCCGCCGCAATCGCGCGGCCTGCCGGAAAACGTCCCTAGGCAGGAATCGCTCGAAAATGGCGCTCTCCACGGCCGCAACGATTTTCGCAAAATCGGCTACGGCGGCCCTTGCCCTCCTCTGGGCAAGCCCCACCGTTATTTCTTCAAGCTTTACGCGCTGGATGCCATGCTCGATCTGAAATCTGGCGCAACCAAGGCTGATGTCGAAAAGGCCATGACCGGCCACATCCTTGCCCAAGGCGAGTGGATGGGCCGCTACTCCCGCTGACGGACGCAGCCGCCGCACCGCCCAGCCGGGTAGCCTGCCCTGGCGGTACATTTGTTGTGTCCAGGCCAGGAGAAGCGTAGGATGCGCACATACCGTAGGCCCCAACCGAGGATCCCATCTTGAACAAGGAGGCGTCATGAGCGCTTCTTCTCTCGGCACAATCGTCAAAAAGTCTGTGGGTTGGTCCATCGGGCTCAGCGTCCTGCTGATCCTGGCCGGTCTTCTTGCCATCGCATTGCCTCAGGCAGCCGGGATCGCAGTGAATATCCTGGTCGCCTGGCTGCTTGTTTTCAGCGGTATGGCTCATCTGGTGTTTGCCTGGCATACCCGCACCACCGGCGGATTGATCTGGGAACTGCTCCTGGGCATTCTCTATATTTTCATCGGCGTCTACATTTTGATTCATCCCGTGCTCGGCCTGGCGTCATTGACGCTGGCCCTTGCCATCTACTTATTTGTTGAAGCAGTCTTGGAAGTCATCCTGTGGTTCCGGCTCCGCCCCATGCCGGGCTCGCCCTGGCTTCTCTTCGACGGAATCATCACCCTGATACTTGCCCTCCTGATCTGGAGGACGTGGCCCTCGAGCACGGAATGGGTCATCGGCACGCTTGTGGGAATCAGCATGCTCTTCAGCGGATTCTCCCGCCTGCTGCTTTCTCTGGCAGCGCGCAGCGTCGCGGCTAAGTTGGCTTAGGCGCGCGAAACACGCTATCCGCGCCCGCGCATCCGCGCGCGTGTGTGGCTCAGCATGGCAGCGCATGCCGTCGAACGGAGGAAAACAGTGTGGGCGGCTTGATCCCCTTAGCCGACGCTTCCCGGCGCCCGGTGCGTTTCCCCATCGTCACGGCATTCATCATTCTCGTGAACGTCGTCGTTTTTGTGCTGGAACTCCGGGGCGGTGATGCCTTCGTGCTCCAGTGGTCGGCCATCCCCCAGAACATCATTGCCGGACATCATTGGATCACCATCCTGACGGCCATGTTCATGCACGGCAGTTGGTCGCACATCCTGGGCAACATGGTGTTCTTGTGGGCCTTTGGCCCGGAGATCGAAGACGCCATGAATCCCTTGCGCTATTTGGTCTTCTACCTTGCCGGCGGTTTCGTGGCCATGCTGGCGCAGATTGCGGCCAGCCCCCACTCCACGGTCCCAAACCTGGGCGCCAGCGGCGCGATTGCTGCGGTCATGGGCGCGTTTCTCGTCACTTACCCTCGCGATCAGATTCGCGCCGTTCTCTTCATCTTCGTGTTTGTGCGCATTACTTTGATCCCGGCCGCGCTTCTCATTGGAGTCTGGTTTCTCATCCAGCTCGTTCATGCCGGGTCGGTGGCGGCGGTCCAGACGGGCGGCGTGGCCTACCTCGCTCACGTTGGAGGCTTTATCTTTGGCGTTGCCACTGCCCGCCTTTTTGAACATCCCCAGCGCCTCGCCGGCTGAACCCGGCGATCTGCATACACTTGGCCTTTTTATTGACACTGATAATAATTTGTCGCAGACTTACCCTGCTCTTTACGCGATGACACAGTTTTTCGCTGTGCGTCTGGCGTTTCGCTGGACCGGTAACGATTGATACCATTTATCAGCGCGCTCGGAGTCAACCTCTCGACGCGCAGGCGCGTCAAGAGGATTGCCTCCGACCGCGCTTAGCTCCAATGGTAAAGAGCATCGGGTGAAAAGAACGTGCCTACAACTCTAGAGGCATTTGGGTCATCCTTTGACCTGAATGCCTCTAGGGTCCTAAATCCCCCTTCCCTAATCTTCCTGTGCGGCGGGTCGATTCAAAATAGCGGCGAACCCCCGGCATCCCTAAGAGGTTTGTTTTATCAACGTCTGAAACAGGATCATCCCGAATTATGTCCGCGAGTACTCCTAGCAGAAGAGGCAAACCAGTGGTCAAAGGCAGCCAGCTACTACGATCACCTGTTTGCTTTAGAAGACGACCTGGCGTACCTCTCGGCCGCAATCATGTTATTCGTGGAGAGCCCAGGTTCGATCGCGGAGTTGGGGGCATTCTGCAACGTCGATGCTTTAAGTAAGAAATTAATTGCAGTCCTTGAGCACAACCACCAGAACGACGAGTCCTTCATACAGGACGGCCCCATCGCGTTGTTGAGAAAAAATGACCCCCGCTCAGTCCTGTTTTACCCCTGGCTTGGGCCGCCCAACGAATGCGGAAAAAGGCTTATCGAGCCTATTCAGTCAAAAGACACAGTTGACCGCCTAATCGAGCGACTCTTGGACGAAATATCGAATGTCAGCAAGGAAGAGAAGTTTAACGCGAACAATGTCGGGCATCGCATACTGCTTGTGGCCGACCTCGTCAAGCTGGGGGGCATCATTAAATCGGGGGAAATTGAGAGTCTCCTCGAAGGCGCAGGGCTCGCTATCGCTACCCAGAGTCTCTACCGCTATCTGTTCCTGCTTGAAAAGCTTAAGCTTATCGATAAAACGCAGTACGGGCACATCACTTATTATCTTAGTCTCTTTCCCCCAAATGAATTCATCCGCTACGCCCGCACAACGAAGGGCCTGAAATCCGACAGATTCCGTTTGAAGTCAGACCTCTCGCAGACCCTGCAGCCATTGGACCGCGACAGAGGAAAAGCTTTTGAAGCTTTTTCCAAAAAGACGAGCGGCAGCAATGGGTAAGCTCTTATCCAAAATCTCGCGCGAACTGTTCATCCCCCTCGATGATCTCGTTTTCCTGGCACACTCAGCTCCCTATCGCTACAAGGTCTATGAGGTTAGGAAGAAGCAGCCACATAAGAAAAGAACAATTGCTCAGCCTGCACGAGAGGTGAAGAGGCTACAATACTGGATTATTTCCGAGCTGCTCAAGCACTTCCCAATCCATCCAGCCGCGACGGCATATCGCCAAGGAAAAAGTATTCTCAACAACGCGAAGCCCCACGCAAAGAAGAGATTCCTTCTCAAGCTTGATTTCAAGGATTTTTTCCACTCAATCAAAGTGGACGACTTTCGAAAGTTCTTGGAACAAGAAGGGTCCCAGACGGTGGATGCATCCGACTTCGACTACCTGTGCCGAATTCTCTTTTGGAACGACAAACGTACCGGGGATCTCATTCTCTCGATCGGCGCCCCCAGCTCACCAATCCTCTCGAACATACTGATGCACGAGTTTGACGTAAAAGTAAGCGAGTACTGCAAATCGGCGGCCGTGACCTATACTCGATACGCAGATGACATGACCTTCTCAACTAATAAGCCTGAGATTCTCAGATCTGTCGTAACTAACGTAGAACAAATTTGTACTGAGCTCCCTTACCCTCGTCTCAGCTTGAACACCGAAAAGACAGTGCACGCCTCAAAAGCCACCTCCCGCCGCGTAACGGGGTTGGTACTCTCCAATGAAGGCGATGTCTCCATTGGCCACAAGCGGAAGAGGGAAATCCGCGCCGCAGTGCATCACTTCAAAATCGGAAAGCTAAACGTTATCGAAACAGCGAAGCTCGGGGGTACGCTAGCCTTTGTAAAATCCGTGGAGCCAGCATATCTACGAGCCCTAAAGAAACACTACGGAGAAGCTGTGATAAATAGACTCCTGAAGCAAAACACAAATCAATAGAAACTTGGATAACGCAAAACGACCGCCCCTGCCTAACAGAACTAGGCGCGAGCGAGGTGCCAGCCTTGGATCGCCTGGAGACCCTATCGTTGACAACCATCTGTCACGCGTAACCAACCGCAGCTACAGAGGACGCCCACCCGCGGCCGAGCAAGCCTAATCGTATCCCGCGTTGACAGGCGAACAAAAGGCGGCAATACTTTCAAGGCATGATCGGCCAACTCCGCGGCTCTCTTGCCGACAAACGGCCCAACCAGGTGCTCGTGGACGTAGGCGGGGTGGGCTATCTCGTCGCTGTCCCTCTTTCCACTTACGCCGCGCTCGGCGATCTCCACACGGAAGTCACTCTGCTCATTCACACCCACGTTCGTGAAGACGCTCTCTCGCTCTATGGATTTCTCACCTCCCGCGAAAAGCATTTTTTTGAAATGCTCCTGAGCGCTTCCGGCGTTGGCCCTTCCCTCGCTCTCAAAATTCTTTCCGGCATGAACGTGGACGACCTCGTCCCCGCGATCCGCACCGGCGATGTCGCCCGCCTCACGCGCATCCCTGGAGTCGGTCGCAAAACCGCCGAGCGCATGGTCGTCGAGCTGAAAGATAAACTTGAAGCCGTCGCCGTCGAAGAAAAGCCCGCCGCAGCTTCCCCTGCAGGCATCGAAGCCGACGTGCTCTCCGCGTTGATGAATCTCGGCTACGATGGACGCGCTGCGGAAAGCGCGGTGCGCGAAGCCAAACGCGAAGCAGGCGCAAACAATTTTGAAAAGCTCTTGAAAGCGTCGCTGCAAACGCTGACGGCGCCGCAAAGCCGCGCCGCCCGCGCGGTCTGAAGCAACAAAGTTCTGAGCGCCCGCACCACTCGGCGCTCGCAAGTGCTACCCTCGCTTAGGTGCAGAACGCATGGCGGATGGAACAGCTCGTCGAATGATGGCCCAGCGCACGCGCAGCGATGCCGCGCGTCCCGAGCGCCCCGAGCGCCCCGAGCGCATCGTCTCCGGCGCTGTCTTCGAGGAAGACGTTCGCATCGAAGCCAGCGTTCGCCCCAAGCGCCTTGAAGACTACATCGGCCAGAAGCGCGTCAAGGAAAACATCTCCATCGCCCTCGAAGCCGCGCGCAATCGCGGCGAAGCCCTCGATCACGTTCTTTTGTACGGTCCTCCCGGCCTCGGCAAAACCACTCTCGCGCAGATCATCGCCGCGGAGCTCGGCGTCACCATCACCACCAGCGCCGGCCCGCTCCTCGAACGCAAAGGCGATCTCACCGCTATTCTCGCCTCGCTCGAATTGCGCGAGGTCTTTTTTCTCGACGAAATTCACCGCCTCCAGGCCGCCGTCGAGGAAGTTCTCTATCCCGCGATGGAAGATTTTCGCGTGGACCTCGTCATCGGACAGGGCCCCGGCGCGCGCGTCCATCCCTTTCACTTGAAACACTTCACGCTCGTAGGCGCCACCACCCGCGCAGGCCTCATCACCGCTCCGCTTCGCTCGCGCTTCGGCATCGTCCACCGTCTCGATTTTTACGATCCGGAAGATCTCCTCATCATCCTCCGCCGCTCCGCCAAGATTCTCAGCATCGAACTGGAAGAAGGCGGCGCGGAAGAGATTGCCCGCCGCTGCCGAGGTACTCCGCGCATCGCCAACCGCCTCCTTCGCCGCGCGCGCGATTTTGCTCAGGTCCGCGCCGCCGGAAGAATCACACGCAGCGTCGCTCGCGAAGCGCTCTCCATGCTCGGTGTGGACGACAGCGGCCTCGACGAAGTGGACCGCAATCTCATGCTCGCGCTGCTGGATAAATACGCCGGCGGGCCCGTTGGCCTCGGCACGCTCGCCGCCGCTCTCAGCGAGGAAGAAGACGCCATCGAGGAAATGTACGAGCCCTATCTCATGCAGATCGGCCTGATTGACCGTACTCCGCGCGGCCGCGTCGCCACCCAGCGCGCCTACGAATATTTCGGCAAGGAAATTCCGCGCCGCCAGCCAGGACTATTCTAGAATTCTCCGCAGCCGCTCTCGCGTCGGCTTCTCCCATGCCTTCCGCTCACGTTTATCTCTCGCTCGGTTCCAATCTTGGCGATCGCGCCGCCAATCTGAATACCGCCATCTCTGCCCTCGCCGGAATCGGCGTTCGCGTCCTGAAAATATCCAGCTTTTACGAAACCGAGCCCGTGGATTTCCTCGATCAGCCCTGGTTCCTGAATTGCGTCCTCGAAGCCGAAACAACTCTTTCCCCGCTCGATTTGCTCCACGCTCTTCGCGCCATCGAGCAGCAAATGGGCAGCAAAAAAGCCTTCGCCAAGGGCCCTCGCATCCTCGATCTGGACATTCTTCTCTACGGCCAGGAATCCATCACCACCCCCGAACTCCAAATCCCCCATCCCCGCATGCTCGCCCGCAATTTCGTTCTCGTCCCCCTCGCCGAAATCGCTCCCGGTTTCCAGCATCCTATCTGGGACGCTCCCGTTCGCGATCTACTCTCCCGCGCTTCCGACAAAAGTTCCGTCCGCCTCTTCTCTACTCCGCCCCAAATCACGTCCAGCAACCCCTCCGCTTGACGCGCTCCCCGAACCATCGCAAGATAGCCTCAAGCTCTCCGTCCTCCAGGTGAATGATGAAAAAATGCCTTCCGCTTCTCTTCCTCTTCGTCCTGTTCGCTCCATCTCTCGCCGCGCAGTCTGCAACAGTGAAGCTCAAGCTTCACATCGTCTTGATTGACCGCGACCTCAATCAAAAGCCCGTCCCAAATTTTGTCGTCACTCTTCAGCGAGCCGATTCGCCCTCCGCCGAATCCACCGAATTAAAAACCGGCCTCGACGGCAATGCGGAAAAGGATTTGCCCCCGGGGCGCTACAAACTCGCCTCTTCCAGGCCCATCGAATTTGAAGGCAAGCGCTATTCCTGGAAGCTCGAACTCTCCCTCGCGGGCGCGCAACAAAGTTTGGATTTGACGAACGACAACGCCACCGCCGAAAATATCGCGACCGACGCTGCTCATCCGTCGGACGCTTCGTCTGCCGCTTCGGGCGGAGGAGACCTCACGGCGCTCTTCGACAAGTTCAAGAATTCCGTATTCCAGGTGCATGCCGAGGCTAAGGATGGATCCGGTTTCCTCGCCGATCCCGCCGGCCTCATCGTCACCAACAACCATGTCGTGGATTCTTCCGGCTATCTCGCCGTGCAATTCGATCAAAAACGCAAAGTCACCGCGAAGCTCTTGGCCTCGAATCCCGATAAGGACGTCGCGGTTCTCTGGATTAATCCCGCCGCGTTTCCCGAAGCCGTCTCCGCGCCTCTCGTACCGTCGTCCGCCAACCCGCCCATCGCCGTCGGCCAGCGCGTCTTCACCATTGGCAATCCCATGGGCCGCGACAAAGTCCTCACCACCGGCGTCATCAGCAAAGTCGAAAAGGACGCCATCACCAGCGACATCAACATCAATCCCGGCAATTCCGGCGGCCCGCTCTTCACTCTTCAGGGTCAAGTTGCCGGCATCACCACCGCCGGTCTGCGCAATCTCGCCTCGATCGTGCCCATTGAAGAGGCTCGCACGCTTCTCGATCAGGCTCGCAAAAAAATGGCTGGCGCGTCGCCGCCAAGCACTGATCTGCTTCCCGTTGAGCCCGCCGACTATTATCCGGCCGATTCGCTCCGCTCTCTGCTCCAACTTGAAAGAATGGACACCAAGCCTTATTTTTACGATCAGGGAGAATTTGAAGTTGCCCTCATCACTCCCCCCGTGGGTTATTTTGCCCGCCATCGGGACGAAATGAGCGCGGCTCGCAAAGCCGCCAAGCGCGGGGGCGGAGAGTCTGCTCAGCCCAAAGTGCCCACCGAAGCTCTGGAGGATGCGCAGGAAGTTCGTCCGATCCTGGCCATTCTTGTCCGTCCTAAATACAGCGCGTTCTTCAAAGTTCGTTTCAAAAACGGCTTTCTCCGCATGCGCCTTCTGTGTGGCTCAAAGGAAATCGCGCCCATCGACCCCGGCCGTCGCCAATTCGAACTCGAGGCGCGCGGCAAGACCGTGGACACCACCTTTGAAGGCATTTATGAGTATCCGCCGGACGCCGTATCCCCTTCCTGCGGCGGCGTCACACTGGAAATCTATTCCGAAAAAGATCCGAGCGTGCCTGTCAGCAAGCCCATGGACGCTGCCACCGTGCAACGCATCTGGGAGGACTTCGATCCCTATCGCAAGTCTATCGCCGCCAAATAGCGTTAGCGCAGCTTCCGCGGTCTTACGAAGTGCGTCGCAGCAACAGCCGGTGCAGCATCATTTCCTTCGGACGCAACGCATCCAGCTCAATTTCCGATAGCCGCCCTTCCTTGATTTCCCGCCAGATGTACACGCCCGGATCGGTTTCCTCCCGAATCATGCCTTTTAGCGAGAGCAGAAACTCCGACGCATCGTCCCGCGACGCTGTTTCTTGATACCGCGGCCGCGCAAGTGCCTCCACTGCGTAGCTGCGCAGCAGCTTCGGCCAATAGGCCCGGAACAATTCGCCCGACGCAAAAATGTCGCTCCACGCCACTTCATCGCCGTATGCCACCACGGCTCCCACCACATGTTCTTCCTTCAATCCCGACGTTTCTTTCGCAAACCGCCGTTGCAGTTCCTCGACGAGATTGTCTACGGAACCGCTCACCCGCTTCGAATCGTAAATGTGCGCGTACGATTCCGTCGGCGCATCCTCCCGGATCGTTCCCGCAATCGCATCACGTGGTAGGCTCGGTGCCGGAGCCGCGGGCGCCGCTACCGCCGTTGTGCCCGATCTCACGGCTGACCACACCCGGCCCTGATCCTGCTCCACCGCGGCTTGTTCGCGCACGCTAGGATGCACGATCGTCTTCGCCGCGGAAAAATCCGCGCCCGAAGACCACCGTCCGTGTTCCACGCAGAAAACATCCAGCGGCAGTGGCTCGGCTCCCGCCGGCACAATGCGGTCCTTCCCGATGATCCGGTCCTGCTTCCCTCCGCTCACCAGCTCTCCCGCCAGCAGCAGCACCGGCCGCTTTCCCCGGTTGATCAGCACCAGTTGATTCACCGAAGCCCCGCCGGAATAATCCGGCACAACGCGTCCTCCGCGCCGCCGCTCCAGCCCTCCGCTCCCCTCTTCCCTTACGATCACTTCCCCC
>Ga0335076_10007588_pt1 | contig 10928 bp, 5 predicted proteins | sample Lox_Sample_25_FD_206717 | JGI IMG/M metagenome (GOLD analysis project Ga0335076, IMG submission 206717) | Soil microbial communities from Loxahatchee National Wildlife Refuge, Florida, United States - Lox_Sample_2.5 | ecosystem: Environmental > Terrestrial > Soil > Wetlands | place: USA: Florida...
CATCAGGATCGCGTTCTTCTTGACGATGCCGATCAGCAGGATGATGCCGATCAGGGCGATCACCGACAGATCCTCCTTCAGGAGCATCAGCGCGAGCAGCGCGCCGACGCCCGCCGACGGCAGCGTCGACAGGATCGTGATCGGGTGGATGAGGCTCTCGTACAGGATGCCGAGCACGATGTAGACGGCGAACAGCGCGGCGAGGATCAGGAACGGCTGGTTCGCGAGCGAGTCCTTGAAGGCCTGCGCCGTGCCCTGGAAGCTGCCGCGGACCGACGCGGGAAGGCCGAGCTGGGCCTCGGCCTGCTGGATTCTTTCCACCGCGTCCCCGAGCGACGTGCCGGCCGTCAAATTGAACGAGATCGTGACCGACGGGAACTGCCCCTGATGGTTGACCTGGAGGGGCGCCGTCGACGGTGCGTAGCGGGCAAACGCGGACAGCGGAACCAGGCTGCCGTCGGCCGATCGGACGCGGAGGACGTCGAGGCCCTGCGGACCCTGCAGGAACTTCGGGTCCATCTCGAGGACCACGTGGTACTGGTTGAGCGCCGTGTACATCGTCGAGACCTGCCGCTGGCCGAACGCGTCGTAGAGCGTCTGGTCGATGGCCGCCGGCGTGACGCCGAGGCGCGCGGCCGTGGCCCGGTCGATCGTCAGCGCGGCTTCGAGCCCCTTCGTCTGCAGGTCGCTGTTGACGTCCACGAGGCCCGGGATCCTGCGCATCCGCTCGAGCACTTTCGGCGCCCAGTCCTGGAGCTCGCGCACGTCCTCGCCGCGCAGCGTGTACTGGTACTGGGAGGCGGTCGGGCGCCCGCCGATCCGCAGGTCCTGGACCGACTGGAGATAGAGAGTCGCGCCCGGAATCCTGGCGAGCTGCGGCCGGAGCCGCGCGATGATCTGGTCGGCCGACAGCTTGCGCTCGCTCAGGGGCTTCAAATCGACGAACATGCGAGCCTGGTTCGTGACGCTGCCGCCCCCCGCGTACGCGTTGACGTAGGCGACGCCGGGATCCTTCACCATGATGGCCACGAACTGCTGGAGGCGCTCGTTCATCGCCTGGAACGACGTGTTCTGGTCGGCGAGGATCTGGCCGGTCAGCCGCCCGGTGTCCTGCTGCGGGAAGAAGCCTTTCGGGATCTGGATGTAGAGGTAGACGGTCGCCGCCATCGTCGCGAGCGTCACCGCGAGCGTCAGCGGCTGGTGCCGCATCACGGTCGAGAGCGTTCGCCGGTAGAACGACAGGATCCCGTCGAACGCCCGCTCGCTCCAGCGGAAGACGCGGCCGTGCTTCTCCTCGCCGGGTCTCTTGAGCAGGGTCGCGCACATCATCGGCGTCGTCGTCAGCGAGATCACCATGGACACGAGGATGGCGACCGACAGCGTCATCGCGAACTCACGGAAGAGGCGGCCGACGATCCCTCCCATCAGGAGGATCGGAATGAAGACGGCGACGAGCGAGATCGAGATCGAGAAGACGGTGAAGCCGATCTCGCGGGCTCCGATCCGGGCCGCCTCGCGAGGCTCGACGCCCATTTCGAGGTGCCGCGTGATGTTCTCGATGACGACGATGGCGTCGTCCACGACGAAGCCGGTGGCGATCGTCAGGGCCATGAGCGATAAGTTGTCGATCGAGTAGCCGAGCAGGTACATCGCGCCGAACGTGCCGACGAGGGAGATGGGAACGGCGACGCTCGGGATGAGCGTCGCGCGCACGCTCCGCAGGAAGGCGAACACGACGAGAATGACGAGCGCGATCGAGATGGCCAGCGTAATCTGGACGTCGCGGACCGAGGCGCGGATCGTCGACGAGCGGTCGAGCACGCCGGCGAGCCGGATCGTCGGCGGGATCTCGGCCTGGAGCTGGGGCAGGACCGCCTTGATGCGGTCGACGGTCTGGATGATGTTCGCGCCCGGCTGCCGGAAGATGATGATCAGGACCGCCGGCTTGCCGTTGGCGACGCCGGCCGTTCGCACGTCCTCGACCGAATCGATGACGGTGGCGACGTCCGACAGGCGGAGCGCGCCGCCGTTCCTGTAGGAGAGGACGAGCGGCTGGTACAGGCCGGCGTTCAGCAGCTGGTCCGTCGCGCCCACCGCCCACGCGCGTTCGGCGGAGCCGATCTGCCCCTTCGGCCGATTGGCGTTCTGGCTCGCGAGGAAGGTGCGGACGTCCTCGAGCGAGAGGCCGGCGTTGTTCAGCGCCGTGGGGTTCGCCTCGACGCGAACCGCCGGCAGCGCGCCGCCGCCGACGAACACCTGTCCGACGCCGTCGACTTGAGCGATCTTCTGCTGGAGGATCGACGAGGCGATGTCGTAGATCCGGCCCTTGTCGACGACGTCGGAGATGAGGCCGAGCAGCATGATCGGGGCGTCGGCCGGATTGACCTTGTGCCAGTACGGATTCGACGGCAGGTCCGCCGGAAGGTTGCCGCGCGCCGCGTTGATCGCCGCCTGGACGTCTCGTCCCGCGGCATCCACGTTCCGGGACAGGTCGAACTGCAGCACGATCTGGGTGTTGCCGAGGGAGCTCGTCGAGGTCATCTCCGTGACGCCGGCGATCCGGCCGAACTGGCGTTCGAGCGGCGTCGCCACGGAGGAGGCCATCGTCTCCGGGCTCGCTCCGGGGAGGCTCGCCGAGACCTGGATGGTCGGGAACTCGACCTGCGGCAGCGGGGCGACGGGCAGGAAGAAATAGGCGACGATGCCGGCGAGCGCGATCGCGATCGTCAGCAGGGTCGTCCCGATGGGACGGTCGATGAAGGTCGACGAGAGGCTCATCGCCCCGCTTCAGCCGCTCTCGGCGACCCGCCTCGCGGGTATGTGCGCCCGCGCGGCGCGGCGCTCGGCCACGCGCCGCGCGAGGCGGTCGAAGTAGAGGTAGATCACGGGCGTCGTGTACAGCGTCAGGACCTGGGAAAAGATGAGACCGCCGACGATCGAGACGCCGAGCGGCTTCCGCAGCTCGGCGCCGACGCCGCCGCCGATGGCGAGCGGGATGCCCGCGAAGAGCGCGGCGAACGTCGTCATGAGGATCGGCCGCAGCCGCAGCAGGCAGGCCTGGAAGATCGCCTCGCGCGGCGGCTTGCCTTCCTTGCGCTCGGCGTCGAGGGCGAAGTCGATCATCATGATCGCGTTCTTCTTCACGATCCCGATGAGCAGGATGATGCCGATCAGCGCGATGACGTTGAAGTCCATCCGGAAGAGCATCAGCGACAGCAGCGCGCCCACGCCCGCCGACGGCAGCGTCGAGAGAATCGTGATCGGGTGGATGTAGCTCTCGTACAGAACGCCGAGAAGGATGTAGACGGCGACGAGCGCGGCGAGGATCAGGAGCGGCGCCTTGACGAGCGAGGCCCCGAACGCGCGCGCGGTTCCCTGGAAGTCCGCCTGGATGCTCGCCGGCAGGCCAATCGCCTTCCCCGCATTCTCGATCGCGCGCACCGCCTGGCCCAGCGAGTAGCCCGGCGAGAGGTTGAACGACACCGTCACGACCGGGAACTGCCCCTGGTGGTTGATGGCGAGCGCCGTGCGCGACTCCGAGATCGTCGTGAAGGCCGAGAGCGGGACCACGCCGGTCGGACCGTTCGCTCCGTTCGCGTGCACGTAGATGTGGTCGAGATCGGCCGGGCTCTTCTGGAAGCTCGGGTCGACCTCCAGCACGACGCGGTACTGGTTCAGCTGGGTGAACATCGTCGAGACCTGGCGCTGCCCGAACGCGTCGTAGAGCGCGTCATCGACGTTCTGCGGCGTGATGCCGAGGCGCGACATGGTCGACCGATCGAACACGAGCGTCGCCTTGAGCCCCCGGTTCTGCTGGTCGGTCGCGACGTCGGCGAGCTCGGGCCGCTTCTGCAGCGCCTCGACGAGCCGGGGCACCCACTGCGCGAGCTCCTGCGGGTCGGGATCCTCGAGGCTGTACTGGTACTGCGTGCGGCTGACGCGGTCCTCCACCGTCAGCTCCTGCACGGGCTGCATGAAGAGGGTGACGCCCTCGACCCGGGCGAGCTCCGGCTGGAGGCGGCGGATGATGTCGCTCGCCGAAATCTTCCGCTCGTCGAGGGGCTTCAAGTTGATCTGGATGCGCCCGCTGTTCAGCGTCGCGTTCGTGCCGTCGACCCCGATGAAGGAAGACAGGCTCTCCACGGCGGGATCCTTCAGGATGACCCGGGCGAGCGCCTGCTGCCGCTCGGCCATCGTCGGGAAAGAGACCGACTGCGGCGCCTCCGAGATGCCCTGGATCACGCCCGTGTCCTGGACGGGGAAGAAGCCCTTCGGGATGAGGACGTACAGGAGGATCGTGACGGCGAGCGTCGCGATCGCCACTGCGAGCGTCAGGGGCTGGTGCTCGAGGACGACCTCGAGCGTCCGCCGGTAGAAGTCGATGACCTTGTCGAAGAGACGCTCGGAGATCTGCGCGAAGCGGCTCTGCTCCGAGAGCTTCTGGTGCTTGAGGATCCGCGCGCACATCATGGGCGTCAGCGTCAGGGACACGAATCCCGAGACGAGAATGGTGATCGAGAGGGTGACCGCGAACTCGCGGAAGAGCCGCCCGACGACGTCTCCCATGAAGAGGAGCGGGATCAGGACCGCGATCAGCGAGAGCGTCAGAGACAGGATCGTGAAGCCGATCTGCTCCGATCCCTTGAGCGCGGCCTCGAGCGGTTTCTCGCCCTCCTCGATGAACCGCGAGATGTTCTCGATCATGACGATCGCGTCGTCCACGACGAAACCGGTCGCGATCGTCAGCGCCATCAGTGTGAGGTTGTTGAGGCTGTAGCCGAGCAGATACATCGCGGAGAACGTGCCGACGAGGGAGAGCGGCACCGCGACCGACGGGATGATCGTGGCGGAGAGGCTGCGCAGGAAGATGAAGATGACCATGACGACCAGGGCGATCGTCAGCATCAGCTCGAACTGAACGTCGTGCACGGAGGCGCGGATCGTCGTCGTGCGGTCCGTCAGGATGGTCACCTTGACCGCCGACGGCAGCGAGGCCTGGAGTTGCGGCAGCAGCTTCTTGATCCGGTCGGCGACCTGGATGATGTTGGCGCCGGGTTGCCGCTGGATGTTGACGATGACCGCCGGGACCTCGTTGGTCCAGGCCGCCTGCTTGGCGTTTTCGGTCGAGTCCGTGACGTCGGCGACGTCCTCGAGGCGCACCGGCGCGCCGTTGCGGTACGCGATCACGAGCGGCCTGTAGTCGGTGCTCGTGAGGAGCTGGTCGTTGGCGCCGATCGTGTACGCCTGAGCGGGCCCGTCGAAGCTGCCCTTCGCCTGGTTGACGTTGGACGCTCCGATGGCGGTGCGCACGTCTTCGAGCGTGAGACCGTAGGCGGAGAGCGCGGTCGGGTTGACCTGCACGCGGACGGCCGGCTTCTGGCCGCCCGTCAGCGAGACGAGGCCGACGCCCGGCAGCTGCGAGATCTTCTGGGCGAGCCGCGTGTCGGCGAGGTCGTGAACCTTCGAGAGCGGCATCGCGTCCGAGGTCAGCGCGAGCGTCAGGATGGGCGCGTCGGCGGGATTGACCTTGCTGTAGATCGGCGGATTCGGCAGGTCCTTCGGGAGGTACGTGCCCGCGGCGTTGATCGAGGCCTGGACCTGCTGCTCGGCGACGTCGATGTTCAGGTCGAGGTCGAACTGGAGCGTGATGACCGACGCGCCGTCGGAGCTCGTCGAGGTCATCTGGTTCAAGCCCGGCACCTGGCCGAACTGCCGCTCGAGCGGCGCCGTGACGGAGGAGGCCATGACGTCCGGGCCGGCGCCCGGGTAGAACGTCATGACCTGGATCGTCGGGTAGTCGACCTGCGGCAGCGCCGAAACGGGCAGCTGCTTGTAGGCGACGACGCCGGCCAGCGTGAGGCCGACCATGATCAGGGCCGTGGAGACCGGCCGGAGAATGAAGGGACGAGACGGGCTCACGAGGGCCTCGGCGACGCGGCGGAGCTTCCGGCCGGTGCGCTCCCGGCCTTCCGCGCTACCACTTTCGATCCCTCCTGGAGCTTGTCGACGCCGTCCACGACGACCAGCTCTCCCGCCGACACGCCCTTCGCGATGACGGCCCGGCTGTCGCTCTGCTGGGGGACCTCGACGATGCGCATCGCGACCTTGTCGTCCGCGCCGACGACGAATACCGCGGGACCGCGGGTCGTGCGCTGGATCGCGGCCGACGGCACGACGACGACGTGCGACAGCGTGTCGACGAGGAGCCGGACGTTGACGAACTGCTGGGGAAACAGGCCGCTGTCGTGGTTGTCGAACTGCGCTTTCAGCCGCACGGTCCCCGTCGTGGGGTCGATCTGGTTGTCGACCGTGAGGAGCTTTCCGGTCTCGAGCCGCGTCTTCAGGTCCCGGTCCCACGCCTCGACGGGCAGGGTGGCGCCTCCGCGGATCTTGCGCAGCACAACCTGCAGGCTGTCCTCGGGCAGCGTGAACAGGACCGCGATCGGATCGAGCTGCGTGAGCACGACGATGCCGCCCTGGTCGGTGGCGTGCACCATGTTGCCGGGATCGACCTGACGGAGGCCCGCGCGTCCGGTGATCGGCGCGGTGATGCGCGCGTAGGTCAGGTTCAGTTTCGCGGCGTCGATCGATCCCTGGTCCGTCTTGATCGAGGCCTCCGCCTGCGCGACCGTGGACACCTGCGCGTCGTACTGCTGCTGCGGGATGAGGCCCTGCGCGACGAGGTCCTTGAACCGGTTGAGGTCGAGCTTCGTGTTGGCGAGCAAGGCCTCGTCCTTCGCGAGCTGTCCCTCCGCCTGCGTCAGCTGCACCTGGAAAGGGCGCGGGTCGATCTCGGCGAGGACCTCGCCCTCCTTGACGAGCTGGCCCTCGCGGAAGTCGACGCGCAGGAGCTGTCCGTCGACGCGCGAGCGCACCGTCACGGTCGCGAGCGGGGTCACCGTGCCGAGCCCCGTCAGGTACACGGGGAAGTCCGCGGTCTGCGCCGGGGCGACCACGACGGGAATCGCCGCCTGCGCGCGGGCGCGGGCCGCGGCCTGAGCCTTGCTCGCCGAGTTGCCGGAGCGCGAGATCACGATCGCGGCGACGATCAGCGCGACGAGGCCGATGCCGATCCAGAGGCCCCGCCGCCCCGGCTTCGCGGGAGACGGCTCCGGGACGGGCTCCGTTTCGGGGGCCGGGGACTTGGCAGGGGCGGGTTCGCTCTCGGGACGGTTCGACATCACTCGGCGCTGCCTCCTCGGAAGAGATTCGGAACCGGCGGGCGTCGCCTCGAGACGGCTTCGCCAGGCGCTCCTTCAATTGCAAACGTCCTGCCGCCGCACATCGTTACAGCCTAAGGCAGCGAAGGCGGCCGCGGAAGGGGGAGAGGCCAAGAAAGGCTCGGAGAGGGGGCCACCGCGAGGGACGGCCCCTCTCCGCGAGGCCGCTACGGAGCGACCGGCATCGCAGACCGGTGCACCCGCCGGCGCGCGGGACGGTTCGTCCCGTTTCAGAAGACGCTGATCGCCAGGCCCTCGAGGGAACGCGAACGCGTCCTCTGCTTCTATAGGATCGGTTCCCATGGCGGAAGTGCGGCGTACCGCCCTGGTCACGGGCGCGACGAGCGGCATCGGCCGGGAAGCGGCGCGGCAGCTCGCGAGACTCGGCGCGCACGTCGTCCTCGGCGTCCGCGATCCGGAGCGCGGCGAGGAGGTCATCCGGGAGATCCGCGGCGCCGGCGGCTCGGCCGAGGTGCTGCCGATCGATCTCGCGTCCTTCGATTCGGTCCGCCGTGCGGCCGCGCGCTTCGCCGAGGGGCACACGTCGCTCGACGTCCTCGTGAACAACGCCGGCGTCGCGATGCGCCGCCGCGAGCTCACGGCGGACGGCCACGAGCGGACGTGGCAGACGAACTTCCTCGGCGGGTACCTGCTCACGCGGCTGCTGCTCCCCGCCCTCAAGCGCGGCACGCGTCCCCGCGTCGTCAACGTCTCGTCGGACGCGCACCCGACCGGACGGATCGACTGGAACGACCTCGAGCTCGAGCACGGATACGGCGGATACCGGGCCTACGCGAACACGAAGCTCGCCCAGATTCTCTTCACGCGCGAGCTCGCGCGGCGCGAACCGTGGCTCTCGGTCACCGCGCTCCACCCGGGTGCGATCGCCACGCGCATCTGGCGGGAGGTGCCGCTGATCCCGCTTCGAATGATGATCCTCGCCGTCCTGTGGATCATCGGCGGACGGATCCACAACGCCGCCCGCGGCGCGGAGCCCGTCGTGCGCCTCGCGTCCGACCCGGCGCTCGACGGCGTGACGGGCCGCTACTTCAAGCGCTTCCGCGAGACGGCGCCGTCGAACGCGGCCCAGGACGACGCGACGGCGGCGAAACTGTGGGATTACGCCGAACGCGCGACGGGACTCGCGGGCTGACGCGCGCGGCGGTGGGATAATCGCCAAACCCGGGGCGTAGCGCAGCGGTAGCGTACCTGCTTTGGGAGCAGGTGGTCGCCGGTTCGATCCCGGCCGCCCCGACCAATTTTTTCAGTGACTTAGCGATCTGCCCGATTTGGCCGCCGTCGGCGACTGCACTCACGGTGCACTTGAATTCCGAATGCAGGCCCGACTAGACAGAGCCCAGCTCTTTAAGGACTCGCGTGGATGACTTCGACCTTGCCGGGGCACTTGCCTTTGGCCCGATCGAAAAAACACCGCTGTACCATCCAGCACCACTTCAACCAGAGTTTGAGGGCACCCTGAAAAGGCGAGACGTGTCGAGAAGCACACCGCTCCCGCAGTTCGCGCAGCCGGAAATAGGCGGGGTCCTCCTGCTTACCGTCCTCGGCCTCGGATCGCGCCTTCTCTTCCTTCGAGCCTTCCCGACCCAACCTATCTGGGATTCTCTCCAACTGATTCACTTTGGGGAGCTCCTCCATTCGAATGGAATGACGGCCCCGGGATGGTATTGGAGTCAATTCAACCCCGGGCTGCCGATGATGCTCTCGTTACTCTTCAAGGCGCCCTTGCCGCAAGTCCCTTTGGCTCGATTTGCCACGGCATTCGTGTCCGGCCTCCTCGGTCTATTTCCATTTCTCATCTGGCGCCCCGTTCTTGCATTCCGGTGGCGTCTCCTCGCCGGAACCCTGTTGGCTCTCTGGCCGAGCCAGATTCTGTTCTCCGGCGTGGTCGTCCAAGACAACTGGGTTCTGGCACCAATGATTGCCCTGGCCTGCGTCGCCGTCCGACGGCTCCGGACCCCAGAAGGAATAGGCCGACCGGTGCTCACAGCGCTCCTCTTCGTGGCGTGCTTCGCGATCCGCCAGGAGATGCTCGTTGCACTCGCCCCCTTGGCGATCGCCGCCGGAATCTCCGGGAGAGCGTCCGGACGACAAGCGCGGGACATCGCGACGCTGCTCGTGGTCCTGGGACTATTCACTGTCCTGTTGTGTATCCAGCGCCGGCAGGCCACCGGGCGGTTCACCATCGCGACGGAGCATGGGGCGCTCGTCCTGTTTGGCAGCTTCATGCCTGGAGCAGGTGAAGAGGGTTGGATCGACGGCCGTGCCTATGCGGCGGCGCGCTACCCGTCAGCAGCGGACGGTCTCTTCGGCTCGCCGCGTGAACTTCTGAGGCTCACCCTTGAGGAAGTGGAGCGCAGGCCAGCCTTTCACGCCCTCAGAATCGCTTCCTGGCTCCCACGGCTCGCTCTCGATGCCGATTCCGATGTGCTGCACTGGAGCGTAGGTGTCTCGCAGGCGATTCCCCAGTCGCTTCGTGCTCGGGCGGACGTTTTTCAGCGCGATGCTCGTCCTCTGTTGATCGCGGGGCTTGCTCTCATTAATGGAGCATTCGCGGCGGCGCTCATGGTCGGGTTTGCTCGGAGGCGCCCTGACATTCTCGTCCTCGCGAGTGCCGTCGCGGTGAAGTTCGCGATCCATATGCTCGCCTCGCCGCTCGGCAGGCTCGTGCTGCCCGCGATCGCGCTGGAGCTGCTGGCGATTCCCCTCGCCGCGAGTGAACTCTCTCATGTTTCACGCGCGAAGCGTGTCCGGACCCTCCTCACGGCCGCCGCTGTTTCGGCGGGACTCCTAATCCTCGTTCCTCCCTTGTCCGGGCTCGTCTCCCGGCTGGATTCGCGAGAGCTCGTCGGCGTCCGATCCTTTCGCCTCGACGCCGGCGAGATGTGCGCGATTCGTTGCGAGGTTCGCCGCGGCGCGCTGATCGGACTGACGCCGGACCGCGCCGCCTTTCGGAACGCCGTGGTCGAATGCGCGTTGCCCGTGACGCCGCCGGGCGCGAGACTGGAGCTCCGAGTCGAGGGAGCCCCCGAGCGGATCCTTTTCGATGGCCATGCGCTTCCGCGATCGCCGTTCGGGACCGATGGGACAGCGATCCCGCCGCCGGTGTCCACCGTGACCATCGAGGGTTCGAATGATCAGCCGGTGACGTTTCGATTCCGACTCGCGGAGCGGGAGCTGGAACCGATGACTCCGACGGATTAGGCGGCGGTCACTCCACCCGCACCCGCTCCGGCGTGTAGAGCACGATACTGCAGCCGCTGACCTCGGAGCAGCCGAGGACTCCACGGCGGAGGAGCCGCGTCGTCGCGTCGTCGGGGAACGGCGTACCGAGCGAAACGCTCTTCAGCTCCGAGGACGCCTTCTTGAGCACGTCGTCGCCCGAGAGGAATCGCGATTCCAAGACTTTCCCGCCGGGCCCTACCAGAAGGTAGAACTCGGCGCTCGACGTCTCTCTGCTGATCAAGGGGATCTTCGCCGTCCGAAGCCTCGTGAGCTCCTCGCGCTCTGCGGCGTTCCCGGTGCTCGCACGACCCGACGACGTCTTGCCTTTCGCCACCGGTCGTCCGTAAACGTCGGTGATCCCCTTGGCCGCCGCGCCGAGTGCCCGGAGGCGCTTCGCGTCTTCGGGCTTCTTCTGCCGCTCGTATACCCATGCCAGGTGGTCGGCCATCGTGCCCGCTTGCGTCA
>Ga0335076_10007591_pt1 | contig 10927 bp, 7 predicted proteins | sample Lox_Sample_25_FD_206717 | JGI IMG/M metagenome (GOLD analysis project Ga0335076, IMG submission 206717) | Soil microbial communities from Loxahatchee National Wildlife Refuge, Florida, United States - Lox_Sample_2.5 | ecosystem: Environmental > Terrestrial > Soil > Wetlands | place: USA: Florida...
GTGAGAAGAAATTTCCCGACGTCTGGGCAACGTGCGCGCGGCTTCCCACGCGTCCTCCGCCCAGGTTCGCATCGATTTCTTCGAAAAGGGCGGCATCGGCGAGATAGGTGCTCTGCTGCCGCCAGTCGTGAAATTGTTCTGCGGTATCGTGCGGCGGAATGAACTGATGCAGCTGGGCTAGGCGCTCTGGCTCACGAAATGGCAACGAGCGCAGTAGCAATGCGTTGACCACGCTGAAAACCCCCGTGTTGGCGCCAATGCCGATGGCGAGTGCGGCGATGGCAAAGCCTGCCTGCCACGGGCGATTCAACCAGAGCCGAAGTGTGTACCTGAGATCCTGCGCCACTTCGCGCGAAAGCTGGACTGGAATCGACATCGCCAAATCGGCCATGAGGCGAAGCCAAAACCGGGCCGACGCACAGACTCCTCGCGACTGGGATAGTTCATCGCGAAATTCCCGCTCCATCAGAGCGGAATAGTCTTCGCGAAAACCCGGCGGGTAGAGCCGTAAGAGCCAGCGGTACAGCTTCAGGGAGAAAGGTATGTCACGCATGCCTGGGTGCAACTCCGAATCTGGCGGCCGCCAACTGGACCAGGTCGCGCATACGAACCGCTTCCGCCTGCGCTACTTTCCGGCCGTAAGGGGTGATCCGATAGTAGCGGCGGCGTTCGTCGTCAAGGTGCGGATCGGGGCGGTCGGCGGACTCTTCGATCAGCCCTAGCTCGAGCATTTTGTGAATTGATCCGTACAGCACGCCGGGGCCCAGCTTCAGTTTTCCCTGAGTGCGTGCCGCGATTTCGCGCTTGATCGCATAGCCATGCCGCTCGCCCTCGCCGAGGGACAAGAGGATATGGAAGATGGCGGGTGAAAGGGGGGTGAGATCGGTGCCAGCGGATTGGTCTTTGGCGGGCATACTAGTACATAATCAGACATATTATGACCTGAATTGATCATGTTGTCCAGAGTATGTCGTAGCAGCGCATTTTTGCCAGCGCTTTGCCCGGGCTTCCTTCACTAGGTGCTATCCTCTGCAAATGCTGGCTCCATACGCTGTCCACGCGGAGCACTCCCGCGGGCGCCGTTATCCCGAGCTGCCGCATGCCTATCGCGATGACTTTCAGCGTGACCGCGACCGGGTCATTCACTGCCGCTCCTTTCGCCGCCTGGAAGCCAAGACCCAGGTCTTCACCCGCGGCTACTCCGACCACTTCCGCAACCGGCTCACCCATACCTTCGAGGTAGCGCAGATCGCGCGCACCATCGCCGGCCAGCTGAATCTCAATGTCGATCTGGTGGAAGCTCTCGCCCTGGTGCACGATGTGGGGCACCCGCCCTTCGGGCACGCCGGCGAGAAAGCGCTGGACGCCGCCATGCGCCGGCACGGATTTTTCTTCGACCACAATCTGCACGCGTTGCGCATCGTGGAGGATTTTGAGCAGCGCTACGCCGCCTTTCGTGGGCTCAACCTGACCTTCGAGGTGCGGGAAGGCATCATCAAACACTCACGGGATTACAGCCCCGCCGAATTTCCTGAGCTGGCCGAGTATCTGCTCGACCAGCGTCCTCCCTTGGAAGCCCAGCTCATCGACCTGGCGGACGAAATCGCCTACGCCACCGCCGATCTCGACGACGGTTACGAGGCCCATCTGCTCGCTTTGCCGGAGATTCGCGCCGGGGTGCCGATTTTCGAGCGCTTCTACCAGGAAGTCGAGGGGCTCTATCCCGGCGCCATCGAGAAGCTGAAATTCAACGAAGCCCTGAAGCGCATGCTGGACCGCCTGGTCGGAGACCTGATCGACTGCACGCGGAGGCAGTTGAGCGCCGAGCATATTCGCAGTGTCGATGATGTGCGCGGCTGCGCCCGGCGGCTGATCTCGTTCAGCCCGCCAGTGGAGCAGGAGCGCCGCGAAGCGAAGGAATTCCTCTATCAACGCCTGTATCTCAGCCCGGCGCTCGACGCGGACAAGCAGGACGCCGAACGCGTGGTCCGCGAACTGTTCGATTTCTGGATTGCGAAACCCGATGCGTTGCCGTCCGCGTATCGCGAAAAGGCGCGCCAGGAGCCGCTTCCGCGGGTAGTGTGCGATTACATCGCGGGCATGACCGACAACTTCATTTACCAGCAATACGAGAAGTATCTTCCCCAGCGCGCGGCCGGGGCAGCGCATGAACGGTAGCGCCGGCTCCGCCGGTAACTGGTGCTCTTAGGCAGACGCCCGAGGGGATTCTCCGGCAGAAGCTGCCGCCGGGACGGCGGCGCTACGCTCACAAGCAGTTTTTATATGCCTCTGCCAAATTTACCCTCCATTACGGCCTTTTAGCGCTACAATGTAATTGCAAAATAAGCTACTTAGCTGGCATGCCGTTTGGCATTCCAACTGTTATAGGACTCTGTGGTAAAGGGTGGATGCTGCAAGGCGTCACATCCAGGCCGGCGGAGCGTCAACGTCTGGCCGAGAGTAAATTGGAACGGCTTTGCAGCACGTGCCGTCAGGGACGCATCAAAATCACGCGTCACGCCCGTTTAGGCGTGTAGGAGCGTAGCCCCCAACGCTCCCCTACTCGGAGGAAGTCGAAAATGAAGAACCGCATGTTTGTAGCGCTACTTTTGACCGCCGTGCTCGCGCTTCCGGCTTTGGCGCAGAGCGGCGCAACCACGCAGGATCAGCCCTCGACCACCGTGGGCGCCAGCGGCAAACAACCGTTGACACTCGACACTCACGAGGGGTTCTGGGGCAAGCTGAATCCCTTCGCCCGCAAGAAATACGTGCAACGGCAGACCGGCCCCATCCGCGACCGGGTGAACGAACTGGACGAGCTGACCGCGGCCAATTCCAAGGAGATCAAGGACGTTGACTCGCGCGCCCAGCAGGGCATCCAGATGGCTTCGGCCAAGGCCAATGAAGCCGATCAGCACGCCATCGAAGCCGGCAACAAGGCGCAGGCGGCCCAGCAGACGGCTACTACCGCCACCAATCGCCTGACCACGGTTGAAACCGTAGTGGGCAACATTGACCAGTACAAGGCCACCACCCAGACCGAAATCCGCTTTCGGCCTGGACAGAGCGTCCTCAGCAAGAATGCCAAGGCCGCCCTTGATGACCTCGCCACCCCGCTGAAAGATCAGCACGGATACATCGTGGAAGTGCAGGGCTTCTCTTCCGGGCACGGACAGACTGCCATCCAGACATCGCAGAAGATGGCGGACTCGGTGGTCCGTTACCTGGTACTCAACCATGACATTCCGGTGTTCCGCATCTACGTGGTCGGCATGGGCAACGCCCCGGTCTCGACCGATGAAGCGGGCAAGAAGCATGTGAGCGGCGGACGCGTGGAAGTGAGCCTGTTGAAGAACGATCTTGAGCAGCTCAGCTCCAGCGCGACTGCTCCGATGGCCGCCCCCCAGGCGACGCCGCAGCAGTAACACTCAAGCTAGGACGACGGGCCGAAATGCCCGGACGCCCTCCCCCAGAAGCCTCCCGCCCAGGCGGGAGGCTTTTTGGTGTAGCGCCCGCGTCTCGCGGGCAACGATTTCCGGGAATACCGGCCTCGCCCCAGCAATCAGTGCCAAGCCCAAGCATGCCGGCGGGACGCCGGCGCTTCAATCGAGCGCGCCCTTCGACTTTCTAGTCCAGACGGCCGCTGGCCTACTCAAGCAGTCCTTTTGTCCTTTGGCTTGAGTGGGGGCAGCCTGCCGGCCCCATCCTTTCGCGCGCTGTTTGCCAAAATGGGCGGGCATGGTCGAACTAACATTTCGGCCTTGAACGATCTGCCCCCTGCCCATTCCTCTCCGGCCCCTATTTAACCTTTGTTTTCTTAGGCTTAGATGTCAGCACATAAATGTGATGACGGTATCGTGATGACGATATGTTCCACGTGGAACACTTTGGTGATGCCCCGGCGCCCGGGAAGCAGGAACCCGGCGCTCAGAGATGGCATCCTGTCCCTGCGGGGTGCAATTGACCTCTGGTGGGGAGACGCAGGAGCTGCGGCTCTACAGGCATGCGGGAACTACTGGCCGCCACGGGCAACCTCGATCAGCTTTGGTAGCACGTCGCCGAAGCGGTGGTCCCTGGCCTGGGAGCCGAAGTCGAAATAGATGCGGCGGTAAAGATCGAAAAGCCGGTCGTAGATTTTCTGCGCTTCGGGCTGCGGATTGAACGTGGTGAAATCCGGGCACACGGCTTTTTGGGCATCGTCAATCGTGGGGAACGCGCCTGCCGCCAGGAACGCGAAAATCGCTGAACCAAGCCCGGTGACTTTGCTGCTGGGCACGAGCACGGGCTTGCCCAGCACATTGGCATAGACCTGATTGAGCACCGGATTATTTTGCGGAATGCCGCCGCCGTTGATCACGCGGCGGGTGACAGCGCCATATTCGCTCATGCGGTCGAGAATCACTCGCGTGTGGAAGGCAGTGCCTTCGATAGCAGCGAAGAGTTCGTCCTGCGCCGTGCTCTGCAGGTTCCAGCCTAGCGTAATGCCGCCGAGGTTGGCATTCACCAGCACGGTGCGGTCGCCGTTGTCCCAGGTCATGCGCAGCAGGCCAGTCTGGCCGGCGTGGTATTTCTCCAGGCCCTGGCTGAGGTCGGCGACGGTGCGGCCGGCGCGCTGAGCGATGGCGTTGAAAATGTCGCCGGTGGCCGAGAGGCCCGCTTCGACGCCGGTCATCTGCGGATGCACGCTGCCCTGCACCACGCCGCACACGCCGGGGATAAGTTCCGCCTTGGGGACGTAGGCGATGATGCAGGTCGACGTTCCAACCACGTTGACCACGTCGCCCTCTTTGGCGCCGGCGCCGATGGCGTCCCAGTGAGCGTCGAACGCGCCAACCGGGATTGGAATTCCCGCGCGCAGCCCGAGCTTTTCCGCCCAGTAGGCCGAAAGATGGCCGGCGATCTTGTCCGAGGTGGCGTACTCGCCTTCCAGCTTGGCGCGCACTCCTGCGAAAAGCGGGTCTACCTTGGTAAGGAAGCTCTCGGGGGGAAGGCCGCCGAGTTGCGCATTCCACATCCATTTGTGGCCCATGGCGCAGACGCTGCGCTTGACCTTGGCGGGATCGGTAATGCCGCAGAGCGTGGCGGCCACCATGTCGCAGTGCTCGAAAGCACTACGGAACTGCGAGCGCTTTTCGGGATTGTGGCGCAGCCAGTGCAGCAGCTTGGAAAATCCCCACTCCGAGGAGTAAATGCCGCCGCACCATTCGATGGCTTTCAGATTCTCGCGGTGCGCAAGTTCGGTGATTTCGGCAGCTTCGTTCTTGGCGCGGTGGTCGCACCAGAGGTAGTACTCATTGAGCGGGACCATCGCGTCGCCAACGGGAATGACGCTTGAGCCCGTGGTGTCGAGCGCGATCGATGCAACCTGCGCACCGTCTACTCCGGCGGCGCGGACCGCCGCGCGGGTGGCCTCAGCCAGGGCCCGCATGTGGTCGTCGTGCGACTGGGTGGCGTAGTCGGGATCCTCGCGCTTGCGGTGCAGCGGGTATTCAGCGACCGCCGAGGCCAGGATGCCGCGCGTGCTATCGACGATAGAGACGCGAACGCTGAGTGTGCCGAAATCAACTCCTGCAACGATGGACATGCGATCCTTCCCAAATTCACATTGTCATCCTGAGCGGAGCGAACAGCGCGAAGCGCTGGCCGCGGAGTCGAAGGACCCCATGCAGGTAAGCGGCGCCCCGAACGATTCAAGGCATTTCTACGACGACCAGAATCGCACGCTCCGAGCGCCTGCGAGCCTCCACCGCGCTGCATCGTAAAAATGCCTTGCAACTCCCCGGCGCTGCATGCGCCACCGGGGTCCTTCGACTTCGTCTCTGCCGCGCTTCGCGCGGCAAAGACTTCGCTCAGGATGACAACGTGGTTAGTTCACGTGCCGCAGCATCTGCCAGCCCAGGTAGCGGACCGCGGCTTCGTGCACCGCGTCCGCCACCGTGGAAAAGTTCGCGGCTACGTGATGCTCGAATCCGTTTTCGCAGATGTAGTGCAGCAGCTTCTGCAGCCCCGGAATCTCCACCACGCCGGCGCCGCCGAAGGTATTCAGCGGATCATCGGTGAATGCGCCTTCCCCGGTGTAGCCCCGCATCACCCCGGCGGTGTCGTTGGTGGAGAAGCGGGCAAAGCTCATAGCTCCCGATTTCACCTGGCCCACGACCGTCCCAAAGGTATTTTCCTTGCCTACTGTTCCGGCGATGATTTCCTGGAAGTCCATGCGCACGCTCTTGAAGAAGTGCTTGGGCAGGTTGCTGCAGTGGAAGCAAACAGCCTTGTCCGGGTTGTCGCCGTAGTTATTGTTCCAGTCGAGGAGGGCGCTGGGCGTCTCCGAGGCCAGCGCCAGGGCGTACATGCTGAGCGTGCCGCAGATGTCCACTTCGCAGGCGCTAGGGATCAGCTCGTTGCTCATCATGCTCATAATCGTGCAGGGGACCACTCCGAAAAACTCTTCCATGGCGGTCCAGCACTGCACGGCGCTGACCTTCACCGCCGTGGACTTCATCCAGTCGTCGATCACATAGCCCAGCTTGGCCATCTTCATCAGGGCCGCGTCGGCAATTCCGCTGGTGGTCACGTAGCTTTTGATCGAGGCTAGCTTGGCCTGCACGCCGGCGTGATCGTCCTTCAGGCGCGCGATGCGGCCCATGATCTCGGAAAGGTCCACGGTCTCGGTGGAGATGCCCTGCGATTCCAGAATCTTCTCGCTGTAGCGGACGGTATTGAAAGCCGCCGGACGGGCGCCGATGCTGCCCACGCGCAGGTTGCGCATGCCGTTGGCCACGCGGCAAACCGCAGAGAACCACGCCAGGTCTTTGCGGAATTCGTCGGAATCCGGGCTTACCGTGTGAAGAGTCGTCAAGGAGTATGGAACGCCATACTGCTTGAGGTTGTTGCAGGCCGACATCTTGCCGCAAAAGCTGTCGCGGCGGAAGGCGATGGTCATCTTGCCGGCGTTGTCGGGGGTGGCCTGCACCAGCACCGGAACGTTCAGCCGGGAAAGACGCATGGTGTCGGCGATGGCGCGCTCGTCGCCGAAGTTGGGAAGGGTAACGATCACGCCGTCGATGCGGTCCTGGTTCTTGCGGAAAAGCGCGGCGCAGCGGCTGGCCTCCTCGTAGGTCTCAACCGCGCCATACTTACTTTCTTCCGGGGTCAGAACGATGGAGTCGATTCCGGCCTTGGCCAGCGCCTGAATCATCTCCTCGCGCCCGGACTTGGCGAGGTGGTCGGGGAAGAAACCGCGATTGCCTACGATCACTCCCATGGTCATTTTCTTGTTCGGCATCGGTTCACCTTTTACGAATGTTCATTCTGCGAAGCTCATCTACCCGTGACCTGCCCGTAGTAGGCGGTCTTCCCATGCTTGCGCAGGAAATGTTTGTCGTGCAGCGTGCGGGAAAGGGGCGCAGCGTCGGAGGCGATCCCGATGGTGTAGTACGCCATGCGCGCCACCGATTCCAGAATCACCGCGTTGTGCGCCGCCTCGCCCACCGTCGGTCCCCAACAAAAAGGAGCGTGCCCGGCCACCAGCACGGCGGGCACATGGTCGGCCTCGATTTTGGCAAACACCCGGCAGATCGCCACCCCGGTATTGAGTTCGTAAGCAGTATTGATTTCTTCCGCCGTGAGCTGCGCCGTTACCGGCACCGGGCCGTGGAAGTAGTCGGCGTGCGTTGTCCCAAAGCAAGGAATCGGCCGGCCGGCCTGCGCCCAGGCGGTGGCAAACTCGGAGTGGGTATGGGCTACGCCGCCGATGTTGGGAAAGTGCTTGTACAGTTCCAGATGCGTGGGCAAATCCGAGGAGGGGCGCAGATTGCCTTCGACAATTTTACCTTCGAGGTCGGAGATGACGATGTCCTCCGGCTTCATTATTTCGTAGGGCACTCCGCTGGGCTTAATCGCGACCAGGCCTTCCTCGCGCGAAATCCCGCTGGCATTGCCGAAGGTGTAAAGCACCAGCCCGCGGCGAACCAACTCGAGATTTGCTTCGAGTACCTGCTCTCTTAGACTGGGAAGGCGCATCCTCTTTCCCCAAAAGCTAGCGTCTGCAATCTGTCACCCTACCACAACGGCGACCCCAAGCAAACGTTTTCCACGCGTCCGTATTCGTTTCCGTTCCCCTTGCCGGAAAGCCGCTTCCATTCCCCGCTACGGCTTAACTCCGAGCTGCCAGAACAGGAATGAATAAATGTCCACTCCTTCTTCGATCTGCTTGGCCAGCGGCTTGCCCGCACCGTGTCCGGCTTTGGTTTCGATACGGAGCAGGATGGGGCGGTCGTGGCTCTGCCCGTTTTCGGCTTCCGCCTGCATCAGCGCCGCCATCTTTTTAGCGTGCATGGGATCGACGCGCGTATCGGTATCGGCCGTCATGAACATGATGGCGGGATATTCCTCGCCCGCCTTCACATGATGATAAGGAGAGTAAGCATAGAGCCACTCGAATTGCTTAGGATCATCCGCCGAGCCGTACTCGGGAATCCACAGCTTGGCGATCTGGAAATTCTGGTAGCGTAGCATGTCCAGCAGCGGCACCTGGCACACCACCGCGCGAAACAGTTCGGGACGCTGGGTAAACGCCGCACCCACCAGCAACCCTCCATTGGAGCCGCCCTGGATGGATAGGTGGTCCTTATCGGTGTACTTCTCCGCGATCAAGTACTCTGAGGCGGCGATAAAGTCATCGAACACGTTCTGTTTCTTCTCCAGCATGCCGGCGCGGTGCCAGTCTTCGCCGAACTCGGCCCCGCCGCGAAGATTCGCCACCGCGTAAACTCCCCCGTGATCAAGCCAGAGAAAACGCCCGCCTACGAAACTGGGATTGATGCTGATATTGAATCCGCCATAGCCGGTGAGCAGGGTGGGGTTGTGGCCGTCCAGCTTCAGCCCTTTCTTGTAAAACACAAACATCGGGACGCGCGTGCCGTCCTTCGACGAATACCAGAGCTGATGGACTTCATAGTTGGCAGGATCGAGCGGCGCGTGGACCCTATCCCACAGCTCTGAGTGCCGAGTGGGAAGGTCGGCGAGCCGGTACACCGCCGGCGGCACGGTAAATGACTGAAATCCAAAAAACATCTCCTTGCGGTCCCAGTGGCCGCCCCGGCCATTCAGAGAACCGATGGCTGGAAGAGGAATCTCACCGAGAGACTTGCCCTGCAGGTCGAACAATTGCAGCTGCGACGTGGCATTTTTCTCATAAGCGGCCACGATTTTGCCGTCGTAGATGCTTATGTCTTGCAGGACAGCATCCGTCTCCGGAATGATTTCTTTCCAGTTTTCGCGTTTGGGATTGGCGGCATCCACGACGAACACGTGGTAGCGGGAGGCATCTTCGTTGGTGACGATGTAGAGCTTGCCGCGGAAAATCTCGCCGTCGTAGAGAAATGTCTTGCCGCTGGTCACTTCAACCGGCGGCGCGCCGCCTTTCAGGTCCTGCAGGTACAGTTCGCTCTTGGCCCAGCCCTGGTACACGTTGAACAGCAGCCAGCGGTCGTCATCGTCCGCCAGGGTCACCGCGGGAATGTCCTGCGCGTCCCGCCCCTCGCCGAAGATGAGCGGGTCTTTGGCCGGGTCCGTTCCCAGCACGTGATAGAAAATCTTGACGTGATAGACCTCTTGGCCTTCGGGCACGTCTCCCTTCTTGGGCCTGCGGCTGTAGTAGAAAGCGGAGTCGTCCTTCTTCCAGGTGAGGCTGGTGAAGGGGGTGCGGTCGATCGTATCCGGCAGCAGCTTGCCGGTGGCGGTTTCGACGATGTGCAGCACGCTCTCTTCGGACCCGCTGTGGGAGGTGCCATAGGCGACGTACTTCCCATCTTCCGAGGGGTACCACCAATCCAGCGCCACCGTGCCGTCGGCCGACATCTGGTTCACGTCCACCAGGGCGCGGTCTTTACCGCCAACTCCCTCGCGCACCAGCAGCACCGCCTGGTTCTGCGTGCCCTCGCGGCGAGTGTAGAAGTAATATTTTCCCGCCGGCTGGGGCGTGCCAATCGTTCCGATGGAAGCCAAGTCGGTCAGCCGCTTCTCGATCTCCTCGCGGTGCGGCAGAGGATCGAGGATGCTTCGTGTGTACGCCATTTCGTCGCGGACGTATTCCTGGGTCGCGGCGCTTCCCGAGTCTTCCAGCCAGCGGTAAGGATCGGCGATCTTGTGGCCGTGCAGGGTCTCTTCGACGTTATCGACCTTCGCCTTGGGCGGACCGGCGGGCGATGTGCTCGGTGCGGCCGCGGACGGGCTGTCTTCCGCCCGCAACATCGCTACCACTACCAACACCACGGCAAAAACGAAGAGCAAGCGGAAGCCTCCTGACATGCACACCTCACCAAACCAGCCTGCGGGCAGAAGAATAGCCTACCAAATTCTCCGCCAGCCCCACGACGGGAGGCAAAAGTGATTGTTCGAATTCGGCGAGAAGTGCAGTTCGATGTTCTTTGTGTTCCCCTGTGTACCTTTGTGTCCTTGGTGGTTGCTTTCAGCGCGCGGGCGGCAAAACCCAGAAGCGCACACGAAGGGGCGCGAAGGAAAAGCACACGAAGGGAATCGCCTCCCTTTTCTTTTCTTCCACCCTGCCCCTAGAATTGTGGTTCGCCGCGATCCAGTTTGTCGTTCCGCGCCTTGGTTCGGGGCGCAACCTGGCTGAGGGCGCGGCGCGACTCCGTCCGGGTGAGTCGAGTAAAGAAGCCCCTGACCTGGGCCGATGTCCACGAGGATGGCCGAATGCTGCTGAGAAAAACCTCCCTTATCTGGCTGTGTGTCGTGGTCTCGTGCGGCCATGTGGCCGCTCAGCCGGCACCTGCGGCATCCCCTGAGTTCACAATCCAGGTTGACGCCTCCAAGCGCGCAAATTACAAAATCCCCCGCTCCATCTTCGGATCATTCCTTGAGCCCATCGGCAACTCCACCTACAACGGGTTATGGGCCGAGATTCTGC
>Ga0335076_10007592_pt1 | contig 10927 bp, 8 predicted proteins | sample Lox_Sample_25_FD_206717 | JGI IMG/M metagenome (GOLD analysis project Ga0335076, IMG submission 206717) | Soil microbial communities from Loxahatchee National Wildlife Refuge, Florida, United States - Lox_Sample_2.5 | ecosystem: Environmental > Terrestrial > Soil > Wetlands | place: USA: Florida...
CATCGCGCCCGTTGCGCCGGCGACATACTTTCAATTCACGCACGACGGCAAGTCTCCGGCCGATGCAAATTCCGGCGCGCAGAATTTTTTCGATTCCATTGCACACACTTTCGGGGCGCAAAGCTTCTTCGGCTACGCCGTCTACACCGACGAGAAGAAGTTCCAGAAGGTCCATATCGCCGACATTGACAAGAACAAGGCTGACTACGTGAAGCAGTCGAACGACGGCTGGCTCGCGTACGTGCAGCACTATTTCGTCTCGGGATGGGTCCCGCCGGAAAAGGTCGCTCGCAGCTACGAATTGCTGAAGCGCGATGACGGGAACTATTCCGGTTACGTTCGTATTCCCGTGGCGGCGATTGCGCCGGGTGCCACTGCCGTGGTGAAGGTCTCGCTCTATGCCGGGCCGCAGGAGCAGCGCCGGCTGGCTGCCGTTGCGCCGGGATTCGATCGCGTGGTCGATTTCGGCTTGCTCACCGTCATCGCCGAGCCGCTGTTCTGGCTGCTGGAGAAATACCATTCCCTGAGCGGCAACTGGGGCGTAGCTATCATCTTGCTGACGGTGACCCTCAAACTGGTGTTCTTCCCGCTTTCGGCGGCCAGCTACAAGTCGATGGCTAAGATGAAACTGGTCACGCCGCGGATGCAGAAGATCCGCGAAATGTACGAGCACGACCGGCAGAAGATGAACCAGGCGATGATGGAGCTCTACAAGACCGAGAAAATCAACCCGCTCGGCGGCTGCTTCCCGATCCTGATTCAAATTCCAGTATTCATCGCGCTTTACTGGGTGCTGCTTGCAGCGATCGAATTGCGGCATACGCCATTCATGCTGTGGATCCAGGATTTGTCGGCGCGGGATCCATACTTCGTATTGCCGGTGCTGATGACCATTACGATGGTCCTCCAAACCAGGCTCAACCCGGTCCCGCCGGATCCGGTGCAGGCGAAAGTCATGCAGTTCATGCCGTTCGTCTTCAGTATCTTCTTTTTCTTCTTTCCCGCCGGGCTGGTGCTGTATTGGCTGGTCAACAACATCCTTTCCATCCTTCAGCAATGGCAGATCCAGCGCATGTTCGACCGCGACAAACCTGCCCATGCCAAGCGGTGAAGTAGTCCCGGATACCATCGCCGCAGTTGCCACGCCCCCCGGGCGGGGCGGCATCGGCATCGTTCGCGTGTCCGGCCCGAAGGTCCCGGCGATCGCCCAGGCCGTAGTCGGTGCACTCCCCGCGCCAAGAACGGCATCGCATGGTTTTTTTCTCGATGCCAACGGCGAACGCGTGGATGAGGGCTTGGCTCTCTACTTTCCGCCGCCGCATTCGTACACCGGGGAAGCGGTGCTGGAATTGCAGGGACACGGCGGCCCGGTGGTAATTCAGGCCGTGCTCGGCGCCGTGCTCGATGCCGGCGCCCGTCTTGCCGAGCCGGGCGAATTCACACGTCGAGCTTTCCTCAACGGCAAGCTCGATCTAGCGCAAGCGGAGGCAGTCGCCGACCTGATTGACGCGGCGAGCCGCGAAGCCGCGCGCTCGGCGCTGGGTTCTTTGCGCGGAGATTTTTCAGCGGCAATCCAAGAGTTGGTCGCCGAGCTTACGGATCTGCGCGCACTCGTCGAAGCGATGCTTGATTTCCCCGAGGAAGATGTCGATAGCCTGCACCGCGAGGACGCGCAGGCGCGCCTGGCCCGGCTATGCGCGGCTCTGGAAGAGGTGCTTGTCAAGAGCCGGCAAGGGAGTCTGCTGCGCAGCGGCATCCACGTGGTCCTTGCCGGCCTCCCGAACGTGGGGAAATCCAGCCTGCTGAACCGCCTTGCCGGCGAAGAACGCGCCATCGTCGCGGCGGTGCCGGGAACCACGCGCGATGCGCTACGCGAATCGATCCAGATCGAAGGCGTTCCGATCGTCATGGTGGACACCGCCGGGCTGCGTGAATCACGCGACGAAGTGGAACGCCTGGGCATGGCGCGCACCAGGGACGAAATGGCGCGCGCCGACCTGTTGCTGGTTGTGCTGGAGGCCGGACGCCTCGAAGCGCCCCCGGCGCTGTCCGAGAATGCGACGCGCATTACGGTGATCAACAAGATTGATCTCATATCCGGACTGGCGGCCGGCAAGGTAGGCGACGAAGTGCGCGTCTCGGCTAAGTCGGGCGCGGGGCTGGATGCCCTGCGCGCGGCGATACTGGAAGCGGCAGGCGCGGGAGTGCGAGGCGAATCCGTATTTCTCGCCCGCGAGCGACACCTGCGCGCGCTCGGCGCGGCGCGGACGCACCTCGAGACGGCAGCGCAGCTTGCGCAGTGGGAGTTTTTCGCCGAGGAATTGCGCCTCGCGCAGGAGGCGCTCGCAGCGATCACGGGTCAAGTCAGCGCGGATGACCTGCTGGGGGAAATATTCGCGCGCTTCTGCATCGGCAAGTAATTATCGGCGCGCCTACTATCGCACTGGAAACTAAGGAAAATTTTCTCCACTGGCGAGAGGTCGGCGAGGCGCTGCCGGGCACGGTAAAATCCGCCCCCAAGAGGATCCCGCCGGCCCGGGCGCAGCCCAGGGCCGTTTTGTTTTCCAGGAGCGAGCTTGATGAACGACCGTCAGCATTCCAAGGCTGATTCGACGCAGGCACCGGAGTGGGTGCGTCACCGGAAATTGCTCGACTGGGTGGCCGAGATGGCGCGCCTCGCGAAGCCCGAACGCATAGTCTGGTGCGATGGTTCGCAGGCGGAGTACGACCGTCTTTGTGCCGAGCTGGTGGCGGCCGGCACCTTTGTCCGCCTGGATGAGAAGTTGCGTCCCGGCAGTTATCTGGCACGCTCAAACCCGACGGATGTCGCGCGGATGGAAGACCGCACTTTCATTTGTTCCGCGCGCAAGGACGACGCGGGCCCGACCAACAACTGGATCGATCCCGCCGAGATGCGCGGTAACTTGACGCGCCTGTTCGACGGCTGCATGCGGGGCCGTACCATGTACGTCGTGCCGTTTTCGATGGGGCCGATCGGTTCCCACATCGCTCAGATCGGCGTCGAGTTGTCCGATTCCGCTTATGTCGCGGTCAACATGAAGCTGATGACGCGCATGGGCCGCGCCGTGGTCGAGCATCTCGGTGCGAACGGCGCGTTCGTGCCCTGTGTTCATTCGGTCGGCGCGCCGCTTGCAGTCGGGCAAGCGGATGTCGCCTGGCCCTGCAATGAGAAGGAGAAATGGATTGTTCACTTCCCCGAATCGCGTGAGATCTGGTCCTATGGTTCGGGCTACGGCGGCAATGCGCTGCTCGGCAAGAAGTGCCTGGCGCTTCGCATTGCTTCGGTCATGGCGCGCGACGAAGGCTGGCTCGCCGAGCACATGCTGATCCTCGGACTGGAATCACCCGAGGGCGAGAAGCACTACGTCTCGGCCGCGTTTCCAAGCGCTTGCGGCAAGACCAATTTTGCGATGTTGATCCCGCCGGCGGCATTTGCTGGCTGGAAGGTCACTACCATCGGCGAAGACATCGCTTGGATCAAACCCGGCGCGGACGGCCGGTTTTATGCGATCAACCCGGAAGCGGGGCTGTTCGGCGTCGCGCCGGGGACCTCGGAATCGACCAATCCGAACGCTATGAGAACGCTGCGGGCGAACGTTATCTTCACCAACGTCGCGCTGACGCCCGAAGGCGACGTGTGGTGGGAGGATATGACGCGGGAAGCGCCTGCGCGCCTGATCGACTGGCAGGGCAAGGAATGGACGCCCGGCTGCGGCAGGCCGGCGGCGCACCCGAATGCGCGCTTCACGGTCGCAGCGACGCAATGTCCCTCGATGGATGCGCGCTGGGAAGATCCCAGGGGGGTGCCGATCTCGGCGTTCATCTTCGGCGGCCGGCGCTCGTCCACCGTGCCGTTGGTGGTCGAGGCGTCAGGCTGGGAGGACGGCGTCTATATGGGTGCGACGCTGGGCTCGGAGACGACGGCTGCGATTACCGGCAAAGTCGGGGTGGTACGGCGCGACCCGATGGCGATGCTCGCATTCTGCGGCTATCACATGGGCGACTACTTCGCGCACTGGCTGAAGATGGGCAAGGCAGTGTCGCGGCCGCCGAAGATTTTCCGCGTCAACTGGTTCCGCAAGGATGCAAATGGGAAATTCGTCTGGCCCGGCTTTGCCGAGAACATGCGCGTGCTGAAATGGATCGTCGATCGCTGCAGCGGCCGCGCGCAAGGGATTGAAACCGCGCTCGGCGTGATCCCGCGCTACGAAGATCTCAACTGGACCGGCCTGGAGCGCTTCGACGGCGCGCGCTACGAGGAGATCGCGCGCGTCGACGAGAAAGCCTGGGGCATGGAATTGAAATCGCACGACGAGTTTTTTGGCACGCTCAAGGGCCATTTGCCGGCTGCCCTGGAGTCGCGCCGCGGTAGCATGCACCAGAGGCTGGCCGCCTAGCTTTTTACTTCCACCAGCAGTAGCGCCAGCAGCCCAGCGGAAATCGACAGGGCAGCGGCGGCCGCAAAGACGGCCGGCGACTTCGCGAACTCAAGCAGCGCCCCGCCGGTGGTCAGTCCCAGCCCGACTCCCGCGAGCAAGGCCGTGGAAGACCAGGTAAACGCCTCGGTCGAGTGCTCTGGACGGGATTTCCTAGCGACCAGCATGGCCTGCACGATCAGGGAAGGCGCCATCGCGATGCCTGCGGCAAGACACCAGAGGCCGAAGGTCCAGGACGATGGCAGGACCGCCATAGGTGCAATGCCCAGACCCATGACCGCGAGCATCAGCGGGAACTGGCGCGCGAGCGGCAGGCGCCAGCTGCGGCTGCCGTAGACCAGACCGCCCGCGGCGCTGCCAATGCTCATGATGCCGAGCAGGATGCCAGCGAGCGCGGACTCGCCTATTTCTGTGGCATACGCGGTCGTGCCGATTTCCACCAGCCCGAATGCCGACGCGTAGCAGAGGATGACGGCAAGCAGCGGCGCGAACCCGCGTTCGGCAAGCGGGCCGAACAGGCTCGCGCTGCCGCGCGGCTCGATGCGCCATTGCTGGAGCGCGCGCGACCGCTGAAACATTAGCGTCCCAGAACAGGCGCAGGCAGCGGCGAACAGCACGGCCGCCGCCGGCGAAGCGAGCGCGACGAACATCGCCACCAGTACGGGACCGACGATGAAGATCAGTTCGATGAGCACCGATTCGAGCGAGTAGGCGGCGGCCAGCAGGGACTCTTCCTTCAACCGCTGCTTGAAGAAAGTCCGCATGCATACCGTGATCGGCGGAAAGCAGGCGCCGGCAGCGGTGGCAAGAACGTACGCAAGCCACGATGGCGTCTGCACAGAGTTTGCGGACAGGGCGGCCACGAGCGCCATCAGCGCAGCCGGAAATGAGAAGGCACTGGCGAGCAGCATTGAGCGTGGACCATAGCGGTCGATCAATCGCCCGAGCAGGGGCGCAAACGCGGCGAGTCCGGCAACGTAGCTAGCCGCAACGGCGCCGCCGCGCCCGAAGGATCCCGTGGTGTCTTGTGCAAGCATCAGGATCGCCAAACCCGTGATGCCGATGGGCAGGCGACCCAGCACCGAAGCCAGGATGGCCGAGCGCAGCGCAGGTTGTCCCAGCAAAGCGGAATAGCGCGCAAACGAAATCACAGGGTGAGGAATAGATCCTGGAAGCGCCAAGGGGGGCCGGATTGTCGCACACCGGCCATGAATGCTGCGGCGCACCATTACGCTAAGTTCGAGTTGTTCCACGTGAAACATCCGGGTCTTCGGCCAGTGGCCTAGTTCCACGTGGAACATTCACGTATTATTCGCCCCGCATCGCCACCCCCAATGCAATTTCCCAGCGAATTCGACGTCATCGTCATAGGCGGCGGCCATGCCGGCACGGAAGCCGCGCTTGCCTCGGCTCGCCTCGGTTGCAGGACGCTGTTGCTGACCCACAGCATCGAAACAATGGGGCAGATGTCCTGCAATCCCTCCATTGGTGGCATCGGCAAGGGGCATCTGGTGAAGGAAATCGACGCTCTCGGGGGCGCGATGGCGCTTGCCGCCGACGAATCGGGAATCCAGTTCCGTACCTTGAATTCATCAAAGGGCCCTGCCGTACGCGCTACCCGGGCCCAGGCGGATCGGTTGCTGTACAAGCAGGCCATCCGCCACCGTCTTGAGCATGCGCCGAACCTGACCTTGTTCCAGCAAGCAGTCGACGACATCTTGACCGAGGGGGACCGTGTCGTCGGCGTTTTGACTCAGATCGGTCTGCGCTTTCTTGCCCGCACGGTCGTGCTGACCGCTGGGACCTTTCTCGGTGGACGGGTACATGTCGGCATGCAGAACTACCAGGCGGGCCGGGCGGGGGACCCTGCGGCGGTAACCCTCGCTGCGCGTTTGAGGGAGCTGAAGCTGCCGGTGGGTCGCCTGAAAACCGGAACGCCGCCGCGACTGGATGGCAGCACTATCGACTTCGCCGCAATGGAAATACAGCCTGGCGATACGCCAGAACCGGTGTTTTCCTTCCTCGGCCGTCGTGAAATGCATCCGCGCCAGTTGCCGTGCTGGGTGACTCATACCAATGAACGGACGCACGAAATCATCCGTGGCGGCCTGGACCGCTCGCCCATGTTTACTGGCGTGATCCAGGGCGTAGGCCCGCGCTACTGCCCGTCGATCGAGGACAAGATCCACCGATTTGCCGGCAAGACGGGACACCAGATTTTTCTCGAGCCCGAGGGCCTGACAACCAGCGAGATCTATCCGAACGGTATCTCGACCAGCCTGCCCTTCGACGTGCAGCTGGAGCTCGTGCACTCGATACGAGGACTGGAGCGGGCGCACGTACTGCGTCCCGGGTATGCGATCGAGTATGACTACTTCGATCCCCGCAACCTGAAGACATCCCTGGAAACGAAGTCGTTTTCGGGACTATTTTTCGCCGGCCAGATCAACGGCACTACCGGCTATGAAGAAGCGGCCGCACAGGGCCTGCTTGCGGGGCTGAACGCGGGCCTGCAGGCGCAAGGCAGGGGCAGTTGGTGCCCGCGCCGTGATGAGGCTTACCTCGGTGTGCTGGCTGATGACCTGACTACGCGTGGTGTAAGCGAGCCTTACCGCATGTTCACCAGCCGGGCCGAGTACCGCCTGATGCTGCGCGAAGACAACGCCGACCTGCGCCTCACCGACATTGGGCGCAGACTGGGGTTGGTGGACGATGCGCGCTGGGAGGCATTCAGCCGGAAACGCGATGCGATTGCGCGGGAGACCGAGCGTCTCAAGTCCACTTGGGTGAATCCACGGACACTTCCGCCTGAGCGGGCCGTCCCCATTCTGGGCCAAGCTATCGAGCGCGAGTACACGCTACACGAGTTGCTGCGGCGTCCAAATGTAAGTTATCGATCACTTTCAATAATGTCTTCATCTGAGAATGATTTGGTGGACACCGAGGTGGCAGAACAGGTCGAAATCCAAGCGAAGTACCAAGGCTACATTTCCCGCCAGCGGGACGAGGTAGCGCGCCAAGAATCATTCGAAAGTGCCCACCTGCCGGCCGATTTCGACTATGCAGAAGTACGTGGGCTTTCTATTGAGGCGCGCCAAGTACTCGGTCGCCAAAAGCCGGAGACCGTCGGACAAGCCGCGAGAATTCCCGGCGTGACGCCTGCGGCGATCTCCTTGCTGCTGGTGCATTTGCGACGCCAGAAAAAACCGGATTTGCGCGAAAAGAAAAGCGCATGACGCCGCGAGTGGCGTTGCAGCGCGGCCTGAGCGAACTCACGCTCGTTCTGCCGACCGGTGCGAGCGAGAAGCTGCTCGCATATCTGGAGTTGCTCGGGAAGTGGAACAAGACCTACAACCTCACGGCAATCCGCGATCCGCTGCAGGCCGTAAGCCACCATCTGCTCGATTCACTCGCCGTGCTGCGCGAGCTGGCGAACTTCACAGGAGCGCTTGCCGATGTGGGCTCGGGCGGCGGCTTGCCGGGCATTCCGATAGCGATCGCAGAGCCGGGGCGGCACGTGACCCTGAATGACGCCAGTGAAAAGAAGGGAGCATTCCTGCGCCAGGCGATCATCGAGCTGGGATTGCACAATGCGGACGTGCATGTCGGTCGCGTCGAGGCCTGGGCGCCGGCGGAGCGCTTCGCGGTGGTCATCTCGCGGGGGTTTGCGAGCTTGGTGGATTTCCTTGCCGCCTGTCGGCACTTGGCTGCGCCCTCTGGCGTTCTCGCGGCAATGAAGGGCGTGCTTTCCGAGGAGGAACTCGCGAAAGTACCCGCAAACTGTGATTGCGGCGAGGTGCGCCGCCTCAAGGTTCCGCTGCTTGATGCCGAGCGGCATCTCGTTCTTTGCAGGGTTCGCGCGCCGGCATGACGCGGATACTTGCAGTCGCGAACCAGAAGGGTGGCGTAGGCAAAACGACCACCAGCGTGAATCTCGCTGCCGGCCTCGCACAATCAGGCCGACGCGTGCTGCTGGTGGATCTCGATCCGCAGGGTAATGCCACCATGGGCAGCGGCGTGAATAAGAGCAAGGCGGAACGCACCGTGTATCACGTGCTGCTCGGACTCGGCGACGCCGCCAATATTCGCGTGCGAGTCGAAAGTGGTTATGACCTGATTCCCGCCAACCGTGACCTCGCCGGCGCCGAGATCGAACTGGTCGATCTGCCGAACCGCGAAGGAAGGTTGCGCGCTGCCTTGGAGCGGATCGCGGGCGACTATGATTTCATCCTGATCGATTGCCCACCCTCGCTCAGCCTGCTGACGGTAAATGCGTTTGCCGCTGCCGAGCAGGTATTGATCCCCATGCAGTGCGAGTACTATGCGCTGGAGGGTCTCTCGGACCTGGTTGGCACGATCAAGCGCGTGCGTTCGAACCTGAACCCGCGCCTGGAGATCGCCGGGCTGCTGCGTACCATGTTCGACCCGCGCAATACGCTTGCAAACCAGGTTTCCCAGCAGTTGGAGCAGCATTTCGGCGACAAGGTCTACCGGACCCTGGTGCCGCGCAATGTTCGACTGGCGGAAGCACCGAGCTACGGCGCGCCCGCGGTGATCTGGGACAAGGCCTCCAAGGGCGCGCAGGCCTACGTCGCGCTCACGGAGGAGATCCTGAAAGGCTACGCATGAACAAACCCAAGGGGCTGGGCCGGGGTCTCGACGTACTGCTTGGTGGCGGAGACGAAACGCCGCGCATGGATGCCATGGCGACGCTGCCGGTCGGCGCAATCCGGCCGGGCAAGTACCAGCCGCGTACCCGCATGGACGAACAGGCGCTGAAGGAACTTGCCGCCTCGATCCGAGTGCAGGGCCTGATGCAGCCGTTGCTGGTACGTCCCGTCGGCCGTGAGCAGTACGAACTGATCGCCGGAGAGCGCCGCTGGCGCGCGGCGCAGCTCGCCGGCCTTGCCGAGGTTCCCGTGCTGGTGCGCGAAGTGCCGGACAACGCCGCACTGGCGATGGCGCTGATCGAAAACATCCAGCGCGAGGACCTGAACCCGATCGAAGAAGCCGGCGGACTGCAGCGCCTAGTCGACGAATTTCGCATGACGCACGAACAGGCCGCCGACGCGGTGGGTCGTTCACGCAGCGCAACTACCAATTTGCTGCGCCTGCTCAAACTGGCAAAGCCCGTCCAGTCGATGCTGATGCAGGGCGCGCTCGAGATGGGGCATGGGCGTGCTCTGCTGGCGCTGGACGGCGCCCGCCAGATTGAGGCCGCGAACCGCATCGCGGCGCGCAAGCTATCGGTGCGCGAGGCCGAAGCGCTAGCCACCAGGCTGTTGCACGCTACGGCGGCGCGCCGCAAGCACAGGACGGACCGCGACTTGGCGCGGCTGGAAGAGGAGGTTTCGCAGCGGCTCGGCACCACGGTGCAGATTCGTCCGGGACGCAAAGGCAGCGGCACCATCGTCGTGAGCTATTCAGGACTGGATCATCTTGACCAGCTGCTGAAGAAGCTACGTTGACCTCCAATGGTGGAATTTTGCGGCGCAACACGTTGACCCATAGTGCGCGAAACCAATATAATTTCCGCGCGTTGCAGCACGCTCGGGAGAGAAAAGCGGGTCCCGCGTGTTGAGTAAGCCGATTCTGACCGTTCTCCGGTGGCAAGTTTCCGCCACCGCCGTCCTGACGATTCTGGGCGGGGTTCTGGCCGGCGTGCATGGTGCTTGCTCTGCCGCTCTGGGTGGCTTGGTCAGCGTCTGCGCCGGATGGGTGTCGGCTGTGGTAGCTACACGCAAGACGGACTCCGCAGGGGGGGTTCTGGTTGTCGCGCTTAAAGCCGAGGGAGTCAAGCTCGGCGTAATCGCAATCCTTCTGTGGCTGGTGCTCGCGGCCTACTCCGAGGTCGTGGTGCCGGTGTTTCTCGGATCGTTCATGGCGACAGTATTGATTTTTTCGATGGCTTTTTTTGTGCGCGAATACGACTAGCAATGGAAGCCGGCAAAGAAGAATTCAACGCCACCGACTATATCCAGCACCACCTGACCTTTTTTACCTCGGGGGATCACGGCGGCGGGTTTTGGGCGTTCAACGTCGATTCGATGATCATCGCCGGTCTGATCGGGGTGCTGGTGGTCGGCTTGCTGTGGTGGATCGTGCGTGGCGCGACCTCGGGCGTGCCAAGCCGGCGCCAGGCCTTCGTCGAGCTGGCGTTCGAGTTCGTCGACGAGCAGGTGAAGGGAATATTCCACCACGGCGACCGCCATCGCTTCGTGGCGCCCGCGGCGCTCACCGTATTCGTCTGGGTGCTGGTCATGAATGCCATGGATTTCCTGCCTGTAGACATCGTTGGCTGGGTCCTGGAAAAGGTGTTTCACGTCCACGCGTTCCGCATCGTGCCGACGGCCGACGTGAATACCACCTTCGCGCTCGCGCTTTCAGTCTGGCTGCTGATGATCGGCTTCTCCATTTCCGTCAAGGGCCTGGGCGGATGGATCCACGAGTTGTTCTGCGCTCCCTTCGGC
>Ga0335076_10007594_pt1 | contig 10926 bp, 10 predicted proteins | sample Lox_Sample_25_FD_206717 | JGI IMG/M metagenome (GOLD analysis project Ga0335076, IMG submission 206717) | Soil microbial communities from Loxahatchee National Wildlife Refuge, Florida, United States - Lox_Sample_2.5 | ecosystem: Environmental > Terrestrial > Soil > Wetlands | place: USA...
CCGTGACCCCCCATGGACCCCATGACCCCGTGGCCCCCGTGGCCCCCGTGGCCCCCGTGGCCCCCGTGGCCCCCGTGGCCCCCGTGGCCCCCGTGGCCCCCTGGCCCCCGTGGCCCCCGTGGCCCCCATGGACCCCATGGACCCGTGGACCCCGTGACCCGATCCGCCCGGCACGCCCGGCCGCCACCACGATCCCTGCGGGGACGGCGCGGCGGCTGTCCCCGGTCATCGCCGTCAGGCGTCGGGGCGGGCGCGGACCGACGCGCGCGACCGGGCCAGGTCGACCTCGATGCGGCGGGCCGTGGCGAGCAGCGGCTGCAGCAGTTCCTCCACGACGCTGTTCAGCGTCCGCCGGCCGGCGTGGGTGGACACGTTGACGGCCGCGATGACCTGCCCGTCGGCGTCGTGGATGGGCGCCGCGATGGACCGCAGCCCCTCCTCGAGTTCCTGGTCGACCAGGGCCCAGCCCCGCGCGCGGATCTTCCGCAGCTCGCGCCGGAGCGCGGTGGCGCTGGTGATGGTGTGCCCGGTGAGGCCGTGCAAGCTGGCCGATTCCAGGTACTCGGCGAGCCGCTCGTCCGGCTGGGCGGCCAGCATCACCCGGCCCATCGAGGTCGCGTAGGCGGGGAACCTGGTCCCGACGCTGATCGCCACGGTCATGATCCGCTTGGTCGGGACGCGGGCCATGTAGACGACGTCGCCGCCGTCCAGCTCGGACACCGACGAGGACTCGTGTACCTGCTCCACCAGCTGCTCCAGGTGCGGCATGGCCACCTCGGGCAGGGTCAGGCTGGACAGGTACGCGTAGCCGAGTTCGAGGATCTTCGGCCGGAGCGCGAACCTGCCGCCGTCGATGCGCATGTAACCGAGCTGGACCAGCGTGCGCAGGAACCTCCGGGCGGCCGCACGGCTCAGCCCGGTGCTCGCCGCGACCTCGCTCAGGGTCAGCTCGGGGTGCTCCGCATCGAAGGCGCGGATCACCGACAGGCCGCGCTCCAGCGACTGGACGAAGTCCCCGTCATGACTTTGATCGTGGCTGTCAGTCAATGAGGGCCTCCCGCCTCGGTCGATAACATCATAGACCTGGCATCGGGCGTTCGCTTGCTGAACTATCGTTCGTCCTACGTACTTATGGCCGGGCCGGTTAACCTGGAAGCGATGACAGTCAGCTCACGTACCCAGGTCGGCATCGTCGGGGCCGGACCGGCCGGGCTGCTGCTGTCGCACCTGCTGGCCCTGCGCGGGATCGACTCGATCGTGGTGGAAAACCGCGGCCGGGCCTACTGCGAGGCGCGGCAGCGGGCCGGCCTGCTCGAGGCGGGCACGGTCGAACTGCTCCGCGTGGTCGGCCTCGGCACGCGGCTGGACGCCGAGGGCCTCGAACACGGCGGGATCTACCTGCAGTTCGAAGGCGAGCGGCATCACCTCGACTTCCGTGACCTGACCGGCGGTCGCTGGGTGACCATCTACGCGCAGACCGAGATCGTGAAGGACCTGATCCGGACCAGGCTCGCGGCCGGGGCCATGATCGAGTTCGAGGTGTCGGATACCGAGGTCGGCCAGCTCGACACCGACCGGCCGGTGCTCCGCTTCACCGACTCGGCGGGCACCCGGCACGAGGTCACCTGCGACGCGTTCGCCAGCTGTGACGGGTTCCGCGGCGTCTGCCGGGATTCCATGCCGCCGGGCCTCATCCAGGTCGCCGAACGGGGCTACCCGTACTCCTGGCTCGGCATCCTGGCCGCCGTGCCGCCGTCCACCGACGAGCTCATCTACGCCCGGCACGAGGACGGCTTCGCGCTGCACACCATGCGCACGCCGCAGGTCAGCCGGCTCTACCTGCAGGTGCCGGCCGATGACGAGATCGAACGGTGGCCCGATCAGCGGATCTGGGCCGAACTCCGCCACCGGCTGGGAGTGCCGGGCTGGGACCTGAAGGAAGGGCCGATCGCGGAGAAGGCCATCTCGCCGATGCGCAGCTTCGTCGCGGCGCCGATGCGCTACCGTCGGCTGTTCCTGGCGGGTGACGCCGCGCACATCGTGCCGCCCACCGGGGCCAAAGGCCTCAACCTGGCCATCGCCGACGTGACCGTCCTGGCCACGGCGCTGACCAGCCTGCTCAGGGACGGGCAGGGAGAGCCGGCCGGGGCGTACTCGGACACCTGCCTAGGCCGGGTCTGGCGAGCCACCCACTTTTCCTGGTGGATGACCTCCATGCTGCACGTGGACCCGCACTCGGACCAGTTCGGCACCGCGCTGCAGCTCGCCCAGCTGCGCTATGTCGTCTCGTCCCGCGCGGCCGCCGCCACGCTGGCCGAGAACTACACCGGGTACTTCCCCCTCGACTGGATGTCGTTATCCGAGGCCGAGGTGGTGCCGCGGACGCAATGCCCGGGTCAGCAGGGCGGACAGCGCCGCCGCCACCCCGGCCTCGGTCAGCGACAGCGGCGCGCTGCAGCTGCGGTCGGAGCCGAGCAGGTGCAGCGCCCACAGCCGGTGCCGCAACGCGTAGAGCTCGGTGCGCACAGCGCTGGCCAGGGCGGTGCAGTTCCCGGCCGCCCAGCCCTCGGCGCCATGGATGTCGGTCAGCAGCCTGGTCAGCTCGTCGTACCCGGTCGGCCCGGTGGTCACGATGACCATCAGCGCGGCCTCGCGCACCGCGACCGGGAAGTCCGGCTGCGGGCCGTCGTCCGGGCCGATCAGCGCGGCCGTGCCGATATGCCACCTGGCCGCCGGGTCCGCCGTCATGAGCTTGCCCGTCTTGGTGAGCACCAGGCTGGCGCGGCTGCGGCGGACGGCTCCCATCTCGCTCTGCGCCATGCCGCGCAGCGTGTGCAGCGGGAACACGTCCAGTTCCTGGCGCAGCGTGCCGACGAGCTGGTCGCGCCAGCCGAACTCCTCGACCGCCTCGGTGACCAGCGCCGGCGCGATGTAATGCCGGGCGGTCAGGCGCAGCCCCGCGGCGGCGTGGCCGAGCAGCCAGCGGAGCGTGGGCAGCGGGTCGTCGGGCACCGCGGGCGGCTCGAGCAGGCGCGTGATGAGGCTCCGGGCGAGCCGGGACCGCTCACCCGCAGCGCCGTGCACCCACGCGTCGATGCGCTCGGCGCTGATGCGGCCCAGCCAGGTGTCGCTTCCGGGCGCGCCGTCTCGCGCCCGGGCCGTCTCGGTACCGGTCCGCGGGCCCGCGCCGATCTCCGGACGGCCGGTCAGCCAGCGGTTCACGATTTCCACGCGCTTGGTGCGCCAGCCCGGCGCCCCCACGCTCAGCTCGCCGGAGGCGAAGGCCAGTTCCAGGGCGGCCGCGCAGGCGTCGTAGGCGGCGCGCTCCTGTGATCCCATCACCGAGCCCCAGGCCAGCAGCTCGGTGTCCGGCGGGGCCGCGTGGGACTCCTCGATGGCCTCGGTGTAGGCGGCGATCCCCTCCTCGTGCCCGTCGGCGTAGGCGGCGATGATCTGCTCGGTGCCCGCCGAGGAGCACACCCCCGCGTACCGGTCCAGGCCGGCCAGCAGGAACAGGCGGCCGAGAGCCTTCGCCACGCCGACCCGGCCCGGCGTGGACATCGGCCACTTCACCGGGAGCGCGTACCACAGGAACTCCTGCAGCCGCAGCAGCGAGATCGTCTCCAGGCCCTCGTCGCCGGTCAGCCAGGCCAGGGCCGCCCTGGCGTCGCCGGCCGCTTCCGGGTCCTCCCGCGTCAGGGTCTCCAGCGCCTGGCTCTCTGTCATCATGCGGACAGTCTGCCGCAGGCCGATGCGTGAGGCTAGTGCACGTTCATTCGCCAGGTCCGGACTTTCGCCCGATCGGGCGGGTGGAGCGGCATCCGGGCCATGGCGTCGGGCATCATAGTCGGATGCCCGGAATATACGACGCGCCAGAGTTCTACGAGGCCGCATGTGCCTACCGTGACGTTCCCGGCGAAGTGGACGCGCTGCTGCGGTGGTCCGGTAAGCACCGGACCGCCGGTTCCGGCCTGCGGTCGGTTCTCGAGCTCGCGGCCGGGCCGGCGGAGCATGCCCGCGCCCTGGCCCGGCGCGGGTTCGAGGCCACCGCGCTGGACCTCAGCCCGGCGATGTGCGCGCGGGCTCGGGACCTGGCGGCGGCGGCCGGGATCCCGCTGACCGTGGTCCACGCCGACATGCGGGAGTTCAGCCTTCCCGGCCACTTCGACCTCGCGATCACGATGCTCAACTCGCTGTGCCACCTGATGACGCTCGATGACATGCTGCGCCACCTGACCTCGGTGCGGCGCCACCTGGACTCCGGTGGCCTGTACATCGCGGAGCTCGCGCATCCAGCGGACTTCTTCGCCACCCAGCGCCGGACCAGTAGTGAGTGGAGCTCCGAGGTCGACGGGGGGACGGTCAGCGTGCGCTGGGGGGCGCAAGACCAGATCGATCCGGTCACGCAGGTGACCAGGGAGCACGTCAGCATCACCTGTCACGAGCGCGGCGGGCCGGTGCGGACGGTCACCGACGTCGTGCCGAACCGGTTCTGGACCGCGACCGAACTGACCGCCGCCATCAGGCTGGCCGGCGGCTTCACCGTCGCCGCCAGCTACGGCGACTTCGAAACCGACTCGCCCGTCGACGCCCCAGACGCATGGCGGATGATCCTCGTGCTCGGCCGCGAATAGCCGCCGGCCGGCGTCCGGCGGGTCACCGCGACCACCACACCGGCCAGCACCAGGGCCACGCCGAGCAGCTGGAGGGCAGAGGGGCGCTCGCCCAGGATTACATAACTGAGCGCCACCGAGCCGGCCGGCTGGATCAGCAGCAGCGCGCCGATCATCCCGGCGGCCAGCCGCGGCATGGACACGGTGATCAGCAGCCACCCGCAGACCTGCGAGGTCAGGGCGAGCAGTGCCAGCCAGCCGAGCGCCGGCCAGGCGGGTCCCAGCCGGAAGTCGTGCAGGACCAGCCCGAGTACCATGACCCCGGCGGTGGCCCCGGCCGTCGCCTCGAAGAGCGGGGCGGCCACCGCCGCGCCGGCGCCGGCCGTCGAGGTGGCCTGCCGCAGCAGCAGGATGTAGACGGCGTAGAGGACGGCCACGCCGGCGCCGTACGCCACGCCGAGCGCGGGATCGGTGCCGTAGGCACGCGCGCCGCCCGCGCCGGCCAGGCCGCCCACCAGGGCCAGGCCCGCCAGCATGACCGGGGACGCCAGGACCAGGGACCGGCGCGGGCGCTCGCCGAGGAACAGCCAGGCCAGCAGCGAGATGATGAGCACCTGCAGGTTGGTCACCACGGTGCCGAGCCCGGCGCCGATCGCGCTGATCGCGTGGCTCCACACGATGAGGTCGGCGGCCAGGAACACCCCCGCCAGCCGGGCGAGCCAGCGGCCGCGGGACGGCAGCGACGGCGCGCCGCGCCGCCGCTCGAGCAGCACAAGCACGCCCAGGACCGGCAGGGCGAAGGCGCACCGGCCGAGCGCCGTGATGCTGGCCGACGTCGAGGCCAGCCGCATCAGCACGGCCGAACTCGAGATGCAGACCGCTCCGGCCGTGGCCGCCGCCACCGGCGGCATCGTGTCCGGCATCGGCGCGGTCTCCCTGGTCCATCATGACTAAAACTGCGTTACGGTGATGACGCTAGCCGCTGTCCAGGTCAGGAGTCAACGTGCTTTTTGATCATGACACGACGGCCGCGCTGGTCCTCGCCGCCGATCTGGTCAACTCCGACGGCCTGACCGAGGTCGCGGCGCTGGAGGCGTTCCTCGACAAGCACCTGGTCGAGCCCCGGGTGCGGGCCACCGCGGCCGACCTGGACGCGATCCGGACGCTGCGGCCCAGGCTGCGGGCGGTGTGGCAGGCCACGGCCACCGAGGCGCGCGCGAACCTGGTCAACGAGCTGCTCGATGACTCGGGCGCCCGGCCCCGGCTCGTCGATCACGGCGGCGGCTGGGGCTGGCACCTGCACGTCACCGGTCGCGACGCGGCCCTGCGGCACCGCATCGCGGCCCAGGCCGGCTTCGCCCTGGCCGACCTGATCCGGCTGGGCGAGACGGACCGGCTCCGCCGCTGCGCGGCGCCGGATTGCGCGGCGGTCTTCGTCGACCTGTCCAAGAACCGTTCCCGCCGTTACTGCGACACCGGCAACTGCGGCAACAGGCAGCACGTGGCGGCCTACCGCGAGCGGCTCTACCGCGACCGGCTGGCCTCCCGCGGCGCCTGATCCTCGTCCGGCATGCCGTGCCTGAGGTAGCGATCCAAGATGGCCTCGATCACCTCGGTGAGCGAGCTGCCCTCGTCCGCCGCGGCCCGGTGCGCGGAGGCGCGCAGCGCCTGGTCGATCTTGATCGTCAGGTGCGGCCGGAGGCCGGCCGCGCTGGCCACCCGCCGGTGCGGAAACGGCGGCGGCGGCTCGCAGCTGCCCAGCTCCTCGCGCAGCCCGGCGGCCGGCCGGCGGCGGACCCGCGCCTGCACCGCCTGCCTGCTGATGCCGAGCGCATCGGCGAGCGGGCGCAGTGGCCAGCCCGCGTCGTGCAGCGAGGCCAGCGTGGCGGACAGCAGCTCGCTGCGCCCGGACGAGCGCAGCTCACGCAGCCGGGCGGCCACCCGCTCGGGCAGTACCAGCCGGGGGGGCGCCGGAGAATCCGGGGGGACGGCTTTCCCCGGCAACGCGCTGTCGTCCCCCCGGAGCAGCACGGCCTGCACGTACTGGCGCAGCCCGTGCGTCACCACCTCGGACATCGTCCGGCCGTCCCGGGCCAGCCGTGCCCTGAGCCGCTGCCGTCGTTCCTGGTCCAGCCGGAAGGTCAGCAGCCGCCGTGATCCCGCCGGGTTCATCTCGCCGTGGCCAGGGCCCGGTCAGGCGCCGGGCCTGGGTCCACGGCGGTCACCGTCTGCTCGGCCTGGACCAGGGCGAGGTACCGGCGCGTCTCGGCGGCGCGCCGCCGGCGGCTCCAGCCGAGCAGGCGGCCCATGATCGCCGCCACCTCGGCCGCTACCGAGACGCCCGCGTCGGCCGACTCGATGAACAGCCGCGTCCGCCGCATCAGCACGTCCTCCACGTGCAGCGCGTTCTCGTGGGTCACCGCGTAGGCGACCTCCGCGCGCAGGTACGGGTGGCCCTCGGCCAGCGGCCGGGCCAGGCCGGCGTCGTCCCTGGTCAGCTTCAGCACCTCGGCCGCGAGCGTCCCGTACCGGCCGAGCAGGTGCTCCACCGTCGCGCGGCTCACCCCGTAGTCCTCGGCCAGCCGGCTCGCCGCGGGCTGCACCGCAGCCAGCCCGTCCGCGCCGAGCAGCGGCACCTGGTCGGTCACCGATCCGGGCACGTCGCGGCCGAAGTCCGCCACGGCGGCGTCCACCACGTCGCGGGCCATCAGCCGGTAGGTGGTGAACTTGCCGCCCGCGATGCTGGTCAGCCCGGGCAGCGGCGCGTCGACCACGTGCTCCCGGGACAGCTTGGTGGTCGGCTTGCCGCCGTTGCCCTGGCGGGGATCCACCAGCGGCCGCAGGCCGGCGTACACGGCCACGACGTCGGCGCGGGTCAGCGGGCGCGCCAGCACCCGGTTCGCGGCGGCGAGGATGTACTGGACGTCCTCCTCGGCCGGCGCGGGCTCGGCCCGGTCCCCGGTGAAGTCGGTGTCGGTGGTGCCGACGATCCAGTGCTGTCCCCAGGGGATGAAGAACAGCACGCTCTTGTCGGTGCGCAGGATCATCCCGGTGTCGGCGTCCACCGCCGCCCGCGGCACCACGACGTGCACGCCCTTGGACATCCGGACCCGGTAGCCGGCCCGGATCCCGGCCAGCTCGTGCACCAGGTCGGTCCACACCCCGGCGCAGACCACCACGGCCTCCGCCCGCACCGGGAACTCGCGCCCGGTCTCCTCGTCACGCACCCGGGCGCCGGTCACCCGCGTCCCCTCCGTGTCCCGCAGCAGCCCCACCACGCTGACCCGGGTGGCCACGACCGCGCTGTGCGCCGCCGCGGTACGGGCCACGGTCAGCGTGTGCCTGGCGTCGTCGACCTGCGCGTCGTAATAGAGCATGGCGCCGGCGAGCCGGTCGGGTGCCAGCGCGGGGGCGCGCCTGAGCGCGCCGCGGGCGGACAGGTGCCGGTGGTGCGGCACCGGCCGGCGGGTGCCCTCCATCGCGTCGTACAGGGCCAGGCCCGCCCCCACGTAGGGCCGCTCGACCACCTTCTTGTACAGCGGGTACATGAAGGAGACCGGCTTGACCAGGTGCGGGGCGAGCTTCGATACGAGCAGGTCGCGTTCCCGCAGCGCCTCGTAGACCAGCTTGAAGTCGAACTGCTCCAGGTACCGCAGGCCGCCGTGGATGAGCTTGCTGGACCGGCTCGAGGTGCCCGAGGCCAGGTCGCGCGCCTCCACCAGGGCCACCCGCAGGCCGCGCGACGCGGCGTCCAGGGCGGCCCCCGCGCCTGTGATGCCGCCGCCGATGACCAGCACGTCGAACCGCTCGGCCGCCAGCCGGCTGAGCGTCGCGCCACGGTCGCGGGCGTCGAGAGCGCCGTTACTCGCCATTACCCATCCCCCAGATTTCGCTACGGTCCCAGTTCTAGAGTATGTACATCGTCAACCTACCCGCAAACCATGACATGCCGGTGAACCGCCGTTGAAAGGAGCCGGAGTGGCCGATTTCGTCGGGGCCATCGATCAGGGCACCACGAGCACGAGGTTCATGCTCTTCGATCATTCCGGCACCGAACGGGCCAGGCACCAGCTGGAACACACGCAGATCATGCCCCGGCCCGGGTGGGTGGAGCACGACCCGGCCGAGATCTGGGAACGCACCCGCGCCGTCGTCGAGACGGTGCTGGACGCGCAGAACCTGCGCGTCAGCGACCTGGCCGCGCTCGGCCTCACCAACCAGCGCGAGACCGCGCTGGTATGGAACAAGCGCACCGGGCGCCCCTACGGCCACGCGATCGTGTGGCAGGACACCAGGACGGACCGGATCGCCGCCGCCCTGGACCGGGACGGCCGGGGCGACGTGATCAGGCACAAGGCCGGCCTGCCGCCCGCCACCTATTTCTCCGGCGGCAAGCTGCAGTGGATGCTGGACAGCATCGACGGCCTGCGCCAAGACGCCGAGCGGGGCGAGGCCCTGTTCGGCACCGTCGACAGCTGGCTGCTGTGGAACCTGACTGGCGGAACCGAGGGCGGCGTCCACGTCACCGACGTCACCAACGCCAGCCGGACCATGCTGATGAACCTGCGGACGCTCGACTGGGACGACGAGCTGCTCGGCTTCTTCGGCGTGCCGCGGCAGATGCTGCCGAAGATCCTGCCCTCCGCGACGCCGGAACACTACGGGGTGACCTCGAGCACCGGCCCGTTCGGTGGTGAACTGCCCATCACCGGCGCCCTCGGCGACCAGCAGGCCGCCACGGTCGGGCAGGTCTGCCTGGCCCCGGGCGAGGCCAAGAACACCTACGGCACGGGCAGCTTCCTGCTGCTGAACACCGGTACCGACATCGTCAGGTCGCAGACCGGCCTGCTCACCACGGTGTGCTTCAAGTTCGGCGCGGAGCCCGCCGTCTACGCGCTCGAGGGGTCGATCGCGGTCACCGGGGCCGCCGTGCAATGGCTGCGTGACCAGCTCGGCATCATCGGCGCCGCGGCCCAGAGCGAGACGCTCGCCGCCGAGGTCGACGACACCGCCGGCGTCTATTTCGTGCCGGCCTTCTCCGGGCTGTTCGCGCCGTACTGGCGGGCCGACGCGCGCGGCGCGATCGTCGGCCTGTCCAGGTTCCACACCAGCGCGCATCTCGCCCGCGCCACCCTGGAGGCCATCGCCTACCAGACCAGGGACGTGGTGCGGGCGATGGAGCAGGATTCGGGCGTCCGGCTCGAGGTACTCAAGGCAGACGGCGGGGTGACCGCCAACGACCTGTGCATGCAGCTGCAGGCCGACATCCTGGGCGTCCCGGTGAGCCGCCCCGTCGTCGCCGAGACCACCGCGCTCGGCGCGGCGTACGCGGCCGGCCTGGCCACCGGGTTCTGGCGGGACACCGCCGAGCTCCGCGCCAACTGGCAGGAGTCCAGACGCTGGATGCCGTCCTGGACGCCGGACCGCCGGGCGGGTGGCTACGCCGGCTGGCGCAAGGCCGTCCAGCGCACCCTGGACTGGGTAGACGTGCGCTGATTATCCCGAACGGGCGGGGTGCGTGCCCCGGCACCGGCCCGGTACCGCCCGGGCGCCGCCCCGGCGCCGCCCGGGGCGACACGCAACGCCCGTCAGGCGCCGGTTCTTGAATTACCCGGCATCAGCGCAAAAATGGTGCCGTGGATCCGGGGGCCAGAGCCCATGATCCGGGCCCGGCCGGCGCCTACCCTGGCCATCCCCGGCCGACCCCGGCGCAGTACCGGTTCAGGCGCGGCGTCCTGGTCATCGCGCTGCTGATGGTGGTGACGCTGCTGGCCGGCGTGCTGGGCGCGCCCGGCCCGGCGCCGGTCCCGCTCCGCCTGGCGTGGACCTTCTCGTCGGCCTCCAACACCGTGACGGTACAGCTCACGCACCCGGCAGGGACGCCCGCTGAGCTGCTGGCCGACAGCCGGCTCGCGGTGTCCGAGAACGGCGGCTGGCCGTCGCGAAGCTGGTCCGCGGCCGGCCGGACGGTGCAGGTGCCGGTGCCCCCCGGCCAGCGGACCAGCCTGCTGATCCGGCTCACCGGCCCGCAGCCGCTCACCGAGACGGTGACGGTCAACGCGCCGCCGCCGCTGTCGGCCGTCGCCTCCCGCGGCGGCTCCGGCCAGTGGCTCGTGGACATGTCCAGCCCGCTGCGCGCCCCGCCGGCCCGGGTCCTGTGCGGCAACGATCAGGTCAGCCTCACGGCGGCGGGGCAGCTGGCCGTGTACGAGGGCGGCATCCCCTGCCGGGCCCGGCTGCAGCTGACCGCCCAGGACGGCGAGCAGGCGGTCGTCCCGGTCACGGTCCCGGCCCTGCCCGCGGCCAGCAGGCC
>Ga0335076_10007595_pt1 | contig 10923 bp, 9 predicted proteins | sample Lox_Sample_25_FD_206717 | JGI IMG/M metagenome (GOLD analysis project Ga0335076, IMG submission 206717) | Soil microbial communities from Loxahatchee National Wildlife Refuge, Florida, United States - Lox_Sample_2.5 | ecosystem: Environmental > Terrestrial > Soil > Wetlands | place: USA: Florida...
CCCGCTGAGACCGGCGGAGAGTCCGGCCTGGTCGGCGACCTTGCGCAGCAGGACCGCCCCGGCATGCCCGATGAGCCCCCTGCCGTCCGCGGTGATCTTCAGGGCACGGTCCCACTCGTTGTTATGCTGCATGGCGAAGAGCGCTCCATTCCAGGGCCAGTACGAGGTGTGGTAACCCGTAAATGCCCGGAACCAGGGCGCTCTTCGCCCCGCCCGGCACCGGAAAAGACAACGAAAGGACGGCCGCTGCGCAGCCGTTCCCTGCGTGCCTCCCGCCCCCGCAGGCCCAGCTGATGCCCCGCACCCGTAAGGTGCAGCCCCCGCCAGCCCTCGCCGACACGAATCAACCAGCTCACGGGCATCGCCACGCCGCCAGAACGGTCAAATCAATTCACTGCTGAATAGCGGAGGCTGATGCGGCCCACTCAAGCGGATGGTTTTAGCCCGCTCGCCTGCACCTGCCGGTTGCGGGCGCATGCAAGGTCGCCAACTTTATTGTCGACGGCACAGGCAGGCTGAGTAGCAGCATCGAACTGAAATTGCCTTTCACGGGGCCCGCTGCACGGCTCTGATCTGACAGTATGTGCATGCTGCGGCCCGCAGGCGGCAGCGGGAATGCTGCGTAAGCGCTGTAGTCGGGTTGCCCCGCCTCAAAGTCAAGCGTTTCCGCAGGTCAGCGCGCCCGGCAGGATTCGAACCCGCGACCCGCTGCTTAGAAGGCAGCTGCTCTGTCCGGCTGAGCTACGGGCGCTCGGTGGTAATTGTGCATGGCGAAGATCACGCCACGGCTACACGAAGGTCGCAGTGTGTCCCGCCTTCGAGCCGCATCACTTCGGGAAACGGCACCTATCCGTCCCGAGGACTTCCAACTGCCAGAGCGTACCCCAGGCTGCCGTCAGTCATAGCGCCTGTCGGGGCCCGGTCAGCTGCGCAGCCGGATCGCCGACAGCCGGATTACCCAGCTCAGCGACCGAATCCCGGTCCGTTATAACACGTGAGTCTCGTTCGGTACGTTTCGCATGCACCGCGGGCCTGACGCTATCGCGCCCGGGACGCCATGGTCGATGGCGGTGTCGGGATACCGGCCTGATCGTGACCAATTCGGGCCCTAGAAGCCCTGGAAGCCCCAGGTAAGGGAGGCCCGGAAGGGAGGCCCGGAAGGGAGGCCCGGAAGGGAGGCCCGCAGGGGCCTGGCCACGGCAGAATAAGCAGGTGCCGAAACGCAGTCGCTGGCCGCTGGCGGCGGGGCTCGTCACCGGCGTGGCGCTCGACGCGCTGGTCGGCGACCCGCGCCGCGGCCATCCGGTGGCCGCGTTCGGCCGGGCCGCCGCTGCGCTCGAGGCCCGCGACTACGCCGACAGCCGCCGCCGCGGTGCCGCGCACACGGCCGCCTGCGTGCTGGCCGTCGCCGGCCCCGCCGTCGTCCTGCACCGCCGCACCCGCGGCCGGCCGCCGTGGCGGGCGGCCGCGGCCGCGCTCGCGGTGTGGGCCGTCACCGGTGCCCGCTCGCTTCATTATGAGGCCGAACGAGCCCGGCTCTCGCTCCACCGCCACGACCTCGCCTCAGCCAGAAAAGTCCTGCCGAGCTTGTGCGGCCGCGACCCATCGCAGCTTGACGCCACCGAGATCAGCCGCGCGGTGATCGAGTCGGTGGCCGAGAACACCTCGGACGCCGTGGTGGCGCCGCTGCTGTGGGGCGCCGTCGCCGGGCTTCCCGGGCTGGTCGCCTACCGTGCGGTCAACACGCTCGACGCGATGGTCGGCCACCGTTCGGCCCGGTACGCCAGGTTCGGCTGGGCCTCGGCCCGGCTCGACGACGTGGCCAACTGGATTCCGGCCCGGGTCACCGCCGCGCTGACCGCGGCCTGCGCCCCCGTGGTGACCAGAGCCAGCCCCGCCGCCGTGCTGCGCGTCACGCACCGCGACGGGGGCCGCCACCCGAGCCCGAACGCGGGCCGGTGCGAGGCGGCCTTCGCGGCGGCACTCAACGTGCGCCTCGGCGGGACGAACGTCTACGAGGGAATGACCGAGACACGCCCAGACCTGGGAGACGGGCGCGCCCCGGAAGCTGACGACATCCGGCGCGCAGTCATCCTGTCCAGGGCGGTCACCGTGGCCGCGACCGCCCTGGCCGCGCTGCTGGCCGGGTTTACCGGCGGCGCATGAAGAAGCCGACCAGCCAGACGATCAGCGCCACGATGGCGACCCACCACAGCACGTGCAGGGCGAACCCGGCGCCGAACAGGGCCAGGACGACCAGCAGAGCAAGTAGCAGAAGCAGCATTTCCGGGCTCCTCTCCTTCTAAGCCTGACTGTGAGCGTTGTGCGAAGCCGGCTGCGAGTGCAGGTCTTTCGGGCCTGCGCGAGCAGTCGGTGCAGGCCGCGGGCAGCAACCGCAGCCGGTCCTCGCATAACGCGAACTTTTGCATAGAACACTGCGCCTACAAGTACCCCGCGAGAATTTGTCAAACATGTAGCCTGCATTCCGTGCGAGGGACGCTGCTGGTCGCCGGGACCGGTTCGGACGCGGGCAAGAGCGCGCTGGTCGCCGGGTTGTGCCGGTGGCTGGCCCGGCAGGGCGTGCGGGTAGCGCCGTTCAAGGCGCAGAACATGTCGCTGAACTCGTTCGTGACGCTGGACGGCGCCGAGATCGGCCGCGCCCAGGCGATGCAGGCGGCCGCGGCGGGCATCGAGCCGGCCGCCGATATGAACCCGGTGCTGCTCAAGCCGGGCAGCGACCGGCGCAGCCAGGTCGTGGTGCTGGGCCGTCCCGAGACCGAAGCCGACGCGGTAGGCTACCGCGCGCACGCACCGCGGCTGCGGCAGGTCGCGCTGGACAGCCTCGCCCGGCTGCGCGACGCCTACGACGTGGTCATCTGCGAGGGCGCGGGCAGCCCGGCCGAGATCAACCTGCGCGACACCGACGTGGCCAACATGGGCCTGGCCCGGGCGGCCGGCCTGCCGGTCATCGTGGTCGGCGACATCGACCGCGGCGGGGTGTTCGCCGCCATGTACGGCACGCTCGCCCTGCTGGCTCCCGAAGATCAGGCCCTCATCTCCGGCTTCGTGATCAACAAGTTCCGCGGTGCCCCGGAACTGCTCGACCCCGGTCTTGCCATGCTGCGCCAGCGTACCGGCCGCCGCGTTTACGGCGTCCTGCCGCACGAAGAGGGCCTGCGATTCGACGCCGAAGACTCGCTCGCCCTCAGCAGTCACTCGACCGCTGTCGGCCAGAGCACCGCACCCGGGTCGTTCGGTGCCAGGGATTTTCTCCGGGTAGCGGTGGTCCGGCTGCCGCGGATCAGCAACTTCACCGACCTGGACGCCCTGGCGGCCGAGCCCGGTGTCCTGGTGCGGTTCGCCACCAGTCCCGCCGACCTGGCCGACGCGGACCTGGCGGTGCTGCCCGGGTCCCGGGCCACCGTCGCCGACCTGGCCTGGCTGCGCGATCGCGGGCTGGCCGGCGTGATTACCGAGCGCGCCCGGGCCGGCCGGCCGGTGCTCGGCATCTGCGGCGGCTACCAGATGCTGGCCGCCGAGATCGACGACCCGGTGGAGTCGCGCCGCGGCCGCATCGACGGGCTGGGGCTGCTTCCGGTGCGGGTCAGGTTCGGCCCGCAGAAGGTGCTCGCCCGCCCGCGCGGGCACGCGCTGGGCGCGCCGGTGGCCGGCTACGAGATCCATCACGGCGTCGCCGAGATCACCGACCCGGCGGCCGAGCCGTTCCTCGACGGCTGCCGCCGCGGCGCCGTGTGGGGCACCAGCTGGCACGGCGCGCTGGAGAACGACGAGTTCAGGCGGCGGTTCCTGGCCGATGTAGCGGCGCAGGCGGGCCGCGACTTCACGCCCGCGCCCGGCACCGACTTCGCCGCCGTGCGGGAGGCGCGGCTCGACCTGCTCGGCGACCTAGTGGCCGGCCATCTCGACACCGCCGGGCTGAGCCGGCTGATCGCCTGCGGGCCGCCGCCCGGCCTGCCCGAGCTGGTCGCGTCACTCGACTCCGATCGGTAGGGTCTGTTCATGCCCGACAAGGTCCGCTACACCGCGCAGGCCACCTCGACGGGGGATGGCCGCAGCGGCCACGTCGTTTCGTCGGACCATCGCCTCGACTTCGACCTCGCCCGGCCCGTCGAAATGGGGGGCGACGGCAACGGCACCAACCCCGAGCAGCTGTTCGCGGCCGGGTACTCGGCGTGCTTCCACAGCGCGCTGCGGATCGTGGCCCGCCGGGCCAAGGTCGATCCCGGCGAGTCGATCGTGACCGCGGAGGTGGGCATCGGCCCCGAGGGCGACGCCTGCGGGCTCGTGGTCACGCTGGTCATCCACATACCGGGCCTGGACCGGGAGAAGACGCGGGAACTCGCCGAGGCAGCGCACCATGTCTGCCCGTATTCCCGGGCCACCCGCGGCAACATCAGCGTCGAGCTGCGCGTACCGTAGCAGGCGACCACGGAGGTTCTAACAGGGGAGTGGGCTATGGACCTCGCCGCTATCGAGGCGGAGCGGGCCCGGCTGACCGCCGAGTACGTCAAGGCCGAACGACCGGAAAGCAGCGCGCGCGGCATCCACCACACCGCGCTGCTCAGCTCCGACGTGGAGCGGACCATCCGGTTCTACCAGGGCATTCTCGAGTTCCCGCTCACGGAGATCATCGAGAACCGGGACTACCGGGGGTCCAATCACTTCTTCTTCGACGTCGGTCACGGCAACCTGCTGGCCTTCTTCGACTTCCCCGGCCTGGACCTCGGCCCGTACGCCGAAGTCCTCGGCGGGCTGCACCACATCGCGATCTCGGTCACCCCGCAGAAGTGGGCCCACCTGCGCGGCAACCTGGCCACGGCTGGCGTGGAGTACCTTGAGGAAAGCGGCACGTCGCTGTATTTCCGCGACCCCGACGGCGCCCGCCTGGAACTGCTCGCCGACCCCCTGGGCGAGATGTACGGCCAGCACGTACTCTAGCGTCTTGAGCTGGTACGTCACCTGGACGGTGAGGTTGCCGGGCTCCAGGGTGAGGCGGGTGGTCAGCGCCGTCTTGCTCGTCACGGTCACGGTCACGGTCACGTCCAGGTCGCCTGGCCCGGCGCCGCGCCGGACGCCGGGCCCGCGGCCGGGCCGGCGCCGAGCGCGAGAGCGGAGGCATGGGACCGGGCTGCGCCTTCGTACGGGGCTGCGCCTTCGTACGGGGCTGCGCCTTCGTACGGGGCTGCGTCGCTGTCCGGAGCCGCGCCGGCCTCCGCCGGGCCCGGCCGGCGGTAGCACTCGTTGCGGCCGACCGCATACAGCCAGGTGCGCAGCTTGCGCGGGTCATCCAGGTCGCCGAGCCGTTCGGCGGCGATGACGAACGTGTCCTGGATCGCGCTGGCGGCGTCTTCCGGCTCGCCCAGCATCCAGCGACAGTAACCGTACAGCGACTCTCCGTACGTGCCGTAGGCCTCGGCCAGGCCCGCCGGGTCGCCTGCCGCGATGGCCGCGACGATATCGCGGTCGTCCATCCTCACACGGTAGTTGAATGGCCAGCATATGGCCGGTATGTCGGCCAACAAAGCCCGCCGGGCCCGGCCCGGCTCAGACCCGGGATCGGGTCAGCTGTACGACGTGCCCGGAGGCCGGATCCGTTCCGCGTTCTGGACCGGGGGGTTGGACGGTATCCAGACCTGCACGCTGGTACCGACTCCGGGCGCCGACTTGAGCATGGCGTGACCGCCGTGTGCGGCCGCGATCGCCTGCACGATGGCCAGCCCGAGACCGCTGCCGTGGCCGTCCTGGCCGCCCGGCCCGCCCCGGTAGAAGCGGTCGAAGGCGCGGGCGGCGGCCTCGGGGTCCATGCCCTGGCCCCGGTCGGTCACCTCGAGCAGCCCGCCCTGACCGGCCGTGGCGAGCCGGACCGCGACCGGGGTGTCCGGGGTGGTGTGCTCGCGGACGTTGCCGAGCAGATTGGCCAGCACCTGCCTGATCCGCGGCTCGTCGGCCACCACCACCAGGCTGGCTGGCGTGCTCGCCCGGACCGGCCGGTTCGGCTCGACCGCCTGGGCGTCGGCGACCGCGTCCGTGACCAGCGCGGACAGGTCGGTCTCGGTCAGGTCGAGAGAGGAGTCGCGGTCCAGCCGGGCCAGCTCGAGCAACTCGGCGACCAGGCTGGACATCCGGTCCGCCTCCTGCTCGATGCGCCGCATGGCGTTCGGCAGCCGGTCCTCGCCGAGCGCGCCCTGCCGGTACAGCTCGGCGTAGCCGCGGATGGTGGTCAGCGGCGTGCGCAGCTCATGCGAGGCGTCCGCGGCGAACTGCCGCACCTTCTGCTCGGACTCCCAGCGCGCCCCGAAGGCCTGCTGGATCCGGTCCAGCATCGTATTGATCGCCGCGGCCAGCCGTCCCGCCTCGGCGTGGTCGCCGGGGTCGGGCATCCGGGCGGTCAGGTCACCCCGGCTGGTGATCATGTCGGCGGTGCTCGCCATCCGGTCGAGCGGCGCCAGGCCGCGGCTGATCAGCCAGCGGCCGCCCACCGCGAGCAGGGCGAGCAGGATCGCGCCGGTGATCAGCTCGGCGGCGACCAGCCCCCGGACCTCGCTGCCCACCGCGCTGTTCGGCCGCGCGATCACCAGGACGCTGGTACCCGGCGGCATCGTCCCGTTGCTGCGCAGCGCCTCCGCCGGGGTGACCGGGCGCCAGATCGCGGTCAGCGGCGGACCCGAACCTGAGATCGGGAACAGCTCGCCGGCCGGGTACTGCGCCTTGAAGGCCTGCCATCCGCGGGCGGCCGCCAGCCCGTTGAGGAATCCCACCAGCTCGGTCGAGGCGGCCGACGGCGTGGCAGACAGCGCCGCGACCGAGCGGGTGCCGGCATTGTAGTAAGCCACCGCGTAGTCGCCCTGCAGCGTGCCGATCTCGCTCAGCTTGATCCGGACGGTCAGCGTGAGGTCGGAGTTGAACTGGTCCTGCTCGGAGTTGCCGAGCACCACCGTGGTGACCACGCCCATGATCACCAGGAACAACGCGGTCACCGTGATGAGCCCGGCGAGGAGCCGGGACCGCAGCGAGAGCCGCCCGCGGCCGGCCATGAGCTTCACCGTCTCGCGCGTTCGGTTTCGGGCGGCGGGCGCAGGCTGTAGCCGACGCCGCGCTGGGTATGGATCAGCGGCGGGCCGAGCGGGTCGAGCTTACGGCGCAGGTAGCTGACGTAGGTCTCCACCACCTGGGACTGGCCCGCGAACTCCCAGCCCCACACGTTCTCGAGCAGCTGCTGCCTGGTCAGCATCCGGCCGTGGTTACGCATCAGGTACGCGAGCAGCCGGAACTCCGTCGGCGAGAGCTCCACCTGGGTTCCGGCACGCCGCACCACCCAGTGCTCCTCGTCCAGTTCCAGGTCGCCCACCGTGAGCAGGGGCGAGCCCTCGGCTTGGCCTTCGCCGCCGGGCGCGCGGGTGGTCCGCCGCAGCACCGCCCGGACCCTGGCCACCAGCGCCTCGACCGAGAAGGGCTTGGTCACGTAGTCGTCGCCGCCGAGGGTGAGCCCGCGGATCGTGTCCGACGTGGTGTCCCGCGCGGTCAGGAAGATGACCGGCACGTCGTTGCCCTCGTTCCGGAGCGCCCGGCAGACCTCGAAGCCGTCCATGTCGGGCAGCATGACATCGAGGATCATCAGGTCCGGCTCGTACGTCTCCACCTGGTGCAGGGCATCCTTGCCGGTGGCGCTGACGGAGACCGCGCAGCCGTGGAACTTGAGCGCGACCTCCACGAGCTCACGGATGTTCGGCTCGTCGTCGACGACGAGCACCTTGGGGATTCGGTCACCGTCTGCCATGGCCTCTCACGTCTCATTGTGCCGCATCGTGCCGGGTACGTTTTTCAGCATGACGCGGCGCGCCCGTCCGGGGCGCGCCGCCGCATGACGCTCGCTGGTTAGCTCAACGATGTCTGAGCCGATGTAGATTCAGTGGGTCCCGAAGAAGGCCCCGCGGACCCCGAAGACGAGGCCGCCGGCCTGATCACGATCAGCCGGGCGTCCCGGGTCCCGCTCACCACCGGACCTCCGGCGAACACTGTTTCACCGGCCGACAGCGCGCTCGCCGTGGTCTTGCTGCCGTTCTTCCTGACCACGGTGTCGCTCACGATCTGCCAGCTCCAGGTGGTGCCGTCCGGTGACTTGACCACGAGGTCGCTGCCGCTCACCGACTGGATGGTGCCCCGCTCGAAGGACAGCGTGTGGAAACCGGTCTTGTTATGGAAGGTCACCGTTCCCTCCACGCCGCCGAGACGGCGCAGCCGGCCCAGCGCCCAGCGGATGCGGGCCGCGGGAACGGTGGTGGTGTTGCTGGCCGCGGCGCCGAGCACGGTGTTCAGCTCGGCCGCCTGGGCGCCCGAAGCGCCGGAAGCGCCCGAAGCGCCGGAAGCGCCCGAAGCGCCCGAAGCGCCCGAAGCGCCCGAAGCGCCCGAAGCGCCCGAAGCGCCCGAAGCGCCCGAAGCGGCGGAAGCGCCGGAAGCGCCCGAACCCCCGGACACCAGGGCCAGGGCAACGGCGCCGCCGGCCAGGAAGCCGGCCAGCGTGATGCCGGCCCCCAAGCGGAACCATCTCTTCCCGCGGGCCGGCGTAACAGGATCAGGCGGACCAGCCGGGTAGCCCCCGGCGGACGTCCCATGGGTGTTGTTCATGACGATAAGGGTGTGTCCGGGTTCTTGGACATCACCCGGGTCACCCTGAACGCCGGCTGTGAGTGCCCCGCGAGTTCGCTGTCGCCCGGCATGGCAGTATCGGTGAGTGCTCACCATTCTCTTGGTTTCCACCGCCGACACCGAACTGCTCGCGGCCGCCGCGTCTGGCGCCGGCTACCTGACCGCGAACCCGGCCCGGGCCGCGACCGGCGACGTCGCCGGCCTGGCAGGGCGCGCCGACCTGGTGGTGCTCAGGCTCCTCGGCGGCCGTAAGGCGTGGCCGGGAGGGGTAACCGCGCTGGCCGCCACCGGGAAGCCGCTGGTCGCGCTGGGCGGCGAGGCCACCCCGGACGCCGAGCTGATGGCGCTGTCCACGGTGCCCGCGGGCGTGGCCACCGAAGCCCTCGGCTACCTGCGCGAAGGCGGCCCGGAGAACCTGCGCGAGCTGGCCCGCTTCCTGTCCGACACCGTCTTCCTCACCGGCGAGGGCTTCGCCGCCCCGCACCCCATGCCGTCCCACGGCCTCCACCAGCTCCCCCTTCCCCTCCCCGATTCCATGATCATGGACAGTTTTGGCCAGATAGCGCCCCTTTCTGCCCATGATCATGAAAGCACCCGCGCACCGGTGGTAGCTGTGGTTTTCTACCGGGCGCATGAGCTGGCCGGCAACACCGCTTTCGTGGACACCCTCTGCGCGGCTCTGGCCGAACGAGGCGCCACCCCCCTCCCGGTTTTCTGCGCCTCGCTGCGCCCTGCTGGCTACGGAGGGGCCGATCAGCGCCTCCTCGACCTGCTCGAACCCGCCGACGCGGTGATCACCACCGTGCTGGCGGCCGGCGGCTCCGCCACTGCCGACGTCACGGACGAAGGCGACTGGGACGCCGGGGTGCTGGCCGGCCTGGACGTGCCGGTGCTGCAGGGCCTGTGCCTGACCAGCTCGCGCGCGCAGTGGCAGGCCTCGAACGCCGCCCTCGCCCCGATCGACGCGGCGATGCAGGTCGCGATCCCCGAGTTCGACGGCCGCCTGATCACCGTGCCGTTCTCCTTCAAGGAGGACGGCCCCGACGGGATCCCCCGCTACGCCGCCGACCCCGAGCGCGCCGCCCGGCTGGCCGGGATCGCCGTCCGGCACGCCCGCCTGGCCCGCACCCCGAACGCCGCCAAGCGCGTCGCCGTCATGCTCTCCTCCTATCCCACCAAGCACTCCCGGGTGGGCAACGCGGTCGGCCTGGACACCCCGGCGTCCGCCGTCGCGCTGCTGCGGGCGATGCGCGCGGCCGGCTACCACCTCGGCGACGGCTTCCCCGAGGATGGCGACGCGCTGATCCACGCGCTGATCGCGGCCGGCGGCCACGACACCGAGTGGCTCACCGAGGACCAGCTCCGCACCGCCCCGGCCCGGGTCCCGCTCGCCGCATACCGCCGTCATTTCGAGAATTTGCCGAGCGAGCTGGCCGCACGCATCTCCGCGCACTGGGGCGCCCCGCCGGGTGAGCTGTACGCCGACGAGGCCACCGGCGACATCGTGCTCGCCTGCCTGCGGTTCGGGAACGTGGTGCTGATGATCCAGCCGCCACGCGGGTTCGGCGAGAATCCCGTGGCGATCTACCACGACCCCGACCTGCCGCCGTCGCACCACTACCTGGCCGCGTACCGGTGGCTGGCCGGGGACTTCGGCGCCGACGCGATCGTGCACCTGGGCAAGCACGGCACGCTGGAATGGCTGCCCGGCAAGGGGCTCGGCCTGTCGGCGCAGTGCGCGCCGGACGCGGTGCTCGGCGACCTGCCGCTGGTGTACCCGTTCATCGTCAACGACCCGGGAGAAGGGACCCAGGCCAAGCGGCGCGGGCACGCGGTGATCGTCGACCACCTGGTGCCGCCGATGGCCCGGGCCGACACCTACGGCGAGCTGGCCAGGCTCGAGCAGCTGCTGGACGAGTACGCCACCGTGGCCGCGCTCGACCCGGACAAGCTGCCCGCGCTGCGGGCGCAGGTCTGGTCCCTGATCGAGGCCGCCCACCTGCACCACGACCTGGGCGTCGGCGCCCAGCCCGGGTCGGCCGAATTCGACGAGTTCGTGCTGCACATCGACGGCTACCTGTGCGAGATCAAGGACGCCGCGATCCGCGACGGCCTGCACATCCTCGGCGCCGCCCCGGCCGGGGCGGCCCTGGTCAACCTGGTCCTGGTCATCCTGCGCGCGCCCCAGCTGTGGAGCGCCCGCTGGGGCGCCCAGCCCCCCCCCCCCCCATGCCCATGGCCGGCCCCGCCCCCCCC
>Ga0335076_10007597_pt1 | contig 10923 bp, 9 predicted proteins | sample Lox_Sample_25_FD_206717 | JGI IMG/M metagenome (GOLD analysis project Ga0335076, IMG submission 206717) | Soil microbial communities from Loxahatchee National Wildlife Refuge, Florida, United States - Lox_Sample_2.5 | ecosystem: Environmental > Terrestrial > Soil > Wetlands | place: USA: Florida...
GCAACGACCACCATGTCAGCGAATTCATCACCGACTACCTGCGCATGATGGTGTCGGGCAACCTCAACGCGCACGAGATCGAGTCGCTGATGGACAGCGAAATCGAGACCCACCACCACGAGGCGCACGCGCCGGTGGGCGCGCTGCAGCGGCTGGCCGGCGGCCTGCCGGCGTTCGGCATCGTGGCGGCGGTGCTCGGCGTGGTGAACACCATGGGTTCGGTCGGCCAGCCGCCGGCGGTGCTGGGCGCGATGATCGGCTCGGCGCTGGTCGGCACCTTCCTCGGCATCCTGCTCAGCTACGGCATCTTCGAGCCGCTGGCGGGCCTGCTGGAGCAGAAGGTCGACGAGAGCGGCAAGGAACTGCAGTGCATCAAGACCACGCTGCTGGCGTCGATGCAGGGCTACGCGCCGCAGGTGGCGATCGAGTTCGGGCGCAAGGTGCTGTACTCGACCGAGCGGCCCACCTTCATCGAGCTCGAAGGGCACGTGAAGGGGAAGAAGGCCGCCTGACGGCGACCTTCTTCCCCTGCGGGGCGAACGTGGGCACCCCCTGCCCTCCGCCGGGCGGGGGTTCCAGCTAGAAGGACGAAGGAACAGCAATGGCCGGCGACGCGAAGAAACTGCAGCCGATCATCGTCAAGAAGATCAAGAAGGGCGGCCACGGCCACCACGGCGGCGCCTGGAAGATCGCCTACGCCGACTTCGTGACGGCGATGATGGCGTTCTTCCTGCTGATGTGGCTGCTCGGCTCGACCACCGAGGGCGACAAGAAGGGCATCGCCGACTATTTCGCCTCGCCGCTGAAGGTGGCGATGTTCGGCGGCGCGGGCTCGGGCGATGCCTCGCACGTGCTGCACGGCGGCGGCCAGGACCTCACCCGCACCACGGGCCAGGTCAAGCGCGGCGACATCGAGTCGGAACGCAAGACGGTGAACCTCAAGGCGCTGAAAGAAGAGCAGATCCGCGCCGAGATCTCGCGCCTGCGCAGCCTGCAGCAGCGCCTCGAAGGCGAGATCCAGAGCAACCCGGGCTTGAGCGCATTCCGCTCGCAGATCCTGCTCGAGATGACGCGCGACGGCCTGCGCATCCAGATCGTCGACGCGCAGAGCCGCCCGATGTTCGCCAGCGGTTCGGCACAGGTGCAACCGTACATGCAGGAGCTGCTGCGCGCGATCGGCGCGGTGCTCGGCGAGGTGCCGAACCACCTCACGCTCGAGGGCCACACCGACGCAACGGCGTTCGTCGGCGGCGAGCGTGGCTACAGCAACTGGGAGTTGTCGGCCGACCGCGCCAACGCGTCGCGCCGCGAGCTGCTGGCCGGCGGCCTGCCCGACGAGCGCGTGCTGCGCGTGCAGGGCCTGGCGGCGAGCCAGCTGCTCAAGCGTGAACAACCCGACGATGCGGCCAACCGCCGCATCAGCATCGTGGTGATGACGCGCGAGGCCGAAGACGCGATGTTCAAGACGCAGCCGGTCGAGCAGACCGACGGCGCGGCGGCCGAGCCGTCGATCAAGCCCGAGCGGCCGACCGTGGTGTCAAGTCCGGCGGCGCCCGGCCGATAAGTCAACCAGCAGCACCAGGCCCCGAATCGCGTGCCTGAAGGATTCGCCGCCATGAGCAACCCCGCCGACCTGAAGTTCCTGATCGTTGACGACTTCTCCACGATGCGGAGGATCGTGCGCGGCCTGTTGAAGGAAATGGGCTGCGAGAAGGCCGAAGAGGCCGAGGATGGCGCGGTCGCGCTGGCGGCCATGAAGGCACAGAAGTTCGACTTCGTGGTCTGCGACATCAACATGCCGAACATGAACGGCTTCGAGTTCCTGAAGGCGGTGCGCGCCGACGAGTCGCTGAAGCACATCCCGGTGCTGATGGTCACCGCCGAGGCGCGCAAGGAAGACATCGTGCTGGCCGCGCAGACCGGCGCCTCGGGCTACATCGTGAAGCCGTTCACGAAGGCCACACTGGAAGAGAAGGTGCAGAAGATCGTCCAGAAGATCGGAACCTGAGCTTCTCTGTCCTCGACAACAACAAGCCGCAGGGCCCTGCCATGAGGATGGACGACCTCGCCGCGCTGCTGCCCGATGGGCCCGTGACGGCGTCGCCCGAGGTGTTCCAGCAGCTCGGCGCGATCACCCGCATGCTGCACGACACCCTGCAGCAGCTCGGCGTGATGCCCAGATTGCAGAAGGCCGCCGACGGCCTGCCCGACGCGCGCAGCCGCCTCAACTACATCGCCAGCAAGACGGCGCAGGCCGCCGAGAAGGTGCTCGATTCGGTCGACCAGGCCAAGCAGGAGCACCGGCGCATCGCAGCCGACACGCGCGCGCTAGCGGCGGCCCTGATCGCCGACCCGGTGCGCGCGGTGGCCTCCGGCGCGGTGATGAACTTCGTCGGCGAGGTCGAGACGCGCACCGGCCGCGTCGACCGACACCTCACCGACATCATGCTGGCGCAGGACTTCCACGACCTCACCGGCCAGGTGGTGACCAAGGTGGTGACGCTGGCCACCGACCTCGAAGACAGCCTGCTGAACCTGCTGGTGCAGGTCGTGCCGCCCGAGCGGCGTGAAAAGGTCACCGAGATGCAGGCGCTGCAAGGGCCGGTGGTCGACGCCGACCATCGCAGCGACGTCGTCAAGAACCAGAGCGAAGTCGACGACCTGCTCGCGAGCCTCGGCTTCTGACGCGGCCTTTGATCCAGATGTAAATAGGGCCCGCGAGAACCCGGCTTTTCGGGCTTAAGAAGACAGCGCCGTCGGCACGATGGCGGAACCGACTCGCTCGAGTCGCCGTTTCGTCGCTCATGGCCGACCCGCAAGACCGCAACTTACCTGCCTCGCACCGGCGCATCGCCAAGGCGCGCGAGGACGGTCAGGTCGCGCGCTCGCGCGATCTCGCGCACTTGCTGCCGATGGCGACCGGCGTGGCGGCACTGGTCGTGCTGGCGCCGCTGGCCACCCATGCGGCAGGGCAGGTGTTGGCGTCGGGTCTGCAGTTCGACGCGACTGCGATCGCCACCCCAGGCGCGATGCTCGAATCGTTGTCGCGACAGTCGCACCGCCTGCTGGTGGTGCTGCTGCCGCTGGGCCTGGGCATGGCGGCGGCCGGTGTGCTGGCCGCGGTGGTTTCCGGCGGCTGGAACTGGACCTGGAAGCCGCTGGCGCCGAGCTTCGCCAAACTCGACCCGGTGTCGGGTCTCGCGCGCCTGTTCTCCAAGGCGCACCTCGGCGACACGCTGAAGGCGTGCGCGCTGGCGCTGCTGCTGGTGGTCATCGGCGGCGTTGCGCTCGGCCGCTCGCTGGCGCGCTTTCACGACGCGCTGGCGATGCCGCTGCCGGCCGCGCTGGCGCACACCGCGCAGGCGGTGCTGTGGGGCATCTGGTGGCTGCTGCTGCCGCTGGCGGCGTTTGCCGCGGTCGACGTGCCGTTGCAGCGCCACCTGTGGATGAAGCGGCTGATGATGAGCCGAGAAGAGGCCAAGCAGGAGATGAAAGAGCTCGAGGGCAACCTCGAGGTCAAGGCCAAGGTCAAGGCACGCATGCGCGAGATGGTCAAGCGCCGCATGCTGGCCAACGTGCCGAAGGCCGACCTGGTGGTGATGAACCCGACGCACTATGCGGTCGCGCTGAAGTACGACGAGGCCACGATGGCCGCGCCACGCGTGGTGGCCAAGGGCGCCGACCTGCTGGCCATGAAGATCCGCGACATGGCGCGCGACGCCAAGGTGCCGGTGCTGCGCTCGGCGCCGCTGGCGCGCGCGCTGTACGCGCATGTCGAGATCGATCGCGAGGTGCCGGCCGCGCTGTTTGCCGCGGTGGCGCAGGTGCTGGCCTACGTGTACCAGTTGCGCGCCGCGCTGGCCGGCAAGGCGGCGATGCCGCAGGCGGTGCCCGAGCCCGAGCTGCCGCCCGGGTTCGATCCGCACGAGAAGGAACAAGCCGCCGCTGCGGAGGCCGCTGAATGAACGGCTTGTTCAAGCATTGGTTCGGTGCCCGCGCCGACGCCGTGAAGGGCGTGATCGCGCCGCTGTTCGTCGTGCTGGTGCTGGCGATGATGGTGCTGCCGCTGCCGCCGCTGGTGCTCGACGTGCTGTTCACCTTCAACATCGCGATCGCGCTGACGGTGATGATGGTGGCGGCGCGCATGGTCAAGCCGCTCGACTTCGCGGCCTTTCCCACGGTGCTGCTGATCACCACGCTGCTGCGGCTGTCGCTCAACGTGGCGTCGACCCGCGTCGTGCTGATGCAGGGCCACACCGGCACCGGCGCCGCCGGCCAGGTGATCGAGGCGTTCGGGCACTTCCTGATCGGCGGCAACTTCGCGGTCGGCATCATCGTGTTCGCGATCCTGGTGGTGATCAACTTCATCGTCGTCACCAAGGGCGCCGAGCGCATCGCCGAGGTCGGCGCGCGCTTCACGCTGGACGCGATGCCCGGCAAGCAGATGGCGATCGACGCCGACCTGAACGCCGGCCTGATCGACGAGAAGGAGGCCAAGCGCCGCCGCCTCGAGGTGGGCGAGGAGGCCGAGTTCTTCGGCTCGATGGACGGCGCCTCGAAGTTCGTGCGCGGCGACGCGGTGGCCGGCATCCTGATCCTGGTCATCAACATCGTCGGCGGCTTCGTGATCGGCGTCGCGCAGCACGACCTGTCGGCGGGCCAGGCGGCCGAGAGCTACATCCTGCTGGCGGTGGGCGACGCGCTGGTGGCGCAGATCCCGGCGCTGCTGATCTCGGTGGCGGCGGCGATGGTGGTGTCGCGCGTCGGCAAGCAGCACGACATCGGCACCCAGATCGGCGCGCAGGTCTTCGGCTCGCCGAAGGCGCTGGGCGTGGCCGCGGGTATCGTGGCCACGCTGGGGCTGGTGCCCGGCATGCCGCACGTCGTGTTCATCGTCATCGCCTCGGCGATCGGCTGGCTCGCGTTCTGGCTGCACCAGCGCGAGAAGCGCCGCGCCGCCGACATGGCCGCGATGACCGCGAGGCCGGCGCCACCGGCGTCGGCCGAAGCGAGCTGGGACGACCTGCAGCCGGTCGACACGCTGGGGCTGGAGGTCGGCTACCGCCTGATCGCGCTGGTCGACAAGGAGCGCCAGGGCGACCTGCTGGCGCGCATCAAGGGCGTGCGCAAGAAGTTCGCGCAGGACGTCGGCTTCCTGCCGCCGCCGGTGCACATCCGCGACAACCTCGAGCTCAAACCGAGCGTGTACCGCATCACGCTGCGCGGCGCCGTGGTCGGCGAGGCCGAGGCGTTTCCCGGCATGTGGCTGGCCATCAACCCCGGCGGCGCGACGCTGCAGCTGCCCGGCACGCGCGTGGTCGATCCGGCGTTCGGCCTGCCGGCGGTGTGGATCGAGGAGCGCGCGCGCGAGCAGGCACAGATGGCCGGCTTTACCGTCGTTGATTGCGCCACCGTCGTCGCGACCCACCTCTCACACTTGATGCAGGTGCATGCCGCACGCCTGCTCGGCCGCGTCGAGACCCAGTCGCTGGTCGAGCACGTGACCAAGCTGGCGCCCAAGCTGATCGAAGACGTGATTCCGAAGATGGTTGGTATCGCCACCGTGCAGAAGGTCTTGCAGCTGCTGCTGGAAGAAGGCGTGCACATCCGCGACATGCGCTCGATCACCGAGTGCCTGGCCGAGCACGCGACCAGCGTGACCGACCCGCTGGAGCTGGCACGCCGCGTGCGCGTGCACCTGGCGCCGGCGATCGTGAACCAGATCTACGGCCCGGTGCGCGAACTCGACGTGATCGCGCTCGAGCCCGACCTCGAGCGCCTGGTGACGCAGGCCCTCGGCTCGCCGCACGGCGCCGTGCTCGACCCGGGTGTGGCCGACACGCTGTCGCGCGAGGCCGCCAACACGGCCAAGCACCAGGAAGACATGGGTCACCCCGCCTGCCTGCTGGTGCCCGATGCGATCCGCGCCGCGATGGCGCGCCTGCTCAAGCGCACGGCACCGCGACTGCGCGTGCTGAGCCACAGCGAGATTCCAGAAACCCACTCGATCCGTATCGGCGCGGTCATCGGAGCCACATGAACCACCACCCTCACATTCGTTCGCTGCCCCCCAAGGGCGCGCATGCCTCCCTTGAGGCGGCACTACGGGAGGCATCATGAATGTCAAACGATTCATCGCGCGCTCGTCGCGCGAGGCCCTGAACCAGGTGCGCATGGCCTTCGGTACCGACGCCGTGGTGCTGTCGAACCGGCCCTGCGAACAGGGTGTCGAGGTGCTGGCGATGGCGCCGGGCGCGATCGCGCAGATCGAGCAGGTGGCCGAAACGGCCGCACCGCACCACCCGACGCCGACGCAAACCGCCGTGGCCGCCGCACCCATGCGCGCCGCACAGCCCGGGGCGCAGCCGCAACCCAACCCCGCCGTCGAGCAGGACGTGCAGAGCCTGGCGATGAGCACGCTGTCGTTCCAGGACTACGTGCGCGAACGCCTGCTGCGCCGCCGCCGTGCCGCGATGCAGCCCGATGCGCCCGAGACGGTGATGCCCACTTACGAGGAACGCGCACCGGCCAAGGCGGCGCCGGCCACACCGGCGCGTGCGACGCCGCAGCCGGTGCCTTCCGTGCAGCCCGTCGCGGCGGCCAAGGTGCCGTCGAGGCCGGTGCGGCCCACGCCGCCGGCTCATGAATCGCATCCTGCGCTGACGCCGACGCGCCCGATCGCCGTGGCGTCCACGCGCGAGCCGCTGCGCCTGCCCGAATCGGTGCCGTCGCTGGCCGACCCCGCGCCGGCGCAACGCGAACAGCTGGCGGTGATGAACGAGCTGCGTGAGGTCAAAGGCCTGATCGAAGACCGCTTCAGCGCGCTGGCGTTCATGGAACAGCTGCACCGCAACCCGCGGCAATCTTCGCTGTCGCAGCGGCTGCTCGAGTCGGGTTTCTCGCCGGCATTGGCGCGCAAGCTCGTCGAGCACCTGCCGCACGACGTGACCGACGAGATCGCTTGGGCCCAGGGTGTGCTGGCGCGCAACCTGCAAAGCGACGAAGCGTCGCTGCCGATCGAAGACCTCGGGGGCGTCTACGCGATGATCGGCGCCACCGGCGTCGGCAAGACCACCAGCACCGCCAAGATCGCGGCCTCGTTCGCCGCCCGCCACGGCGTGGCCAATCTCGGGCTGATCACGCTCGACGCTTACCGCATGGCGGCGCACGAGCAGCTGCGCGCCTATGGCCGCATCCTCGGCGTGCCGGTGCACACCGCGCACGACCGCGCATCGCTCGACGACCTGCTCGACCTGCTGGCAGGCAAGAAGCTGGTGCTGATCGACACCGCCGGCATGGCGCAGCGCGACGAGCGCACGCGCGAGCTGCTCGACATGCTGGCGCACCGCGCGATCCAGCGCGTGCTGGTGGTCAACGCGGCGTCGCAGGGCGAGACGATCGAGGACGTGATGCAGGCGTACGGCGCGGCGCAGTGTCGCGGCGCGGTGCTCTCGAAGATCGACGAAGCGGTGAAGATCGCGCCGGCGCTCGACGCCCTGGTCCGCCACAAACTGCGCGTGGTCGGCGTTGCCAACGGCCAGCGTGTGCCGGAAGACTGGCACCGCCTGTCTTCGAGCGCGTTGATCCAGCGCGCGATGCGTCCGGTGGCGGTGCCGGCGTGGCGCATGGAGGCTGCCGACATGAATCTGGTGTTCGCGGCGCAGCGGGGCCAGTCTTCGGCGTCTGCGGCCTGGGCGCGCTGAAGCAGGCACGGAGGCGATTGCATCGTGTCGCTCAATCCTGCCGCCAATGCACGGGCCGCCAACGATCAGGCGGCCGGGCTGCGCCGCCTGTTCGGATCGGCCCGCAAGCGCTTCGTCGCGCTCGCGCACAACGCCGAGGTGGCGCAGTCGACGCTGGTGATCGACCGGCTGTGCGATGCCGCCGCGTCGCTCGGGCTGCACACGCTGGTGGTCGACGCCGCCGACAGCGCGCCGGCACCGCACGAGATGGCGTTGCTCGACCTGCCGTCGTGCGTCGAGCCGCTGTCCGACGAGGTGAGCTACCTCGCCGCGCGCGGGCTGCCGATCCGCCACGTCGATTCGCAAGGCCGCTGCGGCGGCTTCCTGCAGGCGCTGGAGCATGCGGCGCCGCAGGCCGACCTGGTGCTGGTGCACGCCGGCAGTGTGGACCTTGCGCGCCTGTTCGCCGGCCAGCGCATCCGCCCGCTGCTGCTCGGCGCCGACACACCACGCGCGATGACCGAGGCCTACGCGACGCTGAAGCGGCTGGCGCAACGCCCGGGTTGGCTGGCGCACGACCTGCTCATCGTCGCCGACCCGCGCGGGCCGCGCACCGAGCGCCTCGGCGAAAGTCTCGCCGAATGCGCCGAGCGCTTCCTCGGGGCGGCAATCCACGACTGCGTGGTGATCGATCCGCACGCCGATACCGGAGCACCACCGGATGCACGGCTGGTCCACCTGTTGCGCGCGCAGATCGCGCATGACCTGCTGCAGGACAGCGCCGTGACGCCGCTGGCGCCGCAGATACCGGCCGTGCACTGAGACGTTCAACGAAACCCCGAAGACTCGCGGAGAGCCTTTCATGTACACCGCCAAGGGCCTGTCAGACTCCAACGCCCTGCTCAAGCAGTACAGCCCGCTGGTGCGTCGCCTCGCGCACCAGATGATCGCCAAGCTGCCGGCCAACGTCGAACTCGACGACCTGATCCAGGTCGGCATGATCGGCCTCAACGACGCGCTGTCGCGCTTCGACGCCAACCAGGGCGTGCAGTTCGAGACCTTCGCCACACAGCGCATCCGCGGCGCCATGCTCGACGAGCTGCGCGGCGGCGACTGGATGAGCCGCGGCGACCGCCGTCACCAGCGCGCGATCGAGGGCGCGGTGCACAAGCTGGAGCAGAAGCTGCAGCGCGCGCCGAACGAGAGCGAGATCGCCGACGAGATGGGCATGCTGCTGGCCGACTACCAGGAGCTGCTCGGCAAGGTGCGCGGCACGCAGCTGTTCTACCTGGAAGACCTGTCGGGCGAGGACGGCGACGACTTTCTCGACCGTCACGTCGCCGACGAAGGCGCCAGCCCGCTGGCGATGCTGCAGGACCTGCGCATGCGCGAGGCGCTGGTCGATGCGATCGGCAAGCTGCCCGAGCGCGAGCAGCACGTGATGAGCATGTACTACGAACACGACATGAATCTCAAGGAGATCGCCGCCGTGCTCGGTGTCACCGAAAGCCGCGTCTGCCAGCTGCACAGCCAGTCGATCGCACGCCTGCGCAGCAAGCTGCGGCAGTGGTGAGGCGCATCCGGACCGGACCATGTTGTCGCTGTTGAAGAGACGACCGGCCGCCGTCGTGCCGGTATCCAACGATGCCATCGCGCCGCCGCCGCTCGATGCGCGCACGCTGATCAACGGCATCAGCCGCGAGGCCTCGACGCTCGGCCGCGACGCCGCCGAAGTGCGCGGCGCGATCGACGACGCCATCAAGGCTGCCGGGGCGCAGGCGAACAAGGTGCAGGCACTGGCGCGGCAGCTCGGCGAGGTGACGCAGGGCCAGCACGCGATCGTCGACGAGACGGGTGCGAGCACGCAGGCGGTCGAGCGTGCGCGCGACGCGATTGCCGACGTCGGCTCGGAGGTGTCGGCGATCGTCGCCACCCTGCGCGACGTGTCGGGCGCTGCGGGGCAGATCACCAAGATCGCGCTGCAGACGCGCCTGGTGGCGTTCAACGCCTCGGTGGAGGCCAAGCGCGCCGGCGAGGCCGGCCGCGGTTTCAGCGTGGTGGCCGACGCGGTGCGCGAGCTGGCGTCGAAGGTCGACGAGTCGTCGCGCCGCATCATGGAGACGGTGGGCCGGCTCGACCAGCGCATCGAGGCGCTGGCGCACGAGATCCAGCGCCAGGGCGATGGCGAGCCGCAAGGCAGCGTGCACCAGGCGCTCGACGAGCTGGTGCAGGCGATGGCGCGCATCCAGGCCGCTGCCGGCCGCGGGCGCGAGATGTGCAACGGACTCGATCGCCACATGGGTGAGATCGAGGGCGAGATGCACGCTACGCACAGCACGCTGGCCTCGACGCTGCAGCGCACCGAAGGCTTTCTGCGCGTGTCGGAGCGCCTGATCGAGGTGACGGCCGCCTGCGGCATCGAAACCGGCGACAGCAGGTTCATCCGCGCCGCGCAAGACGCGGCCGCTCACGTCACGGCGCTGCTCGAAGAGGCGCTGCAACAAGGCCAGACCACGTTCGACGAGCTGTTCGACGAGCGCTACGTGCCGCTTGCCGGCACCGAGCCGCAGCAGCACGCCACCCGCTTTGCCACGCTCGCGGACCGCCTGTTCCCGCAGGTGCAGGAAGCGATGCTCGGGTTCGACCCGAGCGTCGTGTTCTGCATCGCGGCCGATCGCAATGGCTACATCGCCTGCCATAACAAGAAGTACAACCACCCGCAGCGCGCCGGCCAGGTGGCGTGGAATACCGCCAACTGCCGCAACCGCCGCATCTTCAATGACCGCACGGGCCTGGCGTCGGCGCGCAACGCGAAGCCGTTCCTGCTGCAGACCTATCGACGCGACATGGGCGGCGGCCACTTCGTGCTGCTGAAGGAAGCCGCCGCACCGATCGTGGTGAACGGTCGGCACTGGGGCGGGCTGCGGTTGGCCTACAAGTTCTAGCGCCCCCGATCTCGGGACTACCGTGCCACCGCGCGGGTCGGCGTGGCGCGTGGCCCCGAAGGGCCTCGATCCAGGCGCGCTATGCGGCCAGCTCGCGCGACGGCGCCGACGTCGAATCCAGCGGCTGCGGCTGCGATACCTCCGGCAGCGCGCCGGTCACCGTGTTGGCGGCGGCCTCACGCGGGCCAAGGCTGAACTCGAAGCAGGCGCCGCGGCCGAGGTCGCCGATGGCGCGGATCGCGCCGCCGTGGCGCTGGATGATGCGTTGCACGATCGTCAGGCCGATGCCGGTGCCC